>Ga0306920_100009291_pt1 | contig 13100 bp, 9 predicted proteins | sample flu12Cox44000170_FD_204666 | JGI IMG/M metagenome (GOLD analysis project Ga0306920, IMG submission 204666) | Lab enrichment of tropical soil microbial communities from Luquillo Experimental Forest, Puerto Rico - flux4day.12C.oxic.44.000.170 (v2)... | ecosystem: Environmental > Terrestrial >...
GCGGGTGATGGTGACCAGCATCTGGTCGATGGGCATGACGCCGTTGTCCACCCCGATAACCACGCGGGGAAAATCGGTGCTGGGAAAAACCGAAACGGGAACGCTCGAGGCCAGGTAGGCGCCGACCAGCGCGAGGCTGATGATCAGAAAAAGAATGGGGCGGGAGATTCTCTGGAACCAGAAGGCATGCTCGACAACGCGGGGCCGCGAAGAGGCGGGAGCCGGTTCCGACACCGCGGTTACTCCTTCTCCGCGCCGGCGGGAGAGGTGGCGGCCGCCTTGTCGCCTGGGTTAGCGGATTCGGGGCCGGCCGGCGCTGCGATCTTGATTTTGGTCTTGTCGGGCAGTCCGTAAGCGCCGGAGACGATCACCAGATCGCCGGCGGCGAGGCCTTTCGCGATTTGTGCGTCCGCCTTGCCGCGCAGGCCGACCTCGACGGCGGTCTGATGGGCGAGCCCGTCCTTGCCTGCCAGCAAGACAAACGAACCGCTCTCGGGCGATTCGAACACGGATTTTCTGGGGACGAGAACTGCATTCTTGGCAGTCGCGGCGGTGATCGAGACCCCGACGGTCATGCCGGGCTTCAAAGCGGCGGGCGGTTGCGAAGTTTCTACCCAGACTTCAATGGTGGTGCTGCCGGGATCGAGCGCCGGGCTGACCAGGCTGACCCGGGCGGGAACAGATTGCTCGACGCCCGGGATTTCGATGGTCGCGGGATCGCCGACCTTGAGAGTGACGGCTTGTGACTCGGCGATGTGGGCCTTGGCGATGAGCCGGCTGGTGTTCATTACCGTCAGCAGCGGCTGATTGGCGGAGGCAAGTTCGCCAGGATAGAGGGGACGGTCGGTGACCACTCCGTCGATGGGGCTGTGAATCTCGGAATAGCTGAGCTGCGCTTCCGCGCTGAGGAGCTTGCCTTTGGCGGCGGAGAGCTGGCCGCCGGCGGTTTTGAGCTCCTGCTCTTTGCCGACGCGGCGCAGATCGTCCAGCTGCTTTTGCGCCTGTTCCCATTGGCTGCGCGCCTGCACCAGCGCCACCGCGGCGGAATCCAGATCGCGGCGGGGGAGCGCGCCCTCGTCGAAGAGCTCCTTGCGGCTGTCGTAGACCTTTTGCGCGGCGTCCAGAGCGGACTTGGCGCTGGCGGCGTCGAGTTCGGCTTTCTGGATCTGCTGGGGGACTCCGGCGGCGGTGGAAGTGACGTAGCTCGCTTCGGCTTGTTCGAATTCGCCCTTGCTCTGGATGGCGGCGGCGGACAGATCGGCATTCTCGAGCACCGCCAGCAGCTGGCCCTGGCGCACATGAGCGCCGCGCTGGACCAGGAAAGATTTGATGGTAGAAGTGATCTTGGGTGCGATGACCGCCTGCTGCAGCGGAAAGACCACCGCTTCGGCGCTGACCACACTGGCGATTTCGCCGCTTCGCGCCGGAGCGACTTCTACGGTGACTTCGGGAGTGACTTGCTGCTCTTTTTCTGAACACCCGCTCAAAAGGAGCAGCGCCGCGGCCGCCAGAACACCGGAAAACCGCCCGAGCTGCCGTGGTTGTCGGTTCGGCTGGTTCATGGCGTGGTCAAAACTCCGGTGAGCGTCTGGAGATTGGCTAGCGCGACGCGATAGCGGACCGCCCCGTCCTGATAGTTGTTGGCGGCCTGCACCAAAGCGGTCTGCGAATCGACCACTTCGAGAACCGTAGCTTCGCCGGATTTGTAGCGCAGCGTGGTAAGCCGCTGGCTTTCCGCGGCGAGCTCCGCCGAGCGCGCCAGGCCGCTCAATTCGTTGAGGGAGGTTTCCGCTTCGGCATAGAGCGAGCGGATCTCGGCAATGAGCTTGCGCTGGGTGTAGGACAGCTCGAGTTTGGCTTGTTTTTGCTGCAGCTCCGCTTGATGAATGCGGCTGCGAGTAGCGCCCCAGTTCCACACCGGAATGGTCAGCGAGGCCAGCGCCGACGAGCCGAGATTGCTGACCTTTTGTCCGTCGATAATGCTGTTGGTTGAGAATTGCGGAGCGTCGATGCCGTAGAAATAGTCGAGGCCGAGAGAAGGCAGATACCCGCCGCGCGCGGCGGTGATTTCGCTGCTGGTGAGGTTTACGGTTTCGAGCGCCGCGCGCAGATCGGGATTGTCGCGCGCGGCTTGCTGCTCGACTTCCTGGAAGGTCGGAAGGGGCGCCGAAGCGGCGAGGTCTTCGGTAAGGACAAAGTTGTCCTCGAAGTTGGGAAACACCAGAACCGCGAGATCGAGCCGAGCGTTCAGAAAGTTGAGTCGCGCCTCCTCGAGCTGGCGGCGGCGGTCCTGGGCCTGCAGCTCGGCCTTGATGGTATCGGAATGCGCGACTTCGCCGCCCTTTTCTAGCTGCTCGGTCAACTGGAGAAACTGGTCGCCCTGCTGGGCGGTTCGCTCCGCGGCTTGCAGCTTGTTTTGGGCGGCCAGCACCGCGAAGTAGTCGTGCACCACGGTGACCACCAAGCCGCGGGAGGCGATTTCGGCTCGCGCGCGCGCCACGGCCGCCGCTGCAGCGGCCCGGCGGTAGCCAGCGACCGCCGCGACGTCGATCGATTCGTGCACGTTACCCTGGCTCACGTACTCGTGCACGGCGTTGTTGGCGATATAGCGAACCTGGCCCAGCTCGTTCGGCTGCGTGTAAAGGTACTCGTTGTTATAAGCGACTTGCGGAAGGAGCGCGGAGCGGGCTTGTGCGCGCCCCTCGTGGGCCGCACCCGCCTCAGCGAGAGCCGCCTGATAGACGGTGCTGTTCTGACGGGCCAGCGCGAGCGCAGCCGCGAGAGAAAGCTCGACCGGCGCCGCGGGGGAAGAGTTGTCTTTCGCCGCGGGGGTGCGCGGCGTCCGGGGCGCGGGCGCTTCCGGCTTCTGCTGCGCCAAGGCGCAGCACGGCAGGAGCAGAAAGGGCAGCGCCGAGCGCCACCAGGCAGTGAAGCTCAATCGGCCGATCCCATGCATAGTAATGACCAGCGTCGAAAAAATCGCCGCACCTCAATCTAGCGATTCCGAGTTAAACCCAGGATTAATGAAAAGCAGCCTCTGTAGCGGGCAAACGCACGGTGAAGACGGTGCCTTCGGGCGACGAACGGGTAAGCTGCCGTGATGAGCTTCGGCAATCCATTTGGCGATGGAGAGGCCGAGCCCAGCGCCGTCCGAGTTGCCGCGGGTGCGTGCCTGGTCAGCCCGGAAAAATCTCTCGAAAATTCTCGGCTGCAATTCCTGGCTGATGCCGGGGCCGTTGTCGCTTACGGTGATCTCAGGCCCCGCAGCCCCGTGACGGGTGGCCACGGTCACCTTTCCGCCGGCGGGGGTGTATTTGATGGCGTTGTCCAGAAGGTTCAGGAGCATTCTCGAAAGAAGGGATTCGTCGGCGACCACGGGAAGCTCGCCGCTCGATTCGACCGAGAGCGCAATGGACTTTGCGGCTGAGAGGGTGCGAACCGACTGGGTGCATTCGGCCACCAGTTCGTCGAGATACAGCTCGCGCGGGTTGACGGGAAATTGCCCCGCGTCGGCGCGCGAAAGCGTGAGCATGTCGTCCACAATGCGGGCTAGACGGCGCGCCTCGTGATGCAGAATGGCCAGCGACTCGCGGTATTCTTCGGGCGTGCGGCCGGATCGCGAGAGGGCCACCTCCGATTCGCCCTGCAGGATGGCCAGCGGCGTGCGCAGTTCGTGCGAGGCATCGGCAATAAAGCGGCGCTGCCGCTCGAAAGCCAGATCGAGACGGTCGAGAAGGCGGTTGAAAGTGGTCGCCAGGCGTCCGAGCTCGTCATCGGGATTCTCAACCGACAAGCGGTCGTGCAGTGTGGACTCGCCTATTTGATCCGCCCGGACGGTCATGTCCGCGACGGGAGCGAGGTTCCGGCGCGCCAGGAAGTAGCCTCCCCCGGAGGCCAGCACGACGGTAAGAGGAACGAGCCAGCCCATGGCGATGCGCAGGCGTTCGAGCAGTTCGCTTTCCGGATAAAGAGAGGCCAGGATCACGAGCTCGTAGCTGCTCTCGCCAGCCGTAAACGTTCTTGCATAGCAGCGGGTGCCGCCGTGCCTGCCGGGAAATGAGCGAAACGGTCTGCCCGAGCCCGCGCCGAGAGCAGCCCGACACGTTTCGAGAATCTGCGGTGAAATTACCGGACGGCTGTCCCTCCGGCCGCCATCCATCCCTGCGTCCGAAAGGTCGCCCGAGCTTACCAGCAGCTGGCCTCGCGCGGTCAGCACCGCGAACGCATGGCCGGGATACTGGTGCTCGATCATCGACTGCTGGGCTGCCGGCACCACGCCTTCGGCGGCCGGCGCATCGCTCAACTCGGCATCGAGAGTGGCCAGGAACGAATCCGAAAGTTCGGCCAGTCCGGCATCGGTGCGCGCCATCACGCTGCGCTTCACGATCCAGTAGATGGCCAGGGACAGCAGCAGCAAGGTGCAGGTCAGCACGCCTGCGTACCACAGCGTAAGGCGGCTGCGCACCGAACTAAGCATCGCGCCTTCTTCCCGGCGATTTCGGCTTGCCGCGAGAGGTGGCTTGCGCTTCGTCGGGGTCCGCGGCTGTGAGCAGGTATCCCGCGCCGCGCCGGGTATGCAGCAGAGGCATCTCTTTGGGCCCGTCGATCTTGCGGCGCAGGCGGTTGACGTAGACCTCAATGAGGTTCGAGAAAGGATCGAACTGCTCGTCCCAGACGTGCTCGGCGATCTCGGCGCGGCCGACGACCCGGCCCACATTGCGCACCAGGAATTCCAGCAGCGCGTATTCCTTGTGGGTAAGGAAGATGGCGCGGCCGGCCCGTTTCGCGGTTTGCGTGCCGGTGTCGAGGGTCAGATCCGCCACCGCGAGTTGCGCGGGCTTCAGCTCGACCGGGCGGCGCAGCAGCGCGCGCATGCGGGCAAGAAGCTCGCGAAACTCGAAGGGCTTGGTGAGATAGTCGTCCGCGCCGTGATCGAGTCCCGCCACGCGGTCTTCGACAGCGTCCCGCGCCGTAAGCATGAGGATCGGCACCCTCTGCCCTGCTTCGCGAAGCTTTTTGCAGATGGCAAACCCGCTCAACCCCGGAAGCATCACGTCGAGAATGATCAGATCGTAGGAGTTGATTTCCGCCTGTTCGAGGGCCGCGGAGCCGTGGGAGGCAACGTCGACGGCATAAGCCTGCTCTTTGAGGCCTTTGACCACGAAACGCTGCACGCCGGGATCGTCTTCTGCAAACAGTACCCGCACCAGCGAATCATACGCGAAATCGGCGCTCCGGGCGGCGCGCGGGGGGGGCCCGCGGCGATTTCCGGGCGTTCCGCTTCCTGATAAAATCCTTATGACGCGCTCACCTTTTGATTAGCCCGCTGGGCTTACATTCTTGGTCAGGTGGATCCGGTTCGGAGCTCTATGGCCGATATTATCTCCCTGATTGGCACCGTCTTCCTCTTCGCGCTGTCGCTGGTCTACGTGCGAGGCTGCGAGCGCCTGAAATAACGAAGGTTCCCACATGATTGGACAAGTGCTTTTGATTCTGATCTGCATCGGATTGTTTGCGTATTTGGTGGCGGCACTTTTGTGGCCGGAGAAATTCTGACCATGAGCGCCAACGGCTGGTTCCAAATCGGACTGTTTCTCGGCGTGCTGCTCGTGCTGACCAAGCCGGTGGGCAGCTTCTTGGCGCGCGTTTTCGCGCGCCAGAAGACGCTGCTCGATCCGTTGCTCTTGCCGGTGGAAAAGGCGATTTATCGCCTGACCGGAGTTAGGGAAGAGCGCGAGATGCGCTGGCCGGAGTACGGGTTTGCCATGCTGCTGTTCAGCGGCGTTTCCCTCTTGCTGCTGTACCTCATCGAGCGCACGCAAGCCTGGCTTCCCCTCAATCCGCAAAAGATCGCAAACGTTCGGCCGGACCTGGCATGGAACACGGCCATCTCGTTTACGACCAACACCAACTGGCAGGCTTACGTGCCCGAATCCACGATGAGCTACTTCACGCAAATGGCCGGGCTGGCGTATCACAATTTCACTTCCGCCGCGGTCGGCATCGCGCTGGCCATCGCGCTGATTCGCGGCGTAGCGCGCAAGGAATCGCAAACCATCGGCAATTTCTGGGTCGATCTGACGCGCGGGTTGCTTTGGGTGCTTCTGCCGGCCTGCTTGGTTCTCTCGCTGGTGCTGGTGTCGCAGGGCGTAATCCAGAATTTCAAGCCCTCTGCCAAGGCGCAGCTGATGGAAGCGCAGACGGTCACCGCGACCGCGCCTGACGGAAAAGTCTCGACCCAGGTGGTCAACGAGCAGGTGATTCCGCAAGGCCCGGTCGCTTCGCAGGAGGCCATTAAGGAGCTGGGCACCAATGGAGGCGGATTTTTCAACGCCAACAGCGCGCATCCCTATGAGAATCCCACCCCGCTCAGCAATTTTCTGCAGGTATTGATGATCTTCGCGATTCCCGCGGGCCTCACGGCGACCTTGGGAATCATGACCGGCTCTCGGCAGCACGGCTGGGCGGTTTTCGGAGCGATGGCCCTGCTTTTTGTGGTGGCGGTGGGATTTCTGTACCTGCTCGAGGCGCAGGGGAATCCGCTCCTCGCGGGCGCCGATCAAAGAGTTTCGGATCTGCAGTCCGGCGGAAACATGGAGGGCAAGGAGGTTCGCTTTGGCATCGCCAACTCGGCTCTGTTTACCGCCGTGACCACCGATGCCAGCTGCGGCGCGGTCAACACGATGCACGATTCGCTCACGCCGCTCGGCGGAATGATTCCGCTGGTCAATATTCTGCTCGGCGAAGTGGTGTTTGGCGGGGTCGGTTCGGGGCTGTACGGAATGCTGGTGTTCGTCATCGTTACCGTTTTTCTTGCCGGCCTGATGGTGGGGCGCACGCCGGAATATCTGGGCAAGAAAATTGAGGCTTACGACGTCAAGATGGCCATGCTGTCGATCCTGATTTTTCCGGTTTCGGTGCTGTGCTTCACGGCGATCGCCGTGGTGACCCAGGCCGGTCTCGCCGGAATAAGCAATCCCGGCCCGCACGGATTTACCCAGATTCTCTATGCCTATACCTCGGCGACGGGAAACAACGGCTCGGCCTTTGCGGGCATCAGCGCGAACTCACACTGGTACAACCTGTCGCTCGGCGTGGCCATGATGCTGGGCCGTTTTTTCGCGGTGATCCCGGTACTGGCGCTGGCGGGCAATCTGGCGCGGAAGAAAACCGTGCCGGAGTCCTCAGGCACTTTCCCCGTCACCACGTCGCTCTTCTCGCTGTTGCTTACGGCCACGGTGCTCATTGTCGGCGCTCTTACTTTTTTTCCCGCGCTGAGCCTTGGCCCGGTCCTGGAGCATTTGCTGCTGCACGCAGGCAAGGTCTTTTAGCGGGGCCTTAGGACACTCATGAAACCCAAATCACAATCGTTAACCGACCTTGCGCTGCTGCGACGCGCCATAAAGGATTCCTTTGGCAAGCTGGATCCGCGTATTCAGTTCAAGAATCCCGTGATGTTTGTGGTGGAGATCGGAGCGGTGATTACCTCGGTCGATCTGGTGGCCGGGTTAATCAAGCACGCGCCCGGTTTCAGTTTTGATTTGCAGATAACGCTGTGGCTGTGGTTCACGGTGCTATTCGCGAATTTCGCCGAAGCCATGGCCGAAGGACGCGGCAAAGCCCAGGCGGAGACGCTGCGCAAGGCGCGCTCGGAAACCATGGCGCGGCGGATCCTCACCTCCGGCGGCGAACAGTGCGTTCCCGGATCCAACCTAAGAACCGGAGATGTGGTGGTGGTGGCAGCGGGCGAAATGATACCCGGCGACGGCGAAATCATCGAGGGCATCGCCAGCGTGGACGAGTCGGCGATTACCGGCGAGTCCGCGCCGGTGATTCGCGAAGCGGGCGGAGACCGCTCGGCGGTAACCGGCGGCACGCGTGTGCTGTCGGACGAAATCCGCATTCGCATCACCGCCAATCCCGGCCAGACTTTTCTCGACCGCATGATCAAGCTGGTCGAGGGGGCCGAGCGTCAAAAGACTCCCAACGAAATTGCCCTGAACATTCTGCTGGCCGGCTTGACGCTGCTTTTTCTGCTGGCCGTAGTTACGCTGCAGCCGTTCGCTATTTACTCTGCTGCGCCGCAGGACGTGTTTGTGCTGATCTCGCTGCTGGTCTGCCTGATTCCGACCACCATCGGCGGCCTGCTGTCGGCGATCGGGATCGCCGGCATGGATCGCCTGCTGCGGCGCAACGTTCTCGCCATGTCTGGCCGCGCTGTAGAGGCCGCGGGCGACGTAGACATTCTGCTGCTCGACAAAACGGGAACCATCACCCTCGGCAATCGCGTGGCCACGGAATTTGCGCCTGCCCCCGGCATCGAGGAGATGTATCTTGCCGATGCAGCTCAGCTGGCCTCGCTCGCCGATGAGACGCCGGAAGGCCGCTCGATCGTCGTTCTGGCCAAAGAAAGGTACAGTTTGCGGGGCCGCGATCTCTCCTCGCATGGAGCCAGCTTCATTCCCTTTTCGGCGCAAACGCGCATGTCGGGCGTGGACATCGACGGCCGTGAAATCCGCAAGGGTGCGAGCGAAGCCATCGCCCGCTACGCGGGAGGAAACGGACTGCCGCAGGAAATCGGGCAGCGCGTCACCGAGATCTCGAGCAACGGCGGCACGCCCCTGCTGGTGGCCGAGAACCGCCGCGTACTGGGGGTGATTGCCCTGACTGACGTGGTAAAGGGCGGAATGAGGGAGCGCTTCGATCACCTGCGCACCATGGGCATTCGCACCATGATGATCACCGGCGACAATCCGCTGACCGCCGCCGCGATCGCGCGCCAGGCAGGCGTGGATGATTTTCTGGCGGAGGCCAAGCCGGAAGACAAGATGGCGCTGATCAAGCGGGAACAGTCGAAGGGCCGCCTGGTGGCGATGACCGGGGACGGCACCAACGACGCGCCGGCACTGGCGCAAGCCGACGTGGGTGTGGCCATGAACACCGGCACCCAGGCGGCCAAAGAGGCCGGGAATATGGTGGACCTCGACTCCAATCCGACCAAGCTCATTGAAATTGTGGAGATCGGAAAGCAGTTGCTGATCACGCGCGGAGCTTTGACCACCTTTTCGGTGGCCAATGATGTGGCCAAGTATTTCGCCATCATTCCGGCCATGTTTGCGGCTGCTCTTCCGCAGCTGAACCTGCTGAACGTCATGCGCCTGGCCACCCCTCACTCCGCGATCCTGTCCGCGGTCATCTTCAACGCGCTGATCATCGTGGCGCTGATCCCGCTGGCCCTGCGCGGCGTGCGCTACCGTCCGCTCGGCGCAGCGGCGTTGCTGCGCCGGAATCTGCTCATTTACGGGCTGGGCGGAATCATCGCGCCGTTTCTGGGCATCAAGGCCATTGACTTGATCATTCGCGCGCTGCATCTCGCATAGAGGAGCCATGAAACAGCAACTCAAGACCGCACTGTGGTTCACCCTTCTGACGACGGTGATCTTTGGCCTCGTCTATCCGCTCCTGGTCACCGCGCTGGCGCAGGTTCTTTTCCCTAAGCAGGCCAACGGCAGCATGCTCGAGGGCGCCGCGTCCGGCGGTTCACGCCTGATAGGCCAGCCTTTTTCCTCGGACGCCTACTTTCATCCGCGCCCCTCGGGGGCGGGAAACGGCTACGATCCGATGAGCAGCGGCGGCTCGAACCTGGCTCCGACCAACCATCAGCTGGTCGACCGCGTGCGCGCGGATGTGGCCAGGCTCGAAGCCGAAAATCCGGGAGTTCCCGTCCCGGTTGACCTGGTGACGGCCTCCGCTTCCGGCCTAGATCCGGACATTTCCCCCGCGGCGGCACAGTTTCAGATTCCCCGTATCGCGAAAAACCGCAGGATCACGACCGAGGAGCTGCGTAAGCTGGTGGACGCGCACACGACGCCGCGACAGTTCGGCATTTTGGGTGAGCCTCGCGTAAACGTTGTGGAGCTGAACCGTGCTTTGGACGCGGCCGTTCCGCGACATTAATCCTTGCCGCTCTCCGCGTTGGCGCCTTGGGTTTCGCGCGGCGCCTGAAAACGGTAGCCGACCCACGGTTCGGTAAGGATCAATTTGGGCCGCGCCGGGTCGCTTTCAATCTTTTTCCGGAGCTGATTGATCATGACGCGCAGATACTCCGGCTCGTCGCCGTAGTCGGGGCCCCAGACCGCCTGCAGGAGCCGGCGATGGGTGATGGGTTTGCCGGCGTTCGAGATGAGATGACGGAGCAGCTCGAACTCCTTCGGAGTCAGATGGACGCTGCGTCCCCGCACGGTTACCTGGCGGGTTTCGAAGTCCACCCTAAAATCCTTAGCCTCGAACGAAGTGAGTTTGCCTTGCGGCAGGCGGCGCCGCAAGGCGGCGCGAATGCGGGCCAACAGCTCTTGCATGCCAAACGGCTTCACCACGTAGTCGTCGGCACCCGCGTCCAACGCCAGAACTTTGTCCTGCTCGGCGTTGCGCACGGTCAGCATCAGAATGGGTACGTCCAAGGTGCGCCGAATCTCCCGGCAGGCCTCGAGCCCGCCCATGCCGGGCATATTTACGTCCAGCAGGATGGCGTCCGGTGTTGACTGGCGAATCGATTCGAGCGCTTCCTCGCCGGAGCCGGCCTCAAAAATGGTGTAACCCTCCGCTGACAAGGCGGTCCGCAGCACCCGCCGCACCTGCTGCGCGTCATCCACAATCAGAATCTTTGCTGAAGTCACTGGCGATCCATTCCGTTGCGTACCGCGGGCAAAGTAAAGCTGAACACCGAGCCGTGGTTGAGCTGGCTGGTGACCGAAAGCGAGCCGCCGTGCGCCTCCACAATGGCTTTGGAGATGGGCAGACCCATTCCGGTACCTTGGATGACGGTGCGCTGGTCCCGGCCGCGATAGAATTTGTCGAAAATAAGCCCCTGCTCCAGGGTGTCGATGCCCGGCCCCTGGTCGGCAACGCTAAAAGTCACGGCGTTGCCGTTGGCTTCTGCGCTGACCACGATGGGCTTGTCTTTCTGCGAATACAGATTGGCATTTTCGAGAAGATGGACCAGGACTTCCTTGGCGCGCGGCAGGTCAGCGTAGACGCTTGGCAATCCGTCGGAGAGCTGCAGGCGCACTTCGCGCGAGCCGAGCGAGGTCCGGCAAAAGGCCAGAGCCGCTTCGACGAGCTCGGGCACCCGAACCGGCTGGAAAGCCAGTTCGATCTCGCCCGCTTCGAGCTTGGACATCTCCGAAGCATCTTCCACCAGCTGATTCAAGCGGTCGCATTCCTCGTTCATGATTTCGAGCAGCTCGTGCCGCTGTGCTGCCTCGGGAGGCTGCGACGAGAGCAGAGAGGTCACCGAAGCTTTGATCGAGGTCAGCGGCGTGCGGAAATTGTGCGTGATGGAGTCGAGCAAAGCCGATTTCAGGCGCTCGCTTTGGCGGTCGGCTTCCGTGCGGCTCAACTGCTCCACGGCCCTGGCGCGCTCAATGGCTATTCCGAGAAGCGTTCCGACGGCCTCGAGTGTCTGGCGGGAGAGTGGCGCTCCGGAAATTCCAAAACTGCCGATGGACTTCATGCCGATGCGCACCGGCCCGTAGCAAAAGCCGTGCGCGGTATCCACGTAAGGCTCTTCGTGCTCGTACGCCAGGCGGAGCTGCTCTTCTTCGAGCTGCAGCGTGCCAAAGCCCGAGCGATAGAATTTCTGCTTGTCCGCCAGAAACAGGCTGGCGGCTCCGCTTTCGAACGCATCGACGATGTGGTTCGGAATGGCGTTCATAAGCTGAATCACGTTGCCTTCCCCGAGCAGCTTCTGGCTGAAAGCGTAGAGGTGCTCGATCTCATGGCGGCGCCGGTTGGCGATGTCCGCTTCCTGCCGGATTCTGCTCGACAGGCGGCTGCCGGTAATCGAGGTAACCAGAAAAGCGAACAGCGCCATCCAGTTTTGCGGATCGGCGATGGTGAAAGTCCCGATCGGCGGCAGGAAATAGTAATTGAAAGCCAGCATGGCCGCCACCGACATGACCACCGAGACGGTCATGCCCCACACTGCGGAAACTGCTAAAATCGCAAGCAGAAAAGAGAGTGCCACCGTCGTCTGATTCACGTGGGGCAGCGTTTGGCGGTAGAAAAAAGTGATTCCGGCGACGATCAGCAAAGCCAGAAGACTTGGCATCATGCGGCGCCGGACAGATCTTGTCATGCGCTGATTCTATCGCACTCGCGACCGTGGGAGAGAAAGCGGCGTGACCAAAAAGCCCGATGAGTGGTTGGCCGTAGCTTCTCCTCCGCAAAAGACGCGGGGCACTTTCAAACTGTTTCTCGGCTACGCGCCGGGCGTCGGCAAGACCTATGCCATGCTGAGCGAAGCCATCCGCCGCCACGGCCGCGGCGAGGACGTGGTCATCGGCGTCGTCGAAACGCACGGCCGCAAGGGCATCGAAGAGCTGGCCACGCAACTCGAGGTCATCCCGCGCCGCAAAATCGAGTACAAAGGCACGCTGTTCGAAGAGATGGATGTGGACGCGGTACTGGCGCGCAAGCCGGGCGTGGTGCTGGTGGACGAACTCGCGCACACCAACATTCCCGGCAGCAAAAACCGCAAGCGCTACGAGGACGTGCAGGCCCTCATGGCCGCCAACATCGACGTCATCTCCACCCTCAATATTCAGCACATCGAGAGCATTTCGCCGGTGGTGCGCAACATCACCGGCATCGCCGTGCGCGAAACGGTTCCCGACTGGGTGCCGATGACCGCCAGCGAAACGGTGATGGTGGACCTGACCCCGGAGGCCCTGCAGAATCGCATGCGCCGCGGCGACGTGTACCTGCCGACCAAAATCGAGCAGGCCCTCAGCAACTTTTTCCGCCGCGGCAATCTCATTGCGCTCCGCGAGCTGGCGCTGCGCCAGGTGGCCGAACAGGTGGACCGCAGTCTGGAAAATTACATGGCCGCCAAGGACATCCAGAAGAACTGGGCGGTCCGCGAGCGTATCGCCGTCTGTGTCAGTTCGAATCCCGCCGCGCAATACCTGATTGCCCGCGCGGCGCGCATGGCCCGCCGCCTCGATTCCGAGCTCTACGTGATCCACGTGGACACCGGCCGCGATGACTCGGATTCGAGCAGGAAGGCGCTCGCCGCAAACCTGCGGTTCGCGAGAAATCTC
>Ga0306920_100009292_pt1 | contig 13098 bp, 15 predicted proteins | sample flu12Cox44000170_FD_204666 | JGI IMG/M metagenome (GOLD analysis project Ga0306920, IMG submission 204666) | Lab enrichment of tropical soil microbial communities from Luquillo Experimental Forest, Puerto Rico - flux4day.12C.oxic.44.000.170 (v2)... | ecosystem: Environmental > Terrestrial >...
ATTGACGGACCCTGGGCGACAGCCGCTAGCGATAGCCAAAACGTCACGAAAAAACCACAAAGAAAACGATTCATGGACTACTCTCCGGGCAGGCCGGGATATTTTCTTCCCTTTTGACTTTAAATAGCAAGCTAAAGCAATCGTCGGCGTTACGCCACACATAAAGCTGCCTTTCGGGCCCGAAGTATTTCGAGTCGATGGTCGGCAAGCTGGAAGGCCTCCACGTACTTTATCGTTTCGGGCCGAGGCCGAGGTCTGTGACCTGAATCACGGTGGAGGGGGCGATCTGGGAACAAAAAATGTAAGGTTGGATTGCACTGAGCCTGGGTTCGCTTTCCACTTCGTCGAAATGCAGACTCGGGGCTGTGCCCGAGCCGCAGAAGGATTGAAATGGAGCCGCTTCGCCAGCACGTGTATGTCCGTACGCCGGAAAAACCGGAAGGGGTCACTTCCTGTCCCAGTAATGGGTCGTTTCACGTATTGCAGGCTTTGGAACGCGAGTTGGGCGCCCAAGGACTTGACGAACGAAGTTCAGGTGACCACGTGCAGTTGCCTTGGTTTGGGCGATGACGGACCGGTGATGATCGTCTACCCGGAGGGTGTCTGGTATCACAAAGTGAAAGAAGAAGATGTTTCCGAAGTCGTGTCTTCCCACCTGCGGTCGGGCAGGGTGGTATCGCGTCTGGTGTCGAACGACCCACAGGCGATGAAAACAGCGGCGACAGAGCATCGCGAACACCATCGGGCCATGGTGAAGGCCAGAGATGAAGCCGGTATTCTTCCGGACGATCTTAACGAAATGATTCGAGCTTTCATGCCCAGCCGGGCAGTGCTCACTGCAATCGGAATGATGTGTTCACCGCGGTTGCTGATGGTGTTGCGCGGCCCGCGTGGCCCAGAAGGTCCGGGCCGGCGCACGAGCCACGGGAATGCTGCTGAACGCTCTGCTGAGTCTGAAGTTGCCCGACAAAGAGAAGGAACCTTCTTCAACACTCCAGCGAGCGCTCGCTTCTTCGCGGAGGGCTCGCGCGACAATGCCGGTAATGGCCTGCCGCATACTGCGAACCCACGGCATCGCTGGTCCACATTGACGGAGTGTGTGCGCGCCGGAACCACGGTCCAACTAAGTGTCGAGGAAACGACTGGGTCACAACCTTCATTGCAGCCATGGATCGCAAGGCCAAGGAGCAGCCTGTGACGCCGGCGGCTAGCACAAATATCGCTGTTTCCCGGCTCTTTCGTCAGCTGGAGAGGTCAGGGCATTTATTAAGCTACTTTTAGAGGGGATGCAGACTGAAACTGACGCATCGCTATCACTCGCGGTGAACCCTAAGTATCTGTTGCTTCGGCCGACATGCAGACCCGTTGGCAGATCTCCCCTGTCCAAGCCACTCCCAGTGCATGCAGGCTGATCGGGTCTCCCATGCTGAGTGTATCGGCGTCCAATACAACCTGGTACGCATAGAGGATGATGGGACTGCGCGTGATACACCAGGGTGCATGACGATTGATGCCTGCGCAGTGCTGGCGAGCCTTGTCTGGGCTGTATTGATTGCCAGGAAGCCACGCGCTTAGCGGGGTCGAAGACATTAAAAGATCGGACATGGGACCAGCACACGGAAACGCAAGCAGCAAGCCATCGATCGCCCTCCAGCGAGTGTCGCAGCTGACATACGCGATAGTTCGATAGGACAACGCAGCGCATAACGGGCGACTGATCCATCCCACGGCAGGGGAGCCAAGGATGTCTTTTGGTTGGGGCGGACCTACGTTCGAATACCTGATCACGTTTTCTTCATCCAAAAAAAAGGATTCTTCAAATAGCGAAAGAGGAATAATGAGCCAACCGAGTTTTGCGATTCTACTGGGTGCAGCGATGCTGGCTTCATCCACGACAGGTGCGGCGCAAAAAGCATCGAATCCCCTGAAAGCCCCTGCTCCCAAAGCTCCCTTTACGGACTACCGGTTCGAGAAACCGGGTGCCACACACAAGATTCTGCCAAGCGACCTGCCAGAGCCATTTGCGACCAAGTCAGCAACCAACGGGCCGAAACTGATCGATCGCCCGAAAGACGCATGGCCGAAGGCCCCTCCGGGATTCAAGGTCGAACTGTTTGCCAGCGGATTCGACGAGCCGCGCAAGATCCTCATGGCTCCCAATGGCGACATCTTTTTGGCCGAAAGCCAAGGCGGAAACCTGAAGGTATTTCACGGAATCACCGCCGATGGAAAGCCCGAAAAGACCGAGACGTTCGCAAGTGGTCTGAAGCAGCCCTACGGTATCGCGCTCTATCCTCCCGGGCCCGACCCCAAGTTTGTGTACGTGGGAAACACCGATTCGGTGGTACGCTTCGCGTACCACAACGGGGATCTGAAGGCTACGGGGCCAGCGGAGAAAATCGCTGATCTACCTGCAACCGGAGGGCACTGGACTCGGGACCTGGTCTTTTCCAAGGCTGGCCAGCAGCTGTTTGTGGCCGTGGGCTGGCGCTCAAATGCCGACGATCCGGATTCGAATCCGGTGGAGAGGGATCGCGCCAATATCATCGCAATGAACCCCGACGGCTCGAACCGACGCGTATACGCATCCGGTATCCGCAATGCCGGAGGCGGGATCGCCATCGATCCGACGTCCGGCGAGCTTTGGGCTTCCGTTAACGAACGCGATTCGCTGGGCGACAACCTGGTGCCCGACTACATCACCCATATACAGGATGGCGGCTTCTATGGTTGGCCGTACTACTATATCGGCAGCTTTCCTGATCCACGTCTAAAGGGCAGTCATCCGGAGCTGAAAAACAAGGCAATCGTGCCTGACGTGCTGATTCAGCCACACAACGCTTCTCTGCAATTGGCTTTCTATGAGGGAAAGCAGTTTCCCGCCGAGTATCAGGGAGACATCTTCTCGTCACAGCACGGCTCCTGGAACAGAAATGTGCGGACGGGATATGAGGTCATACGCGTGCCGCTGCCTCAGTCGAGTAAAGCCAGTGGCGAGTACGAGGACTTTCTGACGGGGTTTGTGTTGCCGAACGGAGATGTGTGGGGACGTCCTGTGGGCGTGACCGTTGCTCCGGACGGATCGCTACTGGTTACCGACGACGGCTCCAATTCGGTCTGGCGGGTCAGCTACATCGGAGCGATCGCTGCGAGGTAGTAAGGACATCCTCTGGCACGCTATTTGCCGTTCGATGCTGCCCCGTTGGAGGGAATCACAGGAATGTCGAAATACATCAGTTCGCGACCGCCGGCGTCGCGTATGCCGGTGAGATAGACATGTGCGCCCTGGGTGGGGTTGCGTACGTCCTCAATATCGAAAAAGAGAAAACCTGACTGAGTGGAGTGCGGCTCAACCGCATAGGCGGTGAACCTGGCGCGGTTGACTTCCTCCAACTGCTGTTGGGCCTTCTTGTTCTTGTTGCCGCCGGGAATGGGAATTGACCCCGCGCGTCCGGGATTCGTACTGCTGGCTTTCACGTGCGCCACGCGTCGCATAACATCATCAACACCGAGAGCTTCAAGCTTGGCGTGCGTCGCCGTAACGAGTTCGGCGTGCATTTTCGTCATCGAGATTGGCTTGTCACCATCGTTCGTGATGACGAGGAATACCGGAAGGATTCCTTCTTGCGCATAGTGGGTGTTGAAGATCTCGTCTTTGGGCGCGTTGTAGAGGTCGATCGCAACCGTGACTTTTTCGTTGGGTTGAGAGTCCTTGCTGGGATAGGTACTGGCGTTTTCGGCCTTGGGCATGACGAAATCCTTGAAGCTCCAAAGCTGCGAGACGCCAAGCAGCAGACAGAAAGCAAGGAATGGCATTTGGTTGCGTCGGCGAGGACCCATGATGGGATTATCGCTTGCCAGGCCGTCATCGACAACTGAGGATTGGTTCGCCCGCACTGCGCAAGTACAATCGCAACGTGTATTTCCTCTACAGCCTTGTGTTAGTGCTGGCATTGGTGCTGAGTGCGCCGTGGTGGCTGCTGGAGATGTTGCGCCACGGCAAATACCGTGTAGGCTGGCGCGAGAGGCTGGGAATCGTGCCCGACCGACTGCTCAACCCGGTGGCAGCAGATACCATTTGGATTCATGCGGTCTCGGTGGGTGAAGTGCTGGCCATATCACGCCTGGTGGGCGAATTGAAAACGCGACTGCCGGGCTGGCGGTTCGTAGTGTCCACCACGACCGACACCGGCCAAAAGTTGGCGCGTGAGCGATTTGGTGACGGCAATGTTTTCTATTTCCCGCTGGATTTGTCATTCGCGGTGCGAGCCTACCTGCAGCTGCTGCGGCCCAAACTGCTGATTCTGGCGGAGAGCGAGTTTTGGCCCAACTTACTGCACCAGGCACGCAACTCCGGAGCGTCGATTGCGGTGGTCAACGCGCGTGTGTCGGATCGCTCCTTGCCGCGATATCTCCGCTTCCGTAAGCTGCTGAGTGGCGTGATGAGGAACGTAGACGTTTTCCTGGCGCAAAGCGAGGAAGACATGCGGCGTCTGGTGCAGATCGGAGTACCTGCGGATCAAGTGCATGTCGGTGGAAACTTGAAGTTCGATGTCAAGCCGCCAGAGCAGCCAGAGATTCTTGAACCTTTTGCGGCGGCTGTACAGCGAGAGAAGATCGGCCCAATGCTGGTGGTCGGCAGTACCCTCGAAGGGGAAGAAGCGATACTGATTGAATGCTTCCGCCAGATTGTAGCTCTCTATCCCAACGCTCTGATGCTGCTGGCGCCGCGGCACCCGGAACGCTTTGAAGCGGTCGCAGCTCTACTGGTGGCGTCGGGGCTCTGCTGGCAGCGCCGTTCGCGATGGGATGGACAGCCACCGCTTGCTGGCAGCGTGTTCCTGCTGGACAGTATTGGCGAACTTGCGAGTCTCTACCAGTTTGCCGACCTTGCGTTTGTCGGCGGCAGCCTGGCTCCGCGCGGTGGACACAACTTGCTTGAGGCGGCGCAATTCGGGGTCGCGATCGTGGTTGGACCCCACACCGAGAACTTCCGCGACATCGTTGGAATTTTTCAGCAAGCCAACGCATTGCGAGTGGTGACCCAGGAATCGCTGACCTCGACTGTCTTGAGGCTTTTGCAAGATGATGCGGAACGCGAGCGATTAGGTCAGCGTGCGCTTGAAGTGATGCGGTCGCAGCGCGGCGGAACGGAGCGAACTATCGCCGCGCTCCTCCACCTTCTACCAGCGGAGTCGAATTCCGGGGTTGCAGAAGTCGTTTCGGAGAGACGCGTTTGAATCCGCTGGGCGCGCTTTTCGGCGCAGGTGTCGACGTTCGTAACCGCCTTTATGATCGCGGCACACTGCGTGCCAACAGGTTGAGAGCGCCGGTGGTGAGCATCGGCAGCATCTCTGCTGGAGGTGCGGGCAAGACGCCATTTCTCATCATGCTGGGCGAGCTGCTGAAGCAGCGAGGACTGGCCTTCGACGTGCTCTCCCGTGGCTATGGCCGACGAACGAAAGGCCTCGCGCTAGTCAACCCCGAGGGATCGGCGCAGGAATTCGGAGACGAGCCGCTGCTGATTGCCCGCAAGCTGGGAGTGCCCGTCATTGTGGGGGAGAATCGATACGCAGCTGGGCAGTTCGCCGAGCAGAGGTTCGGTCTGCAGGCACACCTGTTGGACGACGGCTTCCAGCACCGCCGTCTGGCACGGGATTTCGACATTGTTCTGGTCACGGACGAAGACTTGCACGATTCGCTGCTCCCTGCTGGAAGGTTGCGGGAACCCTTGGCGTCGCTGTCCCGAGCTTCCGCAATCGTTGTTATGGATCAAATGACCTCGGACCAAATCGAAGTGCGTGAAGGCCAGTACGTGTGGCACGCGTATCGCACTATTGTGCCTCCGGAGACGCGCGACCCTTGTTTCGCATTTTGCGGAATCGCTCGCCCGCAGAACTTTCTGGCGGAACTCCGCAAGGCTGGTATCCAGCTGGCTGGCTCATACGAATTCCGCGACCATAATGCTTACAGGACGGCAGACGCAGGGTTGCTGCAGCGCCTCAGGCGACAATCCGGAGCCACAGCCTTTGTCACCACAGAGAAGGACGCCGTGAATCTGGGTGGCTATCTGTCGCAGTTGCAACCGATTCATGTCGTGCCGGTCCGTATGCAGGTCGAAGATTCGTCGGAGCCAGTCGCCGGGGCGGTCCGTGTCGGGGCGTCGCCCGATGAACAGCTCTATCGCTTCCTGACGCGCCAGAATAAGAATCGCGTGAGAGAATAAGAAGTTTTACTGCTTCCAGCGCCGCGTTTTAAGCGCGGGCGCATAACTGTCTCCATGACCAGGCCACCGAAAGAATCCGAGCGCTGGAAGAAGATCGTGCAATCGTTTGCCGACGTCTCGGTGGCGGTGCTGGCCGATCTGGTTGCGGACGAATTTGTGTTTGGCGAAATTGCGCGGGTTTCGCGCGAGGCGCCTGTCCTTATCCTGAAGCATCGCGAACGGACAGTCGTTCCGGGCGGCGGAGGCAACGCCATCATGAACCTGGCTTCGTTGGGAGTGAACGTGCTTCCGGTCGGATTGGTGGGCGATGATGAGCCGGGGGAGCGGCTGCTGGAAAAGCTTCGCGAGGCGAAGGTCCCAACCAGCGGCCTTGCGCGACTGAAGGGCTACGTGACGACGACGAAAACCCGTATTCTGGCCGGTATGTCGCATAACAGCCGACAGCAAGTCGTTCGCGTGGACCGTGAACCGGCGCCACTAGGAGAAGGCCATCCCGTTCTGACGAAGCTGGTGAACAGCACGCGCGAATACGCAAACGCGTCCGACGCATTTCTGATTTCCGATTACGGCTATGGGGCAGCAACCCCACAGTTGCTCAAGCAGGTGAGGTCAAACGGCTGCATGCAGAACAAGCCGATCACTCTGGATTCGCGCTATCGAATTCTGGAGTATTCAGGAGTAACCGCAGCAACGCCGAACGAACCCGAAGTGGAGGAGGCACTGCAAACCAGGATTGGCAACGACACGGCGCGGCTATTCTCTGCCGGCGAGCACCTGTTAGGACGCATGGGGCTGGAGTCATTGGTGATCACAAGGGGCCGTGACGGCATGGTGGCGTTCGAGAAGGATGCCGCGCCTAGCGTGATTCCCATCTTTGGCTCAGATCAGGTAGTCGATGTCACGGGTGCCGGTGACACAGTGATCGCGACCTTTACAGCCGCGCTGGCAGCAGGCGCTAATACCGCTGCCGCTGCCCGGCTGGCGAATTTTGCGGGTGGGATCGTGGTGATGAAGCGGGGAACGGCCACGGTGTCAAGTAAGGAACTGGTGACCGCCATCGAACAGTACACCGAGCTGAAGAAATCATGAGCGATAGCAAAACAAAGATCCTTTCGCGCTCGGGCCTGCATGCCAGGGTGGCCGAGTGGCGGCGCAACCGCGAGCAAATCGTTCTGGCAAACGGCTGCTTTGATCTGCTGCACGTGGGGCATGTGCGATTTCTGCGCGGAGCAAAATCGCTGGGCGGAAGACTGATCGTCGCCATGAACTCCGACGCCAGCGTGCGGCGGTTGAAGGGCAACGGCCGTCCTCTCATGCCGGCCGAGGAACGCGCTGAGATTATTGCAGCCCTGGCCGACGTCGACGCGGTTGTGATCTTCGATGAGCCCGACGTCCGCGCCCTGATCCGCGAATTCCGTCCTGACATTCAGGCCAAGGGCAGCGACTACACACCCGATGCCGTCCCCGAGCGGGACGAAGTGTTGGCTTACGGAGGACGTGTCGAGATCGTGGGCGATCCCAAGGACCACTCCAGCACGGGATTTCTCAGCCAGATGAGCACCTCCTCCGGAGGTCAGTAGTCGCCGTGAATCATCGTGTCGCCCAGCAGGACCAACAAACCTTGCTGCAGGAAGTACTTGCAGGGGCGGATCCTGCAAGTCAGCGGATACTGGTGGTGCGGCTGAGCGCGATGGGCGACGTCATACACGGAATTCCCGCGATTGCCGCGCTGCGCAGGGAAAGACCGAATCTGCAGATCGGCTGGCTGGTGGAGGAACGCTGGGCGGAGTTGATGTGCGCCCATGAATTGGAGCGCCTGCAGCCACGCTCTGAATTGAAACCGCTGGTCGATTGGGTGCATGTTGCGAACTTTAAAGGCTGGCGAAAAAAGCTCCTCTCCGGAGCGACGTGGCATGACATGCAAAGCAGCATGCGCGAAGTGCGCGCGATGCGCTATCACATTGCGCTCGATTTGCAGGGTGCAATTCGGTCAGCGATGGCTGCGCGCTTATCGGGAGCGAAGACTCGCCTGGGTCCGGCGGAACCGCGCGAGCGTCCCGCGCGCCGGTTCTACACCCGTTCAGTCGTAACCCAAGGAGCGCACGTCATAGAGCACGCTTTGTCTTTGGCCTCGGCGGCGGCGGGAGAAGATCTCACATATGAGCCGCCGGCATTCCCACAGGATCCTGCAACGGAGTCGTGGGCCGACAGGTTCCACGCATCGATCGGCTGGAGACCACTCGCAATCGTCAACCCGGGAGCCGGGTGGGGAGCGAAGTGCTGGCCTGTTGAATCCTACGGCGTCGTTGCGAAAGCACTGGCGGAACGGGGCATGGGAGTGGTGGTCAATCACGGCCCAGTGGAGACAGCACTGGCGCACTCCGTACATGATTCGAGCGCAGGAACCGCGCATCCCCTGTACTGCTCGGTTGGCGAGCTGATCGCGCTCACCAGGCGCTGCAGCCTTTTCGTAGGGGGAGACACTGGCCCCATGCATCTGGCTGCGGCGCTGGGAGTGCCGGTCGTGGCGCTGTTTGGACCGACGCGGCCGGAACGGAATGGCCCGTATGCCACGCGAGCGATTGTGCTGCGCAGCCCGGACAGCGTGGACGACAGTTCGCACACAAACCGTCCCGATGAGGCGCTGCAGTCGATTACACCGCAAACGGTGATCGCCGCTGCTGACGAGCTCATGAGGGACCAAAATGGCTGATGCGAAGCCGGTTCAGTCCGCTGGATCGTGGATTCACATCGCGCGCCGCGTCCGAGTACCACTAGGGTTCCTGTTTGGCGCGTTTTATCTTTGGCGCGCACGTCCCGATTGGCCGGCTCTGGCACTGGGCGCAGCAATCGCCGCGCTTGGGGTCTTTCTGAGAGCCATGGCCTCGGGCTACGTAAAGAAGAATCAACAACTGACAACAAGCGGGCCGTACGCCTACTGCCGGAATCCTCTCTACCTGGGATCGATCGTCATCGCCATAGGGTTTGCGATAGCCTCGCGTGATGTCTGGGTCGCGGTCGGGATGGTCACGTTGTTCGCCCTGATCTATGTGCCGGTGATCCGCGCCGAAGAGGCTTTTCTTCGGGAACATTTTGCCGAATACGAAAGCTACGAACGCCGCGTGCCGCGCTTTCTGCCGAATACGGTTTGGCTCGCTGGTTTGACTTCGGGATTCTCTCGCGAGCTTTATTGGCAGCATCGCGAGTACAATGCATTAATCGGGGCCGCCGCAATGCTGGCGGCTCTTGTTGTGAAGACGTTCTGGTTCCCCGGTTCATGGTGAATTCGCTGACTCGCTGCTTCGTGCTGATTACCATCCTTATGGCTGTTGCAGTCACGCCCGGAGTAAGCGGGCACTCGACTGCGGCGTCGCCATCGACACAGCCTCTTGCCTCGCATACCCAGGGGCAAGCCTCCATGGGCCCGGGCGCACCCCTGGAACCGCTGCGCCCGGGATTCGATTTCCCGCGGCAGATGCTGCGCTATGAAGCGGAGTACCGCTTCTGGACGGCAGGAGTGGCAACGGTAAAGGTCGAGCGTAATGGCAGCGAGGAACACGTAACAGGCACGGCGGACTCGACGGGCGTAGTGGCACTGCTGTTTCGGGTACAGGACCGGTTCAACTCCTACTTCGATGCCCAGAGCTTGTGCTCGAACAGACTGACTAAGCATACCGAGGAAGGGTCGCGTTGGCGCGACACGTCGATTACCTTCGACTACAGCCGAAGGAAAGCGATCCTGGAAGAAAAGAACTTGAAGGACGGCCAGTCGAAACGCACCGAAAACGACATCCCCGGATGTGTGACGGATGTGTTGTCGGGCATTCTGTATGTCTCGAGCCTCCCACTGCAGCAGGGCGCGACGTACAGCTTTCCCCTCAACGACGGAGGCAAGACCGTAACCATCCAGGCGCACGTCGAAGGCAGGGAGCAGGTTAAAACTCCGGCTGGTACGTTCCACACCATCCGGGTTGGGCCCGAAGGTGACTACAGTGTTCTGAAGAATCGCGGGCGCATCTGGATCTGGTACAGCGACGACGCCCGCCATCTGCCTGTCCAGATGCGAGCCAAGCTGTTCTGGGGGACGCTTACCGTGTATCTGACGTCGATCGACAAATAGCGCGATTATTGCAGGCGGAAGCGCTCGGCCATTAACCGCTGCAGTCGTGGTTTGTAGAGAATGTCGTAGGCCAATTCCTTATCGGGAAACATGGCAAGAGCTGCACGCTTGGCGTTGGCCGCGAGCTCAGAGGCCTCTTCTACGGAAAGGTCCGCATCCTGGCTGATGACGGACATGACCATGCTCATCATGATTTGAAGCCGGCGCAGTTTGCGGCGTTCTTCTTCGAGCTCCTGCAGTTCGCCCGTATTGGGTTGTGTTCCCATTAATTCGTTGCCTTCAGGTTGCCCCATGAAATCTCCCACTCAGCAAATGATTCGCGACGTCTGGCCCTGACCGGGCCGGGTCGGTGATTTTCGCTACAATTTGGATGTTGGCCGCCATCCCACTGATGCGCTGTAGTCTGTGGCGGCATCATACAACGAAATGACAATATTTCCGCGGCAAAGTATCGTTTAGTGGACCAAGCTTTCACACTACGTACGGCAACCAGTAATCGGAGGATTTATGGCGGAAACACCTGAACCACTTGAAAAGCTAGTCAAAGTCTTCGATACCGACGTGGAATCGGAGGCCATGGTGGTGCACGGGCTGCTCGAATCGGCAGGCATCGAAGCCGTACTCAGCAACCGAGAGGCGCCCCAGGATGTGTTACCGGGCGTGGGTGGCGTGGTGATTCTGGTCCGCGAAGAGCAGGCTGAGAATGCGGCCGCCATCATCGAGGAATACAGCAAACACCCCACCACTGACGAGGACGAGGAGGTCAGCGAGGAACCGGCTGAACGGTAACCTTAGTGCCGTAGATAGAACGAGACAGCCCCGGCCAGGTCGGTGCGGTAGGTGCGAACTTTAAGTTCAGCGCCTCATGACGTCCGGCCGGGGATGGCGGAAGGAGTGGCAACAGCCCGCAGAAACCACGGCAAATTGTGGCGCAACGGCTTGGAGAAATTCCTTGGAATGGGAAGTCGTGCTGCCGTGATGGCCAATCTTCAGAAGATTCGACTGCGGATTCCCTCCTTCCAAGACCTGTTCGGTCCGCCTATGGGAATCGCCAACCAAAAGCGCCGAGGTGTTGTGATATGGAAGACGCAACACCATGGACTCCTCGTCCTGCGCAGGATTACTGCCTTCAGTTCCTGGGTGCGGATTAAGAACGCGGATTTGCACACTCCCAGAAACGAACCCCTCGCCGGCGATATGCGGCTTTAGGACGACTCCGAAGGCTCCTGCGGACGCTGCCAGCTCGACAAATTCGGGGCTTGGCGAATCCAGCCCGTGCCACAGCTTTTGGGGCCGGAAGTTCGCGATGCCGACATCAAAATCGGAGTGCGACTGGCCCCCGAGTCCGCGGGAGTCCAGCTGGACCGATTTGCCTTCAGGAGTGATGAGGAGGAGCGCATCGCCCTGCCCCATATCCATTGCCGTGATTTTCAGCACTCCGGAACGCCACTGCATCTTGGGTGGAACCATCATGATCCCGATTGCTGAAGCCAGCAGCCCAGCCACGCCCAGCCACGCAAGCAGCAGGCGCCGCCGCGCCAAAATCAGTGCCATACCGAAGGCGAAGACCGCGACACAAGCGAACAGCAGTGTGGCGGCGGCCGGTCGAACGTCAGAAATACGGAAATGGTTGATGAGGCTGATCGTTCCCGTCAGTACAGCCAGCGAGTAACCCGCGACGAGCGCGGGCAGATGCGCCAGCCAAAATGAGACATAAGAAAGAGCAACAGCCAGCACCGCCGCGGGCATGAGGATCAAGGCGAGAGAAATCACCAACACGTTCGCGGGCAGCGACATGGTGGTGGTGCCATGGAATACCATGCCATTGGCAGCGCCAGCGAAACCTCAATGATGGCTGAGATCAAGATCAGTTCGGAGACGCTAAGAAAGAGTCCGGCGCTGCGCAGTAAGAGGAAGTTCGATACTCTTGCACCTGCGATCTGCGTCAGGTGTTCGGGCAGCAGGCGCAAATCGGAGCGGAATTGCGCCGTCCCCGTTTGGCAAACTGAAATCGTAGGCAGGCGAATCGATGTTCTGTAGCGCTTTCTGGAATGGGTACAACGTGCGCTGCAGGGTAGGTACGGCAATTCCGGCGACGGCGATCACCGAAAGAACGTGAACTGAAAACCGGCCTCGAAAAGCGTTCGTGGAGCGGCGACCCGGATGCCAAGCGCCGCAATGCCCAAGGCGTTCAGGCCGGCACGATCGCGACCGAGCAGGCGAGTGACGAGGTAGATGCTCAGGGTGATGGTAGCGCGCGCATACGCCAGCAACAGCGGCGACGGATGCGACCTGCCAGACTTGGGGCGGGCGCCAGACGAAGTCTGCGGCGATTATTCCGATGGTAAACGCAAGCGCAGCGATGAACCCAGGCTCTCTGCCGCCGCAATAGACAGGGGTGCGCGCAGGTTCGGAGGCACGCGCTCCATCCGGGGAAGGAGGCGATGATGGCAAGTCCGCTTACAGGCGGTCCAGTTCCTCGGCGCCGATCGTCGGGGCCCAGGGCCACACTTCATATTGCGCGAGTCCGAACCGGGTGAACGGATCGTTGTCGCGGATACTGTCGAGCGTCGCCTGAGCTTCGTTATCAGGAACCCGAAGTAGCAGCGCGCCGCCATTGCGCGGGACCATGGGGCCGGATGCGATCAACAAGCCCTCTTGCTTTAATCCCGCGAGATAGGCGCGGTGGGAGTCAACATGCTTGAGAACATCTTCCAGAGGCTTGCGGTAACGAAGGATGGCGATAGCGTAC
>Ga0306920_100009294_pt1 | contig 13097 bp, 16 predicted proteins | sample flu12Cox44000170_FD_204666 | JGI IMG/M metagenome (GOLD analysis project Ga0306920, IMG submission 204666) | Lab enrichment of tropical soil microbial communities from Luquillo Experimental Forest, Puerto Rico - flux4day.12C.oxic.44.000.170 (v2)... | ecosystem: Environmental > Terrestrial >...
CGCATCGAAGACCGCTGGATGGAGCTGATTGATATACCCATTGAGGACGAAAGCGGACGCAGCCTTTACACGATGCTCATCGAGGTGCCTAACCGCATCTTCCAAGACATGCTGACCGAGGAACATCTTCCGCGAACGTGGAGTCCGGTCATTCTTGACGCGGATTGGACGGTAGTCGCGCGAGGCGTTAGCCCTGACAGGTTCGTCGGTCAGAAGGCTGCTGGCGAGGAGTTTCGGAACGCTCCTTCAGACCGGACCCATGAGCTGCGTCAACTGGACGGCGCACCGTCCATGTCCGCGGACAGTCATTCAAGCCGGTACGGCTGGACGACAGCCATAGCGATTAGCGACGCTGACCTGTTCAATCAGGCCATTGGACCCGGGCTCCTCGCCGCATTAGGCGGTTTGGTTGCCGTGGGTATCGTCATTGCCTTAGCTGCTCTCTTTTCAACATATCTTGCGAGAGCAATTCAAAGTTTGGCTCAGATGGTCCGAGGTTTTCCAGAAGCCATACTCGAACCGAGGCCAGCCTTCCGCTTACGCGAAGTATCCCTCGTGGCCCAAAGGATGCGCGAGGCTGCGGTCGCTGTACTGGATAGTCGGCAAGTTGCGGATACCGAACTAACCAACATGCGGCAGCTCAATAAATTAAGCACACAGCTCGTCCGAGAGAGAAGTAGCTTCGAGGATTGTCTCGCTGAGATTACCAAGACAGCTATCGCCATTTCGGAAGCGGACAAGGGTAATTTGCAACTCTACGATGACACTTCGGGTTCACTCACCATAGCGGCCCAACAAGGATTCCAAGGAGACTTCCTGAAATTCTTCGATAGTGTGCGTGGCAATGATACAGCCTGCGGCGTAGCAATGGGCACGGCAAAACAGATCATCGTCGATGACGTGCTGACCAGCGCGATTTTCGCCGGGCAACCTGCTCAGAAAGTATTGTTGGACGCAGGAGTGCGCACCGTCGTGTCAACGCCGTTGATGAGCAGCAAGGAAAGACCGTTGGGGGTGCTATCGACATGGAGCTCACGCATGATCGTCTGATGTGTGCGTTCAGCATGCTTGCGCTCAAGATAATCCGCAGCCTGTCGGGCCAGTATGTTTATAGGCTCTAACTGATGCTCGCTCGGGTGGCGGGGTCGAGTGAAATGTGCCGCGGCTTGAATCTGGAGCGCTTCCTCAACCCACCTAAACAAATCGAAGCAGCAGCCAATGAGCCTGATCGACCCGGCAAGCACAGGACAACTCGCCCGATAGGCATCAAGGCAGCGCGGGCGGCGGGTCCTTATTCCAGTCATGCAAAACCGAGCAAATGCGCATCACTAGAAATAGATGTCAATGCGACGCCTAAGTGCAAGCGGTGGATTGATCGCTCGCGAGGGCAGCGTCATCTTCGGCCAGTACAGGTTGCAAGGGCACCGGAGAATTGAGTGGCACGTCAATCTCGTACCTCAGGCCCTCAACAGGGTATTCAAGTCGCACCTCTGAAAAGACGGCTTTGAGCAACTTGGTTCCAAAGCCGTGTCGAATAGGCGTGACTACAGGTGGTCCCCCACTTTCCTGCCATTTGAACTTCAGCACCGAACCGGAGCCGTTTCGCTCAACTGTCCAGGAAACCATGATCTTGCCGGCGTCATTCGAGAGGGCACCGTACTTGGCCGAATTGGTTGCAAGCTCATGCAGAACGAGTGTGAAGTTTTGCGCCATTTGCGGCGGCAGCACGATGCTTTCGCCAGCAATCGTCGCCCGTTTCGAGAACGGGTCCAATTCGCTGTGTACGAGCTGATCGAGGTCTACTCCGCCCCAATTCGATCTAACCAAGGCGCGATTAGCGCGCGCCAAAGCCTGTAATCGCGTTTGATCTCGGCGCCGATCGCACCAGCGCCGCAGGGAAGCCGCCTATCAGCGCATCTGGTCTGCGGCGTTCGAGGCGGCCTTTCACGTCGCCTTGCAACAAACCGACGACGACATCGGTCCGCGTTTGCAACTTGAGCGGCAGGTCATGCTCGAATTGCTGGAGTTGGGCGCTGGCTTCATCGAGGGCGCGGCCGCCGTGCGCGCTGGCTTTGTCAGTTGGCAGGAGTTCGCTGCCGCCCGTGGTCTGACCGATGATGATGACAGCGCAAGGGGCGGAGGGGTTGCGGGTGTTGCTGCATGACCTCGGCGAGAGGCAATTGGCGACAAAGATTCCGCAATTGGACGCAGATTCGTCGTTTGTTCATTTCGCCCACCTTGCCGCCAGCGGCGATGTACTCCCCGGTTGGTATCGAAGGGCGTGGCGTCAATGCGTAGACCGTCTCCAGCGGCAGGCGGCGTAGCCAATGCGCATGCGGCAGGCGGCGCCAAGGGATGAGCATTGCGACCTTGAAGTCGGCGACCTCAAGCGCACGCTCACAGAATTCGCGGATGAACTTGAAGTGCGGATTGCTGACGACCGAGACGATGCCCTTCGGTGCCGGCTCGATGAGGAAATCCCGCACCGCGAACTTGACGCCCTTCAGGTTCAATTCGTCCCGCTGCAAGCGATCGACGATATCGCCACCGATCAGGTGATAGCCGGCATCCTTTGCGGTCCGCAGGATGCCCATGGCGGCGCCCGGAGGGCCGAAGGATTCCACCGCGAACAATCGCGCCGAGCACCACAGTGGCTCGACATAATGCCCATCAGGATCCTTCGCGAAAATGTGGGAATCGCGCCGGCGCGGTGGCGTTAACGGACCCGTCTTAACTTCTGTATGGACGTCGCCGGGAATCCGCTCATAGCCGGAGAACCGCTGGGGGCTCATGACTGCCCCCGCGCGGGGCGAGCTCGCGCCGCGACATGCGGCAGCGCCCGCATGGCTTGGCCTTGAGTTTCGTATTCACCCAGAAGTTGGCCGACAGCATCGAAGGCAAAGAACGAATGGTCGCGCGGGATTCCGGGATTCCGGATTGACGCTGCCGGTGCTGGCGGCTATTTGAGGGACGGCTCACACTTGCCATCCTTTCTGGCGGCCCTGGCAGGCCGCGGGTTCGAGTTTTAAGCCCCGGTGACCTCGGGTCGCCGGGGTTTGCTTGCGGCGAGCCACGGCCGCCGCCTTGAGATCCTTCAAGCTCAGACGACACGGCGCCGTGTCCGGCGCGGGCGGCACGGCGATGTCATTGCGTTGAGCTATCGGTGGTGAGGATTCGGCGTCGATCGGCGCCTGCTGGCGCTTAGCGGCAAGTCGCTCAAGCTTCAGCTGGGCGTGATGAGCTTGTTCGCCGGTGGCCTTGCCGACCGTATTGCCGGCAAGGTCGATGCGATCGACGCCTTCGATAATGCCTTTCAGATAGCAGGCATTGCGAACGTTAATTCACGCGCCGGAATATCATCGGTCGCTTCGAGGATGTTGTGATGGATTCCGGCCTTTAATGGCTTGCGGCGCCGCTCATAGACGAAAAAGCATTCCGAAAATCTCTCGGCGAGCTTGGCGATGACGGCACGCGCGGTGTCGCTGCGCGGCTTTGTTGTCAATGGGTTATGTTTAACGGTCTGTAAACGCTGGCCACTTAGGCTGCACTTCGTATTCATCAGGCCATTGCCGTCGAGCAACGCAAATGGAGAGCGCGAGCCTCTCGAGGCTGGATCATCTGACACGTCTTGGGCTTCGGGACGGCGTCGATATGCGTCCGACGCTGTTGCGCGTGCTTACGGACCTCTACGTGCAAAAGCCCACGCATACGCCCGACGAGGAGCTTCACTACACAGAGTTGGCGTTACGTCTGCTCGACGCGGTGGATTTCGGCACGCGTAGGGCCGTTGCCGAATGCCTTGGGCAATATGTCTTCTCGCCCCTCGCGGTGATCGAACGGCTTGCCCGAGATTTGCCAGACGTCGCATCGGCAGCGCGCCCGCAGTCCGGTAGGCACAGGCTGGGCACGGTCGCGGAGCCGCGCGGGCCGATCCCTGCCGGTGTCGCAATCGAGCTCAACGAACTTTTCTTGGCAGCGAACGCCGACGAGCGGCGGCTCGTTCTACTCAATCTTGAAATCTTTGCTCCGCTTCCCCCCGGCAGCGTCAACCTGTCTCGCGATCCTGCCACAAGCGAACGTCTGGAAAACACGGCGCTCTCTCGCAATCGGGAAGCCTTTGCGCAGCATTTCGCTCAAGCGTTGCAAATTTCCAGGGTGCAAGCCCACCGCCTCGCCGACGACCAGCTTGGCGATCCGATCGTAACGGCCGCCAAGGCCTTGAATATCCGTCGCGACGTTCTTTATCGCATTCTGCTCTTCGCCAACGTCGCTATCGGCCACTCGGTCGAGCGCGTGCACGCGCTGGCTTTGTTGTTTGACGAGCTGACAGTGCAATCGGCCGAACACATGGTCGCGATCTGGCAGGCTTTGCCGAAAGCAGAACGTCCGTCGGAACGGCATCAACCGCTATTTTGGGACGACGATGCCCGGTCGCGTCCGCGGCCAACAAATCCCGCCGCGCGTCATGCGCCCGCCGCCCAGCAGCCGGCCGCCCGCCGCGACCCATCGTAGAGTCCAGGCGAGCATCTTTCCAGATCATGGTCTAACGAACGATATCGAGAAAGTTTCTGCCGGTGGGATCGTCGACCTCGACGATCCATAAATCCGGATCGAATTTCAATTCCCGCGCCAAATAGGCTTCGATCGCATCGTCGGGCGCGGGCTGCGATAGTAAACAAGGCGTAAAGATGCGGTCTGTCTGGTGAACACCGAGTGCGCTCTGTGGTGCAGGTCCAAACAGATCCGACGTGCCGTCGAGCCTGCAGATCCGCACAAACACGGCACCGGCCTCCTCTGCGCCGCGCCTGCGCACAACGGCCGAGTTACCCTCGACCTGGCAGCGTCGCAGATAGGCCGCCACCCAGAGCGCGGTTTTCAGGCGCATCATTGTCGTCGCTCCTGCCTTCCCGCGGGCCGGCCTATGGCCGCAACCTAACAGCTTTTCCGGAGCAGTTCCCCGAATTCAAGGCAAAGAAATTTTGTAATTGGGGCGCGCCGCGTCGGGTGGCGCCCGTCCTATTCAACCGGATGGCCGATCATCGTGGCAAGTTCGCTCATCAGCCGCTCCGAAATGCGGCCGGTAATTGGCAGGTTGTGCTCACGCTCGAACTTTTCAATCGCCGTCGTCGTGGCATCGTCCAGATTTCCCGAGGCCTTGACCTGGCCATAGCCGTATTCAGATAAGGCGCGTTGCGCCGCTGCGATGCGCGCCGATGGTCCGATCAGATCGGCGATTGGATCGCTGCGCAGCGCCAGCGATGCCGGTTTCTCAGGCGGCAAAGCAATCGATGGGGTTGCAGGATGCGCAGGACCGCCCGTTAGCGCGGGTTTCGGAATGGGTTTGAGCGGATCCGATCTCCCGTCCGCGAACTTCAAGGTCGTTTCGAAGGCCGGCATGGGATGCACGCCGGATTGAAGGAACATCGCGTTCACAATGACAATGGAGCTCGCACCGACCGCGGCGAGGACAGCGATGGCATCCAAGGGCCGGCGGGCAATTCTGCTCCAGGCGTCAATGACCAAGGCGCCGCCCGCGATTGTGGCGCGCGCGGAAAGTGTCTGGCGGCGGCTGCGGCGATTACGCACTTCTCTTCACTGTTATCTTGCCCGCGCTTCGGCGGAGGAATCGCATTTCGCGCGTGAGAGGCGGCATCGAACGCAAAACGCCCTTCTCCGATAGTGATCTAACAACCGGTCGCTCCGTGCCGCCGCGTATCCGCGCTTTTGCCCGTTCACAATCCAGCGGCAGCCGCACGGTGACTCGGGTGCCTTCACCCGCGCGGCTCTGGATGCACAATTCGCCGCCATGCAGAGAAACGAGGCTTTGGACGATTGACAAGCCGAGCCCGGTACCGCCGCGCCGCCGCTCGTCACCCGCGTCGGCCTGAAAATACGGCCGACCGATCCGCGCCAGATTCTCATCGCTAATGCCGACGCCATTGTCTTCGATCACGAAAGCAATATCCGCCGCCTGGGCGCGGGCCTCAATCGCGACCTTGCCGCCGGGATTGGTGAATCGGATCGCGTTGGAGAGAAGATTGATGAGTATTTGATTGAGGGCGCTCTTGTCGGCGATAATCTCTGGCAAATCGTCGGCAATCGCGTTCTCGATGCTGACTCCCGCCTCATTCGCCCTTAGCACGAGCAGGTCGCAACATGCAGCAATGACCGGTGCAGGCGCAAAGGCTTCCGGCGCGATCTCGAAATTGCCGGCTTCGATCTTCGACATGTCGAGCATGCCGTTTACGATCGACAACAGGTGTTGCGCGGACTTGTTGATCACGCACGCATATTCATTGCGCCTGCCGCTATCGAGCGCCAATGTATTCTCCTTCATGAGCATTTCAGAGAATCCGATAATGGCGTTAAGCGGAGTCCGTAACTCATGACTCACGGTGGCTACGACGCGCGTTTCACAAACGTTGGCCGATATTTCTTCGCCATGTGACGCCTCAAGCTCTTGCTCGCGCCGTTTGCGTTTGCGCGCGATTGCACCTGCGCCGAGCGCCAATCCGGTTGCGTAGAGCGCAGCGAAAATGACGCCAAGACCGGCGAGCGCCGGATGGATGCTCAAAGCTGACGGCGGAAGCCAATGCTTTTCACCGAGCACAACCAAAAGGGGCGCCGCGCAGAGCGCGAAAATCGTGGCGGTCGCGGCAACCCGGGGTGATGCCGAGAGTGCCGCCTCGAGCGGAACGACAATGAGCCAGACCGCGGTGAAGGAAGCGACGCCGCCATTTAGCGCCGCAATCGACGCGATCAATAGCGTCGACGAGAGCGACGACAATGCGTGTGCGGTCTCGTAACGGCCGGTGCGCGACAGAAATTGCGCGATCAGAATGGGCACGATCGGCCAGAAAAAGACAAAAACCTCGATTGCGGTAGGCGCGCTGCCGATGAAGAGATAGATCGGCAGCGACGCCAGGGCGACGATGCTACCGAGGATGCGCGTCGCGATGAAGGCGTGATGGCGCGCCGCGATCGGCGCGTCTCGGCGCACCGCCGGGTGCACCAGCGTTTCGACATAGTCCCCTAGCGGCGCGAGCAGGGCCACGTTCCGATGCACGTCCGATATTGTGGACGCGCTCCCCATTATCTGCGGCCGATGGTGTCAGAGGCCGCTTAACGAACGCTAAGGGGCGGCGGGCGCCAAGCGGGCCGGATTTGCGCTTTGTTCTCGGATTTGGGCGAAATACCTATCATGGTAAATCGGCCGTTGCCTGAAATGGCCGCCGTAAGCGCGGTTGATGCGCCGGATCGACACAGCGGCGGATAACGCCAGGATGTTTTGAGGCCAAAAGCACCACAAATGGCAGGCTTTCCCCCGAATTCGTTCAAATTTTAGATAAACTATATTTTTTCCAATTGCTCGAAAATTTGCATCGAATATGCGCAAAAGCCTCTGGGCCGCGCAAACGCCGCCTTTAGCGATTGCTGGTAAGTGTTCCGGACGTGCGGCACACTCTGCCGTAGGGGATCTGGGTGTCATGTTCTTTCTGCTGCGAATGGCGTTCTGGCTCGGCCTCGTGCTGATCCTGTTGCCTAGCGGTTCGACGCAAGCGCCTCCGGCGAGCCAAATCGGCGCGTCGGATGCGATCTCGGCCGCGTCGGCGACCGTCGGCGATCTGAGCCAATTCTGCGCGCGGCAGCCCGACGCTTGCACCGTCGGTTCTCACGTCGCGACCGAGCTCGGCCAACGTGCTCAGGCGGGGGCAAGCATGATTTACGAGTTCTTGACGAAGAAGCTCAAGCCAAACGACACGGGATCAGCGAACGGTACGGCCGGCCGGCCGGCCGGATCGACGGCCGATGCCTCGCAGAACACGCTCAGCCCGACCGACCTTGTTGCGCCTTGGCGCGGTCCCTCGCCGCACAAGGACCCCAAGCACGTAATTTAAGGGCGGGTTGACGGCCAAGAAACACGTAGCCGGCTCGCCTCATCCGGCCCGACATATCGACCTTAAGCGCGCGTCTCTCTATATAAAAGGGTGACAGAAGAGGACAGGCGTTGACACTGCGGCGCAATGGCTGACATCGAAGAGATCATCGATAACTTCGCTGTGCTCGACGATTGGGACGATCGCTATCGTTACTTGATCGAATTGGGACGAGAGCTCTCACCGCTTTCCGAAGCGGCGCACAACGACGTCAACAAGGTCCAAGGCTGCGCGAGCCAGGTCTGGCTCGACACGACGGTACGCCCGAATGGCGCCGGCGGCCCGGTTCTGACATTCGAAGGCGACAGCGATGCCCATATTGTCCGCGGCTTGATTGCCATTCTGTTCGCGATCTATTCGGGCAAGGCCGCAAGAGACATCCTCGTCACCGATGCGATCAAGCTGTTCGAGAGCATGGGTTTGCGGGAACACCTTACCCCGCAGCGCTCTAACGGTTTCCGCTCCATGGTTGAGCGCATCCGCTCGGATGCGCGTGCGGCACTGGCTGCGGCCGCGTAACTCACACTGCAAATTGGCCGGCGCCGGCACGCGTCCTGTCAGGCGCGGCTTTCCGCCGCCGCCTTTGCCGTCCAAGTCCGATTTGTTTCGCCAGCCGCGACCGGGTTGCCGCATAGTTCGGTGCGACCATCGGATAGTTCCGGCGAAATGCCGTAACGCGAGCGTAGGTGGCGCTTGAGCGATTTGAATTTCAATCCATCCTCGAGACAGACGATAAATTCAGGGGAACTCCTTCGCCCCCCGCGAAACGTTTCAAGGCGGATGAGACCGGGAATTTCGACGCCCGGCACTGAGTTTTTGCCTAAGTAGGCCGAGACAATATTTGCGGTCAGCTCGACCAGGATGCCCTTGCGCACAGTCTCGGCCACATCATTTTTTTCGGCCATGTTTCCGGGTCATGTTAATTTTCCAACTTAATTTATCAAAAAAGCGACGACGTAACGCCGATATACACTGTTCGGCGCAAGTAAAGGCAAAATAATGAATCGAGTCGCGCCGTGAACGAAACTCAACAAAAATTGCTTCAGACACCCTGCTCGAGGTGATGGCGCAATTCGGTGATCGATCCGAAGCGCAGAATACCCTGGGGCAATTGCGCTTCGATCGACCCGTCCCTGGCTCGTTGTAAGCGTCTGCGCCTTGGGCGTCTGCGCTTTGAGCAGCTACGGCTTGTGGAGCCTCGTTCTGCGCGGCCGGTTCTTGTGCGATCGTTTGTTGGACAGCCGTGCTGGCGGCCATGTCAGGGCCTTGCTCGGTATTCTGCTGGCGTTCGATCGCCGGCGGCGCCGCCGCGGCTTGCGAGGGTGCCGACTGAATGCTGCGTATCGGTCGCGGAGCTTTTGGCCACATTGAATCGAATGCCGGCGTCTTCGGCCCGCTCAGCCGGCGTGCTGGGCGCGCGTTTGTCGGAAGCTGGAATGAAATTCGACCAGCAGCCGCGCCATTGCCGGGCCTGCCAAAATGTTCCGTATCGGTTTCGGAATTTACTTCGGCGGCCGCCGGGACTGCGGCTTTCGGCAAGGATGGTAACGGCCTGTTGCCAAGGCGAGCGGTGTCTGGCGATTTCTCGGCGGCGCCATTCGCCGAGGGATCGTCACGCGTTCGGGCAACTGCCGCGGCTAGATGCCATGCCGTGCTTGCCTGTAGTGCAATCGCGAATGGATCAGGCTCGCCGGATTGGTCCGAAGCCTCGACGGGTTCTGCAATCTGCTCTTGCGCAACGCGCGGCACCGATCGCGCCGCAAGCGGCGTTGGATGCGCTGCAAGGTCCGCAACGCCAAACCAAGACCGATCAGGAGAAATCCACCGACTGCGGCAACAATGCCGGGAGTGAAGAGGCCTGAGTCGAAGCTGCCTTCACGGATCGACAGGCCCGCTCCCGCGAGGAGGATGCCCGCGGCGCTGAGACCCACACCAAAACCCAACAAAAGCAAATACATACGTATCCCTCCCGCGCCTGGCGGCAGGAGAACAATTTACGTCGATATTGTGACTAGGCTTCCAATTTCGCGCAAGCGTTTATTGCCCTGTGGAAATCCCGCGCTGCGTGCCCCCCAGCCGGCCTTGCCGGTGGAAATCTTCTGCCTGTCGGCTGAGACTCGGCTGAGATCTGGCGGACAACTTCAGAGTTGGCCGTATCTAGAGGAACCTTTCGCGTTCCCGGACGGTTGCACCGGGGATATTCCAGCCAACTTCACATTGAGGAGCACACCTATGGCATTCACCCTGCCCGAACTTCCCTATCCTTATGACGCGCTTGCGCCGTATATGTCGCGCGAAACCCTCGAATATCATCATGACAAGCATCATCAGGCCTATGTCACCGCCTGCAACAACCTGTCCAAGGGCACGGAATGGGAGAACAAACCGCTTGAGGAAGTCGTAATCGGCACCTTTGGCAAAAATCCGAGCCTGTTCAACAATGCAGCCCAGGATTTCAATCACATTCATTTTTGGAAATGGATGAAGAAAGGCGGCGGTGGGGACAAGCTTCCGGGAAAGCTCGAGAAACAAATCACGTCCGACATCGGCCCGTTGGCCAAGGTCAAGGAAGACCTCATTCAAGCCGGTGTCACGCAGTTCGGTTCCGGATGGTGTTGGCTCGCTGTCAAGGACGGCAAAGTCACGATCATGAAAACGCCGAACGGCGAGAACCCCTTGGTCCATGGCGCCAAGCCAATTCTCGGCTGCGACGTTTGGGAGCACTCCTACTACATTGACTACCGCAATCGGCGGCCGGACTATCTGAAGGCGTTCTTCGACCACCTGGTCAATTGGGATCATGTCGGCGAAATGTTCGAGGCGGCCGTAAAGTGAAGTCTTTGGTTCTTTGCCGTCCATCGACCGAAAGCGGGGCTTGACGCCCCACTTCTCGCATCCGCGCCTTCCGCCACCCCCCGCGCCCACAGGGTGCGTCAGAATATCGTTGCGCATAGCCGCATTGTCAGAGAGGAATCGTGCACAGATTGTATTGCAGATTCAATAAGTTAATTTGATGAGTCCAACTTAAGTCCAATATCGAGGCGAGTGCAATATCGGGGCGAAGGAAAGCGATCAAGTCAGTACTCAATCGGGACAGCCTTCTCCGGTCGCGCAATCCAGCGCGTTTGGAGCCTCTCTATGACCACAGACGACTCGAAATGCCCGAACTGTAATGCCAACTAGCAATCATGCAGCGGCAAATCCCCGGACGAAAACTCATGCCGATCTTTTGTCGCGAGTGCGATGGCACAGGTCAAAAAAGCGCAAACGGTCAGGGTTTCGAGTTTGCCGCGATAGTGAAAAATACTGGAAAGACGGCTGCCACAAATGTTCACGGAAGCTTTACAATGGGGTTTTTTGGCAACGATATGCTTGCCGCTGTGCCGAAGGATCGGGGAAACAAATGCTCGGTCGGGCTACTCGTCGCTGGATGTCCGCTTGTGAGGACTGGGGAAAACGAGCTGCAGCAAAGGCCAGGGTAGTCCCTTAAAGACTTCAGATCGCTTGGTAACCCCCAGAACGCATGCAGCTTGTGAAAGCGAGATAGAATTTTAATTCGGGTGACCCTACGCCAGGACTGTTGTTAGCGACCTTCGTGCACTCAGCCTTGTCTTGGTTGAACTGCTCAGCACTCACCGGTTCCGGAAGGTGTTGCCAAGTAGGGATGGCGGGTGCTGCCGAGAGCTTCGGAGCAGGGCGCGGCAGCGGGACGGAACCAGACGGCAAGGGTGCAGCGTCTCCCAGCGAAGCTCCGTCGGAAGCGCAAGCGGCCAGCACCAAGCCACCAAATAGGATTGCAACAAACCCGCGCATTTGCCCAGACATGTTCCCCACTGATCAATACGATGCGGGAATGCCTTATCGAAAGGCCCCACACATCGTTGATTTGCAACAACGCAAAAATACGGCAAGGATTAGCTGGTCACACAAAATCGAGCGGCTGTGGCAATTTAATCACAGATATTTTTGGCGAATGACTTCCTCGAAATATACGTTGGGCGATGCTCGCATGCCCCCCGGCGGCTTTGTTGTTTTGAAAGAACATTTTCTCGACGCGATTATTCCTCGGTGCGGCAGCTTGCTCCTCGAGCGACCACGGCGAGAAGCGGCGAGCGGACATGCAATGTCGGCTCCAGGGCAACCCGGAAACGCCATCGACGTTGACGCTTGGGGGCATAACGGTTAGCGGAGGAATCGGCTCGATCGCTATTCGATGCCCTCCAACATCAGCACGCCGCCACAATGAGCCTGAGATTGATAGCTGCGATTTTGGCTGTCTCCGTAGCGCCGATTTTTGCGCAGGCTCAACAGCCAAACGCCGTCAAGTTGCAGGCGGAGGCGGAAAATTTCGTCAAAATCATCAGCGCTGATAAACGCAAAAGCCAGACGTACTGCGAAATTGTTGAACTCAATGACCAGATCGATCAGGAGGAAGACCCCATAGAAGCTCAAGAGCTCCGCCAGAAGAGAGATAAATTGGGTGAGAAACTCGGTCCCGAATATGCGACGTTGGTGGGCGGCCTTTTGAACATCGATCCAGATTCCCGAGACTATCAGAGGATCGCTTCCGTACTCGCGCAGCTCGACAAGTCGTGTGGGGATTAGCAAGGTTGAGGCCCGCCAGGAAGCGCCGGTTCGGCACGGCCATCACCGGCCCCAATCCTCCTTCGGCTCATGGCTTTGGGTTCCTGACTTTGACCCAATGGGCCGACCGGCTGACCGATACGGTGAGCCAATATCCGGTTTGATACAATACCGGGGGTAAAGCAGACATCGCGCGGACAGGCCCCAATGTCTTTTGCCATCAACAGCGCGATTGTAACTTTACGACTAACCTCGTAACGGTGCGAGGATTAGTGCGCATAAAAATGATCAACCTGATTTTGCCACATGTTCAGGAAGACACCGGACGTCAGATTATCGACAGACTTCCAAATGCGCTTGATTTCAGGAAGTGTATTTTCCCAGATCGCTCGCTTGCACCACTTCTCACCCTTCTCTTTGCCCTCGTCGGTGGCGCACATTGATTTCCAAGCAATTCTGTCGGGATGATTGACGTGTTCCTCTGCGCCCCGCGTCCCCTGCTGATGGATCAGATAAATGTCGCTGAAAGTCGCCTTTTTGTGTGTACTGAGTTCGAACAGTTTGTCCTCAGTAGCG
>Ga0306920_100009296_pt1 | contig 13095 bp, 26 predicted proteins | sample flu12Cox44000170_FD_204666 | JGI IMG/M metagenome (GOLD analysis project Ga0306920, IMG submission 204666) | Lab enrichment of tropical soil microbial communities from Luquillo Experimental Forest, Puerto Rico - flux4day.12C.oxic.44.000.170 (v2)... | ecosystem: Environmental > Terrestrial >...
GAAATCGCGCCATAAATAACCCCGACGCCCATTCCGGCAAGGGCGATTGCCGCCCCGGCCAGCATCAGTTGCGCTTCATCACTATTAAACAACCGGCGCATTTTGAGTACCTTCTGGATTGACGCCCAAAGCGGCGGCTTGTTCTGCTGAAAGGGCGGTGGCTTCGCCTTGCACCACGGCGACTTGGCCCACGCCCGCGCCAGACGCAACCGATTGCAGCAATTGCGCTTGAGCCGCTTGCACTTGCGCTGAGTAAGTCGTCTGAATTTGTTCCCACAAATCGGGCGCATTGGATTTGATGACCTGCAATTGGGCGGTCATTTGCTCAACCAAAAGCAGGAGACTGGAAATTGCTTGGATAACGGCGGGATTCATTGGGTAGCCTTTACAGTGGTTGCCATGTTTGCGAGTTCTGCAATTGCTGCGTCAAACGCAGTTTGTTCAGCGCTGGTCAGAGTCGGTTCACTTTTTGCCATGCAAACCGGATTGATGACCCCCATTAAGCGGACCAGTGATGCGCGCTGAATGGGGCTGAGAAAATTTGCGTTTTGACCTACCACTGCGAAGGCATCTCCCGCGCCAGCGCAAGAAGTTGCAACCGGATGTGTTGCAAACGCAGTGGACAAATCTCCGGCAGTGGTTGACGCGCAGCCAGACATACCGAAGCCGAAAGCGCCGCACAAAACGACAGCGGCCAAAACAACACGATCAGGGAGAGAACGAAAGAGGCGCAACATTTTTATACTCCTTTATTGACCAGAGGCAGGTGAACCGCGCAGAAACGAACCCAGCGTAGCGGCGACAAGACCTTGAACGGTAGTGACAGTACCGGCGTCGAGATTCAGATGGAAAAAGCTGTTGCATACCAGCAAACCAACGCCACCGATACCCAAAAGCACATGCGCCAAATCAGTCTGTGCAGAATTCATGAATTTACTCCTTAGTTACGAAAGTATCATGCATGTAGATCAAAAGTTCGGCCTTCAATTTCGAGACCTCTTTTTTAACCCCCATGTTGATATATAGACTATAGACGCTGCCGATAAATGTAGCAAGCCCCATCAGCGTATTTCCATCTACAGAAAATTCCATTCTATTTTTCCCCTGTGCTATAGCCCTTCAAAAGGAATAACCCCCCGGCAATGACTACGACGCCAAGCACGACCATAACGGCCCGGCCCGAGTATTGCAAGAGGGTAGAGATAATTCCGCCACTGTCAGAACTAGCAGACGATGACGGGCTGGGCGCGGGCGAGGGGGTTCCGTTGATAGCATTCAGGATACTGCTACCGTTGACCGATGCAGAGGAATAGGCCGAACCGATTGCGGCGAGTGCCGCATCTTTGTCCGGCCCGTTTGCCATAGCGTTAATCTGACGCTCAAAATCAGCCAGATTTCCGGAAAAGATATCCGTCGCCATTATGAGCTAGCCGCTTTTTGGGAAGCGGCTACCGTGAGGGGTGACATATGCTGCCGTGCTACGTAGCTGGCCGGGTCTCCGCCACCTGTTGCATTCAATGCCGCTTGGGCATTATTGATGGCCGATGAGATATCCGAAGAAGATAGCGACGGATATGGCGTGATTGGCAGTGCGGCCAAAGTATTGGCCGTTGTGGTGCCGGTCGTCGCATCGCTTGTTCCGGTATCAACGCCAACCGTGTTATAAGTCGGGTCCGCTGCGAGACCCGCCAGCATGGTGTCGAAATCTTCCGTGCTCAAGGGTTGACCGGAAGCCAGACTACTCGAATCGGTCTCATCATATTGCGAGGTCAAATCGCCATCATCGTTTTGCGCTGCCTGTTTTTTCTTGTAACGCTCATACAAGAAAACACCGACAGCGATAGCGGCGACAATCCCGACTTCAAAAATGATCTTTTTATTCATCAGTGAATTGTCTCCCCGTTAATTGCAGTATGCGTCGTGCCATCAAGCGGGCAATTGATGCCGCCGCCATCAAAGAATGAAGGGTACGTATACAGGGGCGTATCGTTCACATGGTAAACGAGACCTGCCTGCGTAATACCGATATCGTTGAGGCTAATACCGCAAGCTTGATAAAGCTCAACAGAGTTATGATCGGTTGCAATCTGATTGTGAAAATCAGCACGTCCTTTACCGGCTCGTGCAGTATTGCCCATTGTGGTAAATGGCGCATCCACGTCCGCGCCGCAAGTGGTATATCCACCAACCCAATTAGATGCTTCCGGGCGATAGGTATAATTATGACCTTGGCGCGTCATCGGATTTTCGCCCGAATTCAAAGAATGCGCCAAAATTTGTTTGCGTTTTCCATTCCAGCGATGAAACAGAATTGCCGCAATCAAAATAACGCCTGCAAAAAGATATTCGCCTTTCATGATACCCCCTTACAGGAAAGCCATTGCTACCATTGCAGCGGTTGAGAGCCAAGCCGATGTATTGCTAGACGACTTGGAATTGTTGCTTTGCGTATTGGATGCGTAGAGACTGTTATTGCTTTGGGTGATTGCAATATCCTTGGCGTTATTGCTAGCGATATTCGTGCTATTAACTTGCGCCAAAGAAACTGCAGTTTGGTTATTGGATTGATTCAGCGCAACAGTTTGCTGTGCTTGCGTTTGGGCAAGCTGAATATCACGCTGGGCCGATGTTTGCGCCAATGTGCTGATCAGCGTGTTATTGGAATTCAGCGCCTGATAATTGGCCTGAATTGTTGCGAGGTTTTGCTGGGCTGTGTATTGATTCAGGTTATCTTGCGACTGGATTTGAGCCAGCGCCAATTGCGTGCTATTGCTATTTGCTTGCGCTTGGGCTTGTGCCTGAATTTGTTGCTGTTGAATACCGGCCTGCAAAAGCGCGTCAGCGGAGGGCGCGGACGAATCCGACGTACCGCCCGACGAACCAGAACCGGCCATAGAATGAACGATCATGACTACAACGATAGCCAATGCTACCGTTGCAACGGGATGTTTTTTAACGATTTCCGGCATTTGAATAGCCATGATCAACCCCCGCTGGTATACATATTAGACGCTTGATCATCCAGAAGCGGTTGACCAACAATCGTACCGGCCTGCAAACCGCCATAGCCATAAGTTGGACCTTTGTACTGGTCCTTATAAATTTGCGGGCTTTGCATGGTCCGAAACTGGAACATGTTTTGCAAACCTTCGCCGCGCAATGGCTGATAAGGCAGGTGGTAAGGCAATTCAAAAACGTAGTTGCCTACCCCCGGCCCCGGCAGAGTGCGGGGCGTAAAATGGTAAAGCAAGTTTTCATCATCCATTTTAGCCCCCTTAATTAATAGCTGGAAAAGCCGTTGCCGGTTACAGGCGCTTCGGCAGTGCCAAGGATTTTACTAAAGCCGCTAGCTGCCGACGAAATCACCGAACTGGTTTGCGCGTTACGCGAAACCAGAATGGAGAGAATCGCCACGCCGATAATTGCGGTCAGAATGGTTACGATAGATTCAGTGACGTTATTCATTTAATAGCCCCTTGCGTATGAATACGGCGTGGACGACACAATACTATTTTGATTTATTTGAGATTGAACCGTTACCCCGTTCGGTGCAGTCTGCCCGGTGCTTGGCGAACTACTCGCAGACGGGCTAGGCGATGCCGGTATGCTGGCAGTACCCGCTTTCAATTGACTAACAAAATTGTCAAAGAAATTATGGTTCCGGAAAATCAGCCCCAAAATAATCAACCACATGAACAGGTCAGAGACTCTTTTAAGCGGATTGTAGTATCCGACCATGCCCACAATGATAAGCGACAGAAACCAGTATACAAAGTTATTGTCGCCGGTAAAATCCCCTTCAATCAATGCAAGCAAATCTGACTGCGAACCGCGCACAGCGGAAATAATCAATGCCAGCCCGACAACGATAATAACGAATGGCATAATTTAAATCCCGAATGCTTGCAAGTATTTGGATAGTTCGCCGCGCTGCGTGATAAAAATAATGAACGCCAGAACGAGCAGGCCAAAAATGACAGAGGTTTGCGGCATGATTACATTGCCGCTTGTTGACCACCGCCACTTGCAGCGGCTTTAATTTTGCCCCAATGTTTCCAGCCCATAAACACCACAACCAGAACCACCAGAATGGCTACCCAATGTTTTGTCAGCATGATTTGCTATCCTTTATGCTACTTCGGTAATTTCGCGCAAGACAAAGTGCCAAAGAATTGTCAGCACAATAATCAGCCCGAGGAAAAGTGCCCAACCCATAACGGACATATCCGTCTTAAAGGGTTGGGCGGCCCAAGTAGCCACAGCGCTCGAAACGCTTGCCTTTTGGTCGCCGCCCATATTACCCCCTTAGTTTGCAGCCAGCGAACCAGCGCCAGACACTGCGCCAATCATCGCGAACGATTCGAAGAACGTCAGCGCATAAGCGCCCGCCGCTGCGGTGGTCGGATTCAGAATCAATTCCATATTGCCGTACTGGATGGTACTGATCGGCTTGTTGCGGTGATTGAAGTAATAACCGCCCGCCGGCAAGTCAGTACCAATTGTGTTGCGGGTCCATGTCGCCGACAATTGCGGATTGATTTTGAAGGTGTTGGTATAGTTCGCGGTTTGGAGCGCCCAATAATTGACGTCAGCACCAACGCCGAGACCTGCTGTCGTCGCATTGTTATTGTAAACGACAATGGTGCCCAAAAAGTCGCGGAAGTTGGAGTATTGAATCGGATACTCCTGATTGGCGACGATGGCGGTTTGAGTGGTGTATTTCAAGTCGTAAATCGTCGACAAATCCAGCGTCGGCAGAATGACGCTGCCGGTTTTGCTATCGGTCGGCAGTTGATCAACGTAATGCTGGTATACGTTATAAGTGACATTGGTGATGGTGCCGGCGCTACCGGTATAAACTGCCGAAGTGCCATCACCGGAAGCGAGAAGCGCATTGGGGTTGAAAGTCAGCGCCAGATTCATGGTCGCGTTAACCACGTTGGCGTAAATAGCGCCACGGAAATCCTGATCTGAATAGGCCAGCGGAATAAAATATTCCATGACCACTGTACCGGTGCCGGAAGCGGCAATTGTTGCAGGTGCCGAAATAACCGAAAAATTAGAACCGTATTTCATCGGGCTATCAGTGGCGACACTGGAACCCCAAACACGTTGAGCTTTCACGGTATTCAGCAACGCAATATGCATGCCAGTCGTATTGATACGCTGATTATTGTTCAAATCGTTGAACGTGATATTGCTCAACAAATTGGACGGACCGTAAGGGGTCAGCGTCATGGTGCCGCCCGCACTATTGGTAATGTTGGCGGTGATTTGAACAGTGAAGCCAGTCAACAGGCCAACGTTGCGTGGGGCAATATTGACGGTTTGCTGGTTGGCCGGAACAATCGATGCGGCGGCGATGGATTGCGTCATACGCACGCCGTTTTGAGCAACCAAAGCGCGGGCTTGCGCGTTAGCAGCTTTTGCTTGCGCGGTTTTTTGCGCCTTGGTCATTTGGGCAGGTTGAGCAGTTGCCATGTTACATATCCCCTTGATTGGTAGAATGGTATTCGAGACCTACATGCACCAGAAAACTGGCAATCATCAGCATGAGGATGACGACAAACCAGTTTTCGGGCACCTTCAAAATTCCCCAATTAATGGGGACGGCGTCAAGGATTTCAGACATTTTCGCTACTCACAGTCGAAGCGCCGGATTTACCCTTGCGGATAACAGACCCGGCGAACGCCAGAATACCGAAACCCAAAGCCGCCATCAGGACAATTGTAATCCAGTTGGTGACATTCCAGGTCAAAACAGTACGTTCGGCCATTTGTTTAATTCCCCTTATTGATTCAGGTATTGCAAATTACGGTATATCACAATACTGCCCGATTATCAAATAAACCTTGATTTTTTAGGCAACCGTTTATCGAATCGGTCGATGATGATTTCCTCATCTTCGACCGGCATAATAGCCTCAAACTTGTTTTCGGCCACATCATAATAGTACGAGTGATAACGGGGCAATGCGTCCATATCCATTTTATTCCGCACAAAACCCTGCACCTTTTTAATATCATCGGGCGCAATCAGGCGAAACACCTGAATAAATTCAGCTTCGGAAATAACGAATTTGGAAATCCATGACGGGCGTTGCGACAAATTGATCATGGGAATATGCAGCGAACGCCCTTGGGTCAAAAGCGCGTTATACGCTTTAGAGCGCTGATCCAGCATATAGCCTTCATCGACATATAAACCAAAGTTGCCTCGTCGGTGAATTTTACGCATGAGATTTTCAACCGCATCGTCGTCAGCGCCTGATTCTGGATGAAAAACATATACGCCGTTTTTAAGGCGGCTAATATCATCATTCAAATCAATGTGCTGAAAACCGCCGATGCGGTTGAATATCCCATCATTCTTGAAATCAAGAATGCCCCAGGGTTTCTTATCGTAATTACGATGCGACAAATGCCACATAGCCGCTTGGCTCTTGCCTTCGCCTGTTTTGCCGACGATAGTCAAACGCTGGGTGTCATTTGGCAAACGCATTTACATACCCCGGTTTTTGAGTTGCTTTTGCTTCTGGTAAATAATCATTGCGCGCGGCCCGTATACGGAAGCCAGCACAATAACCAATTGACCCCACGCAATGGCTTTTGGATCGACGTTAATCGGGTACATGGATTGTACTTTGTCGATTGCATCGCCAATCTTTTTAGCCTCGTCAGGCTGTAACATCAATAGCGGTTCTTCAAATTTTGCTGCCGCCATCATATGCAGACTCATGAGCGTGGCGGAAATGAAGTCGCTTAAACTAGCCTTCTTTTGAGACGTTTTACTGCCGCTTGCGTTTCCGTCGCCGTTTCGACTGCCGGGCTTTCGACCTCGTCGCTTGGGTTGACTGCCGTCACCGCCACTACTTCCGCTGTCTCCGCCGTCGGTGACTGTGGCGCTAGCTGGGTCAACGTATCCAGAATCGCCGTCACTTGGTCCGCTGTCGCCATCGCCACTTGTTCCAATGTCGCCACTTTCTGGCTCAATTCGAATGTTGTCGATGAGGTCTGCCCCACTTGTTGATTTAGCCATTCTAAAGATCCCTCAAGCAATTCTGTTTTAGTTTCAATGACCTCGTTTTGTTCTTCGAGGTCTTTGATATGTTCGCCTTGCACGATAATAGCGGCAGTTTGGGTTGCCTCTAATTGTTCATGCACTTCTTCGGACGGTTTATCGTCATCGCCCGTAACGATAGTTACGTTGCCCATAATTAAATGTCCGCATTGGGATGAACGCGTTTGAATTCAGTAGCCAGTTTTTCAAGGCGGCTATTGGTTGCTTCTAACTGCCCTTTCAAATAGCTAATGACAATTTGCGCCGTTTCCAGACTATCCACTTTGATTTGATCCAGCGGAATATTCTGGTCAGGCGATTCAAAACCGATCTGTTCCAGAAGATCATGCGATGGCAGATCATCAGGCACTGTCAGAGAATTGCCGGACATAGCCGGGGCAGATACAGCATGGCCTGTCAGACTGGCAATGGAATTTTGAATTTCTTCGATCATAGCATTAAACCTCTTTGTCAGATTGAACATGATTTGCCCCTTGCATTTCGAGCAGGATTTCAAGGATGCGGTTTTGCGTATCCTTGACTTCTGTAATGCTTTTTTCAATTGCGGAAAAACGCGCATCATTAACTTCAATGAACGTTTTGGCTTGGTCGCGCAACTCCTCAAACTTTGCAACCAATTCATCGGGATCGATATTGACTCCCATTGCTTTCAACATCATTTGGAGTGCCATTTTAGATTTCTTCCCATTCAATAATAGCGCCGTATCCGACGCTGGTATAAATCTGGCCGAACGTTACTACCACGGCCTCCTGTACGCCATTCAAAATTAATGCTTTATCATTGCGTGTTGCAAATACGGTTTCATGAATACTCGGATCATTAACCGCAATATTATAAGAGTCAAACGGAATCCATGTGACAGAAGAAAAGAATGGATTCACGTAACTGCCCGACGGGGGCCGGGTATATGACATGTTGGAAGTATAGGCGGGATCATTAATTGAATCAAATTTAATGATGCTGCCTGGAACATAGGTAGAACCAGCATTTAATGTGTATGCGCTGGTTTTATAAATAGTGACCGCATTTGCATTTGTTTTATCCCATCCCTGCACGGCAATTCTTTTAATTCGGATTGTTTTATTTGCCGAACCGGTAATGATTGCAACCGGAAATATCCCGCCGCCCGAACTTGCGCCGGTCGCCAAAAGAATACCTGCATTGCCCTGATAAGTCGGACGCTGACCTTCGGTGCTGGTCGAAATCAATTGACCGCCGACATTGATAATTGGATTAGCAGTGGTCCATGCGCCCGGCTGTACCGGAAAATTGCACAACCACAAATTGACATACTGCGAACCGTTCTGATTGGTGACAACCAGCCGCGTGCTATCCGTGCAAAAGATGGGTGTGAATTGTTGAGAATAAGGCGCGCAAACAATAAGTTGTCCGGTACTCTGCACTAATACCGTAGTGCTTACGGCAACTTGCGAATTATCGATAAAAATAGTTTGCGGGACTGGCACAGCCGTTAATGATTGACGCAATGAGAGGTCAATCAAAAACTGATTGGCATTGGTCAGATTCATAGTGTATTGCGTAATTTGCGGGGGATCGCGCGGATTTTCGATATGCCCGAAATTATGCGTTTTTAAGCCCGTATATACACCGCCAATATTCAGCGCAACAATTGAGGTAGTCATCAGACTTCTTCCCATTCAATCGATGTGCTCATGCCCGTCGAAGAAGCGCTGGCCGAATCGGCGCGAACAACCATCCACTCATTAACGCCGTTCAAAATAAATGGCACATCATTGCGGGTAGAGAAATCAAATATCATTTGATACAGTGTACCCGCACCTTGCGAATAAATGGCATACGTCACAGTCAATGCCGGGGCCGCGTTATAGCCATGCGGAACGGCCGTCGCGGCAGATGCATTGCTGGTATCGAATTTAATCGTCACCGGCGTCGTTGCAGTGCCGCCAGTATTAGCAGTGGCGCGCCCCATTTGAATGGAAATCAGCGAGCCGCCTGTACATACGGCCAAAGCGATAATACGTTTAATGCGTACTTTTTTAGTCGCGCTACCCTGCAAACTTGCATAGACCGTAGTCACGTCATTGGATTGGCAAGTAGCGGTAAATGTTGCTCGATTGCCTTCGGAATTAACCGACAATTGATTGGTGGTCAAATTGATTACCGTACCTTCCAGAACGGCGTCAGTGACTGCCAATTTACCACCTGAAATAATGGCTTCTACAGCCGCGTCCTGCACCTGCATTTTACCGGCGCTCACTGCCCCGGCAACCGTCGCAGAGCTGGTCGCTGTGTTACTGGTATTGGTTGCAATGGCTGCGCTATTGGTTTCCGTCGTCAAAATCTTGCCGCCAGAAATCGTTGCTTCTAATGCAGTATCTTGAACCTGCATTTTACCGCCACTGACTGCACCTGCAATAGTAGCATTAGTACCTTGAATAGCCGCTGTATCTGTGAGAATTGCGGCGCTATTGGTTTCCGTCACCAGAACTTTACCGCCAGATACCGCCCCCTCAAGAATGGTGTCTTGCACCTTGAACGTAGAACTGCCCGCAATAACTGCATTCAAAATTGCATACAAGCCGGGGTCAGTCACTGTGCTGCCTGCACCTTGCGCTCCCCACATGAACGGGTCAATTTTGAAATTGGTAAACCAAAGCCCGACGGTGACAGTGCCAGATTGACCGGGGCTAGAAGCGGTGACTTGCGTATTTTGCGTGGCGAAGATCGGAAAAAAACCCTGCTGCAAAGCAGGGACATAAATCGTCTGACCAGTCGTACCGATATTAATTGCAACCGTTTGGCTGTTCTGTGAATTGTCCACAAACACAGTCTGCGGAATATCCACATATTTCAGCATCTCTTGATGCGTGAGATTTAACGCGTAAGCGGTGACAGTAGAAGAAAACTGGCATTGATAATTGACTGCCCCCGGATTGCATGGATATTGCTTGCGGGTGGCGAATTGATAGCCGGCGCGAGCCGACAGTACGCTAGTTAACATGGTTTATTGCTCCTTCACGGTGAATCCGTGCTTTTTCAATTGTTCTACGATACTGTCAGCATACGACGATGCGCCATTATATGCCAGGGCGAACGCATGACGTTTGTCGGGTGAATTGGCTAAATCCTGTACCGTAAAATCAATTTTGTGCTGCACGCAATAGCGCTTGAATTCCCGTTGCTGCGCGCCCGTATCCGCCTGAAAGTCGTAAGGACTCATCTTGTAAGCGCCGTCGCCATAAATGTTGAAACCCATAGCCTGAAATTCACCCCAGCTTGTTGAGTAGATCATTTCTGCCGTGTAGTGCGAGCAGTTGCAAAACTTGCTGATATTATTGATGATCGCGATTTTTGCTGGAGTCAAATGCTCTGCCACTTGCAACCCCGCATAAGTTACCGGCTCAAACCGGATGCGCTTGGGATTGTTCGCGGTTTCAACCGCCCCGATGATATCAGCCACTGTATAGAACGAAAGCATTTTGTCAGCCTTTAGAAAGTGTTGCAAAGTGGGCGGGATGAGCGTATAAATAGAAAAGGTCGGTAGCTCTCCCAAGCATACCGACCTATGGAGCGCCTCCCCCGTTAAAGGAAACAACTCATGAACTCAAGTATACCAAACAAAAAACAAAATGCAAGCACTAAACGCGAATTCCGCAAAGCAATAGCGAAATTAAAGAAAGCTGGCATTGTCCCCAAAAAAGTTGATGCGCGCAGCGTCAATCAAACCAGGCATTACAAATCCCTCATTAAAGAATTTAAATCGGTTGTCGAAGGCACGGCCCGTACTGCTAAAGTCGGAGCTAACCAGATTACCGCTTATCAAGAGGCCGGGTATCAGACCAAAGGCCAACGCGTTGTCGTCCCCGTCGCGCCCGGCGAAAAGATCAACGTATCCCACGGCAAACTTTCTATTACCCGTAACCTTACAAATATCAAGACAGGGGAAGCCGTCAAATTTAAACGCGTTATTTTCCCGATACCTTTTAAGAACCTGAAAAGCTATCTGGAAAACATCGCGCAAGATTCAAGCCTGAATTCTATGATCGATAAGAATCATAAATTCGCCTTCAAATTTTACGGCAACAATTCTAGACAGGCTTTTGACAACGTTGAGGATATGATAGAATATATTCAACGTTATGAAACAATCGGTGAAGCAGAGGCCAACACTGCCCCCGGCGGTTATGAAGAGCGCGATATCTATCAAAATCTTGAGTTCTGGATTATCGCCAAAGCTAACCGGATGGATTGGGAAGGACCGCGAGAAGCACGCCGCGAAGAATACCGCAAAGAGACTAACCGTAAAAAAGCTGCCGCAAAGCGCAAGCGAGAACGCAAGGCTGTAGAAGCTGCTCAAAAAAAGCGGGAACAAAACCGCATTCGCCAACAGCGTGCGAGAGACCGCAAGAAAAAATAATCCGTTAACTTACCTTTACATTTGATGAGGCTCCCATCTCATGCGAATAGCTACCTCTGATTTCGAGACAGACCCATTTGAGCATGGCGTAGTACCCAAACCCTTTTGCGCCGGTTATTATGACGGCGAAAATTATTGGGATTTTTGGGGCGATGATTGCGCCGCGCGTTTGGTCGATCATTTTCGCAGTATCGAAGAACCAACCGTCGTTTATTTCCATAACGGCGGCAAATTCGATTTCTTCTTCTTTATTGAAGATTTAGAACAAGACGTTAAAATCATCAACGGTCGAATTGTCAAGGCTCAAATTGGGAAGGTGGAGCTTCGCGATAGCTACGCTGCAATCCCTGTACCTCTCGCCGCTTACAAAAAAGACGACGTGGATTATTCACTCTTCACCCGAGAAAGACGTAACCATCACAAAGATTACATTCTTAAATACTTAGCTAATGACTGTATCTATTTGCATGAGTTGATTTCGCCATTTATTGTAGAGTTTGGCGATAAATTGACCATTGGCGCGGCAGCGCTCAACGAGTTGAAAAAACATCACGACTTTAAAACCAGTGGCGAAGCCTTTGATACAAAGTTTCGTCAATTTTATTATGGCGGCCGATGCCAGTGTTTTCAATCAGGCGTTATTTCCTATCCCGGAAAACGCATCAAGGTTGTCGATGTTCATTCTATGTACCCGTCAGTGATGCGGGATGAAATTCACCCCACAGGAGTGGTGCATGATGTTGCAAGAGAAATTTCAGCCAATACTTTTTTCATTGTTGCCGATGGTTATAATAAAGGGGCATTCCCCCTTAGAACTAAAACCGGCCTTGATTTTGCGTCTGACTATGGAAGATATTTTATCACTATCCATGAGTGGCAAGCGGCGTTGGAAACCGGGACTTTTCTGCCTGAAAAGATCGTCAAGGCATATGACTTCTATGAAAAGACTCGTTTTAGTACGTTTGTCAATCACTTCTATTCAAAAAGAATCGAAGCCGAACATGTGGGCGATAAGCTGCACAAACTGTTCTATAAACTGATCCTGAATTCTGCCTATGGAAAATTTGCTACCGATCCTGATAACTTCAAGGATTGGGCGCTGACCAAGGCTGACGAATCAATGCCTGCCGAAGAGGGGTGGCAAATTGAGCAATTCACAATGAATTACATTTTCTGGTCAAAACCTAGTGACCGTCCGCAGTATTATAACGTCGCAACCGCCGCGAGTATTACAGGCGCTGCTCGTGCCAAATTATTACGCGGTATCGCTGCCGCCGAAAATCCCCTTTACTGCGATACTGACTCAATCATCTGCACAGATTTTCATGGCGTAATGCATGAGTCTGAATTAGGCACTTGGGATTTGGAGAAAGAGGGAACCCACATCGCCATCGCCGGTAAAAAGATGTATGCACTTTTTGACGACGAAAAATGTATCAAAATGGCTCACAAAGGCGCACGGCTGACGGCGGATGAGATTGTGAGCGTAGCGACTGGCAGTACAGTCGAATATGCCAATCCTGTACCCGCTTTTAAGCTGGATGGAAAGCACCAATTTATTACGCGAAAGATTAGGGCGACGGCGAAAGTGTAAAAGATAAGGGCCGCTAATTG
>Ga0306920_100009297_pt1 | contig 13095 bp, 14 predicted proteins | sample flu12Cox44000170_FD_204666 | JGI IMG/M metagenome (GOLD analysis project Ga0306920, IMG submission 204666) | Lab enrichment of tropical soil microbial communities from Luquillo Experimental Forest, Puerto Rico - flux4day.12C.oxic.44.000.170 (v2)... | ecosystem: Environmental > Terrestrial >...
GGTTCCGATACGATCCCTTTGCACGTGATGTGGCCTTAGACCCCGGCAGGGCGACAGCACCTCGCATCCCTTGACGGACGGTGCCGCACATATTGCCTTCGGGCGAATGAAAACCCTCGGCCCCTGCAATGTCTCACCTTTCGTGGCTCAATCCCACACCCCACGCAATCGCTGTGTACGCTTCGCAACCACTGTCGCCAGTGGCCACGCAACACTCGCTACCAAGCGGACGCTACTCCTTACTTGAGCCGGACTTTCACCGGCTGGATCGCACCAGCTTTGCCTGGCGCACTCACTCGATGACCTCGTCGGCGCGGGCAAGGAGCGTTGCCGGAATTTCGAGGCCGAGCGCCCTCGCGGTCGAAAGGTTGATCACGAACTCGAACTTGCTGGATTGTACGACCGGCAGATCGGCGGGCTTGGTGCCCTTGAGGATGCGGCCAGCATAGATGCCTGCTTGGCGATAAGCTTCCGCAAGACTCGTTCCGTAGCTCATCAGGCCCCCCGCTTCCGCAAATTCGCGTATGTTGTAGATCGCGGGAATTGTGTGACGTGTCGCCAAAGTAGCAAGCTGGAGCCGGCGGCTGAAGAAGAAGGAGTCGGGGCCGACCACGAGCGCGTCGGCTCGCTTGCGAACAAGAGACGCAAAGGCCGCGTCGATATCGAGGATGTTGCTCGCCTGAACCGCCTCGACCTGGACTCCCATTGCAAGGCCGGCGGCTGTCAGGTTTTTGGTCACGTCTGCAGCGTTTATATTGCTCGGATTGACCAAAAATCCGATGCGTGCCGCTCTCGGCACCAGCTCGCGCAACAGTCCCATCTGCTTTGGTCCCAGCTCGGCGAACTGAAAAGTGACGCCGGTAGCATTGTCGGTCGGTCGAGCGAGGTTGGTGACGAGGCCCAGCCTGACCGGGTCCTCGGCGGCGGTGAACACGATGGGAATTGTCGCGGTTGCAGCTTTTGCCGCCAGCGCCGCAGGACTCGGGTTTGCGAAAATCATCGCCACTTGGCGGCGCACCAATTCTTCTGCCAGCACTGGCAGTTGATCATATCTCCCTTCCGCGAAACGGTATTCGATCCCAACGTTACGGCTCTCGACGTAGCCCGCCTCGGCCAGCCCCTGACGAAATATCCCCAGCACGCTCGCGCTTGGCGCTGGTGAGCCGGCACCAAGATAGCCGATGACCGGCATCGCCGCCTGCTGCGCATGCACCGCGAACGGCCATGCGGCAAAACCGCTGAGCATGGTGATGAGCTCGCGCCGCCGCATCAATCGATAACCTCGTCTGCGAGAGCGAGCAGCTTATCCGGCACGGTGAGACCGAGCCCCTTGGCGGTTCCGAGGTTTATGACGAGCTCGAATTTGGTTGGCTGCATGACCGGGAGGTCAGAGGGATTGGCACCCTTGAGAATCCGGCCGGTGTAGATGCCGGCTTGCCGATATCCATCACCGACGTTGGGTCCGTAGCCCATCAGGCCGCCCGCCAAGACAAACTCGCGCTGGCTGTAAATCGCAGGAAGGCCGTGCTGTGCCACTAGCTTAACAAGCGCATTACGGCGGATCAGGAAAAGAATATCGGGAGCAACGAGTAGGGCGTTGACGTTGAGACCAACGAGGGTTGCAAAGGCGTCGTCAAAATCGCCATCGCTGCTAACACCCACGGCATGGACTTGCTGCCCAGTAATGACCGCGGCTTCCTTCACGTCTTTCCACTGAGACTGGGCGTCCGGGTAGATCGGGTTCTCGACCAGCATGCCGATTACGGCAGCGTTTGGGGCCAGCTCGTGCAGTAGTTCAAGCCGCTTCGCTCCCAGGGCAGAGACGTAACTGTTCACCCCGGTTGCGTTACCGCCTGGCCGGTTAAGGCTGACGACGAGACCAGCAGCGATCGGGTCGACGGCAGTCGTGAATACAATCGGAATCCTCGAAGTCGCCGCTTTGGCGGCCAGTGTCGCGGGCGTGGTGGTCCCGGCAATCACGCTCACTTGGCGATGAACCAGGTCGGCCGCGAGCGCCGGTAGTCGGTCAAATTGAGCTTCTGCCCAGCGATACTCGATCTGTACGTTCTGACCCTCGACATAGCCTGTTTCCTTCAGACCTTGTCGAAACGCAGCGGCCAGGTGCGCAGAGCCTGCGGGCGAACCGCTGTTGAGGAACCCGACTGCTGGCATCGCCGCCTGCTGCGCCAGGGCCGCAAACGACCATATCGCCGCCGCACCGCCAAACGCAGACAACAATTTCCACCGTGCGATGGTGGTCATATGTCGCTCCCACGAGGGCGCAGACAACGGTAGCACGGCTCGGTTGCCGGGTCAGCGGGATGTCTCCTGCTGATCGCAGTGGGATGCCTCATCGCATGCCGGGCATGCTCGCCAAGGCAGAACCGAGATTTTCAGCGTCTACCGGATGCCGTTCCGCTCTGGCGCATTTTTCATGCCGACGTCGGCGAGGATCGCGCGCCATTGCCTGGACCGTGGCCTCTGCGCCTGCCCGCGCGGAAGCCCATTTTACGCGCTTTTGTTTGCGCTGATCGCGGACAAAAGCCCCGCCCGGCTATCTGAGCCCATTGCACGGAGTTCTCGCGGAGCCCGGCGAACTCCAACGTAGGCACTCGGGCCTCCATCCATGTCGCCGTCGCAACGCTGCCGGCTGCGGAGGAGCGCGGAAGCCGCGCGCGGGCTTGGCCGCCCAGCGCTGATGATCTGATCGCCGAGATGCGTGCCGGCCGGAGCGTAGCTTACGGCTGCTCGGCCGAGACTGGATCGGATGCAGGAAAGGTGTTCTTGAGGGCTTCGTCCAGCGCTTCTTCCTCGTGCAGGCGATCGCGCGTCTCAGTCGGTGTCTTTGACGGCGGTGTGTGGCCGGTCTCGGCCACTGGCGGTTTCCGTGTGCCACTTGCCTTGTCATCTTCGTACTCGATTGTTTCCGTGTTGCCAGGGACCTCCTGTTCCTCGGCGGCCGCCTGCGCGGCAGCCAGCGCCTCGGCATGGGTCGGGAACGGTTCTGAAAACACGCCGCCGACTTTGTAGGCCCAGCCACCGTCGTGCTGGACAATCTCATAGGTGACGTCAGGCATGGGACACCTTATCGGGTTCGGAGGGGGCTGCAGGATATCGGATTGATGGCGACCAGTCAGCCGATAGACCAGCTATCCCCGGAGCGCTCGCGAGAGCCGGACAAACAGCGCGTTTGCCTATCGGAGGCCGGCCCGAGATTTCGCCGCGCAGCCGCCGAGCGGCGCGACCCCCGCATACCGCCGGGCTATCCTTGTTCGCGGTGGGCTTCCTCGCGTTCTCAGGTGGCGGCAAGGGCACAGCCGCCGGCGCTCTCGCCTTGGGGGCGAAGGACCGGGCTCATGCAGTGCAGAACGGTTACGCGTCTCACTGCGGCTTTGCCGGCTCGCCAACCACAACGAATGGAGCCCACAGCAGGGGATCGGCCTCGCGATCGGACTTCGCTGCGTCAATCATCGCCAGGATGGATTGGCGCAGCGCCTCGGCATGGGAAAGTTTTGGATTGCGGGCTAATGCGCGAAATGTCCCTACCATCAGACGTGCTGTCGCTTCGTCCTCCACCTCCCAGTGCGATACAATGAGCGATTTTGCGCCGGCATAGAAGAAAGCACGGGCAAGGCCTGAGAGCGCTTCCGCACCGGGCTTGTCTTCCGCCGCGGTGTTACAGGCAGAGAGCACCGCCCATTCGGCATCAAGCTTGAGCTGGGCGATTTCGGTCGCGGTGAGAAGACCATCGTCGAGAGCGTCGGGCTTGTCGGGAATGCTGAGCACCAGCGTGGGCTCCGCCTTGCTTTCGGCGAACCGCTCGAGCTCGCCCGCAACCAGCCCATGCGTCGCGAAATAGACGATGCGGTATTGATCGAGCTTCGCCCGCTTGACGGCCGTCTCGGTTGCCGCCAGTCCGAGCCTGACATCTTCGTCGGGCGCCTTAAGCTCGGTTGCGACCTGACGAACCTCTTTGCGGGTGCTCGGCAGCTGCGGCAGGTACTCTCCCATCGCGGCTACATCGACCTGGATGCCCTGGTAGAAGCTGGTGATGCTGCGCATCGCGATCCGCTGTGCCTCCGCGCGAGCGGCCTTGGAGAACACTGGATCGGCAAAAGCGATCATTGGCTTGCGCGCGGAGGAGACCTGCGACCCGCCACGCAGCACTTTGAGGCTCGAGACCGATGGCAGGATGGTCATGGCATGGGAACGGATGAGCCAGTCCATCTCTTTGAGCGCCTTGCCACTTGGGTCCTTGGTAATGAGGAGCTGTGGCGGCAGGCTGGTCAGTGCGCTGTTGGTGACGATGGACAGCCGCTTTTCGGCAGCGATCTTTTCTGCAAACGTGCCGAACGTCTCTTGATACACTTTGTGGGCCAACGCGGCGTCAAAGCGCTGACCTGGGCTGGTGAGCCACGCCCGCAACTCCCGTACCTGCGCAGCAAGGTCTTTGGCTGAAACCTTCAGCTCCGTCCAATCGGCATTGGTCTTGGTGATAATCCAGGCATAGCTCCTATCGTCGAAATCGAACACCAGGAGGGCTTCGTCGTCGGCCAGTAGCGCTTGAGTGCTCGTCAGCGATAACGGCTGCGGCTTGGCCAACGCCGCATATTCGGGAAAACGCTCTTTTAAGATTTTTTGTAACCGTTCACGCTCCTCCTTGACCGACTCGATACGATTGCGAACCTGCAGCTCGGTCTCTGCAGAGCGTCGCGCCGGAGGCTTGGAGACAAACGCGATGACCGTTTTTTCCAGCGCTCCCGCCTCAGCGATCAAGTCTTGGTCCTTGCGTACAAGCTGGGCGAGATCGTCTGCCCCACCGGCAAAACGGGCAGCGAGCTTGGAAACGGCGCTGGCAGCTGCGGATGATGAAGCGCGCTGGACAATTTCAAAGCTATCCGTCAGTGCTCGCGTGGCAGTGAGCAGCCTCTGCGCCTGCGAGGCAAACAGTACGGGCAATGCAATAGTTTTCTCCTGCCTGCCCTCCGACAGGATTCGTCTAATAATGGGCAACGCGTCGGCATAGCGAGCCTGATCCTTATACATCCAGGCCAGATTGTTCAGCGATACAGCAACGTCGGGATGATTGCGGCCGAGCGCCTTTTCGCGAATCGCTATTGACTGCCGGTACAATGGCTCGGCGTCGGCGTAGCGGCCTTGCCTACGATACAGCCCCGCCAGATTGTTCAGCAACAGAGCAACAGCGGGATGTTCGCGACCGAGCACCTTTTTGCGAATCGTCAACGCACGCTGGTACAGCAGCTCGGCGTCGGCGTAGCGGCCTCGGCGCTCATACAGAAAAGCCAGATTGTTCAGCGATTGAGCGACTTCAGGATGGTCGCGACCGAACACCTTTTCGCGAATGGCCAACGACCGCTGGAATAACGGCACGGCGTCGGCGTAGCGGCCTTGGTTCTCATACAGCGCAGCCAGGTTATTCAGCGACGATGCGACATCAGGATGCTCGCGACCGAGCGTCTGTTCGCGAATCGCTAATGACCGCCGGTATAACGGCTCGGCGTCGCTGTAGCGGCCTTGGTTGCGATACAGCAACGCCAGATTGTTCAGTGACATTGCGACATCGGGATGCTCGCGACCGAGCGCCTTTTCGTAAATCGCTAGTGACCGCTGGTACAACGGCTCGGCGTCGGTGTAGCGGCCTTCGTTGCGATACAGCACAGCCAGATTGTTCAGCGACCTTGCGACATCGGGATGCTCGCGACCGAGCGCCTTTTCGTAAATCGCTAATGACCGCAGGTACAACGGCTCGGCATCGGTGTAGCGGCCTTTGTTGCGATACAGCTCGGCCAGATTGTTCAGTGTTGTTGCTACCTCGGGATGCTCGCGACCGAGCACCTTTTCGCGAATCGTCAACGCACGCTGGTACAACGGCTCGGCGTCGGCGTAGCGGCCTTGGTTGTCATATAGCCCAGCCAGGTAGTTCAGTGATTGAGCGACATCGAGATGCTCGCGACCGAGCACCTTTTCGCGAATGGCCAATGAGCGCTGAAACAAAGGCTCGGCTTTGGCGTAGCGGCCTTGATGGAGATACAGCCCGGCTAGATTGTTAAGCGAGGCTGCGATATCGGGATGCTCGCTACCGAACGCGGTTTCGCGAATCGTCAACGCACGCTCATACAACGGCTCGGCGTCGGCGTAGCGGCCTTGGTGGAGATACAGCACAGCCAGATTGTTCAGCGCCGTTGCAACATCGGGATGATCGCGACCGAGCACCTTTTCGCGAATGACCAATACCCGCTGCGCCAAAGGAATTGCTTCCAAATACTGCCCGGCTTTGTGGAGCAACATAATTTGCTTGTTGAGTTCGTTTACTTCATTAGACTGTTGAGCGGGCACGCGTGAAAGATTTGCGAAAATGAACGTCGCCGCAAAAGCAGCGAACATGCCAAGCTTCAGGAGAGATCGCATTATGACGCCTCTAAGGACTGCTATTGCACCGGAAACGAACGGCGACTGCCTAGCTGGATGAAAGCGGGCTACTCAGGTTGCTCCGCCTCGGGAGCGCCGACGAGCAGGGAGATACCATTTCGCGATGCCTGTGGCACCTGTTGCTTATGACCGGTTAGGGGTCATTTGAGCACTAGCCCATCCCCGCCGCCGAGCGGCCGGAACTGTCGCTTTTTCGCCCGACGCCCGCACTATAGCCTCGGGAGGCCCGAACACGCCGTTCAAAGCTGTGGAACCCGGCTGCCGGACGCGAGCTCCCCAGAAGCTGCAGGCGTAACGAGCGTCATTCGGATGGAATGCAGGTTGTTGGATATTGAGTGCTTCCATCCGCGCCCGAGCGGTGTTGAGGAAACAGCATGACTGATCAAAGATTGCTGGCAGCGCTGGCTATCGTTTCAAGCCTTGGAGTGTCGCAAGCACCTGCAGCGGAGGGCGCCTGGAAATTTGAAGTCGACAACCGGGACCAGCCTGTTCTGACCTACATCGAGAGCGGGAAGGAGGTTTTCATGATCGGGTGTGGACGCGCGCTCGGATTGCATGTCCGATATCCCGCGACCGCAAAAAAGGAGGGCACGGCAAGAGTCACGCTTGCAAATTCAAAGACGAGAATGACTTTCGTGGGCGAGTTTGAGGAACCCGACGCCACCGGCGTTACGACTTTCCTGCAGTGGGATCTCGGTTACCGCCGCCAGGATCCGCGACTCTACGGCAAGGCATGGAAGCGCGAGAGGGATAGAGTGCTCGATCTCCTGGCGTCCGGGCCGATCACGGTGTCGGCGGAAGGTCGGAGCTATCAACTTCCGGCGGCAAAAATTCCCCGCTGGAAGGAAGCATTCCATCAGTGCGGCTGACCACGAAAGAAGCTCCCCTGCTGCCCCCAGCGCCGCCATTTGCCTGATCTCGCCGAAGCTTTCATTGATGCGGTGTTGCACTGGCAATGTCACTTAAACCCGCAAGATTTGTGGTGACCTCCTCGTCGGGCAAACCCAGGGACCGGCACATGTGAATAAGAAACTCCTCTTGTTCCGATGTGAGTAGCGTCTCCTGCTTTAGCACGGTCGCGCTTGCGCGTACGATGGTCCGGCGAGATTCAGAAGGTAGCTGGGAGGCGATGTCGAAAAGATATCCCATAAGTTGTTCCCCTGTTTCGCCCGACAGCCCCGACAGCGCCCGACATGCGGTCTCGACAGTCGCCAGTGCATATTCCTTGCCATAAATGCGATGAAGGATTGAGGCGATGAGCGAGACCTTGCGGTCGTCGAGAGAGGCGTTCTGAAGCTCAACAGAGGCGACCAGAGCGCGCATCAAGGCTCGGAAATCGGGAGTGGCATTGGCAAAAGGGTCGGCGGATCTCGGTGGTGTTCGAAGATCGATAACCTTGTTCTCGATCATCCGGTAAATGATCCATACGACCACCACCACCAGCCAGCTCGGTTGCGTTATCGCCGCCGCGCCGACAAGGTACGCCACCCACTCGACGATGTAGGAGATGGCCACAACCACCACGACCCGGGTAGCAACCCTGCCTAGGCCGACGGACAGGTGTTTCAGGGCTGCATCGGTGCGCTGAGAGACGTTGCCCCGCGTTGACTTGTAAGTGCGCGCGAACTCCCCGACCACGACCAGAATCGCGGCCACAATGATAAGGGTAAGAAGAGAGCCCACTGGATCAGGTCCTTTTTTTGAGAAACGTGAATGCGGTTTAGCACGCCCTCCATACGGACCGGCGCCAGGGCTTCCAAATGGGTTGGTGCAACCTTCGAAGTTCCGAACTGGCTAGGTAATCTTCTGCTGTGGGTTGACTTGGGGGTTCAAGCCCTATTTTTGCTTGGCTTCCTCGTCATTCCGGGCTCCAAAACCGCAAACCGCTTCGGCCAGCCTGCGACGCAACCTTAGGCGCACAGCGAACCCTTCCCGCGGCCGACGCCGCGCGGTCCTCGGGCCCGTATGACACAAGTCCCCGTTCACCGTGAATAAACGAAAGGAATCAACCGCGCGTACGCGCTGCCGCGCTGCCGCGGTAATGATTGACTGGCGATGTTGAATGGTAACCGAGGCTGCAAGTACGATGAGGGCGCCCTTCTGCTCGCGCACAAATGCAGTTATGCGTTGTTCGATATCGGCAGCGTCGCGCACACCAACCGGTGTCGACCGCATTGCGAACGCTGGGGCTGCAGTCTCAATCGAGAGCAGAAATGGCGCCCAAGTTCTACGAGCGCTGTCATTCGTGGAATCTCTATGGCTTAAGTAGAGCAAGCTCAGCCGTCGCCGTGTGGTACGCGTAAGTGTGTTTAGGGCAAGTATCAGCCGCGGATCGAAACAACGACTCTGCCTCGGCTTTCATCCCGTGCATCAACTGCCATTCGCCCAGGAAGAAGCGTGCCTCGCAAGGCCCGAACGGTCGCGCCGCTTCGGCGGCGGACATCAGCTCGTCCCTTGAGCGCCGCCCGACATAGAAATCGAGTACTGGATAGGGCCACCTCTTCGTTTCCAGCCGTGCCATATTCCTGAGCAGCTCCTCTTTCCCGTCCTCCCCGAGGTGCGCCCGGGTGACGAATAGCATGAGCGAATTCCACCCACCGGGAGGGTCGTTCGCCATGAGAAAGTCGCTGACCGCAGGCTTGAAGTTCCCTTGGATAAAATTTACCACGCCCCGTTTTCCATATGCCGGGCGGTATTTCGGATTAAGATGAATAAGCGTGTTGTAGTCCGCGGCCGCTGCTGAATACCTTGAGAATGCTAGATTGGCGTCACCTCGATTGTCATATAGCGGCGGCATGTCAGGCGAGAGGCGAATCGCTTCACTAAAGTCGGCGATTGCCCGATCGAGTTGGCCTTTGTTGCGCCAAAGCACGCCACGGGCATTGTAGGGCACAATGTTTTTTGGATCGATTCGGATCGCTTCGCTGTAATCCTCGATCGCCCGGTCATCATTGCCCTTCCTGTGCCATGCCTTGGCTCTATTGCCGAGAGCCGCAATCCGGTCTTCGGGGGACTCCGCACCATCCTCGACAATGTGCGTGCATCCGGTGATGATCCTGTCGTTTTCCCTGCCATTGCAGTCATCGTGGTCGTTCTGGCTTATGCCGAATGCAGGCCACGCCAGCATGACAACGCCAGCTGCTGTTGCCCCAAGAACCCCGATCCGCATATTCCCTCCTGCCAGTGCTATTCACCGATTCGACCAAGCTTGATCTTCGCAGCCTTGTATTCAAGGAGACTCTTTCGCGCAGATGTCGAGCCCAACGATCGCGCGACCCTGTGCGGTGAATGCGAGGCCTTCCGGTTTGCCATCCAGATCACCGAGTTGCCATGCAGCAAGCGAGGTGGCGATGCCGCCCACCCGCCGGGAGATCATCGAGCCGCGCAATTGTGCAGGACTAATCACGAAGCCGTCCGGGTCGAGGTCGCTGAAGTCGGCGCAGGTTTTGGCCAGTATCTTGTCGGGATGCCAGATTGAGCGCCAGAAGCGGCTTGCGGTGGCGGCACGCGGAATGAAGCGCATGGACCGGACCCACAAAGTTCTATCTTTTTCGCAAGCGGTTTAGGGAACAAAGTCATCCTTTCATTATTGCTTCGTTCGAGCGGGTATTTGGGGGTCCAAAGTACCGATGGGTGAAGGCACTTAGGAACATAATACACCTTACCTAGACAGAGGCTCGCAAATTCCGCTCAGACTTTGCCCAGCCCTCGATGCTCTTTTAGTCCGGCCGATCCTTTCATAAAAGAAAAGGAGGAGAATATGCTTGCTCCACGAGCGAATTATTGCGCACTTTTCTTGATAGCAACAGCATTGCCTTGCATCGGCGAAGAAGGAGTAGCCGCAAGATACGGACGAGAGAGCGGGAACCGAGTAGCATGTGGCGGGGAACTCAACGAGGGCGCCCTGACAGCTGCGCACAAAACGTTACCTTGTGGAACTCGGGTCCGGGTAACGAACAAAAGAAACGGGCAGAGCGTCGTGGTCACGGTCAATGATCGCGGTCCGTATAATCGTGGGCGGGTAATTGATCCAACGCCCGCTGCCGCTAGGGCGATTGGGCTGAACGGCCTTGCGTCGGTGTCCTTGACCCGAGAATAAGCCTTCACCGAGAGCTGGTCGAGGCGGCGCCGATCCGGCGAGCTTGGCTGCGCTCATGCCGACGCAGCGCATGCAGCCGCCGGGCTGCGCAGCGATGGCGCGCGTCGGCGAATGCTGATGTCTGCGCGATCAGGCGGAAGCTGCGCAATTATGGAGCACAGCCGCGAACGTCATGCTGCATTCGATGGCCATCCGTTTAGTGCGGCCATCGGCCTTGCCATCGGCCACGAGAGGAGGTCACAACTGGCACGCCATTCCGTTCGGGCGGAAAATCGATGGCTGGACGTGCAGGCAGACGAAAAGCAGCACGGGGCAGAGCGAGCCGCGGGGATGCGCAATGGCTCATCTACATCCTCCTCATCATTGGCGGCCTCAGCTACTACGGCTACAAGCAATGGAACGCCCCGCCGCCGACCGCCATCGTCGGCAAAGCGTGGGTCATCGACGGCGACACCGTCGTCATTTCGGACATCCACATTCGCCTGGAGGGCATCGATGCGCCGGAGGCGGATCAAACCTGCACGGATGCCAATGGAAAATCCTGGCCCTGCGGACAGACCGCCACGCGCGAGCTGCGCAGCTTTATTGGCGGACGTGAGCTGACCTGCGACAAGCGAGCTGAAGACAGGTACGGGCGGACACTCGCGATCTGCAAGCTGCCCGACGGCTCCGATGTAAACGCATGGCTGGTGCTCCAGGGTTGGGCTTTGGCCACCGGCTTCGTCAAGATGTATGAATCAGAGCAGGACGAAGCCGAAGCTGCGAAACGCGGCATCTGGGCAGGGACCTTCATGCCACCTTGGAAATGGCGGCAGGAGCACCCGAGACGGAATTAGCTAGCGCATGTCCGCTGAGGCGGCTATCAGGACCAAATGTTGTGCGGCCCCGGCTGAGGTCAGCCGAGGCCACCAACTGCAACCGCGTATCGATTATTTCTGCTGTTGGCTCATGTTGTGCGCCTTTGTCGAATGCTCGTGAGCTGCTTTAGATTTCTCAAATGCTTGAGCTGATTGCTGCTTGGCGCTCACATGGTCGTTGCTGCCGTGCTGCTGCGCAGCAATCCGATGAGCTTTCGCAGCCTGCTCGTGATGTTCGGCAGCTTTATCATGCATATCTTTCGACATGGTGTTTCCTTTCCTATTTTTGGGCGATTGCAAAACAGAGAGTCGCAGCGTTCCAGCACGCGAGTGGGTCAACGACAGAATGGTGCGCTCACCTATGAAATAAGAGGAGTCACAAACCAGTGATGGAACCCGAAATGCGACAGCGATCCTGACGAAATTTCATCACAAAGAATTATTCTCTGTAACCTCGGCGCCAATCAAACAACTGTGACACATTCATGACAGCAGACCGGTGTCTGAAGCGTAATGCGCACCGTGAGCTGCTTACGGCTGCTCGGCGGACACTGGATCAGACGCCGGAAAGGTGTTCTTCAGGGCTTCGTCGAGGGCCTCTTCCCGGTTCACGCGCTCGCGCTCATTCCGGTCGCGATCGTCTTGCTGAGGTTTGCGCTTCGGTTCAGTAGCCATCTTGCACCCTACGTCGGCTTGCACCCTACATCGGCGGCGTCATTTGCCTGACAAGCTGGGTTTTTCGACTGGATTTGTAGTTCTCCCCAGCGCCGGGCGAACTCCCGCCAGCACCGTGCAGCCTCAACAATGCTCGCTTTCGCTGTCGGGTCTCTGGCTGCGGCGGCACGTTTCTCGCAACAGGTCGCGTTGCTAAGGCATTGCTGAACCACAGCGGCTTGTTCGCTTGCCATGCCTATACAACGCCGGCCGCGTCGAAAATTTCCCGCGGTCTGTGGGACCGCCATAGCCGGGCACGGCGCGATGACGCCGGCTGGCAGAGTGTGCCGGCGCATGGCCGATTTCGGCTATTCGCGCGAGGAGGCGATCAGGAGGCTGATCCTGCATGGCGGCATCTAATCGCCGGCGTGTTTGAGTCGCCTGCCTGCCGCGGGCGAGATTGCGCAGAGCGGTGCGGTGCAGATTCAGAGCATTTTGCTGCGGCAGACCGAACAAATCGCGACTCATCCCGGACCACGTTTCTCCGCCGTCGGATTGCGGCCCGCATAGCGGACGCAATGCCTCGCGCTGTGGCTGCGACAGCACAGTCACGGGATAGATCGGCGCGCCCGTTTCGCGGGCAAAGAACTGGATGCGGCCACGTCCGTCCGCGCAGGCGCCAGCCGAGTACCATGCGGATGGCGCGCGCCATAAGCGACAAACTTATTCCTTTCGAGCCCACGGGCGAATCGCCGATCGAATTTTCGCGAAAATGGCTCCGATCGGCTTGCCGAATACAGCATCCGCGCGCTGCCGACCGCCGTCAAAAGCCTGCACGACGATGCCGACGAACGGAATCGCTGGGCTGACGGTGTTGCCGACCGGCGTCTTGCAGCAGCTCGCATACCATCTGAAGAGGCCCTTCGGCGTGAGCCGCAGTCCCGAAATGTGATGCTGTCCCTGCACGAATGTGAGCGAGGCGGGCGCAACCTGGACGATGTCGGAGCCGCCCTTCGCGTCCAGCAGATCGGCGCG
>Ga0306920_100009300_pt1 | contig 13092 bp, 14 predicted proteins | sample flu12Cox44000170_FD_204666 | JGI IMG/M metagenome (GOLD analysis project Ga0306920, IMG submission 204666) | Lab enrichment of tropical soil microbial communities from Luquillo Experimental Forest, Puerto Rico - flux4day.12C.oxic.44.000.170 (v2)... | ecosystem: Environmental > Terrestrial >...
AGCCATGGTCACTCTTTCTTGCCCAGGCAATAAACAAAACCGTCGCCGGTGCCGATGACCAGGCAATTCTGAGCCACGGCCGGCGAAGCCGTGATGCTCCGGCCCAGCTCGAAGCGCTTCAATTCGGTGCCCTTGTCCAGGTCGATCACGTAGAGATTGCCGTCCGTGGAGCCGACGAAAACGCGCTTGCCCACCACCACCGGCGAACTGTCCACCCGGCCCTTGGTGGCGAACTTCCAGACCTCGTTCCCCTTGGCCCGATCCAGGGCGTGCAACAGCTTATTGCGACAGCCGACGATGACCAGCTTGTCAGTAAGGGCGGCGGAACTGTAAAACGGTTGCGAGCGCTGCGGCTCGAACGACCAGGCGACATCGTTTTTCTTGAGATCGAGTGCGAGGACCTGGTTGCTCATGGTGCCGACGTAGAGCATGTTGCCGCCGAGTGCAGCGGTGGCGCCGGCCTGGCCGCCCAGTTCGATCTTGGCCGTCTCCTTGCCCTCCTTGATGTCGATCACGTGTAGATGGCTGTCGCAGCCGGCGACGAAAGTTCGGTTGCCGGCAATGGCGGGGGAACCATTCACCGGGCCCTCGGTCTTGAATTTCCAGGCCAGCTTGCCGTCTTTCGTGAGACAGTACAAAGTGGAATCCCAGCCGCCGAAGAGGATGTTGTCGCCGGCAAAATTGGCGCCGGAGGTAATCTCGCTATTGGTTTCAAAGGTCCAGCGCTTGGCGCCGGTTTTGGCATCCACGCAGTGGAACATGCCGTCCTCGTCGCCAAAGTACACGGCCCCATCCTTGACGCTGATCGGCGCCTTGATCGGGCCGGCCTTGTACTTCCACTTCTCCTTGCCGTTGGCCAGGTCGAGGGCATAGAGATGTTCGTCCAGGGAGCCGACATACACCGTATCGCCGGAAATGGCCGCCGTACCTTCCACGCTTTCATTGAGTTTCACCTTCCAGCGGATGGCGAGCGGATCAGGCAAGGCGCTGTCGGCGATCCCGGTTTGCTCCGCATTGCCGCGGAAGATCGTCCAATCGGCTTGTGCCAGACTCACGGTAAGGAGAATCGCAAGAACACTGGATAATTTGCTCATGGGATCACCGAGTTTGTAATCTCGCTTGCGGCTTAGCGTGAGTGCACGGCGCCATGCCGCAAGCGAAGTTGTTCACAAGGCGGCTTGATACAGGGATAACAGATCGCCATCCGCCACCGGCCGCGGGTTGAAGCGTGCGGTCCACTGCTGCGACGCCTCCTCCGCCAACACCGGCAGGATGCCGTCGCTGACGCCGCACTCGCCCAGGGTCGTCGGCAAGCCCGCCGTTTCCATCAGTGAAACGATTCGCTCCGCCAGCAATTCCGCGGCATTGGCAAACCCATTGCCTTCCGGATCGACGAACCCGGATTCCTCGGCAAGCTCCAGATACAGATCGGCCACCACCGGCGCATTGAAGCGGATCACGTGCGGCAGCAGAATGCCGATGGCCAAGCCGTGCGTGATGCCGTAGTGCGCGGTCAGAGGATTGGCACAGGCATGGCAGGCGCCGAGCATGGAGTTTTCGATGGCGGTGCCGGCCCAGAAGGCGCCCATCTGCATCGCGCCCCGCGCTTCCAGATCGGCCGGGTTTTTGAGGACCGTTTCCAGGTTCCCTTCCAAGAGCCTCCAGGCCTCGCGCGCGAACAGCTGTGCCACGGGCGTGCGCTTGCTGGTGACGTACGATTCCAGGGCGTGCGACATGGCGTCGATGCCGGTCAAGGCCGTGACCCGTGCCGGCTGGGAGACGGTGACTTCGGGGTCGAGGATCGCGACCTGAAAGGCGGCCTTGCGGTCGCCGCAGGCCATCTTCATGTGGGTGCGCTCGTCGGCGATGAGGGCATAGGATTGCGCTTCGCTCCCGGTGCCGGCCGTGGTGGGAATGCCGATCGAAGGGAGCATGGGCCGGGCCGCCTTGCCGAAGCCCTTGTAATCCTCCATGCAGCCGCCGTTGGTCAGAATGAAATTGATCCCCTTGGCGCAATCCATCGAACTGCCGCCGCCGACGCTGACGATCAGGTCAATGCCAAGCGGCCTTGCGAAATCCACCCCTGCCTGGACGTGAACATTGGTAGGATTGGGCTCAACACCGTCAAAGAGGAACACTTCCAGTCCGGCCTGCCGCAGCGAGGCCACTGCCCGCTGGGGATGACCGGCTTCTTCCAGCCCCGGATCGGTCACCAGAAGAACCCGCGTATCGCCCAGTTCACGGGCCAGTTCCCCGAGCCGATTCAAGGAACCGGGACCGTAAATCACCCGCGTGGGCGCATGGAAATCGAAGGGAACCAGCGGCCAGCGGGGGTTGACCGGAGTGCTCGTCGGCAGTGGTTGGGTTGTTGGTCCCTTCATAAGGTTCCATCTTACGGCGAGCCGGAAGCCTTGGCGACCGGAGTCAGGCAGGGGAGCCATCTCTTATCATGACGTAAAAGCCCACGGCTTGCAATCCGTGGGCTTCGTTTCCCGCTATTATATGGACGGCAGGGACGGCGGCGCTATTCGTTCCCATCCCTGGCGGCCAAAATCGACTTTTCCAAACCTTCACGCCAGGTTGGATAACGAAACGTGAAATGCAAGTCTTCCCGCAGTTTTCGATTGCCGATGCGGCGGTTGGCTTTCTCATGGGGAGGAGGCGGCAAGGATAGGTCGGGAACCAGGAAGCGCGGCTCGGGGGCGCCAAGTAGGTGAGCCAGTTTTGCGAAGAAATCGCGGCGCCGAACGGGTTGGCCGTCGCAGACATTGATTGTTTCGCCGGCTGGAGCAACCTGCTCGGCTGCCAGGATCGCGGCCGCACCGTCGTCCACGTGAATCAAGTTCAACCAGCGTTCCGGGTCGGCCTGGATCGGCTCGCCTTTTTCGATTGCCTGGCGGCGCAGCAAACGGCCTGGCCCATAGATGCCGGCAAAGCGCAAGATTACGGCACCTGGGAGACGATGGCGCAACAAGCGTTCCGCTTCTAGAACCACCCGCCCGGATTCTTCCTGCGGCTCCGTGGGCGATTGCTCATCTACTACCTCTCCAGCCGACTGACCGTAAACACTCGTGCTGCTGACGTACAGGAACTGCTGCGGAACCGGCAAATGGTCGAGGACATTAGCCAGGCCCCCGACATAAACATCGCGCATGGAAGCGCCGGCACTCCGGTCCAGGCCGATGCAATAGAGGACCGTGTTCACCGCTGGCAGCGCTTTCAGGCTTTCCAAGTCGAGCACATCGCAAATGACTGGTTCAATTCCGGCGGCGCGCAATCCCTCCGCCCGTTTCCTGGTGGTGGCCCAAACTTGCCGACCCTGGTCACGCCACAGTGCCGCTACTCGCCGGCCCAGGTATCCGCAACCAATAACCAATTTGTCCCGGCCTGGCGTCACGTGATTTCCTTGGTTTCCACCTTGTAGATGGCGAAACCTGCCTTCTGGTAGTTGGGCAGAGCTTGCGGATGGTCCAGCGTGCAGGTATGCAGCCAGAAGCGCTGCGGCTGATAACTCCAGGCTCGCTCGATGGCCCAGCGGAGGAAATACTTCCCCAGCCCTTGGCCGATGTACTCCGGCGTCAGGCCGAACTGGACCAACTCAATCGCTCCTTCGCGCCGTCGATCCAGCTCGGCAAACCCGGCCGGCACTCCGTCCACATGAAGTACATGAACCTCGTCCAGGGGATCGCGAATGATGGGCGCCAGGTCCGCATCGGTCAATTTCTTGCGGCTCCGCCACTGCCACGGCGCTCCGACCGCTTCATAAAGATAGCGGTAGTAGGAAATGGTGGGCCGTTTTGCGTGGATTACCTGCAAATCCTCGCGCGGCGGCGGCACGCTTTGCGCCGGACAAACGAACATCTGCAGATAAGTAATCTTGATTTCCATTGTCAAAGTAGGTCCCCGGGCACGCTACTTGGCGGTAACAATGTCCTTCTTCGTGCTGGCCACGATGGCGAACAGCTCGCCCTGTTCCGGCTTGGGTACGCCAAACTTGGTGAACGTTTGCTGCAGATCATCCAGAAACGCTTGCCACTCCGGCTCAGTAATGTCCAGATGCGAATGACTATCGACCATGGATCGGCCGGTGTAGCGCTGCGGGCCTCCCGTGGCCTGACACACCTGCTCCGTCACCAGGTATTTGAAGCCCGCCCTGGATACCTTGTGGTGGGCCTCGTCCACCTTGGGATTGGCGTTGAGCCGCGGGTCGCTCATGATGCGGTCGATGAAATCATCCACCACCGCGGCGATGGCATAAACACCGCCGAGTCGTTCATACAATGACATGGGATGCAGCTCCTGGAAACACGGGCAGAATCTTACGTTTCAGATTAGCGGGATCGCAAAGCAAGGTCCAGAATAACGACACGAATCAAGTACAATGAACAGAGCGCCGCTTGCGGCTTCGCGTTCGCTTATGATATTTGCGAACGCTAAGCCGCAAGCGAAATCAAAAAACGGGAGCACAGCCATCGACCTGTTTCAAGAAATCCATGAAGCCAACCGCAAGAAAGCGCAGCCTTTGGCGGCACGGATGCGGCCACGCACTCTCGACGAATTCGTCGGCCAGGAACATTTCCTGGGACCAGGTAAATTGCTCCGCCGGTTGATGGAAGCGGATCGGCTTGCATCCGTGATCTTCTATGGACCTCCCGGGACCGGCAAAACAGCCCTGGCTCACGTCATCGCCAACCACACGCAGTGCCGGTTTCGCCAGCTCAATGCGGTCGCGGCCGGCATCAAGGAAGTGCGCGAATTGCTGGAGGAAGCGAAGGCCGAACTGGAGAACGGCGGCCGGCGGACCATCCTCTTTGTCGATGAGCTGCACCGCTTCAATCGAACTCAGCAAGATGTGCTTCTGCCGGACGTGGAGGAGGGCCGGGTCATCCTGATCGGGGCGACCACGCAGAATCCGTTCTTCGCCATCAATTCGCCGCTCCTGAGCCGCAGCCAGATCTTCACCTTCGAGCCGCTCACGCGCGAACAGATCAAGACGATCATGCAGCGGGCGCTATCCGACCAAGAACGCGGCCTGGGAAAAGTCGCGGTCACCATGCATCCCGAGGCCCTGGAGTTTCTGGCAGAGATTTGCGATGGCGATGCCCGGAGGGCCCTTTCCGCTCTGGAAATCGGCGTGCTGTCGGCCGGGAGCCAAACGCCCGTGGACTTCACCCTGGAGGTCGCCCAGGAATCCATCCAGCGCAAGGTCCTGGATTACGATGCCACCGGCGACGCCCATTATGACCTGGCCAGCGCCTTCATCAAGAGCATGCGCGGCAGCGATCCGGACGCCGCCATCTACTGGCTGGCGCGCATGCTGGAAGCCGGCGAGGACCCGCGCTTCATCGCTCGCCGGGTGGTCATCTGCGCCTCGGAAGATGTTGGCAATGCCGATCCGCAGGCCCTGGTTGTAGCGGCGGCCGCGCTGCAAGCCACGGAATTCGTCGGCTTGCCGGAATGTCAGCTCGCCCTGGCCCAGGCGGTCACATACATCGCGAGTGCCCCGAAGTCGAACGCCTCCACCGTGGCGATCAGCAAGGCGCGGGAAGACGTCCGCTCCGGCCGAACGTTGCCGGTGCCCGAACACCTGCGCGACGCCAGCTACAAGGGCGCTGCCAAGCTGGGCCACGGCACCGGCTACCAGTACAGCCACAACTTCGAGGGGGGCTATGTGAAACAGGAGTATTTGCCGGAAGAACGCAAATACTACCAGCCGGTGGAGCGCGGCTTTGAAGCGGAGATCAAACGGCGGCTGGAACGCCGGGACTCGAACCAGGAAGGGACTTGATTTCCCAGGGGGGGCGTCCGTAAAGTGAAGCTGGATGGCCGATTGCCGGAGTGGCGGAATTGGCAGACGCGCCAGGTTGAGGGCCTGGTGATCGCAAGATCGTGCAGGTTCAAGTCCTGTCTCCGGCACATGCAGAAAGGACTTACGGCGACAAGTCGTCAGTCCTTTTCTGTTGCGCCAGGCCGATCGCCACAATTCTCCAAGAGGGCTGCCACATGAACCTCCCCGCTGAATTCATGTCCGCCATCATCAACGCGCTCGAGGCCAACAAGCGCATGGCGGATCGGGCCGTCGAGCAGGTGCCGGACGACAAGCTCCACACTGCTCTGGATGCGGACACGAACTCCATTGCCGTCATCATGAAGCACGTGGCCGGGAATCTGCTTTCGCGCTGGACGGACTTTCTGACGACAGACGGCGAGAAAGACTGGCGGAATCGCGACGACGAGTTTGTGGACTCCTTCAGCAACCGGGCGGAGCTTCTGGAGTTGTGGGAGCGGGGCTGGGCTGTTTTGCTGAAGACACTCAAGAGCCTGAAGGGGGAAGACCTCGAAAAGACCGTCCTGATCCGCGGGGAGCCGCACTCCGTGCCGCTGGCCCTGGAACGCTCCCTGGGCCACACCTGCTATCACATCGGGCAGATCGTGCAGGTCGCCAGAATCCACGCCGGGGACAAGTGGAACACCCTGACGATTCCCCGGGGAGGCTCGCAACAATACAACAAGACGAACTGGGGTCAGACGGGGAAATCGCATTCGTAGCAGCGCTCATCCGCCTCGCTTCGCTGCCTCCAGCGAGTAAGTCGGGTCCGCCTCGTCCCAGTGCACGTCGCCGGAAGGCCCGTAAATGGCGGGGACATGCTGGCCGGCGAGCCGGAGCCAGGACTGAACCTGCGTGCGATGATGGCAGGTGTGCAGGACGCGCCGCCAGAAGACCCAAATCCGCTCCCGCTGCAAGCCGCCGAAGAACGGGCGCTGTTCCAGCCACCAAGATGTAGTGCCGGCGGCAAGCTGCGGCAGCCGCCCTTTCACGAGCCAGACGTACTTGTCGATATACGCCTGCACGGCCGGCTTCCGGCCGGCGGGCAACAGTTCTTCGACCGGCGGCTCCTGCGTGCCAACAAACTGGGCGAAGAAGCGCCGCTCGGAAAGAAGCTGGTGGACAAGGATGGCACGGATCGGGTTGGTCTTCTCATGCGGCTTGAATTCGAGCAGATCGTCCGCCACCGCCCGCCACATGCTCACCGTCTTGTTGGCTTCGCTGACATAGGTGGTGACGGCATGCTGGAAGATCGGCTCGACGGCTTTCGGAATGTCGGCATCTGGAATGGCTGTGAAGTCGTAATGCATGGTTGGTCCTTTCATCACCACATAGGTGGATACCCGAGGTGGCGGCGCAACAGTCCGATCTGCCCGGCATGCAGCATCTCATGGTGGGCGCACCACTGCAGCGCCAGCAATTTTGTCTTCGCAAAGGGATGAGGGTGCGGAACCGGCTGGTCGAGTTCGGCTTCGTCCAGGCCCGGCAATTCCCGAAGCGCCTGTTCATGCACCCTGTCCAGCACTGACCGGACTTCGACTGGGGAAAACGCCGAGTTTGCCTCCGGCACCGAATTCGCCCCAAACTGGCGTCTAAAATCTTGCGAGAAGAGTGCATCATCTTGAGGCTGCTGCCCGCGGATGCGCCACAGCGCCAGCCGGTACTCGGAAAAAGCGATATGTCCCACTTGCCAGCCCACGTGACTGACGCCTTCCGGAGGCAGTCGAAACCAGTCGTCTGTGGGCGTCTGATCGAGCAGCCCGACGGTGTAGTTGCGGGCGAAGACAATCTGCTCGATGGCCAGTTGCAGGCGGGACATGGTTATTTCTCCTTCCCCGGCAGCATGATCTCGATGCCGTAGCGCGGCGCGATCGCCAGCAGCTTTTCGATCTCTTCCTTTGTGGGCGGCAGAGCGGTCGTGGAACCGTCCGGCAGCGGCACGCCAAACTCGAAGAACATCTTCTCCAGGCCGGCCGGCGCAACCGAAATCAGCATCTTGGCGGGCTTGCTGCTCTCATTCTTGAAGGAATGGGGAGTCCCGACCGGCATGTTGGTAAACATGCCGGCGCCGGCCACCAGGCGCTGGCCGCCAATCGTGAACGTGATCTCGCCTTCAAGGATGTAGAAGCCTTCCTCCTCCCGGCTATGAACGTGTGGAGGCGGACCGCCGCCGGGTGGAACGAGGGCTTCCCACAGGGCGTATTTGCCGTTCGTGTCCTCCCCGGTGGCCAGAAAGCGGTACACGTCGCCGACGACGGCGACAACCCGGCCTTCCCCTCGCCTCTTGATGACGGCTTGTGTCATGTTGCTTCCTCCCGATGGAGTGATGGTTTAATCGTCATTCTATACCTACGCGCAGAAAGGTCTGGCAAACAAGGATGGCGTGGCAGATATATAATGTGAGGGGAGGAAAGAGGACAACCGCTTGCGGCTTCGCGTTCACCGAAACGTTTCAGCAAGCGCCAAGCCGCAAGCGGTTGTAAGTCGAAACGACACCGATCGGCGTTTTCTCAATACGCCAGGTTCACTTTCTTGGCTTGCTCGCGGAGCATGTCCATGACCTGGTCATCGAAACCGTTCCCGCCGCGGCGGCGCAGTTCCTGGCTGATGAAGTCCGTGCGTTTGCGGTCCAGTTCCAGGGCTTCAGCTTGCAGCTTGGCCCGCTCGGCCTCGACCTTGGCCAGGTAAGCCTTGCGCTCGGCCAGGTTGAGCTTCTGCATCTCTTCGGGCAAGTCGGTGGTCTTCACGTCTTCCAGGCGGACCTTGCCTTCCTTGATGCTGTCCACCAGATCGAGTGCGGCGACCTTACCGGTCTTGGCACAGTAGCCGGCTCGATCTGCGGCGGCGGAAGCGACACACGGTGCTGCCGCGCACGGCATTGGAATTCCCACAGCACCGCCGTTGTACCCCGTCTCGGGCGCGAATAAATAATTGTTTCCTTCTTCACGAACAGCTTTCGGCCCATAAGCCACCGCCGTCTTGGCCAGAGCGGCGTTGATCTCCGCCAACCGGCCGTCAAAAGGCGTGGTCACGGTTTGCACGCCGCCATCCTGGGCAATCTGCACAAAGCGGCCTTCCGCCTTCTGGGCGATGGCCTGCCAGATTGGCGTCGTGGACTGGATCGAGCCGCACTGGATGGTGTTGATGATGATGCCTTTTTCACACGCTTGCCGGCAGGACACCGTGTAGGGAATGTCCTGGGGATAATCCATGTGCGGCGGGGCATCGCCGACCAGGTAGATGATGCGGAGGACGCCACTGCCCTCGCTCCAGTGGATTTTGTGCAGGGCGTCGTGCAGGGCCTCGTTGACGCTTTCCGGCTCGTCGCCGCCGCCGGCCGCCACAAAACCCATCAGCTTGGCATGGACGGCGTCCAGGTCGTCGGTCAGATCGACCACCTTGGTGACGTATTCATCGCCGCGGTCGCGGTAGGCGACCAGGCCGACCTTCACTTCCGGCGTGGGTTTGCCGCCGGCGATCTGGTTGCACAGGGACCAAATTTTCTGCTTGGCGCCGTCGATCAATCCGCTCATGCTGCCGGTGGTGTCGAGGCAGAAGACGACTTCGACGCGTGGCCTGGCTTTCTTGGCCGTGGACCTCGGCTTGGCGGACGTGGGCCGAACCAGGGCGAACAGGGCGGCCAGGCCCACCAGCAAGGCGATGCCCAGCCAATTCCGCTTGCGCATGTTCCGTTTCCTCCAGGGAATGGGAGAAGAAAGTCGGCGAAGTGAAACCCGGCAAGCCGGAGAAAATTGGTCTCCGGTTCGTGAGCGGGGCTATAACATCAACGAATGGAGGAGTCCACAGGAGTTTCGCACGCAGTCCGGGAGACTGCGTCAGCACGGCAGCGGAATCTCCGACGCAAACCACACTGTGGCCACGCACACCAGTTCCACCCGGAGGAGAGATGGCTCCGTGTCCTGAGGCAGAGCAATCGTCAGGTCGAACGGTTGGCCGGCGTGGACGATGGCATAACCGACATTGGCCCGGTCCGCAAGGACGTAGAATTCCAGTTTTTCCTCACAGGTTCCGGCCACCTCACCGGTCAGATGAATGGTCGAGGGCGAGGGGCGTGATGCCCGCAAGCCGCGCAGGAACGCGGAACAGCGGATTTCGAGTGCCACCTCGCCCCACAGGCCGCTGCCTTCGGGGCCCTCCACTTCCACTTCCAGGATGTTGCGATTCTGAAGGAGAGAGGTGATCTCGAATTCGCCGGCCTCGTCCGCCAAAACTCCGAGGTCTTGTCCATTGAGACGAATGTGCGCGGTCCCTGTCAGGCCTGCGAAGGTCAGCCAGACGCGTTCGAAGGCATCGAGTCGGCCCGGATAGCCGAAGTGCCGGCGAAAGCGAACCGTGCCGGCAAAACCGGGCAGGCCCCCGTCTTTCCAGCGGCAGGGCATGGTCATCCGCCCCGGCGCCGGCAACGGTTCGGGCCCCGACACCGGCTCATGCTCCCACGGACCACGAAGGCGGATGCGATGTGGATACATGATTGTCCGTAGTCCGTCGTCCGTGGTCCATAGTTCTGCTTGCTTTCGCAACGGACTACGGACTACGGACTATGGACTTCAGTAGGTGCGAATAATCTTCGTAAGGCGTCTTGTCCGGCGGTCCCTGGGCGTGCAGGTATTGGCTTTGCGGCAAGGAATCGTGCAGCGCCACCAGGGTGCTGGAAACGGTTCCGCGGTCCGTTCCATGCAGGCAGATCGGCGGGTCCACCGGGCCGGTTTGTCCGCACAGTTCCCTGAGGGCGGCCAGGCACTGCCCCGCATTTTCAGAGGGGCGTTGTTCGAGCCACCACAGGGCATGGCCGAGCCGGTGGTCGCTGCCGTCGTTGACATCGCTGGCGGTCAGGACGTGCAGTCCGGGCGGAAGGGGGCGGACGCGCAGCCAATCGCCGGCGAGGATCGCGTAGGCGGCGGTCCGATCCACGAGCAGGAGGTTGCAGCCGTCATAGCGATAGCTCCCAAGCTCGCGGGTGGCCAGAGTCACCGCCTCGGATGCGCTGGCACAGCCGAGCAAAGAGCGAGTCAACAGCCCGCGGCTGCGGGGTTGCGGTGGCACCACTTCCTTCGGCCGATTGGTGACGGCCGCCAGGACTCCATGTTCATTGACGCCCAGCCAGGTGCCGCCGGCACGAGGATCGAGGCCGGCCAGGGCGCGCACGGGCCCGTCCACGATGGCCGGTGGCTCGCCGCCGCGCGCGTAGAACTCCTCCCGGTTGGCGCCCACCACCACCGGAGCATCACGAGCGACGCGAAAATACAGAGCCAGAAGGCACATCGCCGGGATCCTTTGTTCGTTTGTCCGCAGCGATTATTGTAGGAAATGGCGTCGGTCGCGCAATGCGTCGCTTCTCGGAGAATTTCCTAATTTTTGTGGCATCGGGCCGGGCGGATATGTATATTCCAACCACCAGCACCAATCATCTCACCAGGGAGTCCGCACCATGAGACGTTGCCCACATTGCAATGTTCCCCTGACCAGCGACGAGGAACGCGGAGCCAATTGCCCGGCCTGTGGAGGCAGTCTGTCCACGGGCATCACCACCAAGGAATCATGGGTCCGGGAAAGCCGGCCGGAGCCACTTCCGGTCGATGACTACCATGAAACCTACCGCGACACGAGGCCGAGCCCGGGCGGTTCGTCCCTTCTGGGCTGGGCCAGCGTGCGAACTTCCTTCACGATCTTTGTCACCGGCTGGCTCCTGATCCAAGGCGCGGTGTTCCTTAGCTTGCTTGTGGAGGGGGCGGCGAGGCGCATGGCCCCCCCGGTACAAGGGGATCCATTGTTCATTTTGCTCAACTTGATCGGCCTGGCGGTGATCGCCGGCTCGGTGCATTTTCTGACCGGTATGTGCATGGCGCTGATTGTTCCCAGCGAATCGTCTGCCAAGGGCTGGGGCATCGGCATCGTCGTCAGCCTTTTGTTGAGCCTGGGGGCGCTCCTGATTGTTACCGGGAGCTTCCGGGGCGGGAATCCGAACGTTGCCAGGGCACTCGGTTACTTGTTTTTGGGCGGCCTGTTTCTTGCCAAGATGCTCTACACAGGTTTTGTTTTTGGAGTGGCCCGTCACTTTCGCTTCCGTGGCGTGGCCGTCACCCTCCTGGTTTACCTCGCGCTGGAGCTGGTATTGTTTACCTGGATATTCATCAGGTCCATCCAGAATGAACCGTTCGGCCGGGTGGAGCCGTTCGAAAATGTGTTTGGCGGGCCCGGCACGCCAGAAAGCCGCTGGATCGTCATTGTTGTGTCCTCAGTGATGTGCGCCTGGTTTATCAGCATGGTGCTGGTCGTTCGCGGCGGCATTACGCGATCCTTGCTGCGCCGGTAGCCGAATTCGGCCGACCGAATTCTCACGAATTCGGCTACTTTGCCGAACCGAACCAGTTTGCCGAATCCGCGAATCTTTCCCAATTCCTTTGATCTGACCCCGTTCCTTGCTTTCGACCGCTGACCTTGCATTCCTGGTTTGCCGATGATGGGAAAGGGATGCTCTTGCCCTGCGCTTGCATTTCCCGTCACGGCGAGTATAGTCGCCCTGGCTCATGGTACGCAAGGAAGCATTCATGACCCTTCAGGTTCACGCACCCCCTGTGCTGGCGGAAAACGAGCGGCTGGATTACGCCCGGCAGATCGTGCGCGCGGAGGCGACCGCGCTGGAACGGGTTGCGGACCGGCTGGACGACTCGTTTCTCCAGGCCGTTGATCTGTTCCTCGGCTGCCGCGGACGGATTGCGATAACCGGGACCGGCAAGTCGGCGGATGTGGGCCAGAAAATTGCCGGCACGTTGAACTCCACCGGCACGCGCGCCTATGTTCTGGATTCCACGCGCGCCGTCCACGGCGACCTGGGCATGGTGCATCACACCGATGTGGTGCTGGCCCTGTCGCACAGCGGCGAGAGCGAGGAGATCGTGCGGCTGCTGCCTCCCTTGCGGCAAATGGCCCGCGCCCTGGTCGCTCTCACCAGCAACGCACACAGCACCCTGGCCGAAAAGGCGGATGTGGCCTTGGTCTATGGTCCCCTCGAGGAAGTCTGTCCCTTGGGGCTGGCCCCCAGTACAAGCACCACCGCCATGATCGCCATCGGCGACGCCCTTGCTTTTGTCCTGTCCCGGCTGCGCGAATTTACGCCCGAGGATTTCGCCCGCTTTCATCCCGCCGGCAGCCTCGGCAAGAAGCTGGTCAAAGTTGAGGTTGTCATGCGGCAAGGATCGGAATTGCGTCTGGCGGACTGCCAGGACACGGTGCGAACGGTATTT
>Ga0306920_100009301_pt1 | contig 13091 bp, 11 predicted proteins | sample flu12Cox44000170_FD_204666 | JGI IMG/M metagenome (GOLD analysis project Ga0306920, IMG submission 204666) | Lab enrichment of tropical soil microbial communities from Luquillo Experimental Forest, Puerto Rico - flux4day.12C.oxic.44.000.170 (v2)... | ecosystem: Environmental > Terrestrial >...
GTCAAAACCGACCCCGGTTTATGCGCCGCCCTATTGGACAATTCCGGCCTGCAAGCGTCTCGCTCGGCCTGATCCGTACCATGATGATGACGCCGGCGACGATGCCGCATTACCGCCCTATGAGCCGCAGCCTTCGACACTGCCCTTGCTGCCCGCCCCCGCCGATGTTTCTCGCGTCAAGCGCGGCCCGCGCAAGGGTGTGATTGCCGTAGCACTCATCGCGGCGCTTGGTGCTGGCGTCTGGCTGTTCAACAATACGGCCGCCGCCCCTGCGTGGCATGGCGCATCATCATCCGGCGGCGGCGTTCTTCATCATCATCAAACGGGCAAAGGATCGCACAACACAGTTGCGCCGCTGCCGCGCAAAACTGCGCAAGGTGTTCTTCCAAATCGGCAATGAACGGGTCGTTACTGCGTCGAGTTGTAAGCGGGGCATAGCGGTCGAGTGGGTTGATCAGCCTTCCACCCGGCCCGATTGTCTTGATCTTACTCGCCCCCGCCCGCTCGGAGGCGCGGGCCGGGGTGGCTAGCGTTCTCGCTCTCGCCCTCGGTCCACCTCGTCATTGTCGCCGCGCTCGCGCCGCTGCCGCAATCGTTCGGCATCATCGCGCGAGATGCCGCGCAAGAGGTCGTCGAGGCGCTCTTTGTTGTCGAAGTAGGCCGCGAGGTCTGCCGCCTGCTCCCGCTTCTGCTTCGCAACTTTCGGCGCAATCTCTCGCTCAAGCTCGGTCGGTTTCGACGGCGAGGCCATGATGTTGCCTAAGCCGCTGATGAGACCTTGCGGGGAAAGCGATTTGGCGAGGCCGCCGATAACCTTGCGCACGATGCCGACGCCGCCACGGGCAACGGCCTTGCCTTCCCCTATCGTCTGCCGCGCCCCGCGCTTGATCGTGTTCACGGCATGGCGCTGCTGCCGCGAAACTTCCCTGGTCTCACTGCGCAGATTGCGCCGCGCCTGATTGTCGGCCCGGCGCTGCGCCCAAAGGGCCTCGTTCTCTTGCCGCTCAACAGCAAACGCGGCAACGGCCTGGGCCATGCTCGGCAAGGCGCTAGAGCTCGGTCGTTTCACCCTCGCAATGATACTCGAGCTAGCTTTCTTGGCGGCGGCAAGCCGGGCCTCTGTGCTGTGAAAGTCGATCTTGTGCGGATTGAGCCGGTACACGTCGCCCTGGCGCGTGACGGCGGCAAGCTCGCCCTCTTTCACCCTGGCATAGGTCCGCGACTTGCGGGCCACACCGCTCGAACGTGCTGTTTCGCGCGCCCGGTCCTCGTCCTGGCGCAACCGGTCGAGGATCGTTTGATCAGATGCGGTCACGCGCACAACGGCAATCCCGGCTTGCTGCAAGCCTTCGGCGAATGCCTCGTTGCCTCTTAAATGTACCGTCTCGCCCTTGCGCTCGGCTGGAACACCGACAAGCCGGGCCTGCCGGTCGCAATCCATGATCTTCTTTTCGATCCAGCTTGCCGGGCGGGCCTTATCGCGCTTCTCCTGCTGCTCTTTGATCCAGGCGGCGCGCGATGCTGCCTTGATCGCTGCTTTCGTCGTCTCCACGCTCGACAAAAAACCCGCGTCGACTCCGGCCATGCGCTCCTTGATGGCCTCACGCTCGGCCCCTACCGTGCGTTTCGTGAATTGATAGACGCGGCCTCGCTGATCGACCGCGACAAGCTCGCCCTCCTTCAGGACCGGCGCATAGCGCAAAGCCTGCTTCGGTTCCGGTGAGGTCGCAAGGTCCGCTTGCGCCTTCCACTGTTTAAGCTCTTTCTGCTGCGTCCGGTAAAGCTCGGCGTGCTCGCGGCTTTTGCGGGCATCATCGGCGCTGACACGCGCAAGCGTGATCTTCTCGGCGGCAAGCCCGGCGATGAGGTCTCCGGCGTCCTGGGTCTGCTGCCACGCCGCCCGCATAGTACTGACGGTTGTTTGACGCTTCGAGGCGGTGTTTTCGGGCTGATCCTGTACGGGGACTAACGGCCCCTCCCGTCCGTTTTCCAGGCCACTGGCGCGCATGTGCGAGGGCCGGGGGGCAGTCGTACCCGCCCCGTCTCTCTCCCTCTCCTTCGCGTTCTCTGCGGCCGCGCGGACCTGCTCGGCCGCGACCGATACGCGGGGCAATGTTGCCGCATCGATGTCGGCCATGCGGGCATAAAGCTGGGCGGCTTTGACCGGCACCATGCGCCGCAGCTCATGCGCCGCCCCGCTCGGGTCCACGGCCATGAAGTACACGCCGCCGTCTTTCCGCTCCTTGTCGCCCTTCGCCAGCATCCAGCCTTGCGCTTCTAACGCGGCGCTGATCGCCTTGGCGCTGTCCGCGCTCTTCCAAATCTCGGCCCCAAGGGCCTTGGCTTCCTTCGCCGATACCGCGCCCCGGTCGGCCTGCTGCATGTCGGCACGGGTCGGCGTCCTTGCCGGGCGGGCTACCCCTTCCCGTTCGACATGCGCGCCCTGCACGCGCGGGTGTCCAAACTCCCGTTCGAGGTGTCGCGAAACTTCCTCGTGCTTGCGGTAATTGTGATCGCAGCGGATCGCGCGGTTGTGCTCAAGATCGGCCCGCGCCGCGATGATGTGGCGGTGTCGGCGCAATTCGCCGTCCTTGCCGATTTTCTCATGTTCGACAACGATAAAGGGCTGATGTTCGGCTTTGTACGCCGCCAAAATCGCGTCTTCCGAGACGCCCCATTGCTTCCCGGTCATCGCAAAATCGTATCCCGGCTCGGGATTGATCTGGATGTGAAAGAGGGTCCGCTTTGTCCGCAACGCAGCGCCCAGAGCGTCCATTTCGATCAAAGCGCCTTCGATGTCCTGCGCCGCAATGCCCTGGCTGCGCACGATCCGCACAACCTCGTTTTCCTCCCCGCGAAGATGCTTCGCGAGGTCTCGCGGCTCACCCCTGGCACCGCCCTTGATGTTCATAGACCGAGCGCCCGCAACAGCGCGGCCCGAATATCCATAGCCTCGGCGTAGATATCCTCCAATTTCTCAAGCGCCGGGTCTTCGCCGGTCGTGTTGCGGTCCCTGGCAAGCTGATTGACGTTCGAGCACAGGTTTCCGATTAGCCCCAGCATGCGGGTCAAAATTACCGGGTCGGCAAGCGCGACCAGGGGGACCGGCTCCGACGCGCCGGGAAGGTGGCTCAAGAGATAGCGCGTTACGGTCATGCCTGACGCTCTCGCGTCGGCCTCGATCGCCGCTTTCCGGGCGCGCGTGGTGCGCAAGTGGATATCGGCATTCGCAGGGTTCACGGCTTTACGCCGCACACCTCCCCTGCGCCGCCCTGGAAGTTGGATCACGGCGGGCGCATCGCGGGCCGGGGCCGGTTCTGTAATCGCGCGGGCTGCCGATTTCATGACCACACGAATGCAGGTGCATGGGGCGCGGCCCCTGCCGGGGGGTGTCGGGGTGCGCAAGCCCTGACATGCGGCGCAAGCCGCAACGGGGGTCCAGCGGGGGCAACGCCCTCCTGGCAAGCAACTTGTGTACACAAGTTATGGCTTGCACGAGCGGAACGCGAGTTTTTCCGCGATATTTCCAGCATAAACGGCAGGTGGGAACTTAGGCGAGATGATGCAACAAACGGCCTAAGCTACCGGCAATGAGTCGTCAAGATCGGACTCCTATCGGTTGCAGAGACACGATGACGCTTCGCGTCATGCGAGAGGCTCTGCCCCTCGCGCTTCCCGGAGTATTTGAACCAAGATGATGAGGTTTAAGAGGGGTGCACAACATCGGGCGGGCGATGCTGATTGCATGCAACTACGCAACTATGCAATCGGCGGCTTCCGGTACTTCGCGAACAAGTCGCGCAATGCCTCCCGCATCAGCTCCTCGCGGCGCTGGCGGGTTTCCGCTGCTAGGATGTCAAATTGCTGCTTAGCCTCGTCGCTGACGGGAAATGTGATGAACTTCTTCCCCATCCGTGTGCGAGCTACGGCCCGCCGCTCTGTTGCTTCATCGCTAGTTCGCCGGTCGGGTGCCGCTGCGACTGCTCCCGCTGCTTCCATCTTCCGCCGTACCGCATCGGCAACGCTGGTTTTTGCCATACAACACCGCCTCTAATGCATTTCCTCAAGCATAATTGCATGCAACTAGGCAATATTGCAACTATGCTTTTATGGTTCTCTGCAACCATGCATAAAGGTCATTGATTTCCTTGGCGGCGGGGCTTTCCGCCTCCAATTCCTGCGCAGCCTGCCCGGTCGGTATGGCGTTTATGTAGGCTCCCCGGTCATGCATCACGACCGGCGCAGCGGTCAGGCCATAAGCACCGATGGCTTGCACTACGTCACCCTGAATTTTGGTGCTACCCGGCTTTAGAGCATTGAGGACGACATAGCCCGGCGTGCCAGCAAGCTTGAGTAAGTTGGCGGTCCAACTCATGGCATCAACGTCGAAGAAGGATCGGCGGCAAGGGATTAGCACAAGGTCGGCGGTCTTTGCTGCCTCCAATGCGGGATTTTCCGACTTGGCGGCTGTGTCGATTACCGCGAACGTAACCCCTTCCTCTCTAGCTGCTTGCAACGCTTGAGGAAGCCGCCCTGGTGGGACGGCCAGAACGGACGGTGTGTCGGCTTCTCGAAGATCGCCCCAAGAGGCGGCATTCGTCTGCGGGTCGAGGTCAATAATCACCGCGTTTTCGCCTGCCTGTGTGGCGGCAACCGCGATGTGTACGCTCATTGTAGTTTTGCCCGCTCCACCTTTCTGGCTGACAACAGCAACGGTTTTCATCGGTCCCCCATTTGCATGCAACTATGCAAGAATGCAATGCCGCAACCCCTATTGTCTAATAGTATAGTTGCATGCATTCATGCAAGCGAAAGGGCTGGATCGCCTTTGGGCGTCCTTAGCCGGTCAATTCCCCTGGTCGAATGGTGCTTGCGCGGCGTGTCGGCGGGCTTGTCTGATCATGCGCGCCCGGACGTTGTGATTATGGGCGCGGATTTCTCGGCGGGTAAGGGGCCGAATCTCTGGCTTTGCTGTCTGCACGGGCTGGCTGCTGAGGGGGAATTTGCGCCTTATCAGTGTCGTCGGGTCAATCGAGGGGCCTACCATGTGACCGCTGCGGCACGGCACAGCCTCGCCCTTGTGGGTCCGGTGTTCGACGATCACGCCGCACTGCTGGCATACCGTCTTGTAGGTCGGCGGCATGGTCATTCCCTTCATGCTGCGCCGCATGGAGTCCATCAGTTGCTCGCCGTCCACCAGCCGAATGCTTGGCATGCGGCGTTCAAATTCCTCGGTGTCGCGGGTGAAGCCGTGCAGGCTGATGAAAAACCCGCCCTCGGCATTGTGCCTCATCACAGCCTCGTGCAAGCGCCGTAGCTCGCGCAGGCCGATCGGTGCGGGGTTGGCAGGGGCCGCGCATTGCGTCACGAATTTGCGCCCTTCTTTGGTCGTGACCAGCTCGGGTGCGCCCAGGTCGCTGTGGGGGGTATGGCCTAGCCGTTCCATCATCAACGCAATCTGCGTTCGCAATGGGGCCGGTGTCAGTGTCATCAAGCCTTCAAGGCTCGGGGTGACATACGCAGTTAGCCGGGCGATTTCCTTGCTGCGCATTTCGTGAAAGGCGGCGGTGAACTGCATGAAGCGATAAATACATAGCAACACTGTGAAAACGAGTCCCTTTTTTCTATTCTTCTTGGGTTTGCCAAAACCCAAGAACTGACCTTGCGGCGAGCAACGGGGGAAGGTTCTCAAGTGCGACGGATTGAAGGCGCATGCGCCGTCGCAGCCTTTAGGCTGCCGTCAATCTGTTGCACTTGAAAACCGAGGGGGCAGGAGTCCCCTCTTTGCCGTGTCTACGGCGATATGACTCCTTCGGCTCGGTGCTCCTGGCAAAGAGGGACCGTCGCCAGGAAGTGAAATCACCTTGGTCCTAAATACTCACACAAGAAAAACGTGTGAGCGAAGCGAACTCTATATATCTAATTGTGGATAACTGGGTGATGGTGCCTATGAATATAAATGGGGGGAGGTTTCTAGCTCAAACTGAGCTATGGGATTTTGTTGAGGTTTGGCGTTGTTTCGCTCCCGCAACCTGTGCCGTTGGGGGTGTTACCCACAGCGGCCTGCCGATTTTTGAAAGCCCGCCACAAGCTCGCACAAGCCCTCGCAAGCTCGTCGCTGTGATCGGCTTCAAGGATGCTGAACGCCGTCCGCTGTGCGCCGTGGTGCATCTCCTCGACCGCCTGGGTGATCGCATCGGGCAGGGGAGGGGTTGCGCCCCAGGTCGAGGGATGCGGCGGCGGCGGGTCTCCCTGGTCGATGAAGCCGCGCCAATGCGATAAGGGCATGATGGCGTAGGCGTTCGTATCCTGCTCAAGACAGAACCGGCCTTGCTCGTCGCGCGTCTCTGCGGCCCGCCGCAGCCAGTGTAAGACGCCGCATCGCTTGAGATTGACAAGCCCGCGCTTCACGCTGCTGACACTAATGCAGGCTTTTTGCGCAATGCTCTCTATCGAGGGGTCGAGACGCCCGCTTAGGTAATGCAGAAAATCAAAGATCAGCGCGTGCAATACGAGAATGCCGTTGCGGCCTAATGCGCCGTCCTGCCGTCCTGGCAATCGCGTCCGGCGTTCAAAGCGTCGGGCCTTGTGAAAGAGCTTCGCGGCCTGCTTCTTGGGCAGGGGGGTGAATTTCACCTCGGCGGTCGTGCTGTCCTTCCACACGGGCCAGGGCGCGTAGGTCTTGGGGGTCAGCGAATCGAATCCGGGGATACCGGGGATCGAGGGCAGGGCAAAAGCGAGTTGTCGAAACATAAAAAGGCTCCTTTCGAGCTTGCTGTTGCAAGCCCGCGAAGGGGCAAAACCGGCGCAAAATCAGCCGTTCACAGAAACAGGGGTTTCTGTGTTGACTTCCACTCTGATTTTCGGGAAACTCATGCCTGCCACAGCTTGAGTTTCCCGCGACGGCCCGCCCCCAAGGCGGGCGTTGCACTTTCTGGGCTAGGGTATCCTTTCCACAGAATGGTTGACGTGAACGCGAACCGACTCCGGCTCGCGTCACAAAATCTGCGCCTGCTTCGGCCTTGGCGTCAACGGGTGGTGTGAAAATCGCGCTTGGCGCGATACGAGAGGCCAGCCTCTCGCGCTCTTGGGAGTATTTGAACCAAGGTGATGAGGTGCGCTAGAATCTCGGCGCGGTACAGGGTGGAGACCCGATGACCGCCCAAGGTGATGAGGGCCGGTGATGGTGGTTCCACTCACCGGCTCTTATCCGGTGCGCGAGATATGACCCAAGGGCGTTCGCGTCTAGGTGTGGTAAGACTCGGCGCGCTGCCGGTCGTCACGCGAGCGGAAAATTCATTCGATACCGAAGCGCTGCGCACTGGCGAGTGACAACTGGCCGCTACGAAATCGGGCGCGCAAGGCGTTGACGAGTCGGAGATACTTCAGCGCTTCGTCGGCTGTTGCGATGCCAGCCGTGACACGTTCTTGCAATGCCGCTGCTTCTGCTACGCAGCGGGTGTTAGCATAGCGCTTGCTTTTCCTTTTAAGGGCCATTGGGAATGGTCTGCCACTGACCGGGGCCAGTGTCAAAAGTCCGATAGCGAAGATTGATCGAGCATCACGCTCTACAGGTCTGCGCGCGGGGTCGTTCAACGATCTCGACTCCCGGCTCGGTCGATAGTCGGTTCGTCGGCGAGGCTGGTTTCGCTCGGCACGTTGTTTTGATCAAAAAAGTAATGCCGCTCGTCGTCAGTCGCCTTGTCCTTCATAAGCTCGCGCCGCAGAATTTCAGGGTCATGTTTGCAGGCGTAGGGCTGAATTGCCTCAATCAGTTCATCAGGCTCTAGATAGCGGTCTCCCGGTTTGACGCCGCCTAACCACAAGACGATTTTTTCGAAGTCTTCGCCTTTAATGGTGTTATCCATCACTTGAGCGAAGAATGTGCGCGTCGGCGGGTCCCAGCCGATAGTCACTTCGTAATGGTCTCTCCACTCACCGAGGCAACATGTGCTCATGGCACCTTTCTTCTTGCGCGTTTCAGTGCCTCTGTCAAAGAGGGGCAACGCGCACAAGTGGTGGGCGTCGATGTCGCCGGAAGAACGCGCGCTAAAGGGGGTAAACCCCAAAAATGGGCGGGCCGTGAAGCCCGCCAGGTCTTGGTTTCAATACTCACTGGCAAGCATGATCGTCAGCACGCGAACGGTTTGTGCGGGGTCGCTAGGGTCTTCGCTCCCCATGTCGCGCCCGGTGCCGAAGCTTGCCCGGTCGTAATAGTCGATCTTCCAGAGAATCTTGTGGCCGTCATGCTCGAATGATCCAAAGTCGTGTTCGCCGTAGGGGTCGTTGTCAGCGGTGAAGCTGTCGAAGGTCTCGACCTTCTCACAGATCGCGCTGCGGTCGGCGTCTGGCAAATCGGCAATGCCCCGCGTGAGGTACATCTTGCCAGCGATGCCCGGTGCCTTGCGGCAAAGGTCGTTCAACTCGGCGATGCGTTTTGTGTTGGTGGTCGTCATGGCTTGCTCTCCCTTTCTCGTTTGGTTTTGGGTTGCATCTGCGATGCAACCTTGGCCTTCGCCGAGAACGGGGGTGTGCAAGCGGAAAGCAAAATCGGCGAAACTTTATTGGCTTTCCTAGGAACGACGGAAAGCAATAAAGTCTTCGATCTATTTTGCTTGTAGCGCGCTGAGGGGAAGTCGCCCCTAAGCAGTCACGGCGGAAGCCGGGAAATGGGCGTGCGCCGGACGGCGCGAGATAGGCTCACTGGCCGCGCACACTGTCAAAGCGATGTCGCGGAACGCTGATTATGGAAAATCGGGGCGCATAACATCGCTTCTGGAAAACGGGGCGGTCCACCTAAGTGGTACAAATCCATACGCTTGGTACCCGGTTCGGAGGGCGGCTCGCGACCCTTTGCCGACCTTCCCCGCCGCCAGCGACAGTACCCGTCGTTGCCCCAAAGCGGGCCCTCCCGGTCAACATCTGGCCGCGGGATCATAGGGCGTCGAGCAGCGCTTTCGCGTCGCGGAGAATGGGCTCGCTGAAGCCCTCGGTGAATTGCTCGTATATTGGGGCGAGCAGGTTGCGCGCTTCGGTCCGCTTGCCTTGTTCGCCCCACAACCTCGCGAGATCCGTTGCGGCCTGCAACTCGAATCCGTTGGCGCCTTGTCCCTGCGCGACTGCGATCGCATGGCGCAGGCTCATCTCGGCCGCTTGCGTGCCGGACGGATCGACGTGCAGTAGAAGTCCAGCTCGCACCCGGTGCAGCCGAGCATCAAAAAGTGCCACTCCGGCTTTCGCGGCCATATCGATGGCGTGATCGACCTTCTGAAGCCCTTCGGCATAGCGGCCGGCCGCCAACAAAGCTTCCGCCATCAGCCAACGGGCCGGCAGCAGGTAACGCTGGTGCCCTATGCGGCGCACGGTGCCGGCGGCTTCCTGGAGCTTAGCGATCCCCTCCGGCCCGTCTCCCGAAAGCGACAACGCCCACCCAAGCAACATCAGCGCGTGCGCTCGCGATTGCAGGAGCCCGTTGGCCTCGCTCAATTCGAGTAGTCTTTGCGCCGGAGCACAAATGTTGGTTGTGTCCCTGCGCGAGGCCCGGGCTTCGCAAACCTGCCACAGGACCACCGCCAGCGTCGGAGGGTGTTGCAGCTGGTCCGCAAACGAAATTGCCTCGGCCTCCAGCCTGGAGGCCCGGTCAAGATAGCCAAGCGCAACCTGCACCGAGGCGTTGGTGCCCAGCGCGCACGCAGCGGGGTCATGGCCGAGATAGAGGTTGCGGTGGTGAGCGTGGCGTTTCTGATCGTAGAGGCGCAAGCCGGCTTCGATCTTCTCGATGGCGGTCACAAAGTCTCCGCGAAGGTACACCGTCGGCCACGCGCAGTGATAGGCCTGCAACAGGATCTCGGGGTCGTCGAGCTCTCCGGCGATGCGGAACAAGTCTGCTGAAATCTCATCGCCGAGATCAAGCCGAAATCTTGAGAGCTGATAGAGCCACAGATTGGCGATTGACGGCGCGATATCGGCCGAGCTTTTGACCCTGCGTCCGACCGCGGCGGCGCGCTCGGCCGCCTTCCCTACCTCGGGTGCCGTCCAACCGTACACATGCATCAAGGCTGGGACGAGCTGAGACAGGACCGCCAGCTCATCGCGCCAGCGCTCGGCCGATTCCGGTTCGCTTTTGAGAAGTGCCAGGGCGCGGTGGAAATGCTCGATTGCCTCGCGGTTGGCCGCGCGCAGCACCGCCCGGTCGCCAGCGTCACGCCAATAGCCGATGGCGCGCGATGCGTGGCCGGCATTCTGCAGATGATGGGCCACGATCTCAGGCGCGCCAGCCGGTTTAGCCGCGAGCAGCACGTCGGCGATGCGGCCGTGCAGGAGCCGACGCCGCTCGCGCAGCAAACTGCCATAGGCAGCATCTTGCACCAGCGCGTGCTTGAAGAGGAAGGTAGCTTGCGGGAGCGCACCGCGTTGAAACACCAGCCCCGCCGAGACAAGGCGCGAGGTTGCGTCCTCCAGCGTGTCGCGATCGCGCGTATCGACCGCGACGAGCAGCTCGAAACTAAATTCACGGCCGATCGCAGCGCCGACCTGTGCCAGTTCGCGAGCGGCTGCGCCGAGCCGGTCGAGCCGCGCCATCAGCGATGCCTGCAGCGTAGGCGGCACCGCACCTGGGCCCGGAACGGCGCCGACCAGCGAGCGGGCTCGTTCCGGCGCGGCGGCTTGTTCGATCGTCGCTTTCGTCAGCTCCTCGAGGAACAGCGGCACGCCGTCGCAACGCTCCACGATCTCGGCTGCCAAATCGCTGGGCAACGCACCTGCCGGGTCAGCAACCCGCGCCACGAGCTCAGCTGAATTCTGCCGGTTGAGCCGGGTCAACGACAAGGTTGTAACCTGTGGCTCGCCGGTCCAGCGCGGCTGGAAGTCCGGGCGGAACGTGGCGATGAGCAGTACCGGCCAGCCTTCGATCTTCTCGATCAGCAAATCCAGCAGTTCGCCCGAACTGGGGTCGAGCCAATGAAGATCCTCGAACAGCAGTATAATCGGCTGCTGTCGCGCAAAGCATTCGAGCTCGCGCAACCATGCCTCGAACGTCTTCTCCTTCTTACGCTGCGGTGTCATGTCGAGGGGCCGATAGCGGGCGGCGCCCGGGAGCGACAGCAGCTCGGCGAAAAGCGCCAGCTCTTCAGTCGACGGCGCGGTCAGCGCTAGTAACGCTTCCAATCGATCGAGGCGCCGCTCGGGCGGGTCGTCGGGCGAGAAACCGGCAGCCCGTTCGAGCCGCACGATGATGGGGTGAAGCGCGCTGTCCTGATGATAGGGCGAACAGAAATGGCGCAGTCGAAGATGCGGTTCCTCCCGTATGTCCTCGAAAAATTCCGCCGACAGGCGCGACTTGCCAACCCCGGCCTCGCCGCCAATCAGCACCGCATGCCCCTCGCCGGTCTTCACTTGTTGCCAGCGACGGATCAGCAGCTCCAGCTCCTCGACGCGGCCGACGAGCGGCATCGTCCCCGAGCGCAAGGCCTCAAAGCGGCTGACGACCCCGCTCTCGCCGACCACACGCCAGGCAAGCTGCGGCTCGGCGAAACCGGCGAGCGGCTGGGGCCCGAGATCCTCGATCTCGAACAGCGTGCCGATCTGTCGCCGGGTGCTGTCGGCAACGACCAAGGTACCCGGCCGGGCCAGCGCCTGCAGGCGGGCGGCGAGGTTTGGCGTCTCGCCGACCACGCCGCGCTCCTGCGCGGCACCCGCGCCGATCAGATCGCCAACGACGACAAGGCCAGTGGCGATGCCGAGCCGAACGTTCAACGCCTCTTGTGTGGTGAGCCGCCCGACCGCGTCGATGACCGCGAGCCCGGCGCGGGCCGCGCGCTCGGCGTCGTCCTCATGCGCCTCGGGATAGCCGAAATAAATCAGCACGCCGTCGCCCATATACTTGGCGACAAAACCGCCAAAGCGGCCGACGGTGTCGGCGACGCAGCGGTGGTAGGCGCCGACGATCTCACGCAGATCCTCGGGATCGAAGCGCGTGGACAGCGGCGTCGAGCCGACCAGATCGCAGAACAACACCGTCAGCTGGCGCCGCTCGGCCTCGCCCGACGCCTGTCGGGCAGACGTGGCCTGCGCTGCATCCGCAACGGCACCCTCGCCTTCGGCCGTTAACTCGGATATGGCGTCGATCAGCAGGCGCCGGTGGCCGATCGCGGCGACACCCAGCTCTTTCAGATCCTCGGCGGTCAGCTTTCGCAGGACCCGCTGGTCGATCTCGTTCTCGCGAAACGCCTGCTCGTACCGTTCAAGCCCGAGCCCGCGCAGCCAGCCCCCAATGTCCATTGTGTCGTTCCGGCGCTCGCCTTCGGGCGCATAGTACGCGCGAACGGCTACGCGCGGGAGCCTGAGATTCGCCCGGGAGCTGGTCGCAAATGGGGCATGAAGCGCGGTTCCCGCCGACAAGGCTGAGTGCCGGCTTTGGATTCAGAGAGGAGACGATCGCTCGAACGCGCCGCAAGGACAAGGTTGCGCCGACTACAGACCTTCCCGCCCTCACTTCGGAACGGGCAGGTTCGACCCAAACCGGACCGTCGGGCCGTCGATAAAATCGAGCCTCTTGTCTCGTCCGGAGTTTCCAGAATGGGCACTATCCGAGACGGCTAATACCCAGAACTGGCTGGGGCTTTCGGGCGGAAAAAGAACGGTCATTCACTATGAAGGCGGCTGCTATTCGATGACCTCGTCTGCAGTGGCCAGCAGTAACGGTGGCACTCTTAGATGTGACGACCGGTCCCGCCACATTCCGATCGTTGCGGTAACCGCTTTTGCCATGGGATGCCATCGGCGCGAAGCTCTCGACAGCGGGTGTAACGCCTACATTTCAAAACCGATCTCGATCGTCGGGTTTTTGAGTACGGTCGAATCATTTCTTCCCCGACTCCAGTAGTCCCCACGGCTTCGCTTTTCTCCAGAGTCCCGCCAACGATGGGGATGGGCGTTCGGTTCCCTGAGCCATGGGCTCCCACATGTCTCTAGACACGTTGCGTAAGCTCTGCCAGGAACACGATGTGCCGGGCCGCGATCTGAGTACAGTTGTATGATACGCTGTCTCGCGGCAACCTTCCGATACCTGTTGATGTCCAGGACAGAGCGAT
>Ga0306920_100009303_pt1 | contig 13090 bp, 11 predicted proteins | sample flu12Cox44000170_FD_204666 | JGI IMG/M metagenome (GOLD analysis project Ga0306920, IMG submission 204666) | Lab enrichment of tropical soil microbial communities from Luquillo Experimental Forest, Puerto Rico - flux4day.12C.oxic.44.000.170 (v2)... | ecosystem: Environmental > Terrestrial >...
GTTCTACTGAATACTTTCAAGGAGTTTCAAATGTCCCCATTACTGAAGCTGGCCGGCGCGCACGTTGCACTCGGGCGGTTGCTGGATCACTTTCAATCGCCGGTTCTGCTTGCGACTCGCTTCTACGTGGGCTGGCAGTTCTGGAAGTCGGGATTGCTCAAGGTCACAACCTGGAGCACTACCTTGGAGCTATTTCGCACGGAGTATCACGTTCCGCTGCTCCCGCCGCCGGTCGCCGCGGTCACCGGAGCCGGTGGCGAGCTTTTCTTCCCGGCCCTTCTTTTCCTGGGTCTGTTCAGCCGCATCGGCGCGCTCGGAGCGTTCTTTGTCAACGCCATGGCGGTCATTTCCTATCGCCAAGTGTTGCTGGCAGACGGCTCCGAGGCCGCCCTGGGGCAGCACGTGCTTTGGGGGTTCATGCTCTTGATCCTGGCCGTCTTTGGGCCGGGACGATTCGCGCTCGATCGTTGGCTGGAAGCGCGCCTGGCCGCCCACTGTCGTCCGTCGGTCGCTGCCGCGACAGCTCTGGCAGTGGGAGCTCGCTGAGGTGGCGATGCTGGATCTGCGTCGACCGACGAAGGACTTGGAATCATGCTGAGGATTACGCGACAGGCAGGGGCTGACCACGAAACGCTGCTACTTGAAGGCAAACTCCTGCATGGATGGCTTCAAGAGCTGCAGCACGCCCTGGAGCAGGCGGCGGGCAATGGCGTTGCCATTCGCCTTAACTTGTCTGGACTGAGTTTTATTGACGTCCCTGCGGCGGACTTTCTCCGGCAATGCCGCAAGGACGGTGTCTCATTGGCGGGAGCCTCACCCTTTGTGAGCGCGCTGCTGGATCCGCCGGCCAAACGACGTCGACCGCGCACGTAGCTGGTGCGCTCTGTGGCCCACTAGAAGTCGTGGTTGGGCGGCGGGGCGGCCGACCCCGCCCCTGCGCGCGTTAATTGCTGATGCGTTGTGAGTCCTCGACCGCTCGCTGCAGGACAGGCAACGTGCGTGCCACGTCAGTGCGTGTCGTCACGCTCTGGCGGCTACCAGCCAATTCAATCGCTTAGTGAGTCAGGCATCGACTGTAGCGGTGGGCGTCGGCCATCAGCTGCAATCTGCCGTCATCGGCTGCGATCAGGCTGCGGAGTCTGCGGGTCGTGCAATGCCCAGCTTCTTCATCCTGTGTCGCAGGGTTGCAGGCTTCATGCCGAGCTTGACGGCGGCACCCTGCTTACCCTCCACGACCCAGTCGGTTTGCTGCAGAGTGCTCAGAATGTGCTCACGCTGGACGCTGTCCAGATCAGTCGCATCAGCGGGCTCCGCCGCGGATCTGACTAAGGTCCCGCCTGTTGCACGACTCGACAACACCCGCGCGACCGCTGGCGACGCGACCGGGAGAACGTCCTCGCCGACCACAAATACCGAAGTCGTGGCCAGAATCAGTGCGCGCTCGACGATGTTTTCCAGCTCGCGAATGTTTCCGGGCCATTCATAGCGTATTAGCCGCTCTACAGTCGCACCGTCGACAGCCGTCACCTGCCGCCCGACCTTGGGTCCGTACTTCTGCACAAAAAACTGAACCAACAGCGGGATGTCTCCCGCCCTGTCACGCAGCGGTGGCAGCTTCACCGGAAACACATTCAGCCGATAGAACAGATCCGCGCGGAACGACCCGGCCGCGATCGCGCCCGGAAGGTCGCGGTTCGAAGCTGCAATCACGCGCACGTCGCACTTGATCGTCTGATTGCCGCCGATGCGCTCGAACTCTCGCTCCTGCAGAACCCGCAGTAGCTTCACCTGGACCTCCAGCGAGACCTCGCCTATTTCATCCAGGAATATCGTGCCGCCGTTAGCAAGCTCGAACCGGCCTACGCGCCGTTGAATAGCGCCGCTGAATGCGCCACGTTCGTGCCCGAACAGTTCGCTCTCGATCAAGCCCGCCGGCAATGCAGCACAGTTGATCTTGATAAACGGCTTGTCCGACCGATTGCTTGCCGAGTGGATGGCTCGCGCGATGAGCTCTTTACCCGTGCCGGTTTCCCCGAGAATCAATACCGTCGCATCCGTGGGCGCGACGCGTCGCACTTCGCGCAGTACCTTGGCCAGGCCGGCACTGGAACCGATGATCTCTTCAAAGTTGTGGACAGCTTTGATCTCCTCGCGCAGATAGATGTTCTGCGCCTGCAAGCGCTCCTGTTCGCGTTCAAGGAGGATTCGGTCCGTGATGTCGACAAACATCGTGCGGGTGTAGGTTCCGCTGGGATCCGGCTTGGACCACCACTGGATGAAGATCGGCCGCCCATCGTCCTTGCGTCGCAGTTCCAGTACGACGCCGCTGGTGTCGGTGCCGCGCCCCACGGATTCAAAGGCCTCTTTGAGCCGACGCTGCGCATCGGCCGTATTGGGGACCAGGCTCCGCCCGTACATGGACGCCACTTCCTCCGGCTTCACGCCGAGGATTCTCAAGGCCGCCCGATTGGCTCTGATGAACCGGGAATCCAAACCCTCGTGCACATAAGCAATCGGCGCCTCTTCAAACAGGTCGCGCAACCGATCTTCGCTCTCACGCAGCTCCTGCTCGGTGCGCAAGCGCTCCAGCTCAGCGGCCGCCCGGCCCGCAAAGATCTGCAAGAGGTAGAGCGAGCGCGGGTCAGGCGGGCGCGGCGCCTCGTCGAACACAGCCAGGTGACCCAGCACACGCCCGTTCTGCGCTCTGAGAGGAACCCCAAAATAAGCCTCGATTCCCTGCTCGCGCGGTGCATACTTCGCCTGCACTCCACTCGGGATAAAACAGTCCTTGCCGCCAACGACCTCCTCGCACGGTGTGCCGGCAAGTTCGTACTCGATATTCGCGGCGAACTGACCGTCGGACCAGAACGCAAGCGTCCGCAGGCTTACGCCGCCCTGAAACTCCGAGACAAAACAGTGGTGCATGCCGATCGCTTCAGCGAGTCGACGCACAAGATTGCGCAGGAAATCGGCACCGATCGAGGCTGCGGTGCCCTCGACGATCGAACGTAGCAACTCGATCTCTTTGAGGCTCGCACCGTATCTGGCGTCGGGCGCCGCAGCATTCTGCCGCATAAGGACCCCCTGCAGTCACCGCGCTTTCTAACCGGCGCGAGTCAATGCCTTAAGGGAGGGTTAATATACCTCACTCTGGCCGCACTCGATGCGGCGCCTCGACCGCCTGCACCTCTCTGCGTTCAGCGGATCAGCACGCGCGCGTAGTACCGTGACTCCGTGAATTTTGACGGGTTAGCCAACGGAATTTGCTTTGCTGCCGCCTTGGGTCGCGCTGTCGACAGCATTCCTGCGGCCCCTGGCCACTCCTGAGATTGGCGCCCCTTGAGGACGCCGCAACCGGTTCTGAGTCGCCCGCAATCCGCTGCGGAGACTGCCGTGACGCAAGCGCAGGCCGGCAAACGCCGATAGCACGGAGTCGCGCCTGGCGGCGGCAAATCTGGCCAATTTTCCGCCACTTAGCGGCGGACCCGGCTGAATTTGACGGTCTGGCACAGCGATTGCTCCTAGGAGGGTGTCGACGCCCTGACCGCGTCGCAAACAACACACCAACTTTTAGGAGCTGATGCAAATGAGCAAACACAATTCGATGCTGCACGTGGCGATCTCGAGCGTGCTGGCGCTTTCGGGTACCGCCTTCGTGTCCAGCGCATTCGCCGCCGCTGACGAAGACAAGGAGCAGTGCGCGGGCATCGTCAAAGCAGGCAAGAACGACTGCGCGACGGCGACCAATGACTGTCATGGTCACGTCACGGAGGAAGGGAATGCCATGGCCTGGATTTATGTGCCCAAGGGCACGTGCGAGCGGATCGTCGGCGGCCGCATCGTGAAGGTCAACGACCCCACCCCCAAGAAGTGAGCCTAGTCCTCCGCTCCAACGTGTCCGTTGACGCCGGCGGCATGTTGGAGCGGAGCGGAGTCAAGCAATGAAAGTCAAGTCTGATCCGATGCTGAGCTTTGACCCCGATGCGTGGGAGCTCTCCGTCGTTGCACACCAACCGCGCACCTGGCTGCCGTCGTCGAACCGCGCGGCGAACGCGGTGAATCCGCGGCTTTGGCAGACCCGTGCCGCCCGAGGCTTTTCCTGGCACCGACGGGGACGAGCGGTGAAGCGGGAAACCCGGCAATGAATGCTGTGCGTACCTGGGCAGTCGTCCTCGCTGCCGGCGAGGGAAGCCGTCTCGCATCGCTGACACGCGATGCGGCGGGTAATGCGGTGCCGAAGCAGTTCTGCTCGCTCAACGGCGGACGCTCGCTGGTTGAGGAGGCGATTCAGCGGGCAAGACAGGTCGTGTCGCTCGATCGCACGTGCGCCATTGTCGCCAAGCAGCATGCGCGCCACTGGCGCAAGATCCTGCGCGCGCTGCCAGCAGGAAACCTCATCCTACAACCGCAAAATCGGGGCACGGCCAACGGCGTACTGCTTTGCGCGCTATCGATCCTGGAGCGCGATCCCCTCGCGCGAATCATTTTCTTGCCCGCCGATCATTTTGTGCTCGATGAGAGTGCACTCGAGCGCTCGTTGCGCGAGTTGATTACGCGTCTCGCGCACAATCCCGACGGAATTACCCTCATTGGAATTGCCCCCGAGGAACCCGATCCGGAGCTCGGGTACATCGTACCCGCGCGCACTCTGGCAGATGGTTCGCGCACGGTCGCGCGATTTGTTGAAAAGCCCGCACCATCACTCGCCGACGAGCTATTCACGACGAAGGCGCTGTGGAACAGCTTCATATTCGGGGCCAGAGGGCCCGCGCTGCTCGCTCTTCTGCGGATGCAGATGGGAACCACGGTCGACGAGATGGCTACGGCACTGGCGCGCGAGCAGCACCAACCAGATTCTGCAGCACTCGCCGAGCTATATGACCGCCTGCCCATCGTCGACTTCTCACGTGCGGTGGTACAGCAGTTCCCCTTCAGGCTGCGAGTCATCACGGCTGCGGCTTGTGGCTGGACCGACCTGGGAACACCGCGTCGCGTGGCCGACATGTTGCGGCGCCTCAGCGGGCAGGTTCCGACTCGCGCGCCGAAGCGCGGAGGCGCGCACCCCACGTCAACCCCTGGTGTCGTTAACCTTGCTGCGCAACATGCCCGCCTCGCTCTGGTGGGTTAGGGAGAATTACATGAAAGCCTTCGCCCTCTCGCTGGTCCTTGTACTCGCTTCCGCGCCGGCCGCATTCGCGGCCGACATCACCGCTCAACCGACGCTGACACTCGAGGGCGCCAAGCGCGCCGTGGCCGCCGCAATTGCCTACGCGCGCGCTCACGACGCGCCTGGCGCAACTATTGCGGTCGTCGACGCCGGCGGCCACACGATCTGCCTGGAGCGTCTCGATGGCACCTTCCCGGCGAGCGCCGATGTCTCGATCGGCAAGGCTCGCACCGCTGCCAATTTCGGACGACCGACTCGCGGTATGGAGGATTCGATCAACAAGAATCGTCCCGCCCTGGCTGCGGTCGCCGCGGTCACGGCATTTACCCCGCTGCAAGGAGGCATCCCGATCATGGAGGGCAAGGAAGTGGTCGGCGCCATTGGTGTGAGCGGGGCCGCCAGCGCCCAGCAGGACGAAGAGATCGCGATCGCTGGCGCGGAAGCTCTACGGTCCAAGGCCACAACCAAATCCCCTGGCGACAAATAGGAGCAACAGTCATGGGCTGGCTACTGCTGCGGACACTCATTCTCACCCCCATCGTGCTGGCCGCGGCCGCGCTAACACTGCTGGCGATCGGCATCCATGCTGCATATCACAAACTGCTTCGGAGAAGCACATGCAACGCGAATTCATAGCAAGTCTCTTCACCGCCGTACTGCTGACCGCGGGTTGCGCCGCGGCCGATGCGGCACAGACTGAGCGCGAACCCGCCGCCACGGTGGATCTGACCACCGACGCCGGCGCACAGCTCATGCACGCCAACTGGCGCTACAGCGATGCGCGCATCGTCGAGGTCACTTTTCGGGCGCCGGATGCACAGGGACAGCCGACCGGTGCACCCATCACTACGCATGACATCACACCGCACGCCGGCCCGGCGGACTTCGATGACTCCACGTGGCCGGTGATCCCCGCCACAAATTTGGGCGAACGTCGCGGGACCGGTCGCGTGTCTTTCAATTGGTATCGCGTGAACGTGACCGTCCCGGAGCACGTCGGAAGCTACGATCCGTCGGGAGCGGCGTTGTGGCTGGAGACGCGCCTCGATGACTACGCCGAAGTCTGGGTGGACGGAGAGCTGGGCCGGGCCTACGGACAAGAGGGTGGCTCGGTAGTCGCGGGCTGGAATGCTCTGAACCGCGTCCTCATCGGGCGGCACGTACGCTCTGGTCAGAAGATCCAGCTCGCCATCTTCGGCATGAATGCGCCGATCTCGGATGCGCCCACCAACTACATCTTCGTGCGCGAGGCCCGGCTGGTTTTCTACCCCGGCGCCCGCGGGCCCGTTGCGGTGCCGCCGCACGAGGTCAACGTGAAAGTGGAGAGAACCGACCGTGCCATCGATCAGATCGTGCCGCCGAACGCCAAACTGTGGAAGGTTGCGGAAGGCTTCGAGTTCACCGAGGGTCCGATCTGGATTCGCAGCCGGGACGCCCTGCTCTTCAGTGATCCCAATCACAACACCATCTATCAATACAGCGCAGCCGGCGAGCTGTCGGTTTTCCGCGAAAAGAGCGGCTATGACGCTGCCGACATCGCCGAGTACCTCCAGCCCGGCTCGAACGGACTGACGCTCGACGAGCAGGGCCGCCTCACGATCGATGAGCAGGGTCGCCACCGTGTGAGCCGCCTCGAGCATGACGGCACTCTTACGGTGCTCGCCGATAGCTATGAGGGCAAACGGCTCAATAGCCCGAACGATCTGGTCTACCGCTCGGATGGCACGCTCTATTTCACCGACCCGCCTTTTGGCCTGCCGAAATTCTTTGCCGATCCGCGCAAGGAATTGCCCTTCAGCGGGGTCTTCTCGTGGAAAGACGGCCGATTACGCCTGCAGACCCGCGAGCTCAAGGGTCCGAACGGTATCGTGTTCTCGCCCGACGAGAAATATCTGTACGTGAGCAACTGGGATCCCGACGCCAAGACCGTCACCCGCTACCCGGTCAGCCGCGACGGCTCCCTTGGCGAGGGCGTGATCTTCATTGACCTGACACGCGAGATTCCGGGAGAGGAAGCGCTTGATGGCATGAAGGCAGACATCCAGGGCAACCTCTATCTCTCCGCTCCGGGTGGAGTGTGGATCTTTGACGCGCGCGGACGGCACTTGGGGACGATTACCGCGCCGCATCCGGTACACAACTTCGCCTGGGGTGGCAAGGACGGCCGGACGCTCTACCTGTGTGCACGCAGCGCACTGTATCGGATTGATTTGCTGCAACCCGGAATCCGACCATGACGTTTCCCCGGTCCGACTTTGCCGATACCGCCAATGCTTTCGGGCGTGAATGGCTGGTGACCAACGCCCTGGGCGGCTTCGCGTGCGGCACCATTGCGCAGGCAAACACGCGGCGCTATCACGGACTCCTGGTGGCATCGCTGCAGCCCCCGGTGCAGCGCGTCGTGATGGTGGCGAAGGTCGAAGTCCTGGCACGCTACCGAGCCGGGGAATATGAGCTCAGTTGCAACGAATTTGTCGATGGCACGATTGCCCCGCGCGGCTTTGAGCTGCTGAGCTCTTTTGCCGACGATGACGGTGTGCCCGTTTGGACTTATGCGTGCGCCGACGCACTGCTCGAGCAGCGCGTGTGGATGGCGCACGGACGCAATACCACCTACCTCACATTCAAACTCCGTGACGCCTGCGGTGCTCTCGACCTCGAGCTGCGGCCCCTCTGCACCTATCGTGACTACCACGCTCACACGCGCGGTGGCGGGGCGCCGCAGGTGGAGCCCGAGGAGCGCGGCTGCCGCGTGACTGCCTTCGCGGGAGCGCGTCCTTATCGCTTGCTCATCGATCGCGGCGAGTATCACAGCGAACCGGACTGGTACTGGAATTTCTTTCACCGCGCCGAGGCCGAGCGGGGCCTCGACGCCCAGGAGGATCTGTTCCGGCCGGGCACGTTCCGGGCACGTCTGCTGCCCGGCGAGCAGGTCACGCTGGTTGCGACCGCCGAGCCTGATTTCGAGGTGCCGTCGGTAGGGCTCGAGCGTGAGCAGAAGCGGCGGCGTGCGCTGTTGCGGACGACGCCCGCGGACTCACCGCGCTGGATACAACGACTCACGCTCGCCGCAGATCAGTTCATCGTCACCCGCGCCAGCCGTAGTGGTGAAGTGCAAGGGACCACGGTGATCGCCGGCTATCCCTGGTTCAGCGACTGGGGCCGCGACACGATGATCGCGCTGCCAGGACTGGCACTCGCGACCGGCCGATACGCAGATGCGGCGGCGATTCTGCGCACCTTTGCGGGCCACGTGAGCGAGGGAATGCTGCCGAACCGCTTTCCCGACGGCGGCGAAGCTGCAGAATACAACACCGTTGATGCGACTCTGTGGTTCTTCCATGCGGTGTCCGCCTATCTCGCGGCGACCGAGGATCGCGCGCTGCTGCGCGAGGTCTATCCGACACTGTGTGACATCATCGCATGGCATCGCCGCGGCACCCGCTACGGCATCCACGTCGATTCCCAGGATGAGCTTTTGTATGCCGGTCAGGCGGGGGTGCAGCTCACCTGGATGGACGCCAAGGTCGGTGACTGGGTCGTCACGCCACGCATCGGCAAAGCAGTAGAAATCAATGCGCTGTGGCACTATGCCTTAAGCCAGCTGGCGAGCTGGGCCAGGGTGCTAAAAGACCCCCGCGCGGCGGCCGACTACCAGGCGGCCGCCGGCCGAGTGGCCGCGAGTTTCGCGGACACGTTTTGGTATCCGGCGGGGGGCTACCTGTATGACGTAGTGGACGGTCCCGACGGCACGGTGGAACACGGGCGGCGCGTGGACGCGAGCCTCAGACCCAATCAGATCTTCGCCGTGTCCTTGGGTTCCGATCTCCTCGACTCCAGCCGCGCGCGCGCCGTTGTGGATGTCTGCGCCCGGGAACTGCTGACACCGGTGGGGCTGAGGAGCCTTGCGCCACGAGACCCGCACTATGCAGCGCGCTATACGGGCGATCCGCGAGCTCGTGACGGCAGCTATCACCAGGGAACCGTATGGAGTTGGCTCCTGGGTCCCTTTGTGCTGGCACACCATCGCGTGTACGGGAATGTGGATCACGCGCTGGCGTTGCTTGCAGGTCTCGCCGATCACCTGGACGAGGGCTGTATCGGCAGCATCAGCGAGATCATGGATGGCAATCCTCCGCACCGCCCGGCGGGTTGCTTCGCCCAGGCCTGGAGCGTGTCCGAGACTCTGCGGGTGTACCACAGCCTGACCGCGCAACGCGCCCGCTCCGCAGCAACCCGAATGGTTGGAGGTTGAGATGACCACGACGTCCAGGGGCGCCGAGCACGCCCGTCTCCAAACACGATTCCCCGATCGCGAAGGCTGGAAGGCCTGGGGCCCGTATCTCTCCGAACGGCAATGGGGAACGGTGCGTGAGGATTACAGCCCGTACGGCAATGCGTGGGACTACTTCCCGCACGATCATGCGCGCAGCCGTGCTTACCGCTGGGGTGAGGACGGCATCGCGGGGTTCTCCGACCGCGAGCAGCGACTGTGTCTCGCGGTGGCACTGTGGAACGGGCGCGACCCGATCCTCAAGGAGCGGCTGTTCGGACTCACCAACGGGGAAGGCAATCACGGCGAGGACGTGAAGGAACTCTATTACTACCTCGACGCCACGCCGACGCACTCGTATCTGAAGATGCTCTACAAGTATCCGCAGGCCGAGTATCCATACGCGCGTCTCATCGAGGAGAACCGGCGCCGCGGCATCGGACAGCCGGAATTCGAGCTCATCGACAGCGGGCTCTTCGATGAGGACCGCTATTTCGACGTATTCGTCGAGTACGCACAGGCTGAGCCTGGCGACATTCTGCTGCGAGTCACGGTCGAGAACCGCGGACCCGAGGCCGCACCGATTCATGTATTGCCGCAGCTTTGGTTCCGCAATAGCTGGAGCTGGAAAGCCGGCGCGCAGCGTCCGGTGCTCGAGCAGGTGGCAGCAGGGCTCGTGCGCGCGGAACATCCGCGCCTTGGCGTTTATTATCTGCATACCGACGGGAATCCCGTCGAGCTGCTGTTCTGTGAGAATGAATCGAACGGACAGCGGCTGTGGAATGAGCCGCGGCAACCGGGTTACTTCAAGGATGGGGTCCACGAGCGTGTCGTCCACGGTGATGTGGGTGCCGTCAATCCCGCGCGGCGCGGCACGAAGACCGCGGCCTGGTATTCGCAGCAGGTGCCCGCTGGGGGCCGGACTCAGATCCGCCTGCGCCTGAGGCGGCGGGTTCGCAGCGAGGCTTTCCGCGACTTCGACGCGCTCTTCAGCCTACGCCTCCAGGAAGCCGACGAGTTCTATGCACAGCTGCAACACGGCATGCAGTGCGAGGACGCGCGGCTCGTCCAGCGGCAGGCGTTCGCCGGCATGATCTGGAGCAAGCAGTTCTTTTACTTCGATGTCGCCGAGTGGCTGCACGGTGATCCGGCGCAGCCGCCGCCACCGCCAGTCAGGCGTCACGGCCGCAATAGCGACTGGGAGCACCTCAACAACGCCGACATCATATCGATGCCGGATAAATGGGAGTACCCCTGGTACGCCGCCTGGGACCTGGCATTCCACTGCATTCCGCTCGCGCATCTGGACGCCGAGTTCGCCAAGGAGCAGCTCGTGCTGCTGACGCGCGAGTGGTACATGCACCCGAACGGCCAGATCCCGGCTTACGAGTGGGCCTTCGGCGACGTGAATCCACCGGTACACGCATGGGCTGCGTGGCGGACCTTTCAAATCGACCGTAAGCAGCGCGGCGATCAAGGCGATCTCATGTTCCTGGAGCGTGTGTTCCACAAGCTCATGCTCAACTTCACGTGGTGGGTGAACCGCAAGGATACCGAGGGGCGCAATGTCTTCCAGGGCGGCTTCCTGGGGCTCGACAACATCGGAGTATTCGATCGCAGCAGTCAGCTGCCGACCGGTGGCCACATCGATCAGGCCGACGGTACGAGCTGGATGGCGATGTACGCGGTGAACCTGATGCGCATCGCCTTGGAGCTCGCGCAACACAACCGGGTTTACGAAGACATCGCCAGCAAGTTCTTCGAGCACTTCCTGCACATCGCCGAGGCCATGAGTCACATCGGTGGCGCCGACGGCGGCATCGGGCTGTGGGACGATGACGACAACTTCTTCTACGACGTGCTGCATCTGCCCGATGGCGCCATGCAGCCCCTCAAGGTCCGCTCGATGGTGGGCCTGATCCCGCTGTTTGCCGTGGAGACGCTCGAACCTGAGTTACTGGAGAAGCTACCCGACTTCAAGGGGCGACTGGAGTGGTTCCTGGCCAATCGTCCTAATCTCTGCTCTTTGGTCTCGCATTGGAACGTAACAGGGCGCGGGGACCGACGATTGCTGTCGCTGCTGCGCGGCCATCGCATGAAGAAGCTGCTCAAGCGGCTGCTGGATGAGACCGAGTTCCTGTCTCCGTATGGGGTGCGCGCGCTGTCGCGCGCCCATGAGCATGCGCCCTACGTCTATCGCCACAACGGTATGGACCTCACGGTGGGCTACCAGCCGGGCGAATCTGACAGCGGGCTGTTCGGCGGCAACTCGAACTGGCGCGGGCCGATATGGTTTCCAGTCAATTTCCTCATCATCGAATCGCTGCAGAAGTTCCATCACTATTATGGCGATGACTTCCGCGTCGAGTGCCCGACGGGTTCGGGAAATCTCGCCACCATCAACGAAGTGGCCAACGAGCTCGCCACGCGCTTGACGCGACTGTTTCTCGCTGACGAGCACGGGCGCCGGCCGGTCCACGTCCTGAGCGAGCGCGCTCAGACGGACCCGCACTTCCGCGATTACGTTCTCTTTTACGAGTACTTCCACGGCGACACGGGGCGCGGCGTAGGCGCAGCGCACCAGACCGGCTGGACCGGGCTGGTAGCTAAGCTGCTGATGCCCCGCTACGGCGCCGAAATACATACCGTAGAGAGCGCGCCGCGATTACCGGCCGAAGCCGGCGCCGAGCGACAGCTGGCGCGCCCGACCCAGCCTGGTCGCCGGCGACATCTGCAGTCAAACCCCTGAGATCACCCGAGGTTCACCTATGGACTCGCGAAACTGCTATGCCCACCTGCCAGCACCCGTCATGCCGCGCGTACCGGCCCAGAAGCTGCTGTTGGGACAAAAGGCACTGGTGACCGGCGCGAGTTCCGGTATCGGACGCGCTATCGCCTTGTCGCTCGGCGATGCCGGCGCCGATGTGGTCATCAACTACGTGAGCGATGAGGACAAGGCCGAAGCTCTGGCTGAGGAGATTCGCACCAAAGGTGCGCGGGCGCTCATTTTACGCGCCGACGTGTCAGATGAGGCTCAGGTGCGCTCGATGTTCAGAGCGATGTTCGAGGAGTTCGGCACCGTGGACATCCTGGTCAACAACGCGGGCCTGCAGCAGGATGCGCCCTTCCATGAGCTCACGCTCGCTCAGTGGAACAAGGTGCTGGCCGTCAACCTCACTGGACAGTTCCTGTGCGCGCGTGAAGCCGTGCGCGAGTTCATGCGTCGCGGCGTGCGCCGCGAAGTGTCGTGCTCCGCCGGCAAGATCCTGTGCGTCAGCTCGGTGCATGAGGTGATCCCCTGGGCCGGGCACGTCAACTACGCGGCTTCCAAAGGCGGCGTCATGCTGATGATGAAGAGCCTCGCGCAGGAGGTGGCGCCCTACCGCATCCGTGTCAACTCGATCTGCCCGGGCGCTATTCGCACCCCCATCAATATGCAGGCCTGGGACACGGCCGCCGCCTACAACGAGCTCATGAAACTCATCCCGTACAAGCGCATCGGCGAGCCGGAGGAGATCGGACGCGCCGCCGCGTGGCTAGCGTCCGACTACGCCGACTACATCCACGGCGTCAGTCTATTCGTGGACGGTGGCATGACGCTGTATCCCGGCTTTGAAACCGGCGGATGAGAGATGGCTACGACACTAACA
>Ga0306920_100009304_pt1 | contig 13090 bp, 10 predicted proteins | sample flu12Cox44000170_FD_204666 | JGI IMG/M metagenome (GOLD analysis project Ga0306920, IMG submission 204666) | Lab enrichment of tropical soil microbial communities from Luquillo Experimental Forest, Puerto Rico - flux4day.12C.oxic.44.000.170 (v2)... | ecosystem: Environmental > Terrestrial >...
GCTGGGACCTGACCCCCTTCCGGTGGTCCAGGTTCCGGGACGGCGCGCTCCTGCCCCCCGCCTCGGCCACCGACCCCCCGCACCCGCGGAGCTAGACGCCGGCCCGTTACCCCGCGCTCTCGCCGCCGTCTGCGGTCAGCTCCAGCTGGTCGAGGACGTAGTCGTTGAAGCCGCGAATCTTCCGTTCGATCGGCACGTACACGCCGCCCCTGCGGAAGGCGGCCGAGCGCACGCTGACCTGGACCCACTGGCACACCTCCCAGTCCTGACGGTTCACGCGGTCGAAGAGGCGGACCGTGTCCTCCGGGTCGAATCCCGGTCGGGAGACGACGTCCGGCGCGAACAGCCAGTCGCAGGTGACGCGCGAGCGATCGGGCCCGAGCGGCCACAGGATGTGGACGATCACGTGGTCGGGCAGGAGGTTGAGGAAGACGTTGGGCCGGAGGACCAGACCGAAGTAGTGGCGCTCGTGGCCGGGAGGAAGACCGGGGAAGGGCGGCGCCGGCGCCCGCCCGCTCCAGGTCAGGGCCTCCGCGTCGCGGGCGAGCTCGGTGCCGACAGCGTACTCCTGGGTGACCCCCTGTCGAAACGCGGGGAGGAGACGGACCAGCTCCGGATGCATGGGCGCGCAGTGATAGCACTCCATGAAGTTCTCGACGACGAGCTTCCAGTTCGCCTGGACGTCGTACTCGATCGTCCGGCCGACCCGGAGCGCTCCGATCCGATAGGGGGCGAGCAGGTCGGCACCGCCGAGGCGGCTCGCGAGTTGCGGCAGGAGCTGGTCCGCGAGCGGCGGAGGCGCCTCAGCCAGGTTGATCCACACGAGCCCTTCCCAGATCTCCAGCGCCACCGGCACGAGGCCGAAGTCCCGGCGGTCGAACCCGGTGACCTGCTGGAGCCCCGGCGCCGACAGGAGCGCGCCGTCGAGCCCGTACGTCCACGCGTGGTAGCGACACTGGATGGTTCGGACCCGTCCCGTCTCCGCCGGGCAGACGCGGGCCCCCCGGTGCCGGCAGACGTTCAGCAACGCCCGGATGCGGCCGTCCTCGCCCCGGATCAGGACGACGTTCTCGACACCAACCGCCACCGTCCGGTAGTCGCCGGTGGCGGGCAGCTGGTCCGAGCGCCCCACGCACACCCACTGTCGCGAGAAGAGGCGCGTCTGCTCGAGCGCCCAGATCGCGGGCTCGTGGTAGAAGCGGCCGGGGAGCGTGCGGGCCAGGGGACCGCCGGGCGTCGGGTCTGGATTCACGGCGCACCTCGTTGAGCGGCGCCGGAGGGCGCTCGCGTGACGGGCATCTCGTCGAGCACGACGACGTTGCGGAGCGCCTCGCCGCGCTCCATCGAGTCGATGGCGTCGTTGATGTGGTCCAGGGTGTAGCGACGGGTGATCAGCTCGTCGAGCTTGAGGCGGCCCGCCCGGTAGAGCGTGGCCAGCCGGGGAATGTCGACGCTCGGCCGGCTCGTCCCCATGTTGCTCCCGAGGAGCCGGAGGCCGTCCCAGGCGAAGTCCCCGACGGTGAGGGGGGCGGTCGCCCCGGCCGCCGGCATCCCGACGAGGACGACGGTCCCGCCCCGACGGACGAGGCCCAGAGCTTCGGTGACGGCGGCGGGACTGCCGACCGTGACGAAGACGTAGTCCGCCCCGCGTCCCCCGGTCAGCTCGCGCACCAGCGGGCGCGCGGCCGACCGCTGCGAGTTCCGGGTGTGGGTCGCCCCGAAGGTGGAGGCCGACTCGAGCTTTCCATCGAGGACGTCGAGGGCCACGATGGGGAAGGCCCCGGCCAGCCGCGCGCCCTGGACGGCGTTCAACCCGACGCCTCCCGCCCCGATCACCACGACGCTGGCCCCTGCCGGCACCCCCGCGGTGTGGACAACGGCGCCAACGCCGGTCAGCACCCCGCACGCCAGGAGCGCCGCCCGGTCAAGCGCCAGATCGTCGGGGATGGGGACGACCTGGGAGCCGTGGACGACGACGGCGTCGGCGAAGGCGGCCGTCCGGATCCCCATGTTGAGCGGCTGGCCGCGCCGGGTCCGGAGGCGGTGTTCGGAGGCGAGGGCGAACGTCCCTTCGCAGAGGGTGGTGACGCCGCTCACGCACTGGACGCAGCGACCGCAGGCGCGGACCAGGGTCACGGCGACGCGGTCGCCCGGCCTCAGGTCGGTGACCCCGGGGCCAACCTCCGTGACGACGCCGGCGGCCTCGTGGCCGGCCACGAGCGGCGGATCGGCGCCCCAGCCGACCCACTGGCCGCGGACGAGGTAGACGTCGCTGTGGCAGATGGCGACGGCGCCCACCTCCACCCGAACCTCGCCGGCCGCCGGGGGATCGAGCCGCACCTCTTCGATGGCGAGCGGTCGGCCGAGCTCGTAACACACGGCCGCCCGGACGGTGTTTCGACCCGAGGTGCGCGACATGGCTCTGTCCGAGCCCTAGGGTACCGCCGGGTCGCCGGTCGGGACAACGCGACGATCGCGACACGCCACGATCGCGGGCCGAAGGGTGAGCCAGGCCTCGAGCCTTCGCTCCTTGACGTGGAGCCGGCGGCCACCCAGACGGTGGGTCCGACCGGAAGGCTCCTTCGAGCCGCATGACTGTCGAGACCCCCCCCTCGATCGCGACGACGACAGCCCGGCCCGTCGGGGTGGCTGGCTGCGCGCGGCCGTCCTCGGTGCCAATCGTCGCGCGACCTCGAGCAGGCCCTCCGCGAGCGCGAGGCCCGACTGGCCCGGGAGCATGCCGACGTGGCGCTGGCCGAGCTGGCGATCGCACTCTCCGGCTTCGGGGCATCGATCCCGGGCTCACCCGCAGGGTCGCCCACCAGATCTCGCGGCCGGGCCGGTCGGGGCGAGCGTGCGGGTCAGGGACGACGTTCACGGAGAGCCCGGCGGCGCGGCCGCGTCAGGCCGCGGTCGCCTCGGCGTCCCCCCTTCGGGGTGGGCGCGGCGGTGCCGCTGGGAGGCCTGGGGGCGCCCGCGGCCCCGCACCGCGTCGTCCTGGCCGTGGTGTTCGCCCCGGGTGGTCTCGCGGTATGTGGGGCGCTCGCGGCGGGGGTGGGCGGGGTGCCTCGGGTTCGGGCAGCGTGGCGCGTCGTCCAGGGTGGGGGACTCGCGATGGCCATCTCGGCGGCGATCGGGTACCGGGTCGGCGGTGTGGTGTGAGCCGCACCTTGACGGGCTCGCGAGCGCCAGACTAGCATCGCGACGATGATCGACCCGAGCTCGGTGGTCGGCAAGGCTCCGCCGATCGAGCGCCGTGTGCCCTTCGTCGTGGTCGGCGCGGGAGCGGCCGGCGTCGCGGCGGCCCTCGAAGCCGTCCGGGCTGGGGTCGAGGTGATGCTGATCGACGAGAATCCCCTCGACCCGGACCTGATGGCCATGGACGTGCCGCACTACTTCGGCCAGCGGATGAGCCTGAGCGCGAGGAACCGGGCGCTGATGCTGGAGCGGGTGATCGAAGCCAACCCAGGTTTGGGCCGCGCGGACGAGGCGGGCGTCGACGTGCAGCTCGGTGTCTCGGTGTGGGGAGCCTTCCGCAACGGGCCGACCCAGCGTGAGCTGGCGGGCCCGGTCCTCGGCCTGGCGAACGAGGAGCGGTCATGGCTCGTGCGGTACGATCGCCTCCTGATCGCGGCCGGGACACGTGACGTGGTGCTGGGGTTCCCGGGCTGGCAGAAGGCCGGGGTCATGGGGGCCAACGGTCTGGCCTCCCTCACGCGGCACCGCGTCTTCGCCGGCCGGCAGCTGGCCGTCCTGGGGTCGGGGCCGCTCGGCCTCCAGACCGCGCGCCAGGCGCTGGAGGCCGGCCTCGAAGTCGTCGCGGTCGTCGAGGTGACGGCCGAGCTCCGGGGTGATCCCGTCGAGACCCGGCGACTCGCCGACCAGGGCGTCCGCTTCTACCCCAGCCACACCGTCCAGGAGGCCTCCGGTCGCACGGGCGAGGTCGAGTCCGTCACGCTGATCCGGCTGGACGCCGACCTCGCCCCAATAGCCGGGAGCGAGACGGAGATCGCGTGCGACACGATCTGCCTCGCCCTCGGGCTCGCCCCCAACGTCGAGCTCCTCGCCCTCCTGGGTGCGACGCTCCGCTTCCGGTCCGACCTCGGCGGATTCGTCCCCGAGACCGACGGCTGGCTCGGAACGAGCGCCCCTGGCGTGTTTGCGGCGGGCGATTGCACCGGCGTCCACGAGGCGCTCGTCGCCGACGACGGCGTGGCGCGTGGCCAGGGTCGGCTGGCCGGCCTGGGGGCCGCTCTTTCTCTCGGCGCGGTCGATCGCGCGCGGGCGGAGGCCGTTCGCACGGAGCTGGGTGGCGTGGGCGCCCGCCCGTCGGAGCCGGTCCACGCCTATTGGCGGCACTGGCTCCGGTCGTCGATCCGGGTCGGAGGACTCGAGGTGTACGCCTGCCAGTGCGAGGAGGTGACCCGGCGCGAGCTGATCGGTGTCCAGCCTCCCCGCTACCTGGGCTGGCACTCGGCCGGCATGAGCGCCCGAGGGCTCGGGACGCTGCTCCGCGATGGGCCGATCAACCAGGATCAGATCAAGCGCCTGACGCGGGCCGGCATGGGTCCCTGCCAGGGCCGTCGATGCCGGGAGCAGGTGGCGCTCTTCCTCGCGGAGGAGGCCGGTGTCCCGGTCGGCCAGATCCCACTCCCGAGCTTCCGGGCGCCGGTCCGTCCCCTTTCCCTCCAGGTCTTGTGGCCACGGGACGAGCCGGAGGCCGCGCGCGACCACTGGGTGTCCTGGTTCGGGATCCCGACTCAGTTCACGCCCCACTGGACGTCCCACGTCGATGCCAGTGAGACAACGGTGTTCATGGGCCTCGGGGGGGAGAGCCAGCACGGCGGCAGCTCGGTGGAGAAGCAGCGCGAGCTGCCCGGGACCGGACGGGGCTGAGCGTGCGCCAGGTGCCCGGGGCGGCGGTCGTCGTCATCGGAGGCGGGGTCACCGGGCTGAGCGCGGCGTGGTGGCTCCGCCGGGCCGGCGTCGACGTGCTCGTGCTGGAGCGGGACATCGTGGGCTGGCACGCCTCCGGCCGCAACGGCGGGGGCTGCACCCACATCTACAGCCCCTTCGGCCTGGAGGAGCAGAAGCTGTGGCCGCAGATGGACGAGCTGCTCGGATACCCGACCGAGCACCAGCCCAACCGGATCCGGGTGGCGCTCAACGAGCACCAGCTCACCCTGTTCCGGCGGGCCGGGGAGATCGCCGCCCAGCGAGGCTTCCGGACCGACTTTCTCTCCCCGAAAGAGCTGAAGGAGCTGGTGCCGATCGTCGGGGACAACGCCCTGGGCGGGACCTACACGCACTACGGCGGCCACGCCAACCCGCAGCGCACCATCCAGGCTTACGCCTGGGCTCTCCAGGATCTGGGCGGGCGCCTCCTCCAGAACACGACCGTCACCGGAATCCAGCTCCGGGGAGGACGCGTCACCGGAGTCGAGACCACGCGCGGCCCCGTCGGGGCGGAGGCGCTCGTCATCGCCGCCGGAACGCAGACCGGGCTCCTGGCCGCGATGGTGGGCGCTCGCGTGCCGCTGGCCCCGGCTCGGGTCGAGATGATCGTCACCGAGCCGATGCCGCTCATGACACGGGGCGGCGTGGACGGGAACGGGCTCTACGGACGGCAGGCCCTCCGCGGGAACCTGATCTACGGCGGCGGGCCGCACGAGTGGATCGATGTCGGCGACATGGGCGCGCCGGAGCTGCCCACGAGCCCGCTCACCCGCAATCTCGCGCGGCGTCTCGCCGAGCTCTTCCCGGGCGCGGGGCACCTCCGGGTCATCCGGAGCTGGGCCGGCGCGGTGGAGAACACACCCGACGGGCTGCCGATCGTGGACCGGCTGGCGAGCCCGGACAACGTGGTCGTGGCGACCATGTCGAGCGTCGGCTTCGGGTTGTCGCCGGCGGTGGGCAAGGCCATCAGCGAGCTGGTCATCCACGGGGCGTGCCGCTTCGCCGACCTCGGCTCGGTCCGGCTGAGCCGGTTCGCCGACACGCCGCCGGACTGGCGGGAGTGCCAGGGCTGGGTCCCGGCGCCCGACCGGTCCGCCCTCGACCTAGGGGTCCTGGAAGGCTCGCCCGCCGCGGGCTGACGCGGAGCGCCCCCTGCCGACGCGCGTGGCCCGCTCTCCATGTTCGCGCCGGTCGGGACCGGTCCAGTCCGGGGTCGGCCGGATCCCGACGATCCCGACGACGCGGCCCGCGCGGCCGCGGGGAGGTCCTGTCATGATGCTCTCGATCGATGAGGTTCGCCGTCGCGCGGGCGACACCCCTGTCCCCGACCCCGCGATCGAGCTCGAGCCGAGCCCGCGCTGGGTGCGCGTCCGCTTGGGAGGCCAGTTCGTGGCCGACAGCCGGCGCGTTCTCCTCCTGCGAGAGCGCGGGCAGGTGCCCGTCTACTACTTCCCGGAGACCGACGTCCGGACGGACTTGCTGATCCGCTCCGAGCGGACGGCCCGCTGCCCGCGCAAGGGCGACGCCGTCTACTGGCACGTCCGCGTCGGCGCCCGCACGGCGGAGGATGCCGCCTGGTCTTACCCGCACCCGGCCCCCGGCGGTCCCGCCCTAGCCGGCCACATCGCCTTCGACTGGCCGCAGATGGATGCCTGGTTCGAGGAGGACGACGAGGTGTACGTCCATGCCCGTGACCCCTCCAAGCGGGTCGACGTCCTTCACAGCTCGCGCCACGTGCGCGTCGTGGTCGCCGGCGAGACGGTGGCGGAGACCCGCCGGCCTCGCCTGCTCTTCGAGACCGGGCTCCCGACCCGGTACTACATTCCCCGGGCCGACGTGCGGATGGACCTCCTCCTCGGGAGCGCCACGGAGACACGCTGCCCCTACAAGGGGGTAGCGTCCTACTACTCGGTCAAGGCGGGCGACCGAGTGGAGGCAGACATCGCCTGGTCCTACCGGCACCCGATCCCGGAGTGCCCCAAGATCGAAAACCTGATCTGCTTCTTCGACGAGCGGGTCGAGGCGGTCTACGTGGACGGCGAGCTCCAGGCGAGGCCCCGCACCCGCTGGTTGCCCGTCGAGTAGCCCGCCCGCCGAGGGCCGAGCCGGCTCCGGGGCGCGCACGCGAACCTGGCCGCGCGCGCGGGGTCCCGCGCCGTCCGCGCTCCGTCACGTCAGCGCTTCGAGGAACAGTCGGCGCATCCGGTCGGCGTCGATCTCCAGGACCACGTCGGCGTTGTCCGGGACCCGGGCGGCCGCCGCCGCGATCGCCGCGAAGGCGTCGAACCCCGGCTCCGCCTGACCGCGGTCGGTGTGCCGGCGCACTTCGTCTCGGGACACGGCCAGCGGCACCCGCTCCCAGGGCTCGAACCCCATCAGGGTCTGGCCCCGGGCCAGAGGCGAGTCGGTGACGACCTGGACGAGGGCGGACCGGCCCTGCCCCAGGGTCGCGTCCAGCGCGTACATCGCCGCCACGACGTCGGGCACGGTCGCCGTGGTCCGACCCGCGGCCAGCTTCACGTCGAGATAGGTTCGGAGCGCCGGTCCTAGCACGCGGGCAAGGCCCGCGCCCCGCTCGCTCAGCGCGTGAACGTGGCTTGCGTCGATGGTGAATTGCCGAAACGCGTCGAGCGTGACGAGGTCGATCGGGATTCCGGCGTCGAGCACGCGGGCAGCTGCTTCCGGGTCGTGCCAGACGTTGAACTCGGCGACCGGGGTCGTGTTGCCGCCTCGCCAGGCCCCCCCGAGAACCACGAATCGCGCGAATCGGCGCATCGCGGTCGCGTGGTGCTCGAGGGCACGGGCCACGTTGGTCAGCGGGCCGAGGGCGATCAGGGTGGCGCCGGGGTGCGCCTCGGCGAGGTCCCGGTAAAAGGCCGGGACGTCGCGGCGCAGGCCACCGAGGTCGTGGGGGTGGGCATGGCCGACTCCCCATAGACCGTCGGGGCCGTGGACGGAAGCCGCCATGCGGAGAGCGGCGTCGGCGAGCGGCGCCGGGGCGCCCATCACGACCGGCACGTCGGGACGGCCCAACGCCTCCAGGACCGTCAGCAGATTGTTGGTGACGTTCTCGAGCGAGTTGTTGCCTGCCACGGTGCCGAACCCGAGCACCTCCACCGGGTAGCGCGTCTGGCTCAGCAGCCAGGCGATGGCCGCGGCGTCGTCCACGCCGGGGTCGGTGTCGACGACTAGCTGGCGCACTCGCCCCCTCCGCGGATCGGGATCGAGCGGCCCGAGCCGTGACGCCGCGGTCCGCCGGGGCGGCGCCGCACCAGGCTACCTCACGATGAGGACGCTACAGCCCGCGAGCTGGCTCACCTTCTGCGAGACGCTGCCGAGGAGCGCCGCTTCGAGCGGACCGACGCCTCGCGATCCGACCACCAGGAGGTCCATCCTGTGGTCCTTCGCGTAGTCGATGAGGACCGCGGCCGGCCGCCCCTCGCGGACCACCGAGCGGATCTTCTGGACCTTGTTCTGCGCGGCGATCGCCTTGGCCTTCTCGACGAGCGCCTGGGTTTCCTCGTCCAGCACGTACCTGGGCTCGCCGAGCAGGTTTTCCGCCTCGAGGTAGCCCTGCACCTCGAGCGAAACATCCGCCGGCTTGGTGACGGTCAGGAGGTGGAGCTCGGCGCCGAGCCGGGCGGCGAGCACGGCCGCCGTCTCCGCGGTCCGGAGCCCGTGACTCGAGCCGTCCAGCCCAACGAGGATCCGTTTGTACACCGTTCCACCTCCTCGGGGGGGGGACGCGACCGATCAGCTCACCCGATCGGCGGGCGCGGCACGGTCAGCGAGAGCGCCGGTCTCGGGGGGCGTCCTCACGCACGCTCACCCGCGCTGCGGGCGGGTGAGCCGCGCCTCCGTCCGCCTCACCGCGATGACCGGCTCGACCTCACGCAGCACCCCGAGCGGGATGTGACAGGCGATGGCATGTCCCTCGGCCGCCATCTGCACCGGTGGGCGCTCGTCGTCGCAGATCCGGCCGACCTTGCGCGGGCACCGGGTGGTGAACGGGCAGCCCTTGGGCGGGTTCAGCACGCTGGGCAGGTTGCCCTCGAGGACGATCTCCCGCTTGACGACCTGAGGGTCCGCGATCGGCACTGCCGAGAGCAGGGCCTCGGTGTAGGGGTGGTAGGGTGGGCTGAAGACCTGCTGGGTGGTACCACGCTCCATGATCTGGCCCAGGTACATCACGACGATGCGGTCCGCGAGGTACCGCACGACGCTCAGGTCGTGGCTGATGAAGAGAAGCGTGGTCTGATGCCGGCGCTGGATGTCCGTCAGGAGCTCGGTGACCGCGGCGGCGACCGAGACGTCGAGCGACGACACCGGCTCGTCCGCGATCACCATCGACGGATTGCCCGCGAAGGCGCGGGCGATCCCGACGCGCTGCTTCTGACCGCCCGAGAGCTGACGCGGGCGCCGGTAGTAGAACTCCCGCGGCAGCTTGACGGTGTCGAGCAGCGCGAACACCCGCTCCCGGATCTTGGCCTTGCTCGTCTCGACGCCGAACTTCTTGATGACTCGGGCGATCTGGGCGCCGACGCTGTGACTAGGGTTCAGGGTGTCGAAGGGGTTCTGGAACACCATCTGCAGCGAGCTGATCTGCGTCGACGAGCGGCCGCGGACCGGGGTCTGCGCGACGTTCTGCCCGTCGTGGCGGACCTCGCCGGCGGTGGCGGTCTCCAGCCCGATCAGCACCTTGGCGAACGTCGATTTCCCGCAGCCGGACTCGCCGACGATGGCGACCGTCTCGCCGCGTCTGGCGTCGAAGTCCAGCGACTCGTTCGCCTTGATGTAGCGCACGCGCTTTCCGGAGATGATCGCCGCCAGCGACCGGTCCATCACCTCGTAGTACTTTCGCATGCGCTGGACCTCGAGCACGGTGTCGCCGATCGCCATCGGGTCCTTCGCGTGGCCGCGGGCGTCCGTGGCGCCGAAGTCGATCTCGCTCCATCGGGTGCAGCGCGCGCGATGGTCCGGAGTGGCGCCGTCCCCGGTGATCGGGGTCATCGGGATGTCGGCCGCGTCGCACCGTCCCGCCTGGAAGAAGTCACATCGCGGACCGAAGTTGCACCCCCGGGGACGCTCGTGCGGTAGCGGCAGCTGGCCCCGGATCGGCTTGAGGGGGGCCGCGTTCTTGTCGGCGCTGGGCAACGGGATGCACCCGAACAGACCGTGGGTGTAGGGGTGCTTCGGCCGCGTGAACAGCGACTGGATCGTGCCTTCCTCGACGACCTCGCCCGAGTACATCACGAACACGCGGTCGCAGACCTCGCGGATCAGCCCGAGGTTGTGCGAGATGTAGATCTGCGACGTGCCGTACTGCTCGCTGATGTTCGCGATGAGCTTGGTGATGCCGGCCTCCACCGTGACGTCGAGGGCGGTGGTCGGCTCGTCGAGCAGCAGGAGCGCGGGGTTCGAGAGCAGCGCCATGGCGATCACCACGCGCTGCTGCTGCCCCCCCGAGATCTGGTGGGGGTAGGCCGCCATGACCCGTTCGGGATCCGGCAGCCGCACGTCGCCCAGCACCCGAATCGCCCGCGCCCGCGCCTCCGACGCGCCCACGCCCTCGTGGACGATCGGCACCTCCATCAGCTGTCGGCCGAGGGTGAGGCTCGGATTGAGGGCCGCGAACGGCTCCTGGTAGATCATCGAGATCTTCGAGCCTCGGAGCTGGCGCAGCTCTTCCTGACGGAGCTTCGTGAGCTCCACGCCCTTGAACCGGATGCTGCCGCTCTTGATCGCGCCGTTGCGCCCCATATGCTGCATGATCGCCAGGGCGACGGTGGACTTCCCGCAGCCGGACTCGCCCACGAGTCCGACGCTCTCCCCTTTCTGGACGGTGAGGGAGAAGTCGATGACGGCCGGAATCTCCCCGGCCCGGGTGGAGTAGGAGACGTTCAGATCCTTGATCTCGAGGACCGGCGCACTCTCGTCGAAGGGCAGGGGCATCGTCCGGGCGCCCGCGTTCACGCCACCCTCGTCAATCCCGCAGGGAGATCTCGCGCAATCCGTCAGCCAGCAGGTTGAAGCCGAGGATCAGGGACGAGATGGCGATGCACGGGAAGAGCGTCATGTGGGGGAACGCCAGCGCCATCGAGCGGGCTTCGTTGATCATCCCGCCCCAATCCGGGTTGGGGGGCGGGAGCCCCAGCCCGAGAAAGCCGAGGACCCCGATGGTGATCGTGACGTACCCCAGCCGCAGGCAGGCATCGACGATGACCGGCCCGCGGGCGTTCGGCAAGATCTCGACGAGCATGATCCGCCACGGGCTGTCACCGCGCGTCTCGGCCGCGGCCACGTACTCGCGGCTGCGGAGATCGAGGGTCAGGCCGCGGACGATCCGCATGATGCCCGGCCCGCTCGCGAACGTGATGGCGAAGATGATGTTGAGGGGCGAGGCCCCGAAGGTGGCGATGATGATCACGTAGAGGACGAGCACGGGGAACGACAGGATGATGTCGGCGATGCGCGACAGCACGTCGTCCACCCATCCCCGCAGGTAGCCCGCCGCCAGCCCCATGATGCTGCCCACGGTGTACGCGCACAGCGTGGCCAGGGGGGCGTAGGTCAGCACGGTGCGCGACCCCCAGATGATCCGCGAGAGGATGTCGCGCCCGAGATGGTCGGTGCCGAGCCAGAACCGGCCGGGCGGGACCACGCTGTTTCCGGCAAACGCCGCCAACGGTTTTTGCCACGGCACCAGCGTCGCGTTCGGTCCGAACGGTGCGATCCAGTGCGCGAGGAGGGCGACGGCCACCCAGAACAGGATGATGCCCGCGCCGGTCATGCCGACCCAGCTCTCCCGCAGCAGAGCGAATGACCGGAGCGCGCGCGCGAGGGCCGCCTCGGAGGTGGGTGCCGGCATCGTCAGCGTGGTTGCGTGCGCCATGGCGAGCCCTCTCCGGCTACCGGAACCGAATGCGGGGATTGAGATAGGTGTAACCGATGTCGGCCAGCGTTTGGGTGCTGACGGCGACGAACACCGCGGTCATCGCGCAGGCCTCGATCACGAAGATGTCCTGGTTGAGGGAGGCTTCGAGGAGGAGCGCACCAAACCCTCGATAGGCGAAGAAGGACTCGACGACGATGACGCCGGAGAGGAGCCAGCTCACTTGCAGCATGATCACCGTGAAGGGCGCGATCAGGGCGTTGCGGAGGGCGTGCTTGAGGATCACCTGCCGGTAGGGCAGCCCTTTGAGGACCGCGGTGCGGACGTAGTGCGTGGTCATCACCTCGGCCATCGACGCCCGCGTCATGCGCGCCACGTAGCCGAAGTCGTAGAGCACGAGCACCAGGATCGGGAGGATCAACTCCCGGAGGGTGAACCCCTCGGTCATCGTGCTCGTGCCGGGCAGCCAGTGGAGCCCGAAGACGAAGATCGCGGCCAGGAAGACCGAGCTCGCGAACTCCGGGACCGAGGTCGTGATGATGCTGGACACTGAGATCACCCGGTCGAGCTTGGAACCCTCCCGCATGCCCGCCAGGATCCCCAGCGTGAGGGACACCGGGATGAGCACCACGAACACCCCGAGACCGAGGATCGCGGTGTTCCGCAGCCGCGGCCCGAGGATCGCGGCCACCGGCGCCTTGAAGCGCACGGACTGCCCCAGGTCCCCGACGGCGAAGTGCCCCAGCCAGCGAACGTATCGCTGATAGAGGGGATCGAAGTAACCGTTCGCCTTGAGCCAGATCTCGCGCTGGTCCAGGGTCGAGTAGGGGCCGAGCACCTTGGTCGCGACCCCCTGGATGTTGACCTCGAGCAGCAGGAAGACCAGCATCGACACCACGACCATGGTGAGGGCCATCAGGCCAAGGCGCTTGCTGATGAGGATCAGCATCGAACGCGCTCCTCTTCAGGGGCAGCCGGCCAGTGCCGACTGTTCGTCCGCGGATACGCCGCGTACCAGGGAGTGCCTCGTCGCGCCGGTCCGGGCGCGCCGGCGCCGCCCCCGGCTTGGCCTCCGCGCTACCGGTTCGGCCTCGCCGGGCGGCGGGCTGACGGAGGGGGCATGGCGCCCCCTCCGCCGGGGCGAACGGCTAGCCGACCCAGACCTGGTTGAACTGATAGTAGTTCGTCGGGTGCTGCTTCAGGTTGTGCACCTTCGTGCTGCCGGCCGTGAAGAACGAGCGC
>Ga0306920_100009305_pt1 | contig 13090 bp, 15 predicted proteins | sample flu12Cox44000170_FD_204666 | JGI IMG/M metagenome (GOLD analysis project Ga0306920, IMG submission 204666) | Lab enrichment of tropical soil microbial communities from Luquillo Experimental Forest, Puerto Rico - flux4day.12C.oxic.44.000.170 (v2)... | ecosystem: Environmental > Terrestrial >...
CAGGGCGAGCTGCACGCCCGCGGGGTAATGGTTGGCCGGCACCGGCAGGTTCGGCCGGGCCAGGTGCGGCGCTGCCCCGATCGCCGACAGCAGGTTGTGCACCAGCGCCAGGTGCAGCATCTCCTGGGCGGCCACGTGGGAGATCTGCTTGCGCCAGCGGACCGCCGCGGCCGCCTCGTCCTCGGTGAGCCCCTCCGCGGTGGACTGCTTCAGGGAGAACGCCGCGAACAGGTACTGGCACATGATGCCGTGCTCCAGTTCCGCCGCCTGGCACAGCGTGTAGATCAGCGCCTCGCGGTGCTCGATGACGAACTCGGCCTCCGGCGCCGCCTTGCCGGTCCTGGTGGCGATGACCTGCGCCAGCCTGCCCACGAGCGCCGCCCCGCTGGCGGCCGCGTCCCCGTCGTTGCGCACAGCTTCTCCGTCCCTGGCCGACTCGGGTGCCGGCCCACTCTCCGTTCCCCGGCCGGCTCCGTTGCCGGCCGCCCCCCCGGCACCACCATTCCCCTGGCCGGGCCTTTGCTCCCTCCCGTCGGGGCCATACGCCAATGATTACATCATTACAACCTAGCCACGCGGCTGCGGGCGGACCGGCATTGCCCGGCCGTTCGAGCGCCTGGTTGAATAACCCGGATGATCATTAGTGGCAGCGCCGGCCGACGAGCGTGACGCCCGAGGTCACGCGGCTGCCCGGCCGCCCCGCTCTCTCGATCGCCCGGATCGCGCTGGGCTGCGGCGGCTTCGGCGGGCTCGGCTCGGCGCCGGAGTTCTTCGGCCAGGGGCTGAACGAGGACCAGGCGCTGGCGGTGATGGATGCCGCCTGGGAGGCCGGCATCACCCACTTCGACACCGCCGACGCCTACGGCGGCGGGCGAAGCGAGTCGTCGATCGGCCGGTGGATCGCCACCCGCGGGGTGCGGCCCCGCCTCACTACGAAGACCTATAACCCGATGGCCACCGGGGCCGACCACGGCCTGGCGCCCGAACGGGTCGCGCGCCAGCTGCGCACGAGCCTCGACCGGCTCGGCGTGGACCACATCGACCTGTACCTGGCCCACGACTTTGACCCGGAGGTGCCGCTCGCCGAAACGCTCGGTGCCTTCGAGCGGGCCCGGGCCCAGGGCGCCGTCGGCGCCTACGGGGTCAGCAACTTCGACGCCGCCCGGCTGACGGCCTCCCTCGCGGCCGGCGCGCCGCAGGCGATTCAGAACAGCCACTCGTTGCTGGACCGGCAGGACTCGGCCGTCCTGCTGGACTTGTGCGCCGGACATGGCGTGGCCTACCTGGCCTTCAGCCCGCTCGCCGGCGGCTGGCTCACCGGCAAGTACCGCCGCGGCGAGCCGTTCCCCGCGGGCTCCCGGATGACCCTGCGGCCAGGGCCGTACCACAGGCTGGTCACCGCCGCGACCTACGACGCGCTCGACCGGCTTGGGGAGCTGGCCGCCGGCCGGGGCATCTCCATGGCGGGACTCGCGCTCGCCTGGCTGCTCGCCGACGAGCGGGTCACCCAGGTGGTGGCCGGCCCGGGCCGGCCGGAGCACCTGGCACCCGTCCGGGAGGCAGTTCAGCATCCCCTCACCGGCACGGATCTCGCAGACATCGAAAGGGCGGTCCCCTGATGCGCGTACTCGTTCTCAGCCACCGCGACGTGGTGGCCGCGCTCCCGCCTGCGGCCTGCGCCGAGTCGATGGCGGCGGTGCTGGCGGCGCGGGCGCGGGGCGAGACACATATGCCACTCCGGTCCATCATGGCGCCGTCGGGGGCCGCCGGGATCATGGGCCTGATGCCCGGCTGGCGCCCGGCCCGGCAGGACCGCGCGGCGGTGTTCGCGGTCAAGGCGATCTGCGTGATACCCGGCAACCCCGGGCGCGGCCTCGACGCGCATCAGGGCATCGTCACGCTGTTCGACGGCGAGACCGGCGTGCCCACGGCGATCCTGGACGCCTCTGCGGTCACCGCCGTCCGCACCGCCGCGGTCAGCGCGGTCGCGACCGATGTGCTAGCGCGAACGCAAGCTCGCACGCTGGCGATACTCGGGGCCGGCGTCCAGGGGCGGGCGCACCTGCAGGCACTCGCCGCCGTCCGTGACTTCACGCGGGTGCGTGTCTACGCGCCCACCCGGGCGCACGCGCAGGCCCTGGCCGACGACGCCCGCCCGGCCGGCGGGGAGGTGCGCGCCGTGGCGACCGCCGAGGAAGCGGTCCGCGGCGCCGATGTCGTCGTCGCGGCGACCAACTCGCCCGAGCCGGTCCTCGCCCGTGCCTGGCTCGCGCCGGGAGCCCACGTCAACGCGGTCGGCGCCAGCACCCCGCGGGCCCGCGAGATCGACACCGCCACCGTCGCCGCGAGCGCGCTGTTCTGCGACAGCCGCGAGTCGCTGCGCAACGAGGCCGGCGAGTTCCAGCTCGCGGTCCGCGAGGGAGCCATCGCCGGTGAGGAGCATGTCCGGGCCGAACTGGGCGAGGTGCTCGCGGGCAGCGCACCGGGCCGGCGGGACGACGGGGAGCTGACGCTGTTTCGGTCGCTCGGCATCGCGGTCGAAGACCTCGCGGCCGCCGAGACCGCCGTGGCTGCGGCCCGGGCGCAGGGCCTCGGCACGGAAGTCGAGCTGTGATCGGACTGGCCGAGATCGAGGCGGCGCGCGAGCGGATCGCGGGCGCGGCAGTCCGCACCCCGCTGGCCCGGCTGCCCGGCGAGGACGGCCCGGCCGACATCTACCTCAAGCTCGAGAACCTCCAGCCGATCAGCTCGTTCAAGATCCGCGGTGCGACCAACGCGGTGCTGCTCGCGCCGGTCAGCGCCCGGGCCAAGGGCCTGGTCACCGCGAGCGCCGGGAACATGGCCCAGGGGGTTGCCTGGGCCGCGCGCTCGCTCGGCGTGCCGGCCACCATCGTCGTGCCCGAGCACGCGCCGGAGGCGAAGCTGGCGGCGATCGCCCGCCTCGGCGGCCGGGTGCTGAAGCTGCCGTATGACGAGTGGTGGAACGTCGTCGTCACCAGCCATGTGGACGGGCCCGAGGGCCTGTTCGTGCACCCGGTGCAGGACCCCGGGGTGATGGCCGGGAACGGGACGATCGGCCTGGAGATCCTCGAAGACCTGCCTGACCCGGACGCGGTGGTGATCCCGTACGGCGGCGGCGGGCTGACCACCGGCATCGCCAGCGCGATCAAGGCGCTGCGGCCGGAGACGAAGATCTTCACCGCCGAGCCGGAGACCGGGGCCGCGCTGGCCGCCGCCTTGGCCGCCGGGCACCCGGTCGATGTGGATTACCGCGCCTCATTCGTGGACGGATCCGGCAGCCGGCGCGTGCTCGACAGCATGTGGCCGCACGTCCGGCCACTGGTCGACGGTGCCCTGGCCGTCGGCATCAGCGAGGTGGCGGCGGCGGTGCGGCTGATGGCCGAGCGCGCCAGGGTGATCGCCGAGGGCGCCGGCGCGCTCGCGCTGGCCGCCGCGCTGTCCGGCCGGGCGGGTTCGGGCAAGGTCGTGTGCGTGGTCTCGGGCGGCAACATCAACCTGGGCAAGCTCGCGGAGATCCTCAACGGCGCGGCCGGCTAGCTGCCCGCCCGGCGATCACGGCGCTTCCGCACCCTCGGGCACGCCACTGCCGTGATCGCGTGAATCTGTTCGCTCGTGCGACGAACAGGATCACGTGATCATGGTGCTCAGGGCCCTGTCGACTGTGTGAAACGGCTCAGGTCGTCGGTGGCGGGCTGGCTGGGCGGAGAATCATCCGCGATTAGTGAGCTGGCTATCTCGTTGAGGGCGCGGATGCGCGGATTCTCCCGGCTGACGCACCAGACCAGCCCGAGCGGCAGCGGCGGCAGGTCGTCGATGGGGATGAGTACGACGTCGTCGCGGTTGAAGATGGGGACGGTGGAGCTGGTGGGGTGGACGATGCGCCCGCGGGCCACCAGGGAGAGGATCTCGTTGATCGTCTGGACGGGCTGGGTGCGGCGGATCGGGCGCCCTGACGGCGTGCGCGGGGGCACGAGCAGGTCATAGACGGCCGACGGGGTGGTCGGGGGGAGCAGGGCGACCTGCTCACCGGCCAGGTCCTCGATCGAGACCGTGCGCTGCCGGGCCAGGCGGTGCGTCGCCGCGACGGCGAGTGCCCGCTGGTAAAGGGCGAATGCGGTGCCTGCAGTGAGATCTGGCTCGTCGACCGCAAGCCAGTTGCACAAAACGTCAATGTCACCACGGCGCAGCGCCCGGTAGGCGTCGAAGGTCTCGACCTCCTGGAGCCGGACCTCACAACCGGGGTAACGGGCCTGGAACGTGGCGACGAGCCGGCTCAGCGCCGGGCCCTCGGTGGTGAGGACGAAGCCGACGCGCAGCAGCCCGCGGACGGCACGGGACAGCTCGCTGGTCTCGGCCAGGGCCTGGTCCAAGGCTGCCAGCGCGGGGACGAGGCCGCGTTTGAGCTCCTCGCCCGCGGGCGTCAGGCGGACCCGGCGGCTGGTCCGGTCGAAGACCTTGACGCCGAGCCGGGACTCCAGGGCCCGCACGGCCTCGCTTACCCCGGGCTGGGAGATGCCCAGCCGCTCGGCCGTCCGGCCGAAGTGCAGTTCGTCGGCGAGCACAAGGAAGATCCGCAGCTCGCGTAGCTCCACGTCATGCCACATCAATCAAAAATCCTAATCAATCCGATCAGCGATTGCCCCTTGATCGCGTCCGGCCCGCTATCGCAGGTTGAGACGGGGCAGCCGCCACCGGACCGGGCAACGGTGAAGCCGTGAAGGAGGAGACAGTGATTCTTGTCATCGGGGGCCGCAGCAAGATCGGCGCCGCGCTGATCGGGGACCTGCTGGGCCGGGGCGAGAAAGTCCGGGCACTGGCCCGCGCCGGTGAGCCGGAGGGCAGCCTCCCTGCTCCGGCCGAAGCCGTCACCGGCGACCTCGCCGACGAGGGCTCGCTGGTCACTGCGATGACGGGGATCGAGAAGGTGTTCTTGCTCTCCAGCCCGCACCCCGACGCGGTCACCTGGCATCGCAACGCCATCGACGCCGCCCGCCGGACGCAGGTGCGTCTGCTGGTGCGCAGCTCGATCCTTGGCGCCGACCGGGAGTCCCCGGCGGAGTTCATCGCCGCTCACACCACCTGCGACCGCTATCTCGAGGACTCCGGGCTCCCGTATGTGATCGTGCGCCCCAACCTCTTCTTGCAGAACATTCCCGAATCGACGATCCCCTCCATCGACGCATCGGGGACGTTTTACGCCGACGCTGGCGAGGCGCGGATCAGCATGGTCGACACCCGCGACGTGGCCGCCGTGGCCGGCGCCGCCCTCACCGAGCCCGGGCATGCCGGTGCCCACTACGACGTCACCGGGCCGGAGGCGCTGTCCTACACCGATGTTGCCGCCAGGCTGACCAGCACGCTGGGCCGCCGCATCAGCTACGCCAGCGCATCCGACGACGCGGTCCGCCAGGCGCTCCTCGGTGCCGGGCTGACCGAGTGGTTCGCCGGCGCGCTGGTCGGCTTGTACCAGGACTACCGCCGCTCGGGAACCGACGGCTACGCCGCCGAAATCACCGGGACCATCCAGCGGCTCACCGGCCGCCCGGCGCGGTCGCTGGACGACCTGCTTGGCGAGATCGCCCCCACCCTTCCAGCTGCGTAAACGGAGGCAGTCACATGACCGAAAGCACCGGGCGGACCCGCGCAACTGCGGTCATCACCGTGCACAAATACGAGCCGTCGGCGTATGACGAGCCCGCGGAAGGCCCGGTGCTAACCAGGATTCACGTGGAGGAGGGCTTCTCCGGTGACATCGCCGGTGACGGCGTCGTCGAGTTCTTGCAGGCCGGAGCGGCAGATGGATCAGCCAGCTTTGCCGGCATCGAGCGGGTCACCGGTGAGCTCGGCGGGCGGCGCGGCACATTCCTCCTCCAGGACGCCGGCGCGGTGCAGGGCACCATTGTCAGCGGCGACTGGTTCGTGATCCCCGGGTCGGGCACCGGGCAGCTAGCTGGCCTGCGCGGGGAAGGCGGGTTCCGCGCCAACCTCGGCGAAAACGCCCAGGTGCACCTGGACTACTGGTTCGAATGAACGCCAGCCCGGGGCTCTCCCTGCCCCGTGCCGTGCCGCCGCCCAGGGGCGCAGCATGAGCGAGCCCGCGGGCCGCTCCCAGGGCTACGGGCGGCGGGCCGCTTCCAGTGCTTCGAGGAGGCGGTCCACCTCGGCCGGCGAGTTGTAGTGGACGAAGCCGATCCGCACCGACTTGCCGGCGTAGCCAAGCCGCTGGTACAGGTCCAGGGAGTACCACGAGTCGTGCGCCCAGACCCCGATCCGGGCCTCGGCGAGGCGGGCGGCCACCTCCTCCGCCGCGACGCCGTCCACGTTGACCAGGAACGTCGGCACGCGGCCCGCCATCCGCGGCAGCCCGTACACGGTGACCGCCTCGGAGATGCCGTTCAGGAACCGCTGGCCGAGCGAGCGCTCGTAGGGCACGATCGCCGCGAAGCCCCCGATGGACTCCAGATAGTCGATCGTCGCGTTGAACCCGGCGAGCAGTTCGTAAGGCAGCGTGCCGGTCTCGAACCTGCGGCTGAGCGGGGTCGTCGGAGCCGGGCGTGCCTTGTACGGGCGCCAGCCCTCGATCACGTCGGCCCGCCCGAAGGCCAGGCCCAGGTGCGGGCCGCAGAACTTGTACGGCGAGCAGATCAGCACGTCGGCGCCGACCTCCCGGACGTCGATCGGCTCGTGCGCCGCATAGTGGACCGCGTCGATCCAGGCGAGCGCACCGGCGTCGTGAGCGAGCCGGCAGACGCGGCGGGCGTCCACGACCGTGCCGACGGCGTTGGACGCCCACGCGAACGCGACCACCCTGGTGCGCGGGCCGAGCTTGCGCTGCAGGTCGTCGAAGTCGTAGCTGGTGTCGTCACGCAGGCCCACGTGCCGGACGGCCAGGCCGGCGTCGTGGGCAAGCTCCAGCCACGGGGCGACGCCGCCGTCATGGTCGAGGGCGGAGACGAGGATCTCGTCGCCCGGGCGGAAGCCGCGGCCCGCGGTCCGCGACAGCATGAAGTTCAGCGACGTCATGTTCGCGCCGAAGATCACCTCGTGAGGCTGGCAGCCGAGGAACCGCGCCGCCTTGTTCTCGGCCGCTTCCAGGATCTCGCCCACGCGGCGGCTCGTCGCATAGCCCGCGCCAAGGTTGGCGCTCGCCTCGCGCAGCGCCCGGGCGATCGCCTCGCCGACCTCGTCGGGCACCTGAGTGCCGCCCGGGGCGTCGAGGAACGCGAAGTCCCGCAGGGACGAGAAGCGCTTCCGTACCGCGGCGACGTCGAAGCGGGGTGTTTCGGTCATCGGCAGCCTCCTCTCCCGCACGGCCCGGGTGCACCCCGCCGACATGGGGCCGTCGGGCCGGAGCCGCGCAGCCGGTGCTCATGACCAGGGCGGACCTGGTGCGCGCGTATTTGGGACGATAGGGCATGGGCGGTTCCCGTCGCGGGGACGGCGCCATCAAGGAGGCCCGGATGAGCGAGGGCGACGATCCCATGGCGTGCGGCGCCGGACCCACCGGGCGCGGCGACGGGGTCATCGTGCGCACCGTCCTGGACACCGGGGCAGCGGGCCGGGACGGGCTGATCCGCCGATTGGTGCACGTCCTGCCGGGATCCCGGTTCGACGCGGCGACCGCGCCGGGCGGCGAACTCTGGTACGTGCTCGGCGGGCATGGCCTGCTGACGGCGGGGACGGAGCCCGCCACGGCGCTGCGGCCCGATACCGCGGCGTGGCTGCCGCCCGGGACGCGCTACCGTCTGTCCGCCGGCACCGCGGGCCCACTCCGGCTGGACAATGTCTCGCTGCCATCCGGCGCGCCGACCCCGGACCGGTCCGGGGCGCCGGACCACACCGGGGCGCCGCGGGTGTCCGTGCTGGCGGATTGCGCGGTGGAAGTCACCGGGGACCGCAGGTTCCGGGTCCTGTTCGGGCCGGGGCGCGGGTGCGACGCGGCCACCCAGTTCGTGGGCGAGATTCCGCCCGGCCGGGCTCCGCTGCACAGCCACACCTACGACGAGGTGGTGCTGGTGCTCGAGGGCGAGGGCGTGCTGCACTCCGGGCCCGCCGGGCACCCGCTGGCCCCGGGCAGCTGTATCCACCTGCCGCCGGGGCAGCCGCACTGCCTGGAGAACACCGGCGAGGGCACGCTGCGGGTGCTCGGCGTGTTCCACCCGGGCGGCAGCCCTGCCGCCAAGACCACCGCCCGCTGAGCCCGGGCCCGGGCGCCATCAGCGGGCAAGTACCCGGCTCATCGGCGAGGTCGGCCGGCGGGATCCGGCGGCAGGTTCCACCGAGAGGCCCAGCCGTTCACCCGACCGCAGGCCAGCCGCGACCACCGGGCCGCTCATGTCGTGGCGGGGCATGGGCAGCAGCCCGGCGGGCCGGTCCGCGGCGGGTTCCATCAGCCACAGCTCGTAGGACTGGGATCGGGGGAGCGCCCGCAGTCCCGCCGCGGCGAACACCAGCATGTGCTCCCGGAGGGACATCATCACCGTCGCGGTGCCGCCGGTCTGCACCCGCCCGGTGAGCACCGCCAGGTCCGGTGCGGTCAGCACCGCCGCGAGGTCGTGGCTCGCCGGCGGCTGCCCGGCCTGCGCAGACCGGCCCACGGTGCTGGCCGCCCAGACGGCCGCGGCCGCCAGGGCGGCGACTGCGGTCAGTGCCACCGCCAGCCGCGCCGCCCGCATCCGGGAGCCTATCCAGCCGAACGGCCGGCCCGCGGGCCGGGCGGCCCCGGTGCGGCGGGGACCGGCCCGGGCCGCGCCGGTTACCGGCGGCAACTGCCGGGTCCGGGCCGTCTCGGCCAGCAACAGTTCCTTCAGCGCGGCCGGTGGCGGCGCCGCGGCCGCCGCGGCCAGCCGTGCGGTGGCCTCGCGCAGCCCGGCTACTTCCCTGGTGCACTCCTCGCATCGTTCCCAGTGCCGCTCGAACCGGGTGCGGTCCGGGCCGTCCAGGGCGTCCATCGCGTACGCGCCCGCCAGGGTGTGCGGCTCCGGCTGCCAGGCGCTCATGACCCGGCTCCCAGACAGTCGCGCAGCCTGATCAGGCCATCGCGCATCCGGGTGTTCACCGTCCCGGGCGGCACGCCCAGCAGTCCCGCGACCTCCCGGTAGGTGTATCCCCCGTAGTAGGCCAGGGTGACCGCCTCGCGCTGCAGGTCGGTCAGCTTGCCAAGGCAGCGGCGCACCCGCTCCCGGTCCAGGTTGTCCTCGACGGCCTCCGCGACTTCGTCGTACGCGATCAGGGGCGCGGCAGTGCGGCGGGCCCGCTCGGCGGACCGCTGCTCAGACCGGACCCGGTCCACCGCGCGGCGGTGCGCGATGGTGGCCACCCAGGCCATCGGGCTGCCCTTGCCGGCGTCGAACCGGGACGCGGCCCGCCAGACCTCGACGAAGACCTCCTGCGTGACCTCTTCGGACAGCGACGGATCCCGCACCACGCTGCGCACGGTGCCGAACACCGGGGCGGCGACCCGGTCGTAGACCTCCGCGAACGCAGCGTGATCACCCCGCGCCACCTGGGTGAGCAGGGTTGCCAGGTCCGCGCCGGGCACGGCGGCGCCGGCCGGGCTGCGCGGCGGTGAGACGCGGCCGGGTCCTGTCTCCACATTCCTAATTCGTCACCGGAACGGCGGCGTCTTGGCCGGCCGTGATCACGGCGCAGCCCCGGGCCCGGCCAATGAGGGAACCGGCCCGTGCCGAATACCTGGTGTAAGCGCGGGAAACCGGCAGGCCTGGGGAACCGCGGCCGGCTCCGCCGGACCGGCGCGCGCACCGGTGCGGTGATCACCGCCATCCTGGCGCTGGCCGCCGCCGGCTGCGGCTCCGCGAGTTCCACGGCATCCGGCGCCGCCGCCACCCACCACCCCATGGCCTCGCACTCCCACGCCATGGCCGGGCTGGCCCGGTTCGGATCCGACTGCGGGATGGTTCCCGCGACCGGCATGGGCAGCTTCCACAGCATGAGCATGGATCCGGTGGTGACCGCGGCCATGCACAGTCCACTGCTGACGTCCTTCGCCGCCGATGTCAAGCACGCCGGGCTGACCAGCGACCTCAACTCCATGCACGCGTTCACGGTGTTCGCCCCGGCCAACAATGCCTTCGCGAAGCTGCCGGCCACCGAGATGAGCATGATGCACAGCACCGCGGAACTTGCCAAGATCCTCAAGTACCACATCGTGAACGGCCGGGTCACGCCCGCGGAACTGGCGCACGGGATGGCGCTGCGGACCCTGGAGGGCGGCTCGCTGCAGGGGTCGAAGATGGGCTCGGTCTACGAGGTCAACCGCGCCCAGGTGATCTGCGGCAACATCCAGACGGCCAACGCGACGGTCTACGTGATCAACAAGGTCCTCGTGCCGATGCACTGAAGTCCCGGCCATGACCTGCGGCCGGGACCTACGGCCGTGGGCCGTGAACTACGGCCACCAGATCCTGCGCCGTGTCCTGGTCGCCCACGCTCACCAAGACGGTAAACAGGCGCCAGCCCAACCTGCTCTTCGCGGCGGCACGTTACCTGCCTGGTGCCCCGCCCGGCCTGACCGAGCTGCGGGACCTGGTCAGCCAGTCCCGGGCAGAGCTCACCGAGGTGATCTTGAACCGGCCGCCAGCTACCATCCCGAATCTGCCGCATCGATACCAGGCGCCCGCAGCGCATCGCGGGCCGGTTGGCCAGCCCACCGCCAGATCACCGCCCACGGCCGACGGGCACGGTCATGGCTCCCTGCGGGCGCGAGGGCGAAGGTCAACCGCGCCCATAGGCACGCCCAAGGCGGCGGCCACCGGTGGAAGGCTCAGCAGCGAGATCAGCTCCTCCCGCTCGGGGCCGTCCGGCATCTCGGTGAGCACCTCCCGCACGGTCATGTCGCGGCCCATGGCGTACTCCTCCACCAGGTCCGCGGCCCGGTGGAGCTGGGCAGCCCAGGCGAAGACCTCGGCCGGGCCGGGCATAGGTTCACGGCGCTGATCGCGCGGGAGCTTGCGGCGCTTCGTCATGGCACCCTCCCCCCAGTGGGTTCGCCACGGTGCTGCTCACAGCTCGTCACCGGTGATATACCCGCTGCCGCGCCTCGCAGGTCACCGCAGCGGCGCGGGTACGCAATGGTCGCCCGCGGGTAAGCCAGCGGGCTGGCGCGCGCCGGAGGAGGCGCCGCTGGGCCGGTGGCTGCTGCGGGCGGCACTGGCCGGGGCCGCTCTCGGCCGCGACGCCGGCAGCCTCTGCCTGCAGGTCGGGGAGGGTAACCGGGCGGCGCACCTGCTCTATCGGCGCCGCGGTTCCACCGACCACCACGGCTACCACCACCGGATCGCGCCAACGGCGGGCTGACATGGGGCGGCTCCGGCGGGGAGGATGTCATCATGCCCGGGCAGAAACTAGCCGAACGCGACCGCGGCCTCCGTGCCGTGACGTTCGTCGACCACGTGCGCTCCGACGGCCTGATCGCCCGCTGGGAGTCCCGGCATCACCGCAAGCACCTGGGTGCCCAGCCCGGGTCCACCTGGTGGGCGCCCAAGGCCCGGGGCTGGTGGATCGCCGTCCTGTTCGCCGTGGGGTCCGTGCTGTTCGCGCTGGGTTCGGTGCCTGGGTACGTCAGCGCCGTCGGCGTTCGCTGGGACTCGGTGACCTATTTCGTCGGCTCCCTGTTCTTCACCTCCGCAGCATTCCTCACCTACCACGAAGCGGTCGACGCGGCGCCCGGCGCCCGGGACGATCCCGGCCGCCGGCGGTTCTTCGTCTACCAGCCACGCCGGATCGACTGGTGGGCAACCGCGGTGCAGTTCGCCGGAACGCTCTACTTCAACGTCAGCACCGGCGTCGCGATGAAGGCCAACTTGACCGCGCAGGCCGCGCATCAGCACGTGTGGCGGCCCGATGCCATCGGCTCGGTCTGCTTCCTGGTGGCCAGCGCGCTGGCCTGGTTCGAGGTCTGCCACGGCTGGACCGCCTGGCGGCCCCGCTCCTGGTCCTGGTGGATCACGCTGCTCAACCTGCTCGGATCCATCGCCTTTGGCGTGTCCGCGGTGGCCGGCTACATCAGCCCGGCGACCGGCCAGTTGCGCAACGCCGAGCGGGCAAACCTGGGCACCTTTATCGGGGCAGTGTGCTTCCTCGTCGGCGCCGTGCTTTTGCTGCCGGAGCGGACCGAGGAAACCAGTGGCCAGGTCACCGCGCCGGGCGGCGATGCCCCTGCCACGATCGGAACACCATAGGCGGCCGCGGTCACCACGGAGCACGGGGGTAAGTGATGGATCAGCATCAACTCAGGGCGGCCTGCCTGGCGCTGCCTGGTGCGGCGGAGGAGTTCCCGTTCGGGGACGAGGTCTCGGTGTTCAAGGTCGGCGGGAAGATGTTCGCGGCCAGCGCCCTCGACGGCGAGCCACTGCAGTTGAGCGTCAAATGCGAGCCGGACCTGGCGGTCCAGCTGCGGGCCGCCCATCCGGCGATCATCCCTGGCTACCACCTCAACAAGAGGCACTGGAACACGATCACCCTGGACGGCTCGCTGCCCGACCAGATGGTCACCGACCTGCTCGGCGACTCCTACGACCTGGTGGTCGCCTCGCTGCCGAAGTCCCGCAGGCCGGGGTGACCGGCTGGCCGCCGGGCCCGGTCGGCTGGGAGCCCGGCCCGATCGGCCCGCAGCCCGGCCCGGTCGGCTGGCAGCCCGGCCCGCAGGCCGGCCTGGCCGGCTGGCTGACGGCCGCCCGGCGTGGCGGCAGGAGCCTCCGGGCGGGCGGGCCGCCCGGTCAGCAAGACGGCGGCGGTCAGGCCGGCGGCGACGAAGAACGCCACGATCAGGATCAGGCTGTGGCGGTAGGCGGCAACGGGGTCGGCCTGGGCGACGTGGGTGAGGACGGCCACCAGGCCGGCCACTCCGAGCACCGTGCCGACCTGGCGCGCGGTGTTCAGGATCCCGCTCCCGGTGCCGAACCGTGCCGGGGTGAGCGAGGCGCTGCCGGCCTCGTGCAGTGTGGGGATGGTCAGGCCAACGCCTGCGCCGCCGAGCAGTTGCGCGGCCAGCTGGTGCGTCAGGTAGTCCGGGCGGGCCTGAATCTGGGTGTACCAGAGCAGTTGCCCG
>Ga0306920_100009308_pt1 | contig 13088 bp, 11 predicted proteins | sample flu12Cox44000170_FD_204666 | JGI IMG/M metagenome (GOLD analysis project Ga0306920, IMG submission 204666) | Lab enrichment of tropical soil microbial communities from Luquillo Experimental Forest, Puerto Rico - flux4day.12C.oxic.44.000.170 (v2)... | ecosystem: Environmental > Terrestrial >...
TTCAGCGTCTTTCGTTTTCGTTTGTAATTTTCTCTATCAAGGCATGCAGCGGTTGAAAGATAGCTATCTAGTAGGTGGAGGCCTTGGCAACGCAATTGGAGATCCAGTATATCAATTATACTATTTCCATCGAGGACGAAGGAAAAGAGGCGAAGGGTGGGTCCGGCATATTATTCCGCGATTTCTCCCCTTCATTACCGGAGTGTTTTGGTTTGTTCTAATAGCTATCGACGTTTTGCGGATCAACGGGCTGTGGCCGTTCGGAAAAATTTTCCCGGCAAGTTTCTCGGGGAGCTAATCGCAAAGGCGGATTAGTCATGGAAGTCGGCCGGGTGTCGGATCACCCGAACAGGTGCAACTCGAGAAACTCATTGCGAAACTTTCCGCCGGGATCACAAGACCGAGCGAGTTCTCGGAACGCCGACAGTTTCGGATAGAGCGGTGCAAGCTGCTCCGCACCTGAATGAAAGATCTTGCCCCAATGAGGGCGTGCGCCAAGCGGCAACAGCATCGCTTCGATCTCGGCGGTCATCGCCTGCACCACATCAGGCTCCCTCCGCCAAGAGAAATGAATACTGACTCGATCCTCCCCATGGGCGGGACTGAGCCACAAACCGTCCCCGGCCATGCTGCGGATCTCAGTGGTCCACAAATGATCGTCGATGCGATCTCCGATCGAGCGCAATTTGGCGATTGCCGCCGTTGCGTTGGCGCGTGGCACCATATATTCGCTCTGCAAATGACCAGCGGGGCCAGGCACGACCTCAGGCCGGAAATGCGGCAGGCGCTGCGACCACGGGCCTGGGACACCAAACGGATTAAGCCGGTGCATCACCTCAGGCATTGCAACGGGTGACGGCTCGTCAGTGGGAAAGGCACCCAAATGCGTCATTAACACGGCTTCGGGTAGTTGGGTCTTCACCCACAAACGGGTCACTATCGGGCCGCACCACGACGTCATCAGGCTGACGCTGTAGCCCGCCGACATGACGGCATCGAAATCCGAGAGGAGGGTGGCCCACGACAATCCCTCAAATGCGTCCTGCCGCATTTCGAAGTGAGGCTCAATGTCGAGCGTCAGCCGCGTGACGATGCCAAGCGCGCCGAGGGCGACGACCGTGCCGTCAAAGTTAGGATCGCCCCGGCGGACGGTAACGAGATCACCGGTCGCGCGGACGATGTCGAGCGCTGCTACGGCAGTAGAGAGATTGCCCAGCCGATCGCCGGAGCCGTGAGTTCCCGTCGCTATAGCTCCTGCGATCGAGATGTGCGGCAGCGAGGCCATGTTGGATAATGCCCAACCCGCGCGGTGCAAATAGTCGGCTAGCACGCCATAGTTGGTGCCGGCACCTGTTGTCACGGTTCGCCGCTCCGGGTCGATCGCGAAGCGCGGATCAATAGCGCTCAGGTCAATCAGATCGCCTGGAGAGTCGCCGATGCTGTTGAATGAATGACGCGTGCCGATCGCACGGATGCGCGGCGATTGGGCGACTATGCTGCGCACTTCGTCGACCGACGCCGGGCGATGAATTCGGGTGGCCGAGAATGTGTAGTTGTCAGCCCAGTTGTGCTCGCGTGTCATTAGCCGGAAATTTGCTGAAGCCCTTGCTAAACTAGCAGAGTAGAAATTTCAGCATTTTCTGCACCATTTCTTGGTGTCATTTCCGTCTTCACAAATAGCGGATCACTTCGCGATAGCCTCGGCGTGGCGCAGGAAGCGGCGGTTGGGGGCGCTGCGGGGACGCGACGCTAGGCGTTCATGCGCCAGCGACAGGGCAACGTCGCGTTGACCGGCGCGAAGGGCCGCCTCGGTGAGGGTCCAGTCTACGACGTCACGTTGCGCGTAGCTGCCGCCGATCTGCCATAGATCGAAACGGACTGGCAGCAGCAGCTCGACCGCCTCGGCCCAGGCGCCGCGGTGGAACGCGACGAGCCCCTCGACGATCGGAATGCCGACAGTGCGGTAGAGGCCGGCCGCTTCGGCGCCGTTGGCGGCGGTCTCCCGCATCGCCGCCAGGCGCCGCTCGACCAGCGCTTCCTGGCCTGACCGCAATTCGGCCATGGCGGCGTGGATATCGCCGAAGACGAGGCATTTGCCGTCAGCGTGTCCTTTCCACAATGCCGCCAATTCCGGCCAGCGGTCGCCGATGTCGCAGCCGAGGGTATCCAGGCGCCATAACAGCGCCGAGGCGTTGGTGAGACTGAGGGCTACCGGGCGCTGCGTGGCGCGCATCGGGCCGTCATACAGCGCGAGCGCCTCCTCGTACTGCCCGAGCTCGAGGTGGAATAGCGCCTTGTGCCACCAGATATGGACCTGGTTCATATGCTCGGGAGTCGACCACAGCGGCTCGCGCGCCGCCATCCATCCCAACCCGTCCTCCGGACGTCCGGTCATCTCCATCACATGCGCGACCGTGTGATGCGGCCAGAAGCTCAACGGTTCGAGCTCGGCGGCGGCCCGCGACTCGTCCTCAGCCCTTGTGTAATCGCCGGCTTCCTCCAGCCCGAACGCGTGCATCGCCAGCAGTGTCCCGTAGCCCGGTTGCTCCTTCGACCAGAACGGCAGCGCCCGGGCCGACCGATCACGAACCCAATGGAAGCGTCCAAGAAACCCGTCGGTCAGCGTCGCACCCTGATGTGCGACGAGGTCGAACGGGTAGCGCATCAGGTGGCGGTCGAGCACCGCGACGGCGGCGGTCCGGGAGCCCTGGCACAAAAGCGAGAGCGCGGCGAGGTGGGCCTGCTCACGCTCGTTCAACGGCAGTGGGCGGGCGGCGTCGACCAGTGCGGCGGCCCGGGTCCTCAGGCCAGGGTCGTTGGCCACAATGAAGACCCATGCTTTTCCCAGATACGCCATCGGGAAGTCTGGCGCAGCCTCGCGCGCCGCATCGAAGAGGCCGACGGCGTCGCCATGGACGAGGTTGAACGCCCGTACCGCTTGGTCGAATGTGGCGGCGGCCGCTGCCGTCGCGCCGGAGAGTTGGTGCCCCTGAGCGTCCTGGATCATGGCCGGCTCAGTAGCTGGAGATCTCGATCGAGTTCTGGTCCGGATCGTCGATATACACCGATTGGATCGTGCCGATCGCCCCGGCGCGTGGCCCCTGCATCCGCACTGGTACGCGGCATTGTTCGAGATGAGCTGTGACCTCCTGCATTGGCGCTTCGGTGACAAAGCAGATGTGTGCGGGCATGCGCTTTTCGCTGCTCATTGCCATTGCTCCGCCCGCGGCGTCGAGGTGGATCTTCTGCTGCCCGAAATAGAGCGCAGCGCGGCCCTCGCCCATACTTTCCGCCTTCATGCCGAGCACGCGCTGGTAGAACGCGACGCTACGGTCGAGATCGTCGACGGTCAGATTGAGATGGTCTATGCGCTCGATCTTCATGGCAGGCACTCGGCGGAGTTTGATAAGGTCCGGAGCTTGCCACGACGCGGAGCAGCGGGCTAGTCAAACCGTCTCTCTTGGTAGGCGCGAAAGGGAATCGAACCCCTGACCTCTCCCATGTGGTAGGAGCGCTCTGCCACTGAGCTACGCGCCTGTCGCGGCCGAGGACGGTCGTGGTGGGCGCGACAGGGATTGAACCTGTGACCCCACCCGTGTGAAGGGTGTGCTCTCCCGCTGAGCTACGCGCCCGCCCTGGCCAGCGGCATTTAGCGGATCGGGCAGGCGGCCTGTCAAGGAGACGCGCGGCGTGCAGCTGTGGTTCACGGAGCGAGGCCGAGCCGATCGAGGGCGCCCGGCAGTTCCGAAAAGTGGTCGAGGAGCGCATCGGCGGATAGGGAATCAGGGTCGACCCGGGCATAGCCATAGCGCATCAGCAAAAACGGCACCGCGGCGGCGCGGGCGGCCGCCGCATCATTCTCGTTGTCGCCGATCATCGCGGTCGCCGCAACGCTCGCACCTAGCTCAGCGATGAGGTTCAAAAGGTGCCCAGGATTTGGTTTGCGAATGGCGAAACGGTCCCCGCCGGCGATCCCCTCAAACAGCGGCAGCAGACCCACTCCCTGTAGCACCGCGATCGTCGCGCGCTGCGGCTTGTTGGTGCAGATCGCGGCGCGGTACCCGCGGCGACGCAGCGTCGCCAGGGTCTCCGGTACGCCGGGATAAGGTCGGGTCAGCTGCGCCGCATTCGCCTCGTAGATTTCTAGAAAGCGCGGCAGCGCCGTCACCGCCTCCGACGGATCGGCGCCGCTCACGGCGAGGGCGCGCGCGACGAGCGCCGGCACGCCATCGCCGACCATGCGCTTTACTTGCGGCGACGACAGCGAACGCCGCCCCCGCTCGCCGAGCATTTGGTTGAGCGCCGCACGCAGGTCCGGCACGCTGTCGACCAAGGTGCCGTCGAGATCGAAAACCAGCAGAAATCCCGACATTCGCTTACAATCTGCTTTGCCACACCATTTGGTGCAACGGCCTCGGGTGGCCGCGCGATGCAACCCGGCGATGCATCGGCGAAGTCTCAGCGCTGTTGATGCATTTTGAAACAATCTGTGTGTTGTAATCTCCGCATCGCGGGGCAATCGTGCCGCCGCTCACGTGTCCGGTCATTGATTGATGAGCCAATCGAAGTTTGCCGCAGTCGTTCTCGCCGCCGGCAGCGGTACGCGGATGAAGTCGGCCTTTCCCAAGGTCATGCATCCGATCGCCGGGCGGCCAATGATTTCGTATCCACTCGAAGCGCTAAATCCACTGGCCCCCGCCTCGACGATCGTCGTGGTTGGGCCGCATATGGGCGATGTCGCCCAGGTCGTCGCACCTGCGGAGACTGTCGTGCAGGATCCGCCGCTCGGCACCGGCGATGCGGTACGGGCGGCAATGCGGGCGCTGGATGGCCGCCTCGCGCCACAGGGCGCGATCGAGGATGTTCTCGTGCTCTACGGCGATACGCCGTTTCTTGCGACCGAGACATTGTCGGGATTGTTGACGGAAAGGCGCCGCACTGCCGCGGCTGTCCTGGTGGCCGGCATGCGCCCTGTGGACCCCAGCCCTTACGGCCGTTTCGTACTGGCAGCCGACGGTGCGCTGGAGCGCATCGTCGAAGCCGCCGACGCGAGCCCAGAGGAGCAGGCGATCGGCCTCGTCAACGGCGGCATCATGGTAATCGAGGCGCGCCGGCTCGACGATTTCCTCGACGGGTTGCGCAGCGACAATGCCAAAGGCGAGTTTTATCTTACCGACATCGTCGCGATCGCCCGCCGCAAGGGGCTGTCATGCCGTGCCGTCGAGCTGCCCGCGGAGGAACTGCTCGGCATCAACACGCGCGCCGAGCTGGCCGAGGCTGAAGCGGCGATGCAGCGCCGGCTGCGCCGCGCGGCAATGGAAGCGGGGGTGACCCTAGTTGCGCCCGAGACCGTATTCCTCAGCGCCGACACCCAACTCGCCTGCGATGTCGTGATCGAACCCAACGTCACCTTCGGCCCCGGGGTGACCGTCGGCGAGGGGGCGCGGATTCGCTCCTTCTCGCACCTCGAAGGCGCGACGGTCGGAGCGGGCGCGATCGTTGGTCCGTTCGCGCGGCTGCGGCCTGGAGCGATCCTTGAAGAAGAGGTGCATGTCGGCAATTTCGTCGAGGTCAAAGCCGCCCGGCTCGGCGCCCGAGCCAAAGCCAATCACCTCTCCTACATCGGCGACAGCGAGGTGGGAGCGCGCACCAATATCGGCGCCGGCGCGATCACCTGCAATTACGACGGCTTTAACAAATTCCGCACGATAATCGGCGAGGGTGCGTTTATCGGCTCGAACACGGCCTTGGTCGCGCCGGTCAAAATCGGCGACGGCGCGATCATAGCCGCCGGCAGCGTCATCACTCGCGACGTTCCGCCGGACGCGCTGTCGATCGGCCGCGGTCAGCAGGTCGACAAGCCGGGGCGGGCGGCGGCCGTGCGGGAACGGCTGCGGAGGAAGAACTGATGTGCGGCATCATCGGCATCATCGCCAAGGATACGGTCGCGCCCGGCCTCCTCGAAGGGCTGCGCCGCCTCGAATATCGCGGTTATGATTCGGCCGGCATCGCTACGCTGGTCAATGGGCGGATCGAATGCCGCCGCGCCGAAGGCAAGCTCGCCAATCTCGCGCGGCGGCTCGACCATCAGCCGGTGCAGGGCGTGATCGGCATCGGGCACACCCGCTGGGCGACGCATGGCCTGCCAACGGAGACCAACGCCCACCCGATCGCCACCAGTCGGGTCGCCGTCGTCCACAACGGCATCATCGAGAATTTTCAGGCATTGCGGCGCGAGCTCGAAGGTCTCGGCCACATTTTCCACACCGATACCGACACTGAGGCGGTCGCGATCCTCGCGACCTATTTTCTCGAACAGGGACTGTCGCCGAAGGACGCCGTGGGCAAGACCCTCGGACGGCTGGAGGGCGCCTTTGCGCTGGCATTCTTGTTTGCCGGCGAGCACGACCTGCTGATCGGGGCACGCCGCGGCAGTCCGCTCGCAATCGGCTATGGCGACGGCGAGATGTTTCTGGGCTCCGACGCATTGGCGCTGGCGCCGCTGACCCGCCGCATCACCTATCTCGAAGAGGGCGACTGGGCGCTCGTCACATCGAGCGCAGTGCAGGTCTTCGACGCCGCCAATAGAGAAGTTCAGCGCCCGATCCGCGAATCCTCCGCCTCCGGGGCGCTCATCGGCAAGGGCAACTACCGCCACTTCATGCTGAAGGAAATCTTCGAGCAGCCAGCGGTAATCGGCGACACGTTGAACGCTCTGATCAACCCGGCGACCCGCACCGTGCATCTGCCGGAGCTGCCCTTTGCATTGGGCAAGCTGGAGCGGGTGACGATGATCGCCTGCGGCACCGCCTACCACGCCTGCATCGTCGCCAAATACTGGCTCGAACGGGTCGCCCGCATCTCGGTCGAGATCGACATTGCCTCGGAGTTCCGCTACCGCGCGCCGGCGATGCCCAAGGGCGGCGCCGCGATCTTCGTGTCGCAATCGGGCGAGACCGCCGACACGCTGGCAGCGTTGCGCTATGCCAAGGCCCAGGCGCAAAAAATCATCGCCGTCGTCAACCAGCCCGAAAGCTCTATTGCCCGTGAAGCCGATGTCGTATTGCCGACCTTGGCCGGCCCCGAGATCGGCGTCGCCTCGACCAAGGCATTTACGACACAGCTCGCCGTCCTCGCCTGTTTGACCGTCGCGCTGGCACGCGCGCGCGGCGCGATCAGCCATAAGCAAGAGGCGGAGCTCGTCGGGGTCATGACCGAGATCCCGTCGCGCGCCAGCGATGTGCTTAATCATGACGAGCGGATCCGCGAGATTGCCGCCGAAATCGCCGAAGCGCGCGACGTCCTCTATCTCGGCCGCGGCAGCGCCTATCCGCTGGCGCTCGAAGGTGCCTTGAAGCTGAAGGAGATCTCCTACATCCACGCCGAGGGCTATGCCGCCGGCGAGATGAAGCACGGCCCTATCGCGCTCATTGACGAGAACGTGCCGGTGATCGTGCTGGCGCCGCACGACGATTTGTTCGAGAAGACCCTCGGTAATGTCGAGGAGGTCATGGCACGCGGCGGTCGCGTCGTGATGATTTCTGACACTGCCGGCGTCGCCCGCCTCGCCGACCGCCTCGCCTTCGGCATTGCGGTACCCAACTGCGATCCGTTTGTCGCCCCCCTCCTCTACGCGATCCCGATCCAACTGCTCGCCTACCACACCGCCGTCCTCAAAGGCACCGACGTCGATCAACCCCGCAACCTCGCGAAAAGTGTCACCGTCGAATAGCGGTGAAGCAAAAACAACAAATATCGCCAGGCGGCCTGGAAAACACTCGCCTTCCGGCCGGTAATTATTTCCTATGTCTCCGTGTTACCGGCCAAAGCCGAGCGCTCAAGAACAACGAATTTCGGCACAGCCGACAATTGAATTTGCACATTCGGCAGGTAGGACGGACCGCGCGAATTCGGTTGTTCTAAATCCGAGCGTGTCTCGACAGTTAGGCAGAGTACCCTGGCTGGCCCCGGCAGCCCACAGCAGCGGACGATCCCCGCGCACAACCCGTAAATCTGACGAGCACCGCCGCATACGTGGTCGCACGTATTGTTCAGATGCATGGATTCCAATGAATCCTGTTCTCGCTTCGCACCCGCTGAAGAAAAGAACGGTCATGGGGCATCGTTGGATGACGCGGAGGATCATGAAACTCGCAATGGGTTGGGCCGGCTTCGGATTGATCGGGGCGATCGCCCTGCTTGCCCCGATTGCGGTGGCGCATGCCGGAGAGCAAATTGAGCCGAGCGCGGGAAACTGGAAGACCTGGGTGATCCCCTCCGCCCGCGACTTTCGCGCTCCGCCGCCGCCGAACGATGCCGGCGCAGAGATCACCAAGCTGAAAACCTTGGCCAAGCAGCGCGACGCGACCGCGAAGGATTTGATTGCCTATTGGGATGTCGGGCCGCCGTCTTATCGCTGGCAGGAGATCGCGCTCGACGAGGTGCTCCGCGACAACCTGCCGTGGCAATGGGCGGTCCGCGACTTCGCCTTGATGCACGCGGCGATCTACGACGCGATGCTTACCGCTTGGGACAGCAAATACGCTTATAACCGCAAGCGGCCGAGCGAGGTCGACGCCGGCCTGGTGACGGCATTGACCAACCCGGCGAGCCCGTCTTATCCGGCCGAGCATGCGGTCGCCGCGGGTGCGGCAGCGGAGGTGTTGTCATATCTGTTTCCGGAGCGTGCCGCCTATTTCGCAGGCAGGGCCGAGGAAGCCGGGCGCTCACGCCTCTTGGCCGGTGTCCAATATCCAAGCGACGTCACCGCGGGCATCGAGCTCGGGCGCCGGGTCGCCGCCCTTGTCATCGAGCGCGGCAAAGCCGACGGCTCGGACGCGAAGTGGACCGGCACCGTCCCGGCGGGCCCCGGCAAATGGAATGGGGCCAATCCGATCCTGCCCCAGGTGGCGATGTGGAAGACCTGGGTGCTGGACTCGCCGAGCGAGTTCCGGCCGCCGCCCCCGCCCGCCCATGACTCATCTCAGAAAGCCGCCGAGCTGGCCGAGATCAAGAACTTTGCGCGCACCTCCAAGACCAACTCTGCGGCCTATTTCTGGGAGTACGCGGTTGGCGGTCTGCGCGCGCACCAGTACTGGAGCAGACAGATCGGCCGGCTCTTGCTCGAATACAGGCTCGACAATGACCCGCCCCTGGCGGCGCGAGCCTATGCATTGCAAAACATCGCCGGGCTCGATACCGGGATCGCCTGCTGGGACGGCAAATATACCTACTGGGCGATCCGTCCCTTCCAGCTCGACCCGGACGTCAAGACGCTGTTCCCGACTCCCAACCATCCGAGCTATCCCGCGGCGCACGCCTGTATTTCAACCGCCGAGGCGATGATCCTCGGCTACCTCTTTCCGCGCGATGCCGCGGCACTCGCGGCAGGTGCCGAGGAGGCTGCCGAGTCACGCGTCTGGGCCGGTATTCACTACCGCAGCGACATTGTCGCCGGCGCCGCGCTCGGGCGTGCCGTGGCCGCGAAGGTGATCGGGAGGGCGCAGCAAGACGGTGCTCAATAGGAATTGTCCCCGGGGCTGCTGGCGGGAATGCGCAGGTGACTGTCGTCGAGGAATTAGGCTTCCTCCAGCAATCCAGACTTCGTCTTGTACGGCTACACCGCCGGCATCGAACCGGCGCTGGTCCTTCACTGATTCTGTTGCCCGTCAATCTGATCCGGTTTCTGGAGGCGCTTCGAGTGGGCCTCCCGGCTATTGCCGCGGCCCGCCGGATGGGCGTTCTCTCCGCCTCGGAGAGGCTAGGCTCGGGAGCAAACTTACGGTTTCGCCTCGAAGGATTCGGCGACAGTCTTCGCCATATCGAGGAACTGGCGCCTGACCTTCGCGTCGGGGATCGCGTAATAGAGCCGGATGAATTCGATCGTCTCCGGACGCTGCAGGTGTTCTCGCCATTGCCGGTCCTCGGGGCTGATCTCGGCATCGTCGGGCCGCAGATCGCCGAAAAAATAGGAAATCGGCACACCCAGGATGTCCGCCATGGCGGACAGGCGGGAGGCGCTCACGCGATTGGCGCCGCCCTCGTATTTCTGCACCTGCTGAAAGGTAAGGCCGAGCGCGTTGGCGAGCGTCTCCTGGTTCATTCCCAACAGCAGACGCCGCATCCTGATGCGGCCGCCGACATGCACATCGATCGGGTTCGGCACGCCGGTGCCGCGCCCGTATTTTGGAGCCGAGTTGGGCTCCTCCACCTCTCTCGCCGACCTCTTCAACGGATGTTCCCCTCTGCGCCGCGCCACATCAGGTTGCAACGGGTTTGCCCGGAACGCAAGCAAGATTCGACAAATGCAGGCATCGAGGAGCGCCGAATTAACCTACGGTAGAGTAACCGCAGGAATATGGTTAATTTCGTTGCACCGCGACCCTCAGCCATCTCTGCGGCCGATCTCGTCGTAGCCCCGCCGGTTGCTGATGAAGACCAGCGCCATCAGGCCGATCCCCAGGGCAAGTGTGACAATGACGCCCAATCCCATGGCGAGCCAACCGGCGGCGCTGATCTCGGAATCGCCGATGCTGGTCCACAGCACCGCAATCAAAGCGCCGATGACGATGACGATGACGCCCGCGACTGCCGCCGCTACCCAATTGAGCGCCGGTTTCATTGTAGGAGTGCCGCGACTTGCCTCAGATCTTTGATAAACCGCTCAATCTCGCGGCGGCGTGTCTCTTCGTCCGGGGCACGCAGCAGGGCCGACGGATGCACCGTGGCGAGCGCGCACGGCGCCAGCGCAAAGGGCACGAGCCGGCCGCGGTCACGGGTCACGCGAAAGTGTTTTCCGAACAAAGCCTGCGCGGCCGTCGCGCCGAGCGCCACGACGATTCGCGGCTTGACAACACTGATCTCTGCCTCGAGCCACGGGAAGCAAGCCTGGATCTCGACCGTACCCGGCTTGCTGTGGATGCGGCGCGGTCCGCGCGGCACCCATTTGAAGTGCTTGACGACATTGGTGACGTAGGTCTGCGTGCGGTCGATCCCTGCCTCGACGAGGCAGCGATCGAGGAGCTTTCCCGCCGGTCCGACAAAGGGATGACCGGCGAGATCCTCGGCATCGCCCGGCTGCTCGCCGACCAGCATGACGGAAGCTCCCTCCGGCCCTTCGCCGAACACCGTCTGCGTAGCGTTTCGATAGAGGTGGCATTCGGTGCATCCGGCCGCCGCCTCGCGCAGCCCAGCAACGCTCCGCTGGGACGGGATCTGGACGCTGACGGTAGTGTCTTCTTCGCTCACAGGTCGTGTCCGGTGCAGCAAAACATACCGGATAAACGCGATTCCCGCGCGCCTGTGTCCAACACGAACGGAACCCGCCCTGTTCCTGCCGTCCGCGTCATGGCAAAGTGCCCGCCCGGTGCCCTTCCACGGAGATTTGCATGCCGACCAACAGCCAGCATCCGGAAACGCTCGTCCTCCATGCGGGGTACCGAAGCGACCCGGCGACCAACGCCGTCGCGGTCCCGATCTACCAGACCACGAGCTACCAGTTCCGTGACAGCAAGCACGCCGCCGACCTGTTTGGTCTGGCCGAACTCGGGAACATATACACGCGGATCATGAACCCGACGACCGCGGTGCTCGAGGAGCGCGCCGCCGCGCTCGACGGCGGGGTCGCCGCGCTGGCGCTGGCCTCGGGCCAGGCCGCCTCGCTGTTCGCGGTCCAGAACATCTGCCAGGCCGGGGACAATTTTGTCAGCTCCACCGACCTCTACGGCGGCACGTGGAACCTGTTCCTCAATACGATGATGAAGACGATGGGGATGGAAGTCCGGTTTGTCGATCCGGCTGATCCCGAGAACTTCCGGCGGGCCACCGACGCCCGCACCCGCTGCTATTACGCCGAGACCTTACCGAACCCGAAGCTCGAAGTGTTCCCGATTGGCGAAGTTGCCAGGATCGGGCGCGATCTCGGCGTGCCGCTGATCGTCGACAACACCGCCGCTCCGGTATTGTGTCGGCCGCTCGACCACGGTGCCGCGGTCGTGATGTACTCGACGACTAAATACATCGGTGGGCACGGCAACTCGATCGGCGGTCTCGTCGTCGATGGCGGCAATTTCGACTGGGCGAAGCACGCTGAGCGTTTCCCGCTGTTGAACCAGCCGGATCCAAGCTATCACGGTGCGGTGTGGACCGAGGCGGCTAAGCCTCTGGGCCCGATCGCCTACATTCTCAAGATGCGGGTGACTTTGTTGCGCGACCTCGGCGCGCCGATGAGCCCGTTCAATGCTTTCCTGTTCATTCAAGGGCTCGAGACCCTGCCGCTGCGCATGCGTGCGCATTGCGCGAATGCGGCGGCGGTCGCGAAATTCCTTTCTGAGCATCCTAAGGTGACGCGCGTCATCTACCCGAACCAGATGACCGGTGAGATGCGGCGTCGGGCCGATACTTATCTTGAAGGCGGCTATGGCGGGCTCGTCGGCTTTGAGCTGAAGGGCGGCCTCGAAGCCGGGCGCCGTTTCATCGACGCCCTGCAGATGTTTTACCACGTCGCGAATATCGGCGACGCGCGCAGCCTGGCGATCCATCCGGCAACGACGACCCATTCGCAGCTTTCGCCGGAAGAGCAATTGCAGACCGGTGTCGACGAAAACTACGTCCGGCTATCGGTCGGGATCGAACACGAGGAGGACATTCTGGCCGACCTGTCCCAGGCCCTGGAGGCCGCCTGACCCGCGCTGCGCCGCAAGCGGTCCTGAAGTTTCGCTGGCCGATCGATCTCGCGCTGACCGTCGCCAGCCATGGCTGGGTTCACCTGGCGCCTTGGCAGTGGGACCAGGAAAGAGGCCGGCTTCGCCGCACCGAGACGATCGGTGATCGCTTCGGCACGATAGAGGTCTGCCAACACCTGGCGGACGCCGTCGCGATTCACTGGACGGGGTTTAGCGCCGCCGACGAACTCGACATCATGGTTCGGGTGCGGCGTTGGTTCTCCGCCGATTGGGAACCCGCTCCAGCAATTGCGGCTTTGCCGACAATCGCGGAGTTGATCGAACGCGGCGGCGGCCGAATGTTGCGCGGCTCCTCCTTCTACGAAGACTTCGTCAAGACCGTGCTGACGATAAACACGAGCTGGT
>Ga0306920_100009309_pt1 | contig 13087 bp, 9 predicted proteins | sample flu12Cox44000170_FD_204666 | JGI IMG/M metagenome (GOLD analysis project Ga0306920, IMG submission 204666) | Lab enrichment of tropical soil microbial communities from Luquillo Experimental Forest, Puerto Rico - flux4day.12C.oxic.44.000.170 (v2)... | ecosystem: Environmental > Terrestrial >...
TCCACTAGCCAGGCCGCGCTGACACCATCGTTCCCGACAGCGCCGGGAACTGCGGAACGCGTTCCCCGCGATTCGCCGGAAACCGGCGACAGCCTCTCCCGGACATACGGGCAGGTGGTGTCAGCGGAGACGGCTATGCGCATACGGGGCCTCACGGTAGGGATCGCAACGGGGGCTGTCATCGTGGGCCTGGTCGCCGCCTGCGGTGGTGGCGGCGGCTATGGCGGCAGCAGCATGATGGGGGGCGGCGGAGGCAGCGGCTATGGCGGCGGTGGCTCGAGCAACCCCCCGCCGACCGTGACTTTCAGCAGTCCGGCGCAGGCCATGAGCATCAACCTAGGGCAGGCTGTGAACCTCGCCTGGTCGTCGACCCACACCACTTCCTGCACGGCGAGCACATCGAGCATGACGGGCGGCACCTTCACGGGCTCGCAGAGCGCTAGCGGCCACATGAGCGTAGTACCGACCGCGACGGGAACTGTCACCTACACACTGAACTGCAGCGGTGCCGGCGGTACGATGACAGCCACGAGTCCCACGGTGACCGTCAACCCGTCGATCCTGAGCCAGCTGGCCAGCGTCCATGCGGTGACGATCGGCTCGACGCTCGACCCGACGCTCGGAGAAGGTAACCCCCATGGCCTCGCGATGGCGCCCGTCACGGCCGGACTGATCACCGCCGGCGATCTGGTGGTCTGCAACTTCAACAACGCCGCCACTCCGCCGGCAGAGGGGCACGGCACGACCATCGTGGGTCTGCATCCGACGCCGGGTGCAAAGCCGTACCGCATCGCCCAGGATGCAAAGCTGCAAGGCTGCAATGCGCTCGCGGTCCTGGCCGATGACAGCATCTCCGCCGCCGCCTTCACGGCCAATATGAACCCGCTCGTCAGCTCGAGCGGCGCGGTCAGCACACCCTTCGCGAGTGACAGCTTCAACCATCCCTGGGGCGAGGCGTACGTCGCGGCGAGCGGTGGTAACCCCGCGGCGATCTACGTGTCGAACTTCGATGGCTCGATCGATCGCATCGACCTGAACGGCGATGCGCCGACCTCTTTCACTCAGATCGCGACCGGCTTCTGCGGCAGCGGCTCACCGGGCTCGATCTATGCCCCGGGCGGTCTTACCTACGATCCCTCGATCGACACCTTGTATATCGTCGACACGAGCTCGAACAGCGTGGTCGCCCTGGCGAACGTTTCGAGCATCGCGGCGGGCGGTGTGGTCGTGAACGGCGGCTGCGCGTCGGTTGCCAACCCGCCCACCCCGCTGCCGACCTTCTCCGGGCCGTCCGCATCCTCGGCGCGCGTGATCGCGCACGGGGCCCCGCTCTTCACGCCGATCAGCGCGGCACTGCTCGCCGACGGCGATCTGATCGTCACCAACGGGGACGTCAATATCGGCGCGGGACAGATGCCGAATCTCGCGGTGGAGATCTCGCCGGTATTGCCGGGCGGCTTCGTCGGCGATCCTCTGCAGCTCGATACCAGCGGCACGCCGGGGGCGCTCTTCGGGATCGCCGCGACGGTCGACGCGCAGGGGCACCAGATCATCTACTTCAACGACGACAACAACAGCATGGTGATGATGCTGGCCACTCCGTAGATTTCCCGTGAGCGCGGGCAGGGACGCCCCGCTCGCTCACGCTGCGCGCTCTCGGTAGAGTGCGGGCTCGCTGGCGCGAGCGCCTGTGGCGCAAGCGAAGTCTGGTGTGCTGGCATCCTGGCGGCCGTTCGACTGGCGCAGGCAGACGTCACGAAGCTTACTGCGAGCGAAGGCGGGAGGGGCGCGACGATGCAAGGCATGATTCGCATACGTGCGGCGGCCAGCTACGATCTGCCGGCGCTCGGGCGACTCTTCGATGAGTACCGGCAGTTCTACAAGCTGCCCACGGAAGTCGAGAGGGCGACCGAGTACATCAGGGCGCGCCTTGCGGCGGGTGACTCGGTCGTGCTGGTCGCCGCCGATGAATCAGAGCAGCTGCTCGGCTTCACCCAGTTGTATCCCGCCTGGTGCTCGCTGCTCGCAGGTCCCGTGTACGTGCTGTATGACCTGTACGTTCCGCCGCGCGCGCGGCGGCGGGGCATCGCACGGGCGTTGCTCGAAGCAGCTGCGGCTCGCGCGAGGCGCGACGGGAAACTGCGAATGACGCTCTCCACCGCCAAGACCAATGTCAACGCACAGGCGCTGTATGAGTCCCTCGGCTGGGAGCGGGACAACGAGTTCTATGTCTACAACCTGAGCATAGCGTAGTCGCGCGGAGCCGCGGCTCGCCTACGGCCTGCTGAATGCCGAGGACGGCGCGGTCGGCTCACCCGGGGTCGGTGCCGCGCCGAGCGGGACGTAGAGCGTGCTCGGGTGCTCGCGGTCGTGATAGAGCGTGACGGTTACCGGGCGCGCATCCGCCATCGACTCCTGCTCTACTGCGCCCCCTGAATTGTAGTTTTTCTCGCGATAGATCGAATTGATGGGGCCGATGATGAGCCGCAGCCGGCTTCCCTTCTTGACCTCCTGCGATACGAAGGTGAAGTGCTCGAACTCATACCGCAGCGGATCCTTGGTGCGGATCGGTCTGGGCTCGCGCGCGTTTTCGCGATAGCGGGCGCGCAGCACGTCACTCGTGAGAGGAATGGCGCTGCCGTCCCCGCGGATCTCGTAGATATCGACTCGGAAATCCGTATCGGACTGATCGATCGCGATCCACGCCGAAAGTCTGAAGAAACCGCTGATCTCGGTGTCCTGATCGAACGGCACGCCGTGATATATGAGCTGCTTGCCGCGCAGCGCATAGGTCATACGCTGGTCGACGAGGCTGTCGGGGTCGATGCTCGCCTCCAGGCCCGCGGTACTCACGTCGCGTGGATCGTAGCGATAGTGGTCCGGCCGCCCACTGGCGCTACCCGCCGCCAGCGCTCCGGAGGACAGCACATCATTCGCATTCGAAGTGGAGTCGAGGTGCAGTGCGAGCGTGCTGCCGGTTACAGCCGCGAGCGTATCGGCATAGCGCCATTTGTCCGCGTACATCACGTAGTAAGCGACCGGCTTGTGCAGGAATTCGGGCTTTGGTCCGCCCTGCATGGTCCATGCATACCACTCGAGATGCAGCTTCGGCAGGTCGAGGAGGCTCGCGGGACCGAAGGTCAGGCCGCCAAACTGCGCACTGGGTGTGCGCGTCCCGGCGTGGTCCCAAGGACCGATGATCAGGTAGTGACGCGCGCGTCCATCGGGTGAGGCGTGCGCCATGTACTCGCGGTAATGCGTGAGCGCGCCCGGCTGGTCGTCGTCATGACTGCCCGTAATCGTCAGGATCGGAATCGCGAGCCGTCCGTACTGCTCGGCGGTCGGATTGTAAGTGTCCCAGTAAGCATCGGGATGCGGGTGTTTGATCCAGTCTTGGAAGATCGCCGAAGGATTGCCGATCAAGGTGTCGAGGCCCGCGTAGGGTTTGCCGGACTCGAACCACTGCCGGTATTTCGCCGCCCAGAATGGCTTGTCTTCGAAGAGTGCCTGCTGACTCGTGTGACCGCCAGTGAATGTCAGCCACTGAATGTCGTAGGGATAAAAGATATTTCCAAACATCGGAAAGTCGACACCTGCATAGGGTGAGGCGACCGGAACGATGGTGGCGAGGTGAGGAGGAAATTCCTTGGCGGTGGCCCATTGGTCATATCCCGCATAGGAGCCGCCCCACATGCTCACCTTGCCGTCGCAGTAGGGCTGTTTCGCCAGCCACTCCACGACGTCGTAGCCGTCGTTCGCCTCCTGCAGGAACGGCCGGTACTCGCCTTCGGAATTCCCTCGACCGCGCACATCCACGGTCAGGAACGGTAATCCATGCGAGGCAAACCATATCCCGCGCGGGTGATAGGTCTGACCGATGTAGGGAGTAAGGGTGAAAATGCAGGGCGCGGGTGCCTTCTGCTCGCGCGGGGTATACACCGTCGCGTTGAGGTGCACGCCATCGCGCATGGGGATCTTCACTCCCCACGTGAGCTGCACTTTGTCCGCAGCATCAAGGTCGGAGCTGGGATTTGGGAAGAGACTCGCCGAGCTCGAAGCGCAGCACGCGATCAGCAGCGCACCGACCAGTACTCTCATCAAGGTAATCTCCGGCCCGGACCAGGGTATTTATCGCGGATTCTACACATCGCTTACTTAGGGCAAGGCTTTGATTTCGCACGGATGGCCGGCGCTCGTTATGTTCAGGGCGTGAAGGGGCGGCCGTGAGTTACACTCGAAAGGCCAGCCCAGGGAACTGAGTCATGCGAAGACTAACGAACGAAGAACTCAAGGCCGAGAACGCACGCCGCCTGCTGCATCCCATGGCGCACCCGGGCACCGTGCGCGATGCGCCCCCCGACATCATCACGCGCGGTGAGGGTAGCTGGATCTGGGATGTCGACGGGCATCGCCTCGTCGATGGCATCGGTGGCCTGTGGTGCACCAACCTCGGCTTCGGCCGCCGTGAGATCCGCGATGCGATCGTCGCGCAGCTCGATGAGCTGCCGTTCTACAACACTTTCCGCGGCGCGACGCACCCGCGCGCGATCGAGCTCTCACAGCGGCTCGTGAACCTGATGACACCGGACGGGGTCGGCGCGGTGCACTTCAGCAACGGCGGCTCGGACGCCGTCGAGGGCGCCCTCAAGCTCGCCCGCCAGTACTGGAAGGTGCAGGGCCAGCGCGATCGCACCAAGTTCATCTCACTCCGCAAGGGCTATCACGGCACGCACTTTGGCGGCGCGAGCGTCAATGGCAACACGCCCTTCCGCCGCGCGTACGAGCCGCTGCTCCCGGGATGCTTCCACGTCGATACGCCGTGGCTCTATCGCAATCCATATACCGAGGATCCGGAAGAGCTCGGCCGAATCTGTGCGGAGCTCCTCGAGCGCGAGATCATCTTCCAGGGACCAGACACGGTCGCCGCCTTCATCGCGGAACCCATACAGGGCGCGGGCGGAGTGATCGTGCCACCACCGAATTACTGGCCGCGAGTGCGCGAGGTCTGCGACCGGCACGGTGTGCTCCTGATCGCTGACGAAGTGGTCACGGGCTTCGGACGCATCGGAGATATGTTCGGCACGCGGCTGTGGGGCGTGAAGGCGGATCTCTGGTGTCTCGCCAAGGGGATCTCCTCGGGCTACATCCCGCTCGGCGCGACCGCGGTCTCGAGCCGCGTGATGCAGGCATTCAGGGGTGCCGACCCCGTGCTCGGCACCATCAACCACGGCTACACCTACGGTGCACATCCGGTGGCGGCGGCCGCAGCGCTTGCGACGCTCGACATCGTCGAGGGCGAGAACATTCCGGCGCGCGCCGCGCGCGAGGGCAAGTACTTTCTCGATCGGCTGCACGCCATGAAACGCTTCCGCATCGTCGGCGATGTGCGCGGTGTTGGCCTCATGGCGGGGATCGAGCTGGTGGCCGATAAGGCAACTCGCGCGACCTTCCCGGTCGGGGCCCCGGAGCTTGCCCGCGTGCACCGTGAGACCTACAAGCGCGGCGCGATGATCCGCCTCTCGGGCGCGAACATCATCCTCTCGCCAGCCCTCACCATCGAGCGGCCGCAGCTCGACCTGCTGTGCGATGCTCTCGAGGGGGCATTCGCGGCGGCCGAATCCTGACGGCGCGTGTCGCGCAGCGAGGGGCCATGTCCGGTTCGCAAGGCGATTCGCTCAGTGGCCCGCCCGATGCGGCACTCTTTCCCGCACGCGCGGAGCGGCAGCGGATCGATGACTATCTGACGCGCGCACTCGCACTCGCGGATGAGCGCGTGTGCGCAGGCTCCGCCACGCCGACTCTCGAGATCGAGGCGTTCCGTCGCGAGCTCGAGAGCTTCGATTTCGCGACGACGCGACCCCTCACCGAGCTCCTCGACTGGTCGATCGGCATGCTCGAGCACGGGTTGACTCATCTCACGCACCCACGCTACTTCGGGCTCTTCAATCCGGCGCCGACCTTCCCCGCGCAGTGCGCCGACCGCCTCGTCGCCGTCTTCAATCCGCAGGTCGCGAGCTCTGGCACATCCCCTGCCGCGGTGGCGCTCGAAGCGTACGTCATCAGGCGCATCGCCGAACGCGCCGGTTTCCCCGCCGGTACCGGCGGCCACTTCACCTCCGGCGGCTCCGAGGCGAACTACACGGCGCTCCTTTGCGCGCTGACACGCGCGCATCCCGGCTTCGCCGTCGATGGCGCACGCGCTTTTGCCGGGCAGCCGGTGTTCTACGTCTCGAAGGAGTGTCATCGCAGCTGGGTGAAGATCGCGCACCAGGCGGGCATCGGCCGCTCGGCCGCGCGGCTCGTGGCGACCGATGGGCTCGGGCGGCTGTCGCTCGAGGCACTCAACCGGGCGATCGCGGAGGACCTCGCCGGCGGCTGCGTGCCGTTCCTCGTCGTAGCCTCCGCCGGCACCACCAATGCCGGCATGCTCGACCCGCTCAATGGCTGTGCCGAGATCGCCGCGCAGCACCGCCTCTGGTACCACGTCGATGCGGCGTGGGGCGGCGCAGTGATCGCCTCGGATCGGTTGCGCGGTGTCCTCGCCGGGCTCGAGCGCGCCGATTCAGCGACCATCGACGCTCACAAGTGGTTCGCGACCACGATGGGCTGCGGCATGTTGCTGGTACGTGCCCCGGCGACACTGACCACGACCTTCCAGGTGTCGGCGAGCTACATGCAATCGCACGAGCTCGCGCTCGATCCCTACATGAACACCGTGCAGTGGTCGCGCCGTTTCCTGGGTCTGCGGCTCTTTCTCTCGCTCGCCGCCGCGGGCTGGGCGGGCCATGCCGCCCTCATCGAGCGTGCGGTCGCGCAGACGGCCTGGGTCCGCGGCGAGCTCGAGCAGCGCGGCTGGAGCATCGTGAACGACTCACCCTTTGCGCTGCTGAGTGTCGTGCCACCGGCAGCGCTCGGCGAGCCGCGCGCCGTGGTCGCCCGCGTGCTCGCCTCAGGGCGTGCCTGGGTGGCGCTCGCACGCTTCGAGGAGCGCGATGTGATCCGGATCTGCGTGACGCACGGCGAGACGAGTGATGCCGATCTCGCCATCCTCGTGGAGACACTGGACCGGCGCTGATGGTGGCCACCGTGAGCGGGTGGCGCACAATGTCCGCATCGATGCAGGGGGACTCATGCTCGCAATAATCAGCGCCATGCAGGATGAGATCACTGCGATCGTCGAGTCGCTGGGTGAGGTGACAGTCCGGACACTCGGTCACCGGCAATACCATGCGGGAAACTTCGAGGATACTCCCGTCGTCGTGGTGTTCTCCGGGTGGGGCAAGGTCGCGGCGGCCGCGACCGCGACGCAGCTCATCGCCTCCTACGACGTCACGGACATCGTCTTCACCGGAGTCGCGGGTGCCGTGCGCCACGGATTGTCGATTGGCGATGTCGTGGTGGGGAGCGAGCTCATCCAGCACGACCTGGATGCCTCACCGATCTTTCCGCGTTATGAAGTGCCGCTGCTCGGCAAGGCGATGCTCCCGACGGAACCGGAGCTGCGCGCGCAACTGCACACCGCCGCCCTGGAGTTTCTGCGGCAGGACCTGGCCGTAGCGGTGCCGCAGAGCTCACGGGACTGGTTTCGGATCTCTTCACCACAGGTCGTCGAAGGACTCATAGCGAGCGGCGATCAGTTCATCGACAGCGCGGAGGAAATCGACGCACTCCGCCGGCGGTTGCCGAACGTCGCGTGCGTGGAGATGGAAGGCGCGGCGGTTGCGCAAGTGTGCGATGAATACTCGATACCATTCGGGATCGTGCGGACGATCTCCGATGCGGCCGACGAGAACGCCTCGCACGATTTTCCGCGATTTTCACGCGAGATCGCCGGGCAGTATTCGCTCGGCATCCTGGCGCGGTTCGTGCAGGCACCGTAACGATCTGCGTGCTTGGGTACAGAGCCGCCCCCGGAGCGGCGGGTCCGGGGGCGGCAACCGCGCAACCTGTGCTTACGCCGTGGCGCGCTGCGGGCTATTCGTGTTAGCTCAGTGCGCGAGCTCTGTCTCGCGTTCCGTCACGGTCGTCACCACGGACGCCCTGAGGAGGGCGAACGAGATGAGGAGATGCCCCGCGCGGGTGGGATGAATTCCATCCCAGAAGAGGTAGCGGTCGGGGTCTGCGCACACCGCATTCGTGACCACGCCGAAGGTCAGGCAGGAGTCCTGGACATCGCGCATCCCGTAACGATCGGGCGATGACACCACGGTGTGCAGGAACGCATTGATGTCGAATTGCCGGATCTGGATCTGCGGCAGTGCGCCGAGGGACGAGATCACCTGAGCCAGCGCGCCGTTGTAAGCCGCGGTGAGCTGCGTCGAGGCTCGCTGCGCGACCGGACCCAACGAGCGCACATAGGGTGTGAGCGCAGGATCCGCGAGATTGAGCACGAGGAACTCGCGAGCGCCCGCCGCCCACAGCATCTGCACGCTCTCCGCGGTGGCACCGATGGCCTCCTGGATGATTCCCATGCTGGTCGCACCCGTCGGATCCAACGGCAGCGCCTCGAGCGCATCGAAGAGGTCATTCGCGCCGATCCAGATGACATAGGTCCGGTTGGCCGGCGCCTGACCGCCGAAGTCCGTGAGAAATGCTCCCACCTGGGTGCCGAGATCAAAGTCGGGAAACACCGGCGCCCCGGGCCGTGCGCGGGCTCGACCGACCGCGTAGTTGGTGAACACGCCCGGCTCGCGCAGTGCCGGCTTACCGCTCACGGGAGTGTCGAGCTCATCGGTCAGATCTTCCGCCCAGGTCGGGCCGTTACTGAAATGATGCCCGCCGCTTGCGTACGGGTAGATCGCCACGGGCTGGTACGGCGGTCGGCTGACCTGCCCGAAGGCAATGTAGTGGTTTCCGGGATCCGTAAGGCTGTCGCCGAAAAACACAAACCCCCGCGATTCATCGGCTCGCGCGGTCGCCATCGAGGCGCCGAGGATCGGCAGGCAGAGCGCGAGCGTGAGTCGCGCGTAGATACTCGTTCGTTTCATGTCGGTCTTCCTCAAGGCAAGGTTGTCGCTGGCAAATGACTAACACTGGCATTCCCATCGATGTGTTTGAGTGTGCCCCGGGAATTTCGGGTACCTGCGGAGCTGTGCGTGCGGTCCGAGGTCCGCCCGGCACTTTTTGGTAGCCATTCCCGGCTGCCGATGCTCTTTTCAATATGGCCGACTCATCCACGACGTCGAGGGGTAGGCGAATCCCCACGCAGGGTGGGAGAGCCACGCAGGGTGAGACAGTAATAAAGGGAAGTCCGCCATGATGAGAGCCAATGAACCCGAGCCCTGGGGACAGCTGAGCGAGCTCGCGCGTCTTGCGCCTACGCCACACAACACTCAGCCGTTTCGCATCCGCCCGTGGAATGGGCGCGTGGCGCAGATCGTCGTCCTCAGAGAACGCATGCTGCCCGTTGAGGATGCCGGGAACCGCTTTGTCCTAGCTTCATTCGGCATCTTTGCCGAGACGCTCGAGTGTGCCGGTCGTCACCTGGGGCTCGAGGTCCGGGTGACGGCCTACCGCGAAATTCTGCCGCCCGTCATCGAGCCGAGCTCCGGCCCCGTCGTGCTGGGGCTCGCAGAGGTTGTGGGTCGCTGCGCCGTGGAAGACCAGCGGTCGATACTCGACGCGCGACGTACCTCCCGTCTGCCGTACGAAGATCGGCTGGTGACGCCGGAGGCGCTCACGGAGTTCGAGCACACTGCGGCATCTCACGGGCACCGCTTCGAATCCTTCGCAGACCCCGCCATCGTGCGAGATGTGCTGAGGCGCAACGTGACAGCGCTGCTCGAGAACAACCTGAAGACGGCGGAGCTCGAGGAGCTCCGCCGGTGGATCCGCATTGCCGACACGCCGCCGGTCGGCGATGGACTCTGGGCTGGGCCGATGAACCAGCCGCGGTTGGAGATGCGACTCGCACTCCGGTTTCCGCGCCTGTTCCTCTTGCCCGGAATCGCTCGCGCGGGCGCCAGGTACCTGCGCAAGCAAGCGGGCACGCGGCATGTCGCGATCCTCCGCGGACCGTTTGGCTCGTGGCCAGACCTGGTCGACGCCGGGCGCATGCTGATGCGGTTGTGGCTATCGATGACGCGCCACGGCGTCTACATGCTGCCCTTCTGTTCGATGATCACGAATGCCAGCTGCAATCGGTACCTGCGGGAGCAGTTCTCGGCCGATGACATCTGGTTCATCCTGAGATTCGGCTATTCCGCGATGCCGCCGAAAGCACCACGGCTGGCCTCGGTGCTGCTCGGGGATGACGACTGGCCGGCTTACGCGTTGCCTAAACGCGCTCGGCTCCGCAGCGGGTACTCGCCGACGTGAATGGGATGTCCAGGCGGTCAGCGCACGCTCAAGCGATCGCGCGTACGACGCCACCATCGGCCCGGAGCGCTGCACCCGTCGTAGCGGACGCTCGCGCGCTACACACGTAGGTAATGAGCGCCGCAACCTCTGCCGGCTCGGCAAAGCGGCGCAACAGGGAGGTGGGCCGTGCCTGGCGGAAGAACTCCTTCTCGACCTGCGCGGCGCTCTGACCGCTGGAGGCGGCCAGCTGCGCGACGAAACCGCCCACTCCCTCGGAGGCCGTGGGACCCGGGAGCACGCTATTCACGGTCACGTGGGTCCCGGCCAGACTCTCAGCGAGACCGCGCGCGACGGCGATTTGCGCGGTCTTCGTCACGCCGTAATGAATCATCTCGACCGGGATCTGGAGTCCCGATTCGCTCGACACGAACACGATGCGACCCCAGTTCCTTCCGCGCATGCCGCGGACATAGTGGCGGGAAAGGCGAACGCCGCTCATGACGTTGCTCTCGAAGAAGCGCGACCAGTCCGCATCCGTGATCTCTTCGAAGGGCTTCGGCTCGAAGATCCCCATGTTGTTGACGAGAATGTCGAGCTCCGGAAAGGCGGCGATCACCCGTTCGCAACCCGCGGCGCCGCTCACATCGGCCGCGATGCCCTCGGCGCGCACACCCCTCGCGGAGCGCAGTTTTTCAAGAGCTTCATCCACGCGCCGTTGCGTGCGGCCGTTGACGATGACGTGCGCACCCTCCCTGGCGAGGGCCTCAGCGGTTGCGAAGCCGATGCCTGCGGTAGACCCCGTGACGAGAGCGCGCTTACCGGTGAGTCCGAGGTCCATGAGTGGAGCTCCTGCGTGCGGTTTTGTCTGACGCTACAACCGACTTGAGAAAATAGGCAATCCGCAGGAAGAGAGATAGATGCGGCGCGGCGCATGCGCCGTGAGCGGAGCTGCAACGCGGCGGGTGTGTGTGCGAGGGAGCTAGCGCGCGGGCGGCAGTGAACCGAGGAAGGTGCGCAGCCCGTCGGCAACTTCCGTCGGACAATCGAGCGGAGTGAAGTGTCCGCCGGGAAGCTTCACCAGGGACGCGCGCAGCAATTCAGCCAGCGGTTGCCCGACGTCCTGGATCGAGAGAAATTCGTCACGTTCTCCCCACAGCACGGTAGCGGGCACGCCGCTCGCCCGCAGGCGCTCGCCGACATCTGCAGTCTGGCTCGGATCGAGATCGCGTGCAGCGCGAATCAGTCTGAGTCCTCCCTGCTCACCCTGATACGCCGCCAGCATCTCCCGGAGCGCCGCGCTTTTTGCGAGCCGCCGTGCAAGTACCGGGAAGAGCCGGTGCGCATCGGCCGGATCCCAATCCCGAATGCTCGTAATCGCATCCATGGCCCATTCAGCCGCGTAGACGCCATCGAGAACCGCGAGGCCGCGGAAGCGCCCGGGCGCCTTGGCCACCATCAATTGCGCGGCCGCTGAGCCCACGTCGTGAGCGATGATGACCGGGCGCGCCGCACCCAACCGATCGAGGAGCTCCAGCATCCAGCGAGCCTGGCTCGCCATGTCGACGCGCACGCCGGCCGGAGCGCCGGAATCACCGTAACCGACGAGGTCCGGGATGAGTGCCCGATACCCGGCGCTGACAAGGAGCGGCGCGACGCGCGACCAGAGGTGCCGGGTGGCCGGAAAGCCGTGCAATAGAAGAAGAGGGGAGCCTTCCCCGTCGTCTTCGAGGCACACGCTGACGTCGCGTATCTGAATCGTCTCGGCCAACGGGGTTTCCGACGCTCAGCCTCAAGCCGCTGGAGTATATCGCTTCGACTGCGAGTACCGGACGGTTGCGCTTCGGCGTTATCGATCAACGACTACCGCGCGCGGCGATCCGAGTGCTTGCGAGAGACGGCCGACGAACGCGATGGCATAGCTCGGCGACCGAAGCAACAATACCGGATCGTCCGAGAGCGCGATTCCGTCCGCCACGATCAAAGGATCAAAGCGGGCGCTTTCACAGTCGGCCGCAATCCCGGGCGTGGCCTGAGTAATTGTCAGTGTGCCCGCCTTGAGGTGCTGACGGCCCTCCGGCCAGGCAATCGACGCGTTGTCGGTGGTGTCGTTCGATTCTCCGACGTAGACCATCATGTCCCAACGCACAGGGCCCCTTCGGAGCCGCTCGCTAAGACGTTCCTCCATAGAGCTTCCGTGCGTCGACACCCGCTGAGACGCTGGCGTCCGCTGCTCTCCGTCGTCAGGGATGAAGCGCCACCGAACGAAGTGCGTGCGACCGTCTGCATCGATAAACCGGAAGGTATGGATACTGAAATAGGCCGAGTTGGCGTAACTGGCCGGTGGCTCCGTGGCTGCAAGAAAGTTCGACTGCGCGAACGCGTCAGGATGAGAGTCGAGGAAGTCGCGCAACCTGCCCTGATCGGGCTCGCCGGTATTCGGATCCGGTTTGACCGCCTTGATCATTTCGTTGAACACCAGCGGCTCTGAGGCGGCGAATACCGGCGTACTGAGCATGGCCATGTGCTGCCGGCTTCCGTCGGACAGTCGAAACTCAAGCGCCATCTCGTGCGCGCTGCGGCTGCTCGCGTTGCCGCCGCTGACCGAGAATTGGGCAACGACCGGAACCGGATGCCCGGCGAACAATCGTGAGCGAGTGAGCACGGACGCCGCCGACGTGCCGACAAATTCTCCTCGAGCACACATCGCGCGGGCGTGATTTGTGGGCTCCCCCGGATGAACGTCGAACGTAGCTTCGAAGTCACGGATGACCTGATGGGGTGTGGCCGG
>Ga0306920_100009312_pt1 | contig 13084 bp, 16 predicted proteins | sample flu12Cox44000170_FD_204666 | JGI IMG/M metagenome (GOLD analysis project Ga0306920, IMG submission 204666) | Lab enrichment of tropical soil microbial communities from Luquillo Experimental Forest, Puerto Rico - flux4day.12C.oxic.44.000.170 (v2)... | ecosystem: Environmental > Terrestrial >...
GCGGCCGTCGGTGGCGATTGTGTGCAGCGCCGCGATTGCACCGGCTGGATCGTCGTCGTAGCGGTCCGAGAGAACCCAGCGGCGCAGCACCTTGCGGGCCGATGGACTGAGCTCGTCTGTGGTGAGAGCGTTCGCGGTGAGCTGGCGCTGGGCGGTGCTGGCGTCGACGCGCTCCACGCCGACTGGCGTCGCGCACCCGACGGCGAGCAGGAGCCAAATCATGGAGCACAAAGCGAGGGGAAGGTGTCGCGCTGGCGAGCGCTTCATATCGTCAGAAAAGTTCGGCAAGCTTTGGTCGGTCGATTACGCCGCATCCGCGTTGCAAGGGTGTGTCCGTGCTATAATCTGCCGTCGCAAGATGCGGGGGCTGGTGCCAGGAGTAGATTCCAAGAACCGCGATGGCAAGAGAATCAGCGCACCGCCGGCACACCCTCGCGAAGTCGTGACGAGAACTCTATCTCGGTCAAGCTGGCGTCTACTCGGCTCGTAACATCTGCTCGTTGGCGCAGCTCTTCGAGCGGGATGCTCGTATCTACCGCACCGTGCTCGTACAGATAACCGGGCAGATGCCCGGTCAAGATGATGCGCCAGTCAAAGGGGATCGAGGATGTCACGGCACGGATCATGTCGAAGATCGTCGTGGTGCAGTTCGTCGTCAGTGTATTGTAGAACCTTGGACGAACGGCAAGGTCGTTGGCTTGCTCGATGTATTCGACAAGCAGCGCGCGGGCGCGCGCTGGAGGGGTCCTGAGCCGATAGAGCTGGATCTGCTCGTTGCGCACCTTGCGGAGGGTCATCAGGTCACGTTCGTCGGCCCCGATGTAGACCAGTTCGTGCGTCTTGAAAAACCCTGCGACGGCCGAATATTGGTCATCCTGCACCCGTCGCAGCTCGATAGAAAAATCGAGGTAGCGCCCGTCGTCGAAACCGAAGCTCATGATTGTGTGGGCAATAGACGGTCCCATCCAATAAACAAGGAACAGATCGAGCGATCGAAGCTTCGAAAGGTCATATATCCGCTGCTCCCAACGCTCGGTGTAATCCATTTCGGTATGCCAAATGAAATTGCGGACCTCCCGTGCGGAGAGCCGGTCGCCGTCAATGATGCCGGTAATGCCATGAGCGACATCGGCAGCCCAGTTCTTATCGTTCGAGGGACTGATGGAACCCGACCACGCAAGAAATACTGCATAGACGGCAGCATAAACCATCACGGCTCGCCAGCGTCTGCGCCGCACGACCGCGACCAAAGCGGCAACTGCTATCACATCCAAGGCCAGGCATGCTCCGATCCGCACCCCGGCGGATCCCGTCATTTGATAAGTGATCGCAAGATTTGCCCAAATCGCAGAAAAAAGTAGACAAACGAGAAGGGCGACGATTCCGCCAATTTGCAAGATGCGTCGCATCAATGCGCGAACCGTTCTACGGTATCTTTAGGTCTGGCACCGGTTGAATCTTTAAGTTTTTTGGAGTCGACCGCTTGTCCCGCCCCCGATTGGGCGATAGCAATGAGCGCGAGTGGAATCCGGCTGGTCGCGATACAATTCTGCTTTCATGCGGCTAATTATGGCAAGATTCGCGATTATGTCATATTGATCGCGGACGGTAAGATGGTCGAGCAATCAAATCAAACACCCTCCTTAGGCCGGCGTGTCATTCAATCAGCTCGCGTCGCGGAGATCGTGCGGAATGCGGAAGGCGAAACGTGATACAATATTACTTATCCAGTCGTTCCGCTCGGTGTATTCCTTGGAGCAACTGAGCTTAGCGCCGGGCTACTCGATAACCCCCAGCTCCTTGTAGACCCGCTCGGCGCCCGGATGCAGCGGCGCGGTCAACCCGTCTCTGACCATATCGCGCGGTCTCAGTCGGCCGAGCGCCGGGTGCAGCGAGCGCAGCTCGGCGACGTGGTTGAGCACCGCCTTGGCGACCACATCCACCACACGCGGGTCGATCCCAGCCGATGTCACCAAGCTTGCGCGGCCGCCGAAGGTCGGGATTTCGCCGACGATCCCATATATCTCGCCAGGGATGGTTTCGTGTTTATATATAATACAGATTTTCGTGCAACAGCTTCTCGATCGCCGGGCCGGTCATCGCGACGAAGTTGACAGGACACGCGGCCAGCTGGGCTTTGACGAACGGCGATGGATGCCCGACGATCAGCAGGCTGGCGTCGATAGTCCGGCTGCAAAGCGCGGATGTCGTCGCGTCGGCCTTCAGCTCCGCCGGCAGCTCCCGCTCCTGGTCGCGCCAGCCGAGTTCCGCTTCGAGGGCATCCCAGGTTGTTCAGGTGCCGGTGCCCCGGCTGCCTATATTGATCCGTTTGCCCGCCAGGCCTGCAGGATCCTGAATATGCAAATCGGCGCGAGCCATGACGGTAACGAGCTCGGGATAGAGGGACATCACCGAGCGCAAACCAAGGAACGGTTGTCCGCTCCACGTGCCTTCGCCTTTGTAGGCGGCGAAGTGAACATCGGACTGGACGATCGCGAACTCGAGTTCGCCGGACTGAAGCGCCCCCGATATTATAGACAGATCCCAGCGTCGTCTCGGGCGAGCAGCGGACTCTGTACATACTGAAATCCCGGTTCGCGATTTGACAGATCGCCTTGCCCACCGGGTAGTAGACGCCGTTCGGTTCGCCGGTGCCGACTGAGGCAAAGACCTCGTCAGCACGCGCGGAAACCGAGAGGGCTGCGGCGGCCCCAATCAGCACCGCAACCAGCGCGGCGGCGACAGGCCGCACTCGACAGGCCTCCGACGCTCGGGCTTGGTCGCTCATGCGGGCTCGTCCCACTTCATCACCTGATCATAGACCGATATGAATGAATCCGGCGGGATGCTGACCGCGCCCTGCAGCGGATGATCCATGGCATAGATCAGAAAGATCACGATCCCGAGGAAGAAGCCGGTGATCCCGCCCAACAGGATCTGCGGCACCAGATCCATGTGCAGCATCCACAGAAAAGCAATGCTGAGAAGGGCGCCGATGGCGACCACGTACCATAGAACGGGCGGGATGGCCGCGGTGACGCTCGCGAGTCGCTGCTCGCGCTGCACCGTCATGGCATCCAAATAACGCAGCAGCTCGCTGTGCAGCACCTCCTGAGTTTTCGTCGCTGGCTCGACCGACATCAATTGCGCGCGGATCGCCTGCAGCCGATGCTCGCCGCCCATGGGTACGACTCCCTTTCGGTGGGCGGGCCAGTCCTTGTCGATGACATAGTGGATGTAGTCGCGCAGCTGGGCTTTCAACTCGCTGCGGAGCGGTTCGGGATAGGCATCGGTTGTGCGGTAAATGGTCGATAGGCTCGAGGCCTCGCGGCCGACGTCGTCCTGCAGATCCTTGGTGTTTTGAAATGTCGCGACCGTCAGCAGCCCGAGCAAGACCGCATAGACCAGTCCGAAGGTCCCGGCGATATGGATGATCAGCTCGTTGGACGGCTCCTCACGGTGCAGCAGGCGCCGCATCAATGGATGGACGAGCAGAATGCCCAACCAGGTGATGCCGACAAAGAAAGCGCAAACGACTAGGGCCAGCTGTCCAGCCGGCAAACGGTCGAGCCAACCCGTGATCCAGTCCGGCATAGCCTCCTCGCGTCCTCACTTCACACCGTCAGTTGTCGGCTACTCCTCGGCGAGTCGTCGTCCGGCACCGTGAAATGAAGCGAGTCTCATCAATCGCGCATCGCAATCCCCCAACACGGCTTGGCCGGGGTGGTCGATGCGCTTCGCCACGGTAAGCGGCGGCACTACGGCACCAGCCGTCGGGAGCGGATCATCACGGCGGTGGACGCGCCGCTGCCACGATTGGCGCCTTGCGGCGAGCCATCCACTTAAGCGTGTTGATCCGCGGAAGCCCGATCTTGCACGGCGCCAGCTGCATGCCTTCGTAATCCCCAGGCCTGTGACCGTCGGGCACACGGGCCAAAAAGGCGGGCGCCCGCGTGCCCGCCCGCCTCTGAGGTTCTCTCACACTGTAGCGAGAAGGGCCGACGTCAGGTCACTCAGACTGCTATAGCTGCGATCGGGAAGCTGCTCGACCCTCCGTAGCCCCATCGCGTCTTCGTTGCTCGCTCGTGCCGCTCGCAGCAGCTCTTGCTTGGTCGCTGGAAACGAGACGGTCCGGAGATAGGCCGGTATTCTATCGGTAGCCTCGTCATGCACATGCACGGTGGTCGGAGCGGAGGCCACCGGCTCGTAGCGGGTTGTGGCCGCCGGCTCGTAGGTGGTGTAGCGGGTTGTAGCCGCCGGCTCGTAGGCATGGTGGGTCACGGTGGTCGTTGTGTGCGTGTCGTACTCCGGTTCGTGGGGGGTCAGTACCCGTGCGTGCCGGGTCCCGAGCCACGCGCCCACCAGCGCCCCGGCCAGGCTGAGCAGAAGTCCCGAAAAGAGCCCTTTGGCACCGGCAGCCGCTCCGCGTGCCGCGGTTTCGGCCGCCTTGCGAGCCTGCTGCTCTGCGTTCGCCAACGCCGTCACGGCGTCCTGCTCCATTCGCGCCACCCGCCGTGCCGCTTCCTCTTTGCTGATACCGGCCTGTGCCGCGACCAACGTGGCGAGCCGGTCGCGCTCCTGGTCGGTCAAGTTGCCATTGACGACCCGCCGCCCGGCCAACGCTGCTATTTCGCTGGTAATTTGCGCGCGCGTCATCTGCGTCGGGTCACCGCTGGACGTCAGGGTTTCCTCGAGCTGGTCGACCAAGCCCTTGGGGCTGACCTGTTGGGCGACACCGCTCGCGAGCGAGCCGGCACTGCTAACTGCGCCACTGGCAGCTGTACCGGCGGTCGACGCCACAGTACCGACAATTGCACCGACCGCCTGAGCAAGCAAGATCGTCATTATTAATATCGCAACAGCCCAAACTGTGATCCCGTGCAACTCGGCATCGAGGTGGCTGTGCGTTCCGGAGAGGCGGGCAGCGACGTACGCGCCAAACCCCATCGACAAGATCAGATTGATGGCCGTCCAAATCCCGGCGCCGAGCCCATAGCCCGCCATATCGGAGGCGGTGCTCTGGGTGAAGTGGAGCCCGCCGGCGCCAAACGCCACGCCGAGAATGCTGAGCAGGATCATGCTCGCTCCGGCAACGACCGCCCCGGCCAACACGGAACCCCAGGAGATGCGGCTGTAAGTGCGTCGCGATCCCGCACGCACCGCCGTGGGAAGATTGGTTTCGTCGTAAGCGGAATATGCCATGTTCAACTCCCCTCTATCTTGATTTGATTGAGTCGTTCCCGCTGCACGGCTGCCCGACCCAGGGATGGCGGCGCGGCCGATTCGGAAGCTGCCATTTTATACTTCCGAATTCGACCAAGCCTCATCCCCAGAACGAGCCGCGACGGTTAAGTCGGCTTTACGACCCGGTACTCGATGCGACGATTGCGGAATTTACCCTCCAGCGTGTCGTTGGTGGCGACCGGGTTGGCGCTGCCGTAACCCTTGGCCACCAGCATGCTCGGATCTACACCCGCCGAAACCAGTGCCGCGCGCACCGCATCGGCACGTTGTTGCGACAGTTGCACGTTTGCCGACGGATCGCCGGTGTTGTCGGTGTGCCCGGCGATCTCGACCACGGTTCCGGACGGAAGCTGCTTGAAAGCTGTCGCGGCATGCTGAAGCAGTGTCTTGCTGGCCGCCGGAATTTCCGCGCTGTTGGTCGGAAAATTGATGATCGACTGGTTGAGTATGTTTAGCAGGTCGGTCGTGGTGAAGCCCGGATGCAGCGCGGACAACGCCGACTCGGTTCGGCTGGTGACCTCAGTAACCAGATTGCCCACCTTGTCGCTAAGCGCGCCGAACACCAGACCGGTCGGGAGCGCCCTCCGTAGCGAATTGATGATCCCCTCTCGATCGGCGTCGCCGATCAACCCGCCGACTTTGAGCGAATTCCCATCGAATACCGCCTGCACGCCGGAAGTCTTGAGATTTTCCAACGCGGTCCGCAGATCGACCAACCACGGCGCCGGCCCGGCAGTCCCGTTGATCGTGATGTCGCCCTTGACCTTGTCGGCGCCGAAAGTGCCTTTGAGCGCGTCGACGATCGAGGTACGCGTCGATTCGTCGTGCACCACACCGGAATAGGTAATGACCCCGTCGTCATTGGTAATTGCCAAATGAGCCGGTATCGATGGTATTGGCGCCGGCGGCAATACAGCCGGAGCGGCGGTTGTCGCCACGACCGTCGGCTGCGGGGTGCCGGACAACAGATACCAGAATAGGCCGAGTATCCCCAGCCCGGCCAGCAGCGGGATCAGCCAACGTCCCAGATGAGGAGCATCGTGGATCACGCTGATCGCCCGCGGTGCTACTTGCTCGATGCGGCGTGTCGTCGTCTGGATCGGTGTTCCCTGTAGAAAGCCGGAGAGCGCGGCCGGGATGCCCGATGGGATGACCCCCCCAGGGGTAATCTGGCCGATCAGTTTTGGCAGGATGTAGCCGATGGCGGTCGCGACGACACCGCTCCCCAGGCCGAGCCTGCTCGCGATCCCGCCAAGCGCCGTGTTGCCAAGTGCACGCTCGACCTGAGTGCCTGCAAGCGCCGCTCCATCGGTTCTGCCGAGCCATGAGGTGACTTCGGAGCCGAGCCCGGCTGACCTGAACTTGTCGATGAACCCGCTCACCCCGCCCGGGGAGCCGGTGATCAAGTGCACGAGCTCCTGCATCAGCTGGCCTGATTTAGGGCCAAGCCCAAACCGGCCCGCAACATCCTCGATCGCATTATCGATCATTGCCATCTTACTCTCCCATAAGGGCATACGGATACTTGCTATCCGCGTTCAAGTTTGTCGTTCTTGCTGTAACGCTGCTCCAGGTCTTGTCACAGGCGGTGTTGGTCTGTGGTCGCGGTGGCTGCGGACGGACACCCGCCCGCCGCGCAGCCTTCTCCCTCCGCGAGGTCGTCCGAGACGGCCGATCCGTCGCAGACGCCTCAACTGTTCTTTACGCTCTCGGTGCCGTCAGGGGCCTCCCGTCCGGGCCGATGCGCTCGATCTCGACCTGCTGGCGGCGGATCTTGTCGTGTACGGTCTCGACGTGGTCGCTGCCGATCTTCTTCAGCCCAACCTCCTCGACCACCCGCGCGGTCTTGCTGACCAGCGCCTGCTCGGCAGTCTCGCGGACTTCGACCGTGGCGTCAGCCCAATCGATGTCGCCGATGTATTTGGGGTCGGTTATCGCGCGCCGGAGAACCTCGGCATGTTCCTCGTGCAGGGTTACATCCGCCGAGACCTCCTTTTCCGTTACGAACCGGCGCACCCGCGTCATGCCGGTCTCGACCATGCGCTTGCCGACCTGCAGCTGCTCTTCGGCAAGCCGCAGCACCTCATCGTGCGCCTCGGCCAATTTGGGAGACACCGCAACTTTTTGCACGGCGGCAATCGGAGCCGCAGCGACCGCCGCAGCGGCGGCTTCGACCTTGGCGACCGGAGCAAGGCCCGTGGTAATTGCGCGGTCTTCCACGTCGATCGGCCGGTGGATGTCCAGAATGCCAGTCGCGTGGGCGACCTCAGTGTCGGGCACCCGGACCGATACGACCATACCGCCGCGTTCAAGCGATTGGTTGTACACATCGGCTTCGTGCTGAGCTAGCCCGCCGCCGAACATGCGCTGCCACAGGCCGGGCTCGCGCAAGCCGACCCGGTTTTTATCGAACAGGCTGATGTCGTCGGCGTGGAAGCCGCCGGCCTTGAGCGCCTCGACTGCGGCCTGGGCATGTGCGGGGGTGTCAAACGCGGCAACAACAGTTTGGTAAGCCATGACTATCCCTCCTCTTTGGACTGCTGCGGTTTTGCGCTAGCCTCGGGGCTTTCCCCGGCTGCTGGCGGCTCCACCGGAAGGCGTGTTACCACCGCTTCATGGTAGCGAAGGGTGACGCTTTCCCGGTGCCTCTCTGTCGAGCGCACTCGCCTAACGCGTACCTCCTCCTTCAGGAGCAGGCGGCGCTCGATCACGAGCACCTCCTCGACAATCGGAATTACGACGGTGTTGCCCTCTTCTCTGACAGACGGCATCGTGTCGATTTTCCGGTTGATCGGGATCCGATCGATCTCCACCAGATCGTGCGCCAGCAGTTCGTCGATCAACTGCTCGCGCTCATGAGTGATCCTCGAGACCTGAGCACGGCCTGTTTCCACGGTCTGCTTTGAGACCGTGACTTCTTCGGCCAGGAGAGGAAGGACTGCCTCACCGGCCTGTTCGCGGGTGCGGCCGTCTTCGGTTTGAGGAGATTCCACGGTCACCCCGACAGAAATCTGTGTCTGTGCCCGGCGAGGTGCTTGATATCCGGTCCGACCCGCTCCCGTCGGACGAGTTCCTGACGGCGGATCACGACGATAACAAAAATTAACGATGCGGGGAAACCAAAGAATCGCGATCGGAGCCACTTTGCTGTGTTAATGGTGAACCCTTGTGGAGATCCCCGCTTGCCGACGTGGGCTGGTGTTGGCTCCGATCGGCGAGGTGCGACCTCCAACCAGCGGGGCTTCAGACCGCTCTGCTTCATGGCGCTGCGCCGGCAGCCCGCCTGAAGCAACCGGCGAGCGTCTTTCAGCCGCCGCATCAATCAGACTTCACCGGATCTTAACCCTCCTATGCGTGTATGCTCTCATGTGAGCGTTCTGGACGCTTGGTCACGAAATGCGACGATGAAGGCAGAGAAATATCGAATTGTGGAATGGACCAGCGTGTTCAGAGATGGATCGAGAGTAGTGGCATACGAGCTGCAGTCCCAAACCAGGAGCAATCCCGAGAAATGGAACACACTCGGTACATCCAACACTCTGGCGGATGCACGCAAAGCGCTACTATTCCACGCACCCAATAACGGTTTCGGGTTGAGTTAACAGTCATGGCGGAACCGTTATCTCCGTTATCTAAAGAAGAAACGCTCGCTCTCGTGAGGCGAACCTATCAAGAGGTAATTGATACGCTCCTGTTTATTTCCGACGAAATGGAAATGCAGTGCCTGCCGACGAGAGACGGGGCAAGCGCGCTTCGAATGGCTGCGGGTCTATTGGCGTTGACTAAAGAATTGACGTAGTTTTGCAGCTCGCAACTCCCACTCTTGTACAGCTGCGCGGGGCTCAGACCCGCTGGAAAGCACATGCGCAAGGACTAAGAATTTTCCTCGGATCCGTGGGTTGATCAAGCTGCGGGCGAGTTGACATCGCCTGCCCTCCGTTCGAGCAACAGCGCCAGAGTAGTCGTCGCTTCGTCAATCAGTGATTCTTGATAGCGGTAGAACATCTCATCACCCATCGGAGTAACGATGGAGCTTGCATAGTGTTGACAGCGAGCGCGCAGTTGCACCAACTGATCTCGGATGTTCTCGGCGACAGCACACGCGCCGGGTCTAGTCAATAAATCTCCGCCGGGAAATGCCCTAATTTGTGCATGTGTTAGATCCGGATCAGTGAGTTCTTTGAGCAGTTCCTCTAATTTTTCGCGCATAGCATCGATCCGCCAAAGCCGAAACCGGCTGAATCCTTTCAACGCGTTGAATAGTATTGTTGCCGCCATGACCAGGTAAACCCAGTACGCCGGCGACATGAGGTCGACAAGCCACGGGAAATATATATCAGCGAGTTCTGGCTCACCTTTGATAAAGTATTGGCGTGCCTCGGTAGCAAGCGGCAACGCGGTGGCCGAGTAGGAATATTTCGGCGGATTGGCTTGGACAAATCCTGGCAGCTCAGCACTCAGCAACATCAGCAGGGCAATTCGCTCTGCTCGCCGAGCGCACGGGTTAGCCACCACCAAGGTTTCGACTCGGATAACCGGTTTATCCGCTGCGGGCGTCGAGCGCACCAGATCGTAGCGTCCTGCCGGAATGTGCCCTAGAGCTAGCCAGGGGTGCCGCGCCACCAGGCCCTCGAGATCCTGAAAGGTCGCGATATCCAGATCGTACTCGTTGATGACAGTCCGTATTAGCTCTGCATCCTCTTGCATCACGAAGGCAGCGAGATCCAACTTTCCCTCGCCGACCAGGCGCGCCTGGTCCTCCAGGTCGTGATTAGATAGCCGGACACCCAACCCCCGCAGATCAGGATCCTCAAATAGCTGACGCACGAGATAGGCTGTGCCCGAACCCTCGGGGCCGATTCCGATCGATGCGTTGTGCAGATCGGCGAAGTTGAGAAGCGCGTGGTTGTGCCGACCGAGAAGCAGCAGCGATTCAGGCTCGGGGAGCCGACCCAACATTTCGAGGCCTGCATCTGTCGGCACGGGCATGCCGTCCTGCACCAGGGCGAAAGCGGGAACGCAGCCCCGCCCAGCCTGGGTCAGTCGAGTGATGTTCTCGACCGAGCCTTGCGTCGACACGACGGCGAGGCTGCCGTGTTTTTGTTGGGCTCGCGCCGCCAGGCGTGTGGCCAGAGTGTGGTAGTGCCCGCCGGAAACTCCCGACAACAGCGACGCGTGCAGGTAGGCATAATCGTGAGAGACACCAAATCTCGACGCAAATGCAGCGACCACGGCAGCGGCGACCAGCAGCAGCAAGAGCCGCAGCAACGCCTTACCCCGCCAGATGCCGGGCGGAACGGGGACCCGAATTGATGCGCGCATCGCCGCCAGGTCACCGGCGGCGACCGATCACTACGCCGACCAGCGCGACGACCGCCAATGTTCCAAATAGAACGGATCTGGATCCGTTGCGCATAAGATGAACTGCAGCATCGATGGTCTCGTCGCCCGCACCGGCCACGCGCGTCGAAACCCGGTGCGTCAGGACGTCGACGACCGACGCGTTCGGCGGCAGCGAGGGCACGGCAGCGGACAGTGCCGCCGACACAGGCCAGGGTTGTGAGGCAGAAAGCTCCGGCGGCGCAGCAGTTAAACGCCCACCTCTGGCAACGCGAGATGCTGTCTCCGGAGGTTTGCCCCGAGAAGCGAGCACGAACATACCAGCTGCCAAAAGTGCCGTCACCGCGCCCACAGCAGCGAGCGCTGCAAATGGCCCTTTGTACAGGTCCACCCACCGATAGAGCCCGACAAGCGCGATAATGAACGTAGCGACGGCGGCACCGGTGCCGACGAGGGCAAAGCCAACCACCAAGCCGGTCTGTTTAATCTGCTCGGCTATCTGGCGGGTGGTCCGTGCCCTGAATTCTTCGATTTGCGAGCCTATCTTGGCGAGTTTATGCTCGATGTCCACTCCCAGAAGGCGCAGTACCAGTTGCAGCATCAGCCACGGCCGCGCACGATCAGCCCAATTGCAATTCCGAGAGCAAGTGCCCCGGCGAGAGCCCCGAGCGGATTCTTGCGCGCAATCCCCTCGAGTTCGGTGGCAAATGACTTGAGCTGATCGGTTGCCGAGGAGGCAATGTCGGCGCCGGTGCTGGCCAGGCCAGTGGCCGTCGATCCTACTTGTGACGCGACCGCCTGACCGACGCTGCGTGCGGTTCGCGCTGCCTGCCCACCCGCTTCTGAAACAACCTTTGACAGGACATCGTGTATTTTTGTCATCTCAGCGCGAAGGCTAGATACTTCTTCCGTCAGATGGTCGTGCGCCGCCTCGGCAGCGCCCTCCCGCTTGCCGGCGTACTCACTCGAAGAACCGGGGAAGTCTCTGATCGGCGTATCAGAACTCATTGTACCGCCCTCCCTATGGTGAGCGTCTCCGTGCCCATACGCGTACTTTAATGGGTCGTTTCGCTGAGTTGAAGAGCGTTGAGACCGTCGACGCCTCCGGTAGCCATTTTCGTGTAAGCGCCGGAGCAAAAATCGCTCACTGAAGCGGCCGGGCGGACCGGCAGCGCCGGATTAAAAATCCGGCAGCAGATGGCCTTTGTCGGAAAGCGGCAGGGGGCCAAGAGATGAAGGGCGTGGAGCCTTACGCTCGGGTTCGCTTTGCGGTTCAGATTGCAGGCGTGAGCCGGCGGGAAGCGGCGCTGCGTTTTGGGATTGACCCGCGGACGGTGGCCAAGATGCTGGCGTTTTCGGTGCCCCCCGGGTATCGGCGGAGCCGGCGCGTCCGAAACTGGAGCCCTTTACTGGGATCATCGATGAGATCCTGGCGGCGGATGAGGGTGGCCGCAAAAGCAGCGGCGTACCTCGGAGCGTATCTTTGAGCGGCTTTGCGACGAGCACGGCTATGCCGGCGGGATCACGATCGTTAAGGACTACGTGCGGGCGCAACGGCTGCGGCAGCGGTTTTGGATCTCGCCCGCGGCGAATACATTGCTCGCTGAGAGAACGCGATCGCGGTCGGCAACAGCGGCACTGGCAAGACGCACATTGCTCTCGGTCTGCTGCGCAGTGTCAGAACGTGGCCATCGCCAAGTTGATGCTGATAGCGGAGGAAGAGGCGCATCGGCTGGATCACGTGCGGGTGCTGCCGGAAGCGTGCCGTCGCCCAAGGCTTCTGGACAGCCGAATCACTACCCTAGGGGGCCGCCGTCAATCTAAATCGTCCGCTTGCCTCTGCCCCCCGGCGGAAGATTATGCTGTTCCAATGTTTGATCTGGGTCGAACGCTTCTTGCCGCGGTTGAGCGCAGCCCCGACGTGACAGCGATCGCCGACGGCAAGCGGCGGCTCAGCTATGTGTCCTGGTATGAGGAGATCGGGCGCGTCGCCGGCGGGTTGACCGTGCTCGGCCTCAAGCGCGGCGACCGTCTCGCTGTCATCCTGCAGAACCGGCTCGAAATGGCGAGCCTGCATTGGGCCTGCCAGTTCGCCGGCATCGTCGTGACGCCGCTCAACTGGCGCATCAAGCCCGAGGAGCTGGACTATTGCCTCGCCGATGCCGACGCCGCCGCGATCGTCTTCGACGATGTCGCGGCGGACACCGTCGCCAAGGCGGCGGCCGCCCAGCGGCTGCCGCGGATCGCAATCGGCCAGATTGACAGGGCCACTTGCCGTTTCGAAGACCTGCAAGGCAGCGCGAACGGGTTCGCGCCGCGGGCCGAGCCCGAGGACCTGTCGCTGCTGCTTTACACCTCGGGCACGACCGGGCGGCCGAAGGGCGTGCCGCGCCGGCACCGCGTCGAGCGCGCCGCCGCGCTCGCCCATGTCGCGCAGAACCTGTACGCCCGCGGCGAGCGCACGCTCGGCGTCATGCCCCTCTACCACACGATGGGGGTG
>Ga0306920_100009313_pt1 | contig 13084 bp, 16 predicted proteins | sample flu12Cox44000170_FD_204666 | JGI IMG/M metagenome (GOLD analysis project Ga0306920, IMG submission 204666) | Lab enrichment of tropical soil microbial communities from Luquillo Experimental Forest, Puerto Rico - flux4day.12C.oxic.44.000.170 (v2)... | ecosystem: Environmental > Terrestrial >...
CTGGTGCGAAAAGGAAGAGTGATGGCGGCGACTTTTCATCCTGAGCTGTCGAGTGACACACGGGTGCACGCAGAGTTTCTCAAGGTGGTGAGGAACGGCGCTGCCACGCACAATGCCTGAAAGACTCCCCGCATCGACCCCTCAGTGCTTCACGCTCTCCAGCAACTTGGCTTCGGCGGGAGAAGGTGGCTCGGCACGGCCGCCGAGGTACTTTGCCAGGAAGTTTTCCGAGGCCGCATTGAAGGCCATATTGTTCGTCGGCCGGGCGAAACCGTGCCCCTCGTCGGGGAAGACGTAGTACTCCACCGCCTTGTCGTTCTTGCGCATGGCTGCAACGATCTGGTCGCTTTCTGCCTTGTTGACGCGTGGATCGTTGGCGCCCTGACCAATCAGTAGCGGAGCCTTGATCTGATCAGCTTTGAAGAGGGGCGACTGCGCGTTGAGCATCTCTTCGGAGTCGCCCATCCGCTTGTGGAAGGTCGACAGAATAGTTGACCAATATGGGGGAATCGTCTTGAGCAGGGTATTCAGATTGGATGGGCCTACGATGTCCACCCCACATGCGAACGCATCGGGCGAGAAGGCTACACCGGCGAGAGTGGCGTAACCCCCATAGCTGCCGCCCATAATGCAAACTTTGGCCGGGTCGGCAACCCCCTGTTTCACCGCCCAGTCCTTGCTGTCGAGCAGGTCGGTATGCATTGCTCCCGCCCACTGGCGGTCGCCTGCATTCACGTACTGCTTGCCATACCCGGTGGAGCCGCGGAAATTGACCTGCAACACCGCGTACCCGCGATTGGCCAGCCACTGGGCGTATCGGTTGTAGCCCCACACGTCGCGTCCCCACGGTCCGCCATGGACGAACAGCACCATCGGCAGATTTTTCGGGTCCACACCAGCAGGCGTGGTGAGATAGCCGTAGATCTTCATACCGTCACGCGCCGTGAACTCGATGGGTCTCATGGAAGACAGTTTGTATTTCTCCAAGGCGGGCCGATCCGCGAACAAAAAGGTCGCTTTCTTGGAGGAGCGGTCATACACATAATGGGTCACAGGAGCGTCATCACTGACGAAGGTGACGATCCACTTGTTGTCGTCAACAGTGCGGGACAGGCCCGCAATGTCACCGTGGTTAACCTTCTGCAGTACCTCATAGTCTGCTTTGATCTTTGGATCGATGAAGTCGTACGCGGTGCGCTGCTTGATGAAAGTAACAACTTCCAGCGCGTTAGTCTTAGGATTCGTAATCACGCTTTCCACATCGAACTGTGGATCGGCCGCGAGGACTTTGCGTTCTCCTGTGGCGATGTCAAACTCCAGCAGGCGCGCGGAATTCACATCCAGGCTGGAGGTGATCCAGATCTTCTTGTTATCAGGCGAGAAGCCGGCGATGGCGCCAAAAGTCTCGTCTGGTCCCCACTTGATTAATTCATGCCAGGGCGACTTAAGGTCGTTGCGCACGCGAATGATCGTGCCGCCATCGGGTTGGTCCACCTTGGCGGCGCGTACCTGCAACGCGTTATCGGCTTGCCAATCCTGAACGTCACCCGGGTTCTCAGTGTCCAGATCGATCTTGCCGGTTTTGAGGTCCACCCCGTATACGTCGAAGATCTTGGGATCGCGCTTGTTGGCTTGAATCAGTACTGTGTCAGGGGTCTTCCAGTCATACGCCACCAAGTCAACCCGGACTTTTTCAAACGGGGTTAGATCCTTCGTCTGCTGGGTCGCGATCTCGGTCTGGTACAGCCGCCAGTTCTCGTCGCCGCCGACATCCTGGGTGTAGAGCACATGCTTGTTGTCATACTGCCAGGTGAAGTTGCGAATGCCGCGCTTTGTATCGGCCGTTATGGGTCGGTCGTCGTCCTTGCCAAGCGTCCGAATCCAGACGTTGAGCACCCCGTTCACAGGGGCGAGATAGCCAAGCTGGGTTCCATCGGGTGAAATTTGGGGATTCGTACGCTCCGGGTTTCCGAACAGGACTTCGCGCGGAATCAGCGGAGTCGTGGATTTTTCTTCCGCAAAAACGACAGACGAGAGTGTGGCGATAGTGGTAATCGCAAGCAGAATCAAGACCGAGCGTTTTAAGCGCATAAGGCACCTCCAAGCTGCGGCAAATCGATGGTCGCACCGGGCTGGCTTAGTGCGCAAGTGAAAGCTGACATGCGGACAAAGAACGTACAATGGATTGGTTCATTGAGGGGGTGATTTCCATGGGTCTGTATGATTTCTCGGCAAAATTGAACAACGGTCAAGACCAGAGCCTCGCAAGTTATCAAGGCAAGGTCCTGTTGATTGTTAACACCGCCAGCAAATGCGGATTTACGCCGCAGTACAAAGGCCTGCAGGAGCTCTACGCCAGGTATCATGACCGCGGATTGGAAGTTCTGGGTTTCCCCTGCGACCAGTTCGGGCACCAGGAGCCCGGCAACGATGACGAAATCAAGTCGTTCTGCGAGCTCAATTACGGCGTCAATTTCCCACTGTTCTCCAAGATCGAAGTGAACGGTGAGAATGCGCATCCTCTGTACAAGTTTCTAAAGGAAGAGAAGGGAGGCCTGCTGGGCGACGCCATCAAGTGGAACTTCACCAAGTTCCTGGTGGACAAGCAAGGCAACGTCGTCGAACGTTTTGCGCCGACGACACCGCCCGAGAAGATCACCTCGGATATCGAGAGCGAGCTGGCAAAATAGACGAGAAACATGGAATCGAGAAATAGTATGTTGTTCTGAGGAAGGATTTTCCGATGGCCTGCAAGATCGACTGGATCGGGGAATTGGCTTTGACGTTAGGACTGAACAGGAAAGAGCAATAGGATTTCCTTTTTGAAGAGAGTCGGCGCGTACCTGAGTACTTCAAGAAAGGTGATGAGGTTGAGATTGCGAACCGCCCAGCGCATCCCGCAAATGTCGCCATGGGGATGAACGATGGGTTTTATGAAGTAAAGCAAGTCCCCCCGGGTAAGACACTCACCGTTTATCACAGGGCAGATCAATGGCGAGCCGAAAAATGAATTTAACTCCGTGGGTGTCGCAACGCTGGCTTCCGTTGCCACCGATCTTCCGAGATGCCGTCCTTACTGTTCCTCGCCGTGCGCTCCGTGCCTCGCTGGCGAATACTCGCTATACTTAAGAGACAGGGATGGCCGTGTCAACGCAGCAAAAAACGTTCTACATCGAGACCTTTGGCTGCCAGATGAACTTCCACGACTCCGAAAAGGTCGTGGGTACACTTGTCTCGGAGGGCTATCAGCAGGTCCAGCGCGAAGAGGACGCGGACCTGATCCTCTACAACACCTGCTCGATTCGCGACAAGGCGGAGCAGAAGGTCTTCCATCGTCTTGACGATTTCAAGAAACTGCACAAGCAGGGAAAACGGTTCGGTGTTCTCGGCTGTGTGGCTCAGCAAGAGGGCCATAAGATCTTCGAGCGCGCGCCGTTCGTGTCGATGGTCGCCGGCTCTGCGTCCTATCGCAACCTGCCCGAGATGCTGGTTCAGATTGAGGCCGGTGCCAACCGGGTTACGGGACTCGACGACCGCCAAACGGACCAGACCTTTGACACCGAATTCACCGCCCGCACCAACCCTAATCGTGGATACATCACCATTATTGAGGGCTGCGACAAGTTCTGCGCCTATTGCGTGGTGCCCTACACCCGCGGCAAAGAGCGTAGCCGGACGTCGGAGTCTGTAGTAGCCGAGGCCCGCCGCATGGCCGACTCCGGGTTCACCGAGGTTCAGCTTCTCGGCCAGAACGTGAATTCGTATGCCGATCCTTCACGAAAAAAGACCTTCGCCGAATTGCTTGTGGCGGTGGGAGAGATCCCGGGACTCCGGCGAGTGCGCTTTACGACATCGCATCCCCGCGATTTCACCCGAGACATCGTCGATGCCATCGATTCGGTTCCTACGCTGTGCGATCACGTTCATCTTCCCGTGCAGAGCGGCTCTTCGCGTGTGTTGGAGGCGATGTTCCGCGAGTACACCCGCCAAGACTATCTGGAGCGTATTGCCTGGATGAAAGCCACGCGCAACCGCGAGCTCAGCCTCACCACTGACATCATTGTTGGATTTCCGGGGGAGACGGACGACGAGTTTCGGGAATCGCTCAGCCTGCTGACTGAGGTCGGCTATGACGGGGTTTTCTCCTTCAAGTATTCGCCGCGTCCGAATACGCCGGCTCTACAATGCGCCGACTCGATTCCTGACGCCGAGAAATCGCGCCGCTTGCAAATACTTCAGGAACATCAGCGCGAGATTCAGCGAGTGAGCTACCGGCGGCATCTCGGACGGGTGCTGGAGGTCATGGTGGAAGGGAAGAATCCGGCCCGCGGACAGCTTATCGGCCGCACCTCGCAGAACAAGACCCTCAACTTCGTGTTGAACGACCGGCCCGAACCTAAGATCGGCAATTACGTGCCGGTGATGGTGACGCAGGCGTTTCCCAACAGCCTGCTGGGCGAGCTGGCGGGCTGAGGCTGGCCGACGGCAGATCAAAAAGCGCTTGCGCAGCGGGCTGCGGGAGCGTATTACAGGGCAAGAAGCAGGAGCGACCACGATGGAAGTCGAAATGAAAATTCGCGGCCTAATGATGGATCCAGTTACCAACATGCCCATCGTGATCCTGAAGGAATCCGAGTCGGAAACCGTGCTGCCGATCTGGGTGGGGATTTACGAAGCCAACGCCATCGCCCTGGAAATCGAGAAGGTCAGCACCCCCCGTCCAATGACCCACGATTTGCTGAAGAACCTCCTCATCGGCTTGGAGACTACCGTCAGGAAGGTCGTCGTAACCGAGTTGCGCGATGACACCTTCTTTGCCGTGATCTGGCTCGACCGTGGCGGCGAGGTCATTACCATCGATTCCCGGCCGTCGGATGCCTTGGCGTTGGCGCTGCGCATGGATTGTCCCATCTTCGTGGAAGAGGACGTCCTCAAAACCAGCAAGCTGGCCAGCACGGTAAGCGACAGGGTGTCTGCAGATGAGATGCGCAAGTGGCTGGAGAACCTGGGCGAAGATGACCTCGGGCGCTACAAAATGTAGCCATGCCAGACCCCTCGGAGCAACTGCAACGTCTTTATTTGGCTGGATTTGAGCTGCAAACCTTCGATCGCTACCCGAACAGTGTAGGGGTGTCACGCGATGGCTGCATTGTGCTGCTGCGAGCTACGCCCGCTGGCTTGGAATTGATCGGCGTTCCCGGTTGGCGCATGGGAGAGGTCTTGGGTGTACTCATCACCAAGGATGGGAAGCAATGGTTTCAGGCCAAGGCCGAGCTGTTGGAAGCTACTGCGGAGAGGCTCGCCGCCCTGAAGCGCTTTTGTGAAGATCTGGATCGCCAACTGAACCCGGTGGCTTGAGTGGGTGCCTCCCAGCCAACGGTATACCAATTCCGCCCCAAGAAGCCAAAGACTAACGCCGGCCGGGAAACGTGCAAACCTCATGCCAACCCGTCTGACGCTTCGCACCGAATTACTCGCCATGAGGGAGGAAGATCTGAGGGTGCGCCAGGAGCATTTACAGGTCGGAAACCTGGAGGGCGGGTACCATCCGGACATGCAGGCCATCCACGAGAAAAATGCCTTTCGAATGCGCGAGATCATCGCCCAGCACGGATGGCCAACGCGAACCCTGGTCGGCGTCGACGGCGAAGAGGCGGCATGGCTCGTCGTCCAGCACGCCATTGGCGAGCCAAACCTGCTGCGGGGTGCCGTTTTGCTGTTGGAGGAGGCCGTGGCTGCGGGTGAGGCTCCGGGATGGCAGTTGGCATACCTCTCGGACCGCATCGCGTTCTTCGAAGGCCGCCCGCAGCGCTATGGCACCCACTTCGATTGGGACGACGCGGGCTACAACGCCGTCTATCGGCTCGAAGACCCACGACGTGTGGACGACTGGCGGATGTCAGTCGGACTAGGAACGCTGTGCGAGGTCAGCCGCGACCAGCAAACTCCGATGGACCAGGAAAGACTTAGGCAGTACCGCGCTGGTTTCGCGGCTTGGGCTAGGACGGTTGGCTGGCGTAAATGACCACGGAAGTGGGCCAGTTCGGTGGTTGACGGAATGGTTGAGAGTGTCGCGGGTCGAAGGGAATTAGGACAGCCCGGCGCACCAGAGCCAATTTTTACAAGCACCCCAGTGACTTAACATAATATCTGTTATCGGACACAACCGTACTTTCTCTCCGGTTGCGCAAAATCCCCCGGGAATGACCATCTAGGACGCAACCCAAGCAGTTGCCGCCGTACCAACTGCCCCACTAGCTCGATCGTTAGACATGCCTGGGTGGCGCTTTAAGATGCGGTCCAGCTCCGGCTTCAGCTTTGCGAACGTGGATGTCGCGCGCACTGACACCGCTCAGCCCGACCAAAGCAGCGAGGTCAGGCGCGGCGGCTAAGGGTTTGGGTCCCGGCCCCCCGCGCCCGCCCGAACGTCCTTGATCTCGATGTCGCCGGTCATTTGAGCGTGCTTCACGGCTACGCCCGCGCCAGCGGAAGTGATGCCCGAGATCCGCAGGGCGGCGCCACTGATATCCTCCAGATTCACGCCGATAACCGATGCGGTCTCAGGAGCATGCACACGGATTACTTCCAGAAGCCCGGAGGCCGATTCGAGGAGCTCGCCGTCACTGGCGGCGCCGGTCTTTTCGATCTTTTCCTTCACGCCCTGCCGCATTTTGGACGTGGGATCCGCCTCAAGTACGTCGACGCTGACGTGCGAGAACTTGCGGCGCAAAAGCCCTTTGAAGCTCTCGTAGGCGTCTTTTACCGCAGTCTCCGCCACGGCTTGAGGCCAGCGGCGGCCCCTCCTGCCAGCGCTGTGACAAGGCCTGTAATCGGGTCCATGAGGTGCTCTCCTTTCTCGACGTGCTTATTGTAGCGATGTTCGCAAGAGAACTACGGCCGAAGCTATCACCGACTGGCATTATTGGGTGGCGATGGGCTACTGCTTCTGATTCTTAGGCACGCCAGCCGAAAACTCACAATCTAAAGCTGCGCTGCGACCGCGCGGACAGGGCGCCCTGAATCCAGCAACGCGCGTCCAGTGTCAGGATCGGAGCTTGGCAACTGAGTCAGGGAGAAACGGGAGTGTTGCTTTTCTGCAGGTCGAGGGGCGCAACAAAACAGCGAGAAATAGCAAAGCAACACCGATTTCCCCCTAACTTGTGTGGAGCGGCGTCAATCGCGGCATTCACTCACACAACAGCCCCCATAAGTACCTAGAATCGGACATCCGATAACGTACAGCCAATCTACCCAATCAGAACCACCTTAGGATGAAACAGGCTTCCCGCCACCCGGCTAGCCAGGCAAACCAAGTCCGACTGCCCGGCAAACACCTTCACCCATTTTGATCGCGAGAATTCAGCCAGGTTCACAGTCCGTCCATGGCGGATCTTTCCAAGAGCATCCTCATCCGCCGTCACGCTGGGGACTCCCGGCAGAATCCGCCGCAGATGGATCAAGAGATCATCAATTCGGCCATGGCTGGCGGCTTCGGCCAACTGATCGAGGGTGTGAGCGTCCTCCAATAGGAACTCCGCCACTGCAGTACGGCGAAGGCTGGCTAAGTGCGCCCCAACACCAAGTCGCTGCCCGAGTTCATGGGCGATGCTCCGGACGTAAGTTCCAGCAGACACGCGACAGTGGAATCCGCACAGATCGCCATCCACTCCCGTGAGGGTGAACTCCTTAACCTCGACTTCGACCGGCTGCAGGTCAACCTCGCGCTTCTTCCGGGCCAGTTTGTAGGCCGGAACCCCCTTGATTTTCTTCGCTGAAAACGGCGGCGGTGTCTGGGCAATGACGCCCACAAAGGCCTCCGCCGCGACCGCGACTTGTTCAAGGGTTACTTTAACTTTTCGCGGCGGATCGAGCGGGTCTCCATCGGCATCGTAGCTATCGGTCGCAAATCCCAAACGAATGGTTCCCTCGTAGGCTTTCTCGGAGTCTTCATAAAACTGACTCAATCGCGTCATTCTGCCGATGACCAGGGGGAGGACGCCAGTCGCCATGGGATCAAGCGTGCCCAGGTGACCGATGGATCGTTCGCCCAAAAGGTTGCGTGCCTTGGCCACGGCGTCATGTGAAGTCCATCCAGACGGCTTGTCGAGCACCATCACACCATGAAGGGACATGCTTCTGGTATCGTGTACGTTAAGGCGTCGAATGGTCAAATTGGCGCCGACACAGCAAACTTGAATAGGGAAATCGCTTCCCTTTACCACGGCCAACGTAACCCGCCCCTATGATTCCGCTGAAAGACGACGCCCCACGAGTTGGCACCCCCTACGTCACCTATTTCTTGATCGGCGTGAATGTAGCGATGTTCCTGATCGAGTTGTGGGTTGGACTTCCTGGATCAGGCCAGTTTGAGTCGTTTCTTTGGCAATTCGGAGTCGTGCCTGCGCGCTTTCCTGTGGTTTTGTTGAACCAGGGATACGTTCCCTGGGACCTAGTTTACCAACTGCACACGCGCTATATTCCCACGGCCGCTGCCTTCGTGCCGGTGTTCACCTCGATGTTTCTGCACGGCTCCTGGGCTCATCTCCTGTTCAACATGTTGTCACTGTGGATCTTCGGCGATAACGTCGAGGACTACCTGGGGCACTTTCGCTATATCGTGCTGTATTTGACGTGCGGCGTGGCGGCCATGGCAGTCCACACGGTGTTTAATTGGTATTCGACGGTGCCGACGGTCGGCGCCAGCGGGGCGATTGCGGGCGTAATGGGGGCATATTTCCTGCTCTACCCGCGCGCGAAGGTACTCACTATCGTGCCATTCTTCTTCATCTGGTTCATGTGGTTGCCGGCATGGGTCGTCCTGGGCTACTTCTTCGTCGGCCAATTCCTGCTCGGCGCGGCGAGTTCGTTTGCGGTTCGCGGAGGCAACGCGGGGGGCGTCGCCGTGTGGGCCCACGTTGGAGGCTTCCTGGCAGGCATGCTGATGGTCAAGCTCTTCCCTGCCCGCACCCGGCGTTATTACTACGGCGGGTTCTAACCAGACGCAGCCGTTGAGGTCGGCCACAGACCTACAGCGCGCCGCCTGCCGGAGTCAGAATCAATTCCGACAAATTTGCTGTGGGCGGAAGCAGCGCGGCGTACACGACCGCCTGGGCGACGCTGTCCACGTCGATCATGCGTTCACGCGGGGCATCCGGCCAGAACTGCTGCCAGATTTCGGTGTCGGTCGCGCCCGGCATCAGCGCCACCACCCGAATACCACGATTGATCAGCTCCTCGCGCAACGACAGCGTGAATCCTAGCGCCCCATGCTTGGAGGCGTTATAAGCGGCGAAATTAGGGAAGACCGTCTTAGCGGCGACGGAGAGATTGTTCACAATCGTTCCGCCCCGGGCGATCAGCGGCAAAGCCGCACGGGTGCACAGGAACAATCCGGTGAGATTGGTGTCGATGACTTCATTCCATAACTCGAGGCTTGTGTGCTCGACGGGCACAGTCGGCTGAGCCACGCCTGCATTGTTCACGAGCAAATCGATCTTGCCGAAATGTTGCTTCACGGCGGAAAACAATCCTGCGACCGACTCGGGATGTTGCACTTCGCAGTGGCGCGACAATACCTGCGGACAATATTTGCCAGATGCGCGCAACAATGCCGGAATGGCTTGCTCGATACGAGCCGCCGCCTGCGTCAGCGCGGCCTCGTCCCGCCCGGTGATGACGATGTCGCAACCTTCCCGCGCGAGTGCGCGGGCGACGGCGAAACCGATACCGCGGCTGCCGCCTGTCACCACGGCGACTTTGCCCGCTAATCTCGCGGCTGCCGATCCCTCGACGTTCGCGGGTTGGTTCGTTTGACTTGGCTTCTTCGCGTTCCGACGCTGCTTCTTGGCAGCCATGGATCAGAATCCGTTGCTGTTCTTATTGCGAATCAGGGAGAGGAATTCCTGGCGAGTCTGTTGCGCCCGGAAGGCGCCGAGCATGGAAGACGTGACCGTTGCTGAGTGTTGTTTCTCGACTCCCCGCATCATCATGCAGAGATGCCGTGCCTCGATCACGACGCCCACGCCCATGGGCTGAATCGCATGTTGGATCGACTCTGCGATCTCAACGGTTAGCCGTTCCTGCACCTGCAAGCGTCGCGCGAAGACTTCGACCAAACGCGGCAGCTTGCTCAACCCCAGCACTTTACCCTTCGGGATGTAGGCAATGTGCACCTTGCCGAAGAATGGCAGCAGGTGGTGCTCGCAGAGACTGAACATCTCGATGTCTTTTACGATCACCATCTCATCGTAATCTACCGTAAAAAGCGCATCCTTCAGAACCGCCGCCGGGTCTTCGTTGTAACCCTTGGTGAGATATTGGTATGCCTTGGCATACCGCTCCGGAGTTCTTAACAAGCCTTCGCGCGTCGGGTCTTCTCCCAGGCGAACCAACAGTTCGCGCGTGAGCTCTTCCAGGCTGGCGCTGGTTAGCGTAGTTTGTGCTTCCGTGAGGTCGTTCATGGTTCTCCCGTTGCACTTCGTGGGGGAAGTCAGCGTCGCAGTTCTGCACCACCAGCAAACTCGAAACTGTTCATCATGGTTTCTTCGATGCGTACTCTCTCCAGATGAGCCGAGTGCAAGCTTTGTTTCAAAATGTTGTAGATGACTCCTGCCAGATTTTCCGTGGTTGGAACAAGCGTGGCAAAATCGGCCAGCGTGTTGAGATTCTGATGATCAAAGCGGGTGAGTACGGTATGTTCGACGGCCCCATCGAGATCCACCAGATTGCAGACCATGCCTGTCTCAGGATTCACTTGTCCACTGACGGTCACTTCCATCGCGTAGTTGTGGCCGTGTCCATGCGGATTGTTGCACTTGCCATAGGTCAAGCCGTTCTGCTCATCCGAGAGTACATCGGAGTGCAAACGATGTGAGGCCGAAAAGATGTAACGCCGCGTCAGGTAGGCCTTCATGCTTCCCCGTAAAAATCCACAAAGAGATCTGGCATCTCATACAGCCTGACGCGATGCAGCTTTGCAACCTGCAACTTGGCTTCGAGACGTTGCCAGACCGCGATCGCAATATTTTCAGTCGTCGGAATCTTCGTAGCGAACTCGGGCACTTCCTTGTTGAGATGACGATGGTCCATGGCGTCAACCACCTCGCGGTTCAAGATTTCCTTTAACTGTTTGAGGTCGACCACGAATCCCGTGGTCGGGTCGATGTCGCCCTTCACCGTGACTTCCAGCGTGTAGTTGTGCCCGTGGCCATTGAGGTTGCTGCACTTGCCGAAGACGCGACGGTTTTCTTCGTCCGTCCAGTTCGGATTGTGATAATAGTGCGACGCGGAAAACTCACACTTACGCGTTAGATAGATCATGCTCTCCTGCGCTCAAACTAATTCTTGGATTGCCGGTCAGCCATCATTGGTACGGTTATGGATGGCGAGTGCTCAGGCGGTTTGGGATGGCCAGGACTGGACGGCAGCCGGGCTCCGCTCACCGCGCTGCCATACAGACGGCCTTTCCAGCGCACCGAACCTTTCTTATGAGAGATGTAGGAATTGCGCAAAAGTATCGCGAAAAGCGGTAATCCACCGATCGCGAGTGCGTTTGACAGCCAGTCGAAATGCGCCCGCCGAATCCGCCGAAAGAATAGTCCCAGAAACGTGGCGGTAAGGAGTCCATTGATAGCGATACCAACTCGGTCGTGATCGGCGATTGCAACTAAAATCGCCACGAAGGTCAGCGCGATCAGGATGAATTCAAGCCAGCGCTTCATCGCCAGCCATAGCGGACTCGGGAACAATAGCGCAAGGTTCTTCGTCCAGCCCTCCCACATCTGGGAAAAACTGCGATACATCCGCGCACTTACAACCTCGGACAATCGAAATTGCAGCTTGAATCCTGCCCGCTTGACGAGGCGCGCCAACTCCACATCTTCGAGGATGCACTGTGCGACAGCGGCATGACCTCCCACGGCGAAGTACGCGTCCCGTCGAACCAGCAGGTACTGCCCGTTCGCTGCAGCCGCAGGCGAGTCGGGATCGTTGACATCTCTCGGCTTATAGGCGGTTGCCAATTCCGCGAAGATCACCGGCATGAGCGCCCGTTCGGCGAAGCTGTGAACTTCCTGCTTGGGTGAATAGGAGAGCATGGCAGCGCCGGTCGCCTTGGCTTCCCGCAATCCTTGCGCCACAGACTCACGCGAGTGCCGCGTATCCGCGTCAGTAAAGAGTAGCCACTTCCCTCTCGCGACGTTGGCGCCGCCCCACAGCGCATTGCACTTCCCGATCCAGCCATCTGGTAGCGGACCGGCTGTAATGGTGGTTACCGGGAAGCCCTGGGCAATTTCGCGCGTGCTGTCCGTGGAATGGTCATCCACGACAATGATTTCGTAACTCGGCCCGGGCTGGCCGACAAGCGAGCGCAGGCACTCGGCCAGACCCGCCTCTTCATTGCGGGCCGGAACGATCACCGAAACTTCGGGTTGTTCTGCCGAATTGCTCATGGACGGAGCGAATCGAACTAGCGAGGCTCTCCGTTATTATAGAGTTGTGAAGCGTTCGTTACTTGCACTGGCCCTCATCTGTCTTACTCTGCTGTCTGCATGCAATAGCGGAGGACGCCCACCGCGTATCGGTGAATCCGCACCCGACTTCACGGTCAGTGACTCGCAACGAACCGTAACCCTCAGCCAGTTGCGGGGCAAGCCGGTTATCCTGAACTTCTGGGCGACGTGGTGTCCGCCGTGCGTCGAGGAGGTGCCATCCCTGGTGGAACTGCAGAAGAAGCTGGGAGACAAGGTCACGATCCTTGCCGTCAGCGAGGATGCGGATCAAAACGCAGTCAACCAGTTTGTACGCGACCATAACGTCGATCTCTTGACGGTGCGCGACCCCAAGCAAACCGCCAACGCCCTGTATGGCACTTTCAAATTCCCCGAAACGTATGTGATCGACAGGGATGGAAAGATTGTGCGCAAGTTCATCGGCGCCACCGACTGGACGGCGCCGGAGCTGGTGGATTACTTCAACAAGCTCTAAAACTGCTCTGATAAGCGAAACCCACAAAAACTAGCGTCTGCGCATCTTCGCAAGTATTCTGCTACTCCCGTTCCGAACCATAGGATTGTGCCTGGATCTG
>Ga0306920_100009315_pt1 | contig 13083 bp, 9 predicted proteins | sample flu12Cox44000170_FD_204666 | JGI IMG/M metagenome (GOLD analysis project Ga0306920, IMG submission 204666) | Lab enrichment of tropical soil microbial communities from Luquillo Experimental Forest, Puerto Rico - flux4day.12C.oxic.44.000.170 (v2)... | ecosystem: Environmental > Terrestrial >...
CTGTTTTTTTTTATTCCAACACGGAAGATAAAAATATGGAAACTCAGAAGTCGGCCAGCAGGAGTTACCTTTTCCCATTCTATCTGAAGAAGAAGGATTTCAACGGAAACACGCGACTGCAGGTCGTCGCGCCGTTGGAGCCGTTTGTTCCGGGAAGCCATAAGATCGAACGGGACTACTCACCGCTCTGGTCGGTATGGCTCCAGGAAAACAATCCAAATACCGGCGCTTCGAGTCAGTCGCTGTTATGGAACACGTATAGGCGCGACGTCACGCCCGGGCACAAAAAAGTCTCGCTCCTGTTCGGGCTTTTTCAGTATCAATCGGGGTCGGAAGGCAACCGGGTGCGGCTATTCTACATTCCACTGGGCGGGCGTGCTGCCACCGCAAAGGCGCAGGCACAGAAAATAAGATGAGGCGAAGCTTTTTCGCCAACGGGCGATTTGCGGCCGGCGATGAAAACGACGAAAATCAATCCAGGTAAGGTCAGAGATCAGCTATGTTCCAGAATATAGGGGAAATGGTGATTTTGTTGTGGCGCACGCTGTTAGCTCTGCCGCGAAGCTGGCGCCAGCGGGACAAGGTCTTTGACCAGTTTTTCGAAATCGGCAATGCGAGTTTGCTGATGGTTTGCATTTTGTCGTTCTTTATTGGAGGCGTAATTGCCCTGCAAACCGGGCCGGTGCTGGTGGAGCGTGGCCTGGCGACCGCGGTCGGCGGGGTCGTGGGTATTTCGATTTGCAAAGAGCTTGCGCCGGTGATGATGTCGATCCTGATTGCGGGCAGAATCGGTTCGGCCATGGCCGCTGAAATCGGGTCCATGCGGGTGTACCAGGAAATCGACGCGTTGCGAACGATGAATATCAGCCCGATTCACTATCTCGTTCTGCCGCGATTGATCGCGATCGCGGTTGCGCTGCCTCTGCTTGTGATTTTCGCGATCCTGGTCGGCTGGCTTGGGGGGGCTTTCGTGTGCAGCGCCAACAGCCGAATCGACATTTCTTTTCCCGCTTTTTTCACTACCCTGCGCGATATTGTCCAGATTAAGGATGTGGTAAACGGCGTTTTCAAAAGCTTCGTTTTTGCCTGGGTCATCGGAGTGGTTTCCTGTCACCAGGGATTGATTACGATTGGCGGGCCGCGCGGCATCGGCCGCTCTGTCACGAAGGCGGTGGTTAACTCGATCGTCCTGATTGTCATCCTGGATTACATCCTGACCCGCATTCTTCTGCGCTAATGAATCCTCCTGCACCCCCTCAGAAAGGCATCGGCGTGGAAGTTCGCGGCTTGCGCAAGAGTTTTAACTATAATGAAGTATTGAAAGGGCTGGATTTCAAAGTTGAGCCTGGCGAGATTTTCGTGCTGATGGGCCCGAGCGGCAGCGGCAAGTCCGTCCTGCTTAAACACGTGATCGGGCTGGAGCAGCCTGACGCGGGGGAGATCCTGTTGGAAGGCAAACCGATCCAATCCTCAAATGTGCTGGACGAATACCGTCTGGCCATGGTTTTTCAATCGGGCGCATTGCTGAATTCACTGACGGTGGGTGAGAACGTTGGCCTGTACCTGACGGAACATCGGCTCAAGAAGCCCGAGGAAATTGCCCGCATTGTGACTGACAAGCTGGAAAGTGTTGGCCTGAAAGACAGCGAAGACAAAATGCCCAGCGAACTATCGGGCGGTATGAAAAAGCGGGTAGCCATAGCGCGCGCCCTGGTCATCGAGCCGCAACTGATCCTTTATGACGAGCCCACGAGCGAGCTGGACCCCTTGTCCTCCGTGTTGATCGCCGAGGAGATAGTAAAGCTTAACGAGCGCATCGGAGTGACTTCGCTGGTGGTATCTCACGATCGCGATCTTGCATTCGGCGTGGCTAATCGGATCGCCGTCATTAACGACGGCTCCATCCTCACGATTGGCACGCCCGATGAGGTAAAACGAAGCACAGATCCACTCGTGAGGGATTTTCTGAATGCGAATTTCAAACGCCCGTGACATGCGCGCAGATTGCTTTTAGAAGCGCTTTGGAGTAACTAGAAAAATGGAATGATATTATGAAGAACAGCCTTGAAACCCGTTTGGGTATATTTGTCGCCCTTGCCGTTATTGCCGCAGTGCTCATTCTGGAAATCGTAGGCGGGGTCGAGCGGTTCCAACGCGGTTATGAACTCCATGCGAGGTTCAACACTATTCAGGATCTCAAGGAGGGTGACCGCGTTAAAATGGCTGGCGTGGAGGTTGGACGGGTGGAAAGCATTCATCTCGACGAGACAAACAACAAGGTGCTGGTGACGATGAAACTGCACAAGACGGTCCAGGTCAGGACCGACAGCATCGCCAGCGTGAAGTTCACCGGCTTGCTGGGCCAGAACTTCGTCAACCTTGACTTCGGCACTCCCGGTTCACCGATAGCGGCTCCGGGAACGATCCTGAGTACCGCCGAACAACCCGACCTTGGCGCGATGATGACTAAGCTCGATAACGTGGCCAGTGGCGTTGAGAATTTGACCAAGAGTTTCACTGGCGACAAAATTGATAATTTACTGGGACCTTTTACCGATTTTCTCAAGGCGAATCGTGTGCCATTGACCGCAGCCATCGCCAACCTGCAGGCAGTCTCGAGCCAAATTGTCTCGGGCAAGGGAACGATCGGAGCGCTGATTTATGATCAGTCCCTTTTTAACTCAGCAAAGGTCGCCGTTACCAACCTTCAGGACACCGCAAGCTCCATCAATCTGGCGGTTGCCGATGCCCGCAAAATTGTTGACCAGGTAAATGCCGGCCAGGGAACAATTGGGAAACTGCTCCATGATGAAGCGCTCTACAAGGAAACGACTGATTCCATGGGAACTCTGAAAGAAATTCTTCAAAAGATTAATGCAGGCCAGGGAACGATTGGCAAAGTAGTCAACGATGAAGAGCTTTACAGGAACGCAAAACTCACGCTTCAAAAAGTGGATCAAGCTACTGAGGGCCTCGAGGACCAGGGACCGTTGAGCGTGCTGGGCACTGTGGTGAGCAAGCTGTTCTAACCGCGAAATGAGTTTTACAGCGAAATACGCGAAGGGAAAGTGACTAGGGGGAAGCCTGTAACTTTAGCACGATTTCACAAAAGGCTCACGGTTGGATTAGTTCGTAACTCACAAAAGCGACCTGGCGGCTGTCGGGTGACCAGGAGGGGACGTTGATGGAGCCTTGACCACCAAACAGGCTGGCGAGGTCCTGGATTGGGCCACCACTCATCGGCATCAAACGCAGGCGCACGGGCTGGTTCGCAGGATGCCCAGTTACGTCGTGCTCATAGGATAAGAAGACTATCCATTTGCCGTCCGGTGAGGGGTGGGCAAACCAATTGTTGAACTGGTCGTTTGTGACTGGTTCCTGGTCCGACCCATCGGGTTTCATGCGCCATATCTGCATGGTGCCCGTCCGATCGGAGTTGAAATAAATGTATTTCCCATCAGGGGAGTATTCCGGCCCGTCATCAAGGCCTTTGGCCGTTGTGAGCCGCTTTTCCTCACCTCCATCGGCCGGAATGGTGTACACGTCAAATTCGGTGTTTCGCTCGGCGCAATAGGCCAAAGTCGATCCGTCAGGAGACCAACCATGCCAGTAGGAAGGCGCAAGTGGGGTGATTTGTTTCGGGGTGCCACCTTCAATTGGAACAACGTAAATCATCGATTTGCCGCCACGTGATTGGTCGCTAATGGCCAGTCGCGTGCCGTCAGGCGAAAGGCCATGGTCGTTGTTGCACCGGTTGGCGAAGCCAGTGTCAATTTCACCGGGGGTTCCACCGCGGATCGGCAGGCGGTAAATTCGGCCGCGTGAATTGAACAGCAGCGTTTGGCCATCCTTTGTCCAGTTGGGCGCTTCGATAAGTGCCCGTGTGTGATATACGACACGTCTGTCCTTGGAACCGATCGGAACAATTTCCAGGGTTGAATGCAAAACCGGTTTCTGGTCGGTGCGCGCCTGCAGGGTTTGAAGTTGTACCTTGGAAAAGAGCGCAGTCTCCAGCGTCTTGTCGTCATGAGCGCAAACCGCCAAGCCAACGTAGAGGGGATCCTTCAGTTTGATGCGCATGGTAGGCCCCGCTGGAGCGAGAGCCGGGCCGGGCTCTGGCAGAGCCAAGTAAAAGGCATCGCCCTGCCTTCCGATACCAACCTGTGGCGGACGGCTGACATTCGCTTGAATTTCATGAGTAAGCCCCCCAGGGACGTCACGAAATTGCAGAGAGGTGAGCCCATCGCCGTGCACGGCTACGTCGATGTAGGGCGAACTCGCGTCGAGACTTTGGCGGACCATCAGGCAGGCTTTGCGATGGGCGTTGCCCCCAGCCGCCTGCCATTCGATAGCCGCTTGCAACGTGAAATCTCCCGAAATTCGCTTCCACACGAAGTGAAACGCGTCATTGGTGAACCACATGTTCTCGCCACCGCCCGAGATGACATATGTCCCCAAGGCGTCGATCTTTGCTGGGCCTGTCTTGCTGACATGCCCAACGTCTGCCTGGTCTTCGAAAAGGCCCAACTCGGCGCAGAACGAAGGAATTGAACAGAAAAGAGCCAAGCCGGCGCATGAGGTAGAAGCCCGAAACCCGAAGGTCGAAGGCCGAAAGAAGGCCGAAACCCGAAGGCCGAAAAAAGAATTCAACCACGAATGCACTCTAGTTAACACGAATCGGAGGGAAGACTCGAAGGGCCGACGGGCTTGATTGATGTAGAAGCCAAGACATCCCGCTCGGGATAGAAAGCAGGTTGAGTAGTTGAATCTATGAAAATCTGCGTGCGCTGCTGGTTGGGCATTCATTTCGGGTCTCGGATTTCGGACTTCTTTCGGCCTTCGGCCTTCGGGTTTCGGATTCTCTTTCCTGCCGCAGTCAGCCAGCAAGTGACACACAAATCAACTCTTTGCCGTTGTGGACGTAAGCACATCGATTCGCGAAAGCAGGATGGCACCAGGTGACGGTGCGGCCACGAGTCTTTTCCAGCGGGTCGAGCAGTTTAGCACGACTGATTTCCTCGTAACCCTCCGGCTTCAGTTTGGCAATGATCAACTCACCTTGATCATTCCAGAGGAAGGTGCGGTCCTCCTGCGCGGTCAAGAAAGCGTTGGCAAAAAAGGCCTTTTGGCCGCCTGTGGCGGCGTAGGTTTCCCATTTGCGATCGCCTGACTTGGCATCAAGGCAGCGCAACTCACCAAAACCGCACACGCCATAGATATAACCATCTTTGAGGATCGGAGTGCCGAGAATCGTATGGAGCCCAGCATTCATGACTTCGTCGCTGGTGCTGCGACGGTTCCAAACAATTCTTGGTCCTTCAGGCGCTACCTCGAGCAGCAGCGAGCCCTGATAAAAGCAGGTTAGAAAGAGCTTGTCCCCCTCAAGCCGAGGCATGGCAATGGTCACTTCAGGCCTCTTAGGTTCGCCGCCCACAGGATACGGTTGCGACCACAGGACGCGGCCGGTTTGCGGATCCAATCCATTGACGGCGTCGGGATGCCAAATGATGAGCTGGCGCTGACCTCGGATGGTATAAATCACGGGTGGCGCATAGCCGATTTCCACGGCTGTGAGGGCACGCCAGACTTCTTCACCGGTATTCTTGTTAAAGGCTACGACGGCAGTGTTGCTACCGCCTACCAGACAAATGAGCCGATCTCCGTCCAGAAGCGGGTGAGCCGCCCAGCCCCAGACCGGGGGTTTACTGAGCTTATAGTCCCGCGGAAAATTGCGCGACCAGACTACCTCGCCGTTATCCGCTCGAAGACAGAGCAGGTCCCCCATTGCGCCGAGCGTGAAAACCCTGCCCTCTGAAACCGTGGGAGTGGTTCGAGGACCTGCCGCGTAGCCAATCTCGTACGACCGGGGGTAGGAATGCTCCCAGACCTTTTTGCCATTGGTCGAATCCAGGCAAAGGACGCGTTCGTTTTTGGGCGAGTTGGGGGTGCTCTCCCCAGCCGTATTAGTCACCGCAGCCGATGTTGCCGGCGGTCGATCGAGAACGTATAGACGGTTTCCCACGACCGCGGGTCCGCAATAGCTGGGCTCGATCGGCACGCGCCACAGCACTGGGGGACCACCAGTCGGGAAACGTTGCACGATGCCGCGCTCGCGCCAGACATCATCCCGCTGGGGACCCATCCACTGAGGCCAATCATGGGCTGAACAACATGTGACTGCCGCCTGAAGGCTCACCAGGATTAGAAGAAAGGAATTTCGCATGGGATCGACTAGAGATTAGCACTGCATAGAGAGCATTCAAGCCGGACCTCAAGAGAGGTGGGCTGGGGTCACACCAACATGTAATCATTATGAGGAGCAGCAAAGTAGGAGTGACGGGGGGGTGGAGTCATGGTCATCACCTTAGACCCAACACTCCGTCACTCCACTCGGCGAAAGCTCGAGAGAGCCCTCGCCCCATCGGCGAAAGGCAGAAAACAATCAAATTTGAAGGCTTGCCAACAGAGGTTTTCTGGCTATCTTTCCCGACTCCCGTCGAAAGAGTCGGCGGAAAGCAAATTTGATTTAGCAAGATATGGCAACAGCAAACGACCTTCGCCGCGGCATGGCGATCAACTATAACGGCGATATTTGTGTAGTACTGGACAGTCAGCACCGAACGCCGGGCAACCTGCGCGCTTTCGTCCAGGCCACTCTGCGAAGCATCCGCTCGGGACGCTCCTCGGATGTGCGGTTCAGCTCGACCGAAAAAATCGACGTCGTGCCCATGATGACTCGCAAAATGGAGTTTAGCTACAAGGACGGGGGAGATTATGTCTTTTCCGACCCGGAAACCTACGAAACTGTGACGCTTCCGCCTGAGATCGTCGGCGATGCCAAGAGCTATCTGGTTGAAAATGCGCCCGTGACCGTCACGTTTGTCGAGGATAAAGCAGTCTCAATCGAATTGCCCTCCAGCGTGGTCTTGACCGTCTCGGATGCCCCCGAAGGAATCCGCGGAGACTCTGCCAACAACGTGCAGAAGCCAGTCACGATGGAAACCGGCATCACAGTGCAAGCGCCGCTTTTCATCAAGACCGGGGAGAAGATTAAGGTCGATACGCGAACCGGGAAGTACATGGAACGGGCCTGACCCGACTCCTACAGGGCCTGAGATCCGAAACCCCGAAGGTCGAAGGCCGAAAGCAGCCCGAAGTCCCAAACCCGAATAGTTTGCGAGAAATGGTGCGGGAAGAGGAGAGCTGTAGCCAAGCATTGGCAAAACTACGGATTCTGGAAACAGATCTATCTGTGTCTATCAGTCGTTCATCCGTGGTTTAATCCGGTTTAATCCTCGGGCTTAAGGGCCGGACGGAACTTGAATTTTTTGGCGAGCGCCATTGAAGAGGCCAGGGACTTAACGCCTCGGGTGCAGGTGGGATCGGACAGGGACGCCGAAGCGATGCACACACCAGTGAGAAGGCATTTCTGCAAGGGCCACCCTTCGTGCAGACCAAGCAGGACACCAGCGCAAAACGCATCACCTGCACCAGCCGTTCCGCTGATGTATTTGGGCGGCAACTGCAGGGAAGATTGCCAGAAATCTTCGCCTTTACGGGTGCGAGCGAAGGCACCTTCGGGGAAATGAATTACGACCAGTTCTCGAACACCTTTTTGGAGGAGGGCGCCCGCGGCATGGCGAAGGGCAACTGAGTCCAATCGACCATCAGCGTGGCGAACCTTAAAGCCGGTGGTTTTGCCTGCTTCTATTTCGTTGAGGATGCAGTAATCGACGTGTTGAAGAGCGGGAATGACAATTTTGGCGAAGCGGTCGCTGTCCTCACTGACTACATCGACGCTGGTTTTGACCCCGGCCTGCTGGGCGGCCGCCAGTAAACGGGCGGCCCTGGTGCCAAACCTGCGGTCTGGCTCATCCAAGGAGTCGAGGAGCAAAAGATACCCGAGATGAAAGATCCGAGCGCGCGTGCGCGTAAAGTCGAGGTCATCGCCTCGCCAGAGCGCATTAGCTCCGCGCGCGTGGAAGAAGGTCCTTCGTCCATGCCCCTGCTCAGTCATGACGTCGGTGTAGGAGGTGGCAGCCTTATGAGTGGTCCCGAGATGACGGATATCGATATTGTTGTCGTTGCAATCGTCCAGGATTTGTTTGCCGAGTGCGTCGGAGCCAACGAGGCCGGCTGCGAGGAGCGAAAAAGGGGCACCCGACTTGGCAAGGTCGATTAAAACGTTGTATGGGGCTCCGCCAGTGCCTTCCGACTGGCGGCGAATATTGCCTAATTGTTCTGGTTGAGGATAAATGTCAATTATCTTTACCAGGTCAATGATCCAGTTTCCCCCAGCCAACAGGCCCCGACGGGAATTCGCGCTTAGGTTCTTCATGAGCAAAGGCGCAGTGTATTGAATCCAGTGAACGAGAAACACGCCTAGCGAGGCAAGTGTATTTTTAGAAACCAGTATCTGACTGGCAGTGGGAGAAGAATTGCTTTTCAAGAGCATTCCCATTAGCTAGATGTTATTCATGGCCGAAGCGTCGCAAAGGGGAGAGCAGACCTTCCGGGGAATCCCGGTCTCGGCCGGTGTTTGCCGTGGGCGCATTCTTGTCATCGGCCGCACACGTCCGACGATTGGCAGACGCGACCTTTCGGAATCGGAGCTGCAGGACGAAGTCAGCCGCCTGGAACGGAGCCTGGTCCAGACGCGTCACCAAATACTGGAGGTGCAGCGGCGAGTTAGCGAGGGCATGGGAGCGGCTGAAGGAAGCATCTTCGATGCGCACCTGCTTGTGCTGGAGGACCGCACGCTGCTGGATGAAGTAATCCGCGTCATCCAGACGCAAAAGGTCAATGCTGAATACGCTTTCCATTCGGTTGCCGAAAGGTATGCGGCGACGCTGTCGGCGATTGAAGATGATTACCTGCGTGAACGGGCCACCGATATGAGGGACGTCACAGCCCGGGTGCTCAACAACCTGCTCGGGTTGGAAGACGAAGTAGACTTACGCCACCTCAAGGAGCCTTGCATCGTCATCAGCCATGATCTGACTCCCTCGAATACGGCACAGCTGGACAAGCGGAATGTGTTGGGCTTCGGCACGGACGTGGGAAGCAAGACTTCTCATACGGCAATTATGGCCCGCTCGTTGCGTATCCCGGCGATTGTTGGATTAAAGGATGCCAGCACCAGACTCGAGAGCGGTCAGTACGCTCTGCTGGACGGGTTCAACGGGGTCATCATCATCAATCCGACCGACCAAACTCTCTTTGAGTATGGGCAGCTAATCAAGAAGCAGGTCAGCCTCGAAGAAAAGCTGCGTGATATTCAACTCAAGCCCGCCGTGACGCTCGATGGGCAGCGGGTATTTCTTTCTGCCAACATCGAGGGTCCGAAAGATACCGATTCGGTCAAGGCCGCCGGGGCCGAAGGAGTGGGTTTGTTCCGCACAGAATATCTCTTCATCAATCGCGAGCGCCCGCCGAGCGAAGAGCAACAATACCAGGCGTATCGAGAAGTGGCGCAGGCATTAAAACCGTTGCCCGTGGTCGTTCGCACACTCGATCTCGGTGGCGACAAGTTCCTGGCACATATGCCATTGCCTCGCGAGATGAACCCGTTCCTGGGGTGGCGGGCGATTCGTTTCTGTCTTCAGGAGCAGGACATTTTTCGGGACCAGCTTCGAGCGATCCTTCGCGCCAGTGCCGAGGGCAACGTCAGGATGATGTACCCGATGATTTCGGGACTGGACGAATTGAACCAGGCTAACGCGCTGGTTGAACAGTTCAAAACAGAGTTGCGCGAGGAGGGCATTCCGTTTGACGAGAAAATGGAACTTGGCGCAATGATTGAGACGCCGTCGGCTGTCATTGTGGCTGACTCACTGGCGAAGCGTCTCAAGTTTTTCAGCATTGGAACCAACGACCTCATCCAATACTCGCTGGCCGTCGACCGGATGAACGAAAAAATTGCACATCTGTACGAGCCGACGCACCCAGCTATCGTTCGATTAATCAAGGCAACGGTTGACGCAGCGCACAGCCACAAGATCTGGGTAAGCGTCTGCGGTGAAATGGCCAGCGACCCTGTCTTTGCGCCGCTTTTACTGGGCCTGGGTGTTGATGAGTTGAGCGCTGCCCCGCCATTGGTGGCCCCGGTTAAGTTCCTCATCCGGCGGCTTAAGATCACTGAGGCCAGGGAACTGGCTGAGTTTGCTTTGAAGTCCGAGTCGGCTTCCGACATCCTGGAGCGTTGCCAGGAACTAGCCCGCCAGGTCGCCCCGAGTTTATTTGAAACTAAATAGGTCGTTTACTATTTAACCGGTTGTTCGGCCGTTGTGGGTTTGACCGGTGCCGACGTGGGATTTGCAGTTGGAAGTTTGCCCCGGATCACCCAGGAGCTGGTCAGATTATCAGGCAAAAGATAATCGAATTTGCCGAGAGCCCACCCTAAAGCCGCGATAAGGATTAGCGCGAGCAGGAGGTAGATCCGCCACGGCCGTTTCTTTTCGGCAAACGGGTCCGCCAAATCCCGGTGCGAGCCGGGTGGCAGAACCGCCACGTGGGTCAGAGAACCGCCAAACGGTACATTAATCCTTGCGCGCGAATTTACGGCCCACCCGTTGGCATCCAGGATCGGACCAAGGTTGCGTTTGCGTAGCTTGAGGAAGGCGATAAGGACTGAGGGAACAGAAATCATCAGGATTAAGCCAACAAAGACCAAGGGGATTTGCCACGCATCCAGTCGCATGATGCCCGTGGCCAGGGAGGCCAGCGCTCCACCAATGGCTCCCACGGCCACACCCAGAGCGGCCACCACACCGACATCCAACTTGCGCAACTCGGAAGGCTTGGCATTCGGAGCTTTGTCCAGGTTTGCCATTTGCGTGGCTGCCGCGCTCAGTTGGTCCGTGGTTGCAGCATCGGCAGCCGCAGCCCTTTTGGCAATCTGCTCCTCAACGGTTCGGACTATCTTTTTGTAGGGAGCCCAAAAGGCCTGACGCAAACTGATGGGGTTATCCACGATCTTGGAAATGGTTGCGTCCCAATCGCGTCCTTTGCGATCGTAAAACACACCATTTCTGCCAACCATCAGGTTGTCCGAGTCTCCATCAGTGAACGCCGCCACTATTTGGAGCTTTTCGTTGGTCGATTTTCGAGTGCAGTCGCAGTAGGCCAGGTAAGCCCCGGCCAGCCCGGCCATTAGGGCGTGCCGCGCAGGATCCTCTACGGTCAGGCACAACTCACAACTGCGCTGGTCCAAATAGAGCGTGCCTGCCTGAAAAATGGCTTTGGCGCGCCGCGAATAAAAATCTCTAAACGAGACGAAGTTGTTGACGAGTTTAAAGAGGTCGCGGTGATAGCGGATGAGTTTGTCGACTGCGGCAATGGCATTGGACTCAGGTTCAAGAGCTCGGTCGCGGGCAATCAGGGATGAAATCGTGTCTTTGCTGGGTCCGGCCAAAATTTCCCGCACGCGCGGCAAGCCCACTTTTTCGATCAGTTGACCGGTCCGGGAGGCGAGCCAGGACTCGTATGGGGCGAATCTGGATGTAATGATGGTCCAATCGGCTTCAGTGAGAACATCCGCTCCTTTGAGCATCGGGTTGATTACCTCCGCTTTAAAGCGCGTCATTGCGCTGGTCCAGGCCGGGTTGAGTCCTCCATTTAACGGCAGTGGCTTTCCCGAGCCAACCTGAGCTAACGGAAAGCCTGAGATCTCAGCCGAGCCCAGGCTTAGATCTTTGCCGCTGAAGGCGAGGTATTCCTTTTCTTCACGATTCAGAGCGCTCACCGCACGTGGATCGAAGGCGGCGAGCCGGCAGCGAGTGAAATAATCGTCCACCTTTGCTCTGACATTCTGAAAAGCCGCAGCCGCCACGGGCGTAGCTTTGCCCAGCGGCAGGATTGCAGGGTCTGTCTCGGCATGTTTCCACCAGTCCGAAAAGGCCTGTGCCTCTTTGAAAAACTGATCGAGCTTTGACTGGCTGATTCCGGGTTTGCCGCTCCGATCCAATTCCGGACCGAGGCAAGCCAGGATATCGGAAATAACTGCTTTGGTGACGTCATCCGGCGCGGAATCAACAGGAACGATCCCATCACCGTTGAAATTGGTTTGGGCGAAGATGCGGGCAGTATCGGCCGTATGGCCAAGCGTGATTACCGAGGCATCCTTCTCTCTCAGGTTCACCAGGATCTGGCGCGCGGAGGCCAGCAATTGTTTGCCCTCCGGGTTGGCGACATTGATTGAATCCAGAGGCAAAGTTTCGGAAGACTTTACGAGCTCGGCCGGGCTCTTGAGGCAAGCTCCGGCCCATTTGACTGCAGCAATCAATTCGGGTGGACGTATGCGGCCATCGTTGTCCGTATCGATAAGGGCTAGCGTTTTGCCATCGAACTCCAGCCCGCTTGTCGGACAAGCGAGAGCGACCCAGAGCTTTTGGTCAAGCTGGTCCAGCGCCATCAGATCGGCGCCGGTATCGAGCCGAACCTGGTCGAACCCCCCGGCCCGAAAAAAGTGCCAGGTATGCTTGGAAGACATAAATCAGAAATGTTTGATGCTGCGAAAGCATGATCCAAATCGAAAGGCAAATGCAAATCCCCAAATCGTATCGACTACCTGCAATCCCCCACCTTCACTTTTCGGCAAGTTCTAGGGTGAACGCCCCAGAGACCTGTTGCGGAGGGTGAAAGAATTTGAAGCATGAACAATGCGCTGGGTTGGGCGATTTTTGCCGTCGGGATCGTGCTACTGGTTTTTGGGGTCAATGCCTCGAATTCATTCGGCTCGGATGTTCACCGGTTTTTTACGGGTAATCCGACGGATAAATCGATTTGGTTCCTAGTGGGTGGCGCAGCGGCCGTAGTCGTAGGGTTGGTGGTTGCGCTTCGCGGTGGAAGGAAAAGCGGTTGAGCCGCAAAGAGCTTAACTGCGAAACATGCCAGCTACGCAAGAAAGGGCTGCCCAGTAATTCATTCTGGGCTGATGGAGGTATTTGGGGGTCGATCGTTCTCACCGCTCGATTACCCGCCGAGAAGAGAATAGGCGCCAATCGCGTCGGTGCCTTGGCCGTAGCGCGGGAACGCCTTAAGTGAGAACGTAAAAGCGAAGGTGTAATCCTCGGGCCCGGATGT
>Ga0306920_100009316_pt1 | contig 13082 bp, 15 predicted proteins | sample flu12Cox44000170_FD_204666 | JGI IMG/M metagenome (GOLD analysis project Ga0306920, IMG submission 204666) | Lab enrichment of tropical soil microbial communities from Luquillo Experimental Forest, Puerto Rico - flux4day.12C.oxic.44.000.170 (v2)... | ecosystem: Environmental > Terrestrial >...
GTCGAGACGAAGTTCAGCAGGCTCTGGGCGGTCGCACCCGTGATCGTGTTCGACGTCACGTTGGACTTCGTGGTGTAGCCGACCGGGCTCTGCAGCACCTGGTTGGCGATCGACTGCGCGCTGGCGACCAGGCTCTGCAGCGAAGTGATGCCGGTGTTGGCGGACTGCAGCACCTGGACGCCGTTGCCGATACCATCGAGCAGGTTTGAGATGTCGCTGGCGCGGTTGTTCAGCGACTGCGCGGTGAAGAACTCGGTCGGATTGTCGAGGGCCGAATTGACCTTGTTGCCGGTGGCGAGGTCATTCTGGGTGGTGGCGAGCAGCGAGGCGGTCGACTGCAGCGAGAGGAGGTTTTGGCGGACTGACGCCGAAAGAACGATACCAGACATGATGTTTCCCTTCTGGATGAACACAACTGACGCATCGCCGCGCATTCATGTCGGCGACCATGCCACACTGGTGCCTAGGCCCTACCTGTTGGTTAAATCGATCTCGGCAAAACGACGGAAACGCAAAACCTGCGCCGTTAATACTAATCGCGTGCTAACCGCTTCAATTTGAGCTGTTAACGCTAACTGCGGGCTAACGGCATCGCGCGATGCGGGCGCGTGGTGCCAATGCTCATGCAGGGCTGGCAGCGGCTTTCCTGCGGATGTGTCGGTGCACAAGCGATCGCCGCGCGCAATGTCCCAGTGGATGCGGATTAGACGTTCGCTACCCACCTGCCGCGAGTCCGTCATGCGAACGTCAAAGCCAAAGCTCCACTGGCATCAATAACTGGGGGTGGATGCGAACATTCGCAAAAGTGCCCGCCGAGATGGGATACGAATGTTAGCATCGGACCCCTAGTCGTGGTCTCGACCGCTCGCGCGCGGCAGCACGATCTCGACCAGGACGCCAACGTCCGATCGGGACTGGACGAGGTCGCCACCGGACCGCCTGACCAGGCTTTCGACGAAGCCAAACTCGATCGGGTGAGCCGCCACGTGCTCGTCGGCGCTCGCTTGACCGACCGCGTGCGCGCTGATCGCCACAGCGGTGTCGGAGGAGGCGGTCTGCAGCGTCAGGGCGCCGCCGTCCGGCATGGTATCACGAACGGTGATCCCAAGGCTGAGAATGGCCGCAAGAAGCTGAGCGGGATCTGCCAGTACCGCCGGCAGTTCGTCCGCCGCCTCGAACGCAACCTCGATCTGCGCGCCGAGCGCGGGCCGCAGCAGACTTGCGGCTTCCACAAGCAAGGCGCCGACATCGACTTCGCTGCGGCATGGCGGCTGGTCGCGAACGAAGGCGAGCAGGTGCGTCGCCAGCCGCGCGCCGCGGGTTGCGGCCTCATCGATCAGCCGCGCGATCGCAGCAAGCTGCGGACGGTCGGCCACCCCATCGGCGAGGATCTCGATCGTTCCGGTGATCACCATCAGGACGTTGTTGAAATCGTGCAGGATGCCGCCGGCGAGCTGCCCGACGATGGCGGTGCGCTGCGTCCGATCCTCTTCGGCTTCAACCTCCAGCGCAGGCGTCGCGGCAAGGGGATCAGAGAGCTTCCGCGCCGCCTCCTGTCCTGGCGAGCTGCGCAAAACCCCTCACCTCATTCGCGCCGCGCTCGGCACATGCGCGCGGGCTTCCGACAGACATTCGTTGATCACGGTCAGCAACGCCACAGGGGTGAACGGCTTGCGCAGACAGCGCGAGGCGCCGAGCTCCAGCGTCATGCGCAGGAAATCGGGCGCTGGCGTGTTGAGGTTGGCGAAGGCGTAGCCGGACATCGCGATCAGCGGAATACGGGGAGCCCGCTCGTGAAAGATTCTGATCGATTCGAAGCCGCGCATATGCGGCATGAAGATGTCAACGATCATGAGATCGAATGCGGAGTTCTCGAGGGCCCGCAATCCCATCTCGCCGCTGTCTGCGACGGTGACCTTGAAATTGTGCCGCTCGAGATAGACCTCGATTGCCATGCAGACCATCGGATCATCATCGACGACGAGAATATGCGCCATGTCGTCCTGCCGTGACTGAACTTCCTGTGGCATATGTCAACTGCTCGCTTGGTTGGCGCGAGTCCCCTGTGGGTCGGATTTCAATTGCCGGTCGTGACGCATAACGCCGTCAGCGCCATTCGGTTCGCCCAGCACGCCTGTCACCGCGCCCAAGGCGGCGACATGTCTTCGATGCGGCTCGGCCTCCGACAGGCAATCGTCGATCACGCCGAGCAGGGTTGAAGGCTTGAAGGGCTTGCGCAGGCAGCGCGTCGCACCGAACCTTTCAGCCAGCCGCACAAAGTCCGGACCCGTGGCCTGCGGGTCACCGAAAGCGCCGCCGGAAATCGCGATCAGGGGTATCCTGGGCGCCCGCTCGTGAAACACGCGGATCGATTCGAAGCCGCGCATATTGGGCATGAAGACATCGACAACCAGAAGATCGAATGTCGATCTCTCAAGCAATGCCAGCCCCTCCGCCCCGCTGCTCGCGGTCGAGACCCTGGAACCGTGCTGCTTGAGCCAGGCGCGAATGGCTTGACCCACCAGCGCATCGTCGTCGACCAGCAGAATGCGGCGCATAGCGGTCTCCGTTTGACCAACTCTCCCGCAAAACCAGCCTCAATCGGCATCGCCCGTACAAAATTCCGACAGCGAATCAGTGCATTGTTCTTATTTCTGCCGCAAACAGGAAAGCTGTCTGCCCCCTATCGTGTATTGGAACTGTCGGCACCGAAATGGGTCGGAGGGTTTGATTTACAGGTGGTTAGCAACCAGTTATGATTTGCTCGCAGATCGAGAGTGCCATATACGTTGCACGTATAGGGTGAGCTAAGGGCAGGGTTGACGAGAAGCAATGTGAACTCCCGCCTGTCCGGCAGGAGGGCCCCATGTCCTTTGCGCAGCGCCCACCCAACCGACTGCTGCAAGCGCTCCCTGCGACGGAGTTCGAGGCGCTGCGGCCGCATCTGAAGACCTTCGACATGGTGAAGGAGGCCGTCCTCGTCGAGGCCGGCGCGGCACTGACGCAGGTTTACCTGCCGCATAGCGGCGCCGTCTCGGTCGTGGTCCACTTGTCGGAGGGACAGACGGTCGAGGTCGCGATGATCGGCCGCGACAGTGCGGTCGGCGCCGCCGAGGCGCTCGGCGACGGCATCGCGTTGACCGACACCGTCGTGCTGTTTTCCGGCACTGCTTCGATCATCGAAATCGCCGATTTCAGGACGGCGGTCGCCCAAATCCCCGCGTTTCGAAGCTTGATCTCCCGGCATGGGCTGGCGCTGTTCGCGCAAGCCCAGCAATCCGCCGCATGCAACGCCTCTCACTCGGTCGAAGCTCGCATGGCGCGATGGTTGCTGCGTGCGCGCGACCTCTGGGACGGCGAAACGCTGCCGATGACGCAAGAGCTTCTGGCGCGCATGATCGGCGTCCAGCGCAATGCGATCTCGATCGTAGCCCACGCGCTGCAAGAGGTCGGCGTGATCAGCTATAGCCGTGGGCAAATCGAAATCCTGGACGTGGAAGCGCTGCAAACAACGGCCTGCGAATGCCACCAGGCGGTCAAGACCAGGCTGGTACAGTTGCTGGCGGCGACATCATGAGATGCGAAAGCGAAAACCCCGCACTTTGAATCGAAAGGTCTGCACGCCAGTTGGCATATCTGTGCAGCGACGTTCGAACGCATGAGCAGGAAATTTATTCTCCTTGCCAAGGCGATATTCCAAGATCATCTTGTACGTTCGTTAGCGTGCATTGCATGCTGGCGATGTGTGTTGCCCGTCAGGTCAGGAGATGGGCTTTGGATTCGACCTCGCGTCCTCCGAACGGATTTCTGTCGTCGTTGAGCGCCGATGATTTCGAATTGATCCGGCCGCACCTGCGGACGGCTGACCTCATTCAGGACAGCGTGCTGGTCACAGCCGGCGAAACGCTCAAGCGCGGTTACTTGCCGCACCGTGGCGTCATCTCGCTGGTGGTCAATCTCGCGAAGGGCGAGCATGTCCAGGTCGCCATGGTCGGCCGCGACAGCATCTTCGGCGTGTTCTCCTCGCTTGGCGATGCGACCGCGCTCAACACCGCGGTCGTGCTGGTCGGAGGCGTCGCCTCGACGCTCGACCTCGACCGCCTGCGCCAGGCCGCCGATCAAAGCCCGACATTGCGCGCGACGCTGATCCGTCACGGCCTTGCGGTCTATGCACAGATCCAGCAGACGGTCGGCTGCAATGCCTCCCACACGGTGGAATCCAGATTGGCCAGATATCTTTTGCAGGCGCATGATTTCACCGGAGGCTGCAAGCTCGTCCTGACCCAGGAATCGATGGCGCAGATGATCGGTGCGCGGCGTAACAGCGTCTCGCTGGTGGCCAGCATGCTGCAGCAGGCGGACTTCATCCACTACAGCCGCGGCCATATCCAGATCACCAACCTGGACGGCCTGCGCCGGACGGCCTGCGAGTGCTACGCCTCCGTCAAGGGGCACTACGAGAGGCTATTGCGGCCGCGCTGCACCTCCTGATACGCGAAAAATGTCGTTCGGCGGCGCGACCCAGGCTCGCTCCCTCCTCCGGCGCGGCACCGTATAAGTACGGTGCGCCACAGCCCCGCGGCGATTTATCGGCTGCCGAATTAACGGGCTGTTCAACGACCGCTGATAATTGTGACAAGACCAACGAGCGCGGGTTCCAAGCTCGAATATCCCTTTGTGCTGCAATATTCGTCCGTATTCGGCTGTTTGTGATCTGTGCGGAGCAACGACATGTCCTTTGATCTATCGATGCCGATCCTGGTGGTCGATGACTACAACACCATGGTCCGGATCATCCGCAATCTGCTCAAGCAGCTCGGCTTCGAGAACGTCGACGACGCCAGCGACGGCTCGGCCGCACTCGCCAAGATGCAGACCAAGAAATACGGCCTGGTGATTTCCGACTGGAACATGGAGCCGATGACCGGCTACGACCTGCTCCGGGAGGTCCGCGCCAGCCCCGAACTGTCCAAGACGCCATTCATCATGATCACGGCCGAATCCAAGACCGAAAACGTCATCGCCGCGAAGAAGGCGGGCGTCAGCAACTACATCGTCAAGCCATTCAACGCGGCGACGCTGAAGACCAAGATGGAAGCCGTGTTCGGGCCGGCGGAATAGACGCCGGGCCATCGCAAGGAACATCGGCGCGCCGAACGGCGTGCAGCGACCGTACTAGTACGGTTTTCGATGTTCACAGACGGCTAAGGATGAGCGGCGATAGTGGTCGAAGCTTAGGAGAAGCTTCATGATCAAGATTGAAACCGCCGACCAGAAAGAAGTACGGCGTTTCCGCATCGCCCAGTTCAACGGCAGGACCGCGACCGTCAAGTCCGGCGGCTCAACCATCACCGGCCACGTCCGATCGGTGCTGGAGAAGGAGAGCAGCGCTTCGCCCTGCTGGACCATCACCATCATTCCGGCCGCGCCCAAGGCGCCTGCGCCCGTGCTCTCGCGCGTCGCGCCGCGTTTTAGCCGGTTCGCGGACGACGATACTTTCTAGCTAGAGCGGAGCGTTGGTTGCGCTGGGCGTGCACCTGCGCACGCCCTGCGATCCCGCTCACATTTCCCCGGGTCGGGTTCTAGTCGATCGGATGCAACAGCGCCGCGCGGACGAGGTCCGCGGTGTTGCGCGCGCCCAACTTTCGCATGGCCTCGGCGCGATGGCTTTCGAAGGTGCGCGGGCTGATCTGCATGTGCAGCGCCCCCTGCTTGTTCGAATAGCCTTCGCTGATGAGGTTCAAGACTTCGCGCTCGCGCTTGGTCAGCGGCTTTTGCCGCAGGTCCGGCGCCAAGGCGGCGGCCGGACGATGGCATCGATTGCGCGACGACCATGCTTCGCGTTGGCTGCTCCGGCATGGCGCAGTCTCGGCGGCCACCGGCGCGCCGGCGATCTTTTGCACCAATGCGCAGACCCGCTCGGTCTGCTGCAAGGCGTTCTCGACCACCCTGCGCAAGTAATCGCGGTCGGCCTCGAGGTCGGTCGGCTGCAGGCTGTGGTGCCTGATCTCGCCGATATAAAGCAGCAGTGCTGTCAGGGGGCCGTTGAGCTGTCGCGCGATCAGGGCGCCCGCCTCGTCGATGGCTTGCAGCCGCACTGATGGATGGCGGACGACGTCGCCCTCCTCGAAGGCCACGCCGCCGCGGACCCAATCGGTTGGCTGCGAATCGCAGAGACGATTCTCTTGTTGTGACATGCCGTTATTTAACGAGGGCAAACCTTGATGAGGGTTAACTTTTGGTACCGTAAGATTACGGTCAATTTGTCGACAAAAGCGCGGCCACGCCCGTTGAAATTGAAGGAGAAGATCCGTGGCTCCGCTGAGGTTGCGGATGGCTATCAAAACTCAGTAGTTCTCCTCATCCGCAGGTGCACTTTGGCCGACGCTGAGCGGAGAAATTGCGGGATTGTCGGCAATCCTTAATCAGCCGCCAACTGTTTTTGTGCTTCCCTCTGGGGATGCTCGCCCGGTTGGCGGGCCCGTCTTGACTTGGCGGGACACCCGAACCCCATGGTGCAAATCGACCGGATATGGGAATTCCTGCAGCGCCTCTCGCCGCTGACGCGCAGCTGCCTGCTCACGGAGCTTGAAAGGCTGGAGCTGTGCGGCGTCGACGTGCCGGGCTCGACCGATATCCAGGCGAGATTGCGCGAGGAATTCCGCAAGGACGGATCGACCCAGGGCCGGGCCCCGAGCGCATCGCGCTATTTTTTTGAGCCGCTGGATCCGCTGCTCGCCGATGGCGATCACGAAAACGCGGGCCGGATCGCGCGCGGATCGCTGGCGCCGGTCTGGGAATGGATCACCCGCGACCTGTTGCCGACCATGGCGCGCGACTTCGAAGCGAAAATGAAGGATCTGATCGCGGCCGACAAGCAGAAGGAGGCCAGAGCCGCGGCCGCCATATTCCAGGTCAAGGTCGCGAAAAGCCTCGAGAACACGCTCGGCTCTCCGGAAAGCACCCAGCAGGCTCGCGCCAAACTCGGGGCCTACACGGCGGCGCGTTCGACCTTTGCCGATCTCGAGAAGATCATGCGCGCACTGCGCGCCCGCGATGCACTGGCAAAATTCGACGCCGCACTGCCGACACAGATCGGCAAATTCGACGATGGGCTGGTTGCGAAGATGACGGCGCTGCTCAGCGCGTTCGGCAAGAATCATCCGGATGCGATTCCCTTTGCGATCGCACTGATCGCCCGGCGTCTGAAGACGCCGTGGCAGCTGATCCGGCTTGCGACCAAGGCCGCAGCCAGCAAGAGCGCTGCCGATGTCGCTAACGCCCCCTACGCGGTCACGGTCGGGATGGTGCTGGACCGGCTCGACGACAAGCGCCTGGCGTTGCGGATCGCACTCAAGAACAACCGGGTGCTGATCGCGCGGGAGCTGCTCACCGAAATCTACGACATCGAATACCAGTTGCAGGTCCGCATCGATCGGCTCGCGGACTGCAACTGGGGCAGGCGGCTCCGCACGTTGATGGAGGCGATCGCCAACCTGGTGGAAGCGGAAGTGAGCCGGTTTCCTCCCGACGTCGGCCACGTGCTTGGATCGCGCAGCCTGCGCAGCCACAATTCTCTGGCCGGTCGATTGACCTATCTCGCCTGGAAGGGACGCGATGCCGTCACCAACGGCGCGGCGTTCTGCAAGAAGCTGATCAACGCCGCCTGAGACCGATATCAGGGACGCTTGCGAGGCCTCAAGTTCAGGAAGGTCTCGAGGAAGCGCCCCGAGAGGACGAACCTGAACCACCAATAGACCTTCCGTCGCGTGCTCATGGATCCCGCCTTCGGCGTTGAAAGGGTCCGAACGGCACCCTCATAACGCGGGTTGTTTCCGGCCGGTGTGACGTGCTTCACATTTGGCGGAAGGCCTCGCGAAATGCCGCCATCTCCATTTACAGGCGCCGTTCTCCCATCGAAAATCCCGCTGCCGCTAGAGCGACCGGGAAGGATGGTGCGATGGGACGGACCAAAGGATTTTTGACGGCGTTTGCGGTGGTGCTTGCCGCCTCGATGTTCAATTCGGACAGCGGCGCCGAGAGCGCGCCGACGGACAACGCGACGCCGACGCCAGACAACGCGGTCATGATCACCGTATTCCTGAAGCACGACCAGTCGCGGCCGCTTGGCGAGCTCAATGCCCAGCTCGAGAAGCAGGGCTTTTACAAGGCATTTCCGCCGGCTGGCGTCGAGGTGGTGAGCTGGAATATCGTGATGGGAATCGGCCAGGTCGTGACCTTGCGCCTGCCGGCAAGCCGCCTACGCGAGATCAACCGCATTTTCGAGACCACGGCCTGGGGCGCCTACCGCACCGAGTTCTATCCGACCTATGACTACAAGGCGGTCGGGATCGCCAACCACGAGAAGGCGCAGTAGGTTGCGCTTTATCCGGCAATCGAACAGAGAGACAGCATCATGCATGCCGAGCGCCTGCTGCCGAACCAGGTCGCGCCCGAGGGATATGCGGCCCTGCGCAATGTCGAGATCTATTTTGCACGATCGGGCTTGCCGAAACGGCTGATCGAGCTGGTGAAGATGCGGGCCTCGCAGATCAATGGTTGCGCCTACTGCATCGACGTTCACAGCAAAGATGCGCGCAAGGCCGGCGAGACCGAGCAGCGGCTCTATCTGCTCAACGCATGGCGCGAGTCGCCCCTGTTCTCGCCGGCCGAACGCGCCGCGCTGGCGTGGACCGAGGCGCTGACCCATCTTGCCGCGACCGGCGCAGGCGATGCGGACTATGAGGCCCTGCGGCCACATTTCTCGGACAAGGAGATCGTCGATCTCACCTATCTGATCGGCATGATCAATTTCTGGAACCGCCTCGCCGTCGGAATGCGCTATGTGCACGATGCGGGATAGATCTTACCACCCTTGCAGGCAGGCGGCGGCCTCCGCCGGCGTCTGAACGGCAAACTCCGAATCCAGGCGGCGGTAGGCGCCGGCGAAAAACATCAGGGGGCGCGGGTCCGACAGGCCCGCTGCTGCCAGCGCATCGACATGGCCGACCATGATCATGTGATCGCCGCCGTCGAGCCGATCGTAGGTGCTGCAGCTCAGGACCGCGAGCGCGCCAGGCAATGTCGGAGAGCCATGTTGATCGCGGCCGACATCCAGGTCCGCCCATTTGTCCGACAGCGCGCGTGCAAAGCGCGTGGAGAGCGCGCTCTGATGCTCGGCCAGTATATTGACGGCAAAATGTTGCGCGGTCTCCCAGGCTGAAAACGATTTTGCATTTCGATAGATGCTGAACAGGATCAGCGGCGGCTCCAGCGAGAGCGAGCTGAAGGAGCTGACGGTGAGGCCGAGCCGCTCACCCGAGCGGGCAGGGCTCGTCACCACCACGACGCCCGAGGCGAATAGCCCAAGGGCGTCGCGAAACTGCCGACTGGAAAACCATGGCGCGTTCAAGCTGACTGGTCCTTTGGCCTAGTACGCGGGAGCGGTGAATGACATTGGAATCCGGCAGCTGGCGACACGCACGCCGTGCGTGGTCGGCGGACTGTTTCGACTGCGGCCGACAAACCGCGGCTCTCCGCCGGTGATGACGGCGCCGACGGCAGCGATATCGCCATTGCGGATCGCATCCAGCGCCTGGCGCTGCGAGCCGCCGTCGGGTGCGTCCAGCAGCACCAGGTCCGCATCCGCGCCCACGGCGATGCGCCCCGAATTGAGACCGTAAACGCGAGCATTGTTGCCGGTCGCAGCGGCGATGGCGAGTTCAGGCTCGACACTGCCAAGGCTCGCAAGATGCGCGATGGTATAGAGCATCCCGAGCGGCATGATTCCGCTGCCGGTCGGCGTGTCGGTGGCGATCAGCACGCGCGCGAAGGCGCCATGGGCCTGCGCCAGCGACGCGGTCAAGAGCGCGGTGCGCAGATTGCCGGCGGTGCAGATTTGCAGCGCGATCTCGCTTTCGCGCACGATGCGCTCGAAATACCGATCCGCCATTGCGGTCGGGCCGCCATTGACGTGAAAGGAGACGTGCGGCTGCATTGCCAGCAAATGTTCGCCATGGATCGCGCCCGAGCCCGGAATCGAAGAGCCGCCGGTGTGCACCGTGGTGATCATGCCCTGCGCCTTAGCCATCGCGATCAGCGGCGCGTAGTCGAACGCGCTTGGAAACGCGCCAAAGCCGGCCTTCGCCAACCACACGCCGTGACCCCTGAGCTCGGCGAAATCTTTCTCCTGCAACCCCGGTTCAAGGATCACCGATCCCGCATGGACCGTCATGCCGCCCGGTCGATAGCCGGCGAAGCACTTGCGCGCCGCAACCGCCAGCGCCTTGACGCCCTCGACATCCTTTGGACGACCGGGAACGTGAACCTCGGACGCCGAGATCGCCGTGGTCGTTCCGCCGTGCAGGTAGCTTTCGAGATAACCAACGGTGCGCTGCCTCGGGGTGTAGTCGCCGAAGGTGATGTGGACATGGGAATCGATCAATCCTGGGATCAGCGTCGTGCCGCCGGCGTCGATCACCACGTCGGCGGATTCGACGTCCTGCGCGGACGCGGTCCCGACTGAAGTAATCAAGCCATCGGCGCAGATCACAGTGTCGCCGTGCAAGTGCGGCTGTTGCCAGCTGCCGCTGACGATCCGGCCGATATTGGTGACAGCAACGCGCATCGCCTTGTTTCCCTAGTGGCGGACCGTGGCCAGCGGCTGTTCCAATGCGACGCTTGCCAGCAGATTTCGCACCATCTCGTCTGCTCCCCTCCAGCCGAATGTGCGGTAGCTATGGCCGGCCGTGACGAACGGCGCGCCAGCATAGAACATTTCGTACTGAGTGTGGCGGGAGCCGAATTCCGAACCGATCGCGTCCCAGGCGGCTTTGAGGAACTTGACCTTCTCTTCCGGGTCGAGCACTGCCGAGCGCTGGGTTTTCCGGATCAGCGGCTCGATCGCCGGGTTGCTCCAGTCCTTGTAAGACGACGGCAGCATGATGAACGCGCCGCCGGCCAGCTCGCGGATGGTGTTGATCATCCGCGGATAGAGATCCTGGGTGATCACCTGCGACGAGTAGAGATGGTGCCGGTTCGGAATCCAGTATTTTCCGTAGTATTCGCCGCCGGCTTCCATGCCCTGCAGCATGGCCTCGACCATGCCGACATTGGCCGCCAGCCGCCCGAGCTGCTCGCGCACCTGCGGCATCGCCGATGTCCCGATCGTCTCGGTCAGCTTGTGCGCGAGACCGACCAGGAACTTCAGCTTCACCGCCAGCCTGATCTGCGACTGGTAGTTTTGATAGATGTGACCTGGCGTGTCGTGGAATTGCGCGCGGCAGAGATCGACGTTGCGATGCACGAAGACGCGCTCCCACGGCACCTTCACGTCATCGAAATAGATCACCGCGTCATTCTCGTCGAAGCGCGACGAGAGCGGATTATCGTAGACGGACACTGCGGCCGCTTCGTAGGATTTGCGCGACAGCACCTGCATTCCTTTCGCGCTCATCTCGAGCGCGCAGGAAAATGCCAGCGCCTCCTCCCCCGGCTTCAGGGGTTGCAGGTTGGCCACAAACACCTCGTTCGCCATGATCGAGCTCGTGCCCATCATCTTGGCGCCGCGAATGGTGACGCCTGCGGCGTCCTCGTCGACGATGCGCGCGACGAGATCCTCTTCCTGTTCGCCCCAGTCCTTGGCGCGGTTGGCCTGCGGATTGATGATGACGTAGGTCAGGAACAGATCGTTGGCGCTGGCATATTCGAAATAGTCGGCAAAGGCCTTGGCCCGCTCCGGCCCGCCGCGTGCAAACACGTCAAGACCGATCCGCTGCCCGACCAGCGCAGAGGCCAGATGATCGGGCGAGCGGCCCATGAAGCCGTAAGAACACTCCGCCCAGGCGGTGAGCGCCTTGCGCCGCTCCACCATCTCCGCATGCGATGTCGGGATCTGCCAGGCGCGGTTGATGCGCCGGTTGGCACCATCGGGCGCGAATGTCATCAACTCAAGATTCTCGGGCCCCGACTGGACGTCATAGAGATGCGCGGCGGAGGCGACCGCGTTGCGGTAGGCTGAATGGGTCGTCACGTCGTCGACCCGCGCACCGTCGATGAAGACATTGCGTCCGTCGCGGAGCGATGCGAGATGCTCGGTCCCGCTCTTGCAAACTGCCACTGCCCTCTCCTCGATTTCTCGGATTGCCGGATCAGACCAGACCGTCGATGCCCTTGATGTCTTTCGCCGCCAGACCGCCGACCCGGTGATTGAGACGTCCGCGATTGGCATAAGCGCAGATGATCGCAATCTCGTCCGGCAGCGGCGCGTCGGGCAGCGTGATCGAGATGCCGTCGTAGTGCGATCGAACGTAGAGCGCGTCCTTGTGCGCCAGCGGAATGTCGATGGCCGCGCCAGCCGCGGCGCGCTTTGTGTAGGACGATATCCAGGCCTTGCCGCCGCCGGCCGTCTCGCGCATCACATTGCCGAACACCGTCGTCAGCATCGCAACGCCATGCTCCTGCTCGCCGTTCACGCCAATGATGGCCGCCTTGCCATAGCTTTCGACCGGGTAAGGTCCGAGCGCGGTGCGCGCGATTATGGAAATCTCCGCGCCGAGCGCGGCGCTGGCCGCGACGAGAGCTGCAAGGTCTTCCTGATACTTGCCGGCAAAGGGATTCTTGACGACGGCGGCGGTTGCAACCTTGCGCAGGACCGGATCGGCGGCAATGCCGGCCTCGCCGCGCGTCTCGTCAACCAGAGTCACGACCTTCCTGACCTGCATCGCTTCCTCCCATCAGCGAATTTTAATAGCTAATTTTCAAAGGTATTGCAACAAACTTCAGCCACCTCCTTCGACGATAGCGAGCACAAGATCTATTGGATGCTCTGCGGCGACTTCTCGCGCCGCAGCGCAGGCGCTGACTGCTCGGCAAAATAGGCCTGCAATCGCAGCGCGCGGTTACTGCTGTCGATCAGACGATCGATCATGTCGGACAGCTGCTTGAACTCTTCCGCCGACAGGCAGTCGAACTGGACGTCGTTCACCATGCGCTGCACCGGCGCAAGCTCTGCGAGCTTGCTCCATCCTTCCGGCGCAATCTCCAGACGCACGCGCCTGCGGTCATTCGGATCGGGCGTCTTG
>Ga0306920_100009319_pt1 | contig 13080 bp, 9 predicted proteins | sample flu12Cox44000170_FD_204666 | JGI IMG/M metagenome (GOLD analysis project Ga0306920, IMG submission 204666) | Lab enrichment of tropical soil microbial communities from Luquillo Experimental Forest, Puerto Rico - flux4day.12C.oxic.44.000.170 (v2)... | ecosystem: Environmental > Terrestrial >...
GTCTGCACTTCCAGGTTCGGGATGGCCTGGAAATCATCGCTCGTGGCAACCTCAGCGTTTATCCGCCTCGGGGCGATTACCAGTTTGTCATCGAGGAAGTACATCCCAAGGGCTTGGGCGCCCAGGATTTGGCCCTCAAGCAACTAAAGGAGAAACTGTCCCGGTTGGGATATTTTGCGGCCGAGCGGAAGAGGCCGCTACCGCGCTTTCCCCGGCACATCGCTCTGGTGACCAGTGCGGCCGGCGCAGCCATCCGCGATATCTTGGAGATTCTCGGCCGCCGCTGGCCGGCCGCCCAGGTTTGGGCTTGCCCGGTGCGCGTCCAGGGACTCGGCGCCGCGGAAGAAATTGCCACTGCCATTCGCCGGGTCAATCACCTGGCCGACATCGAGGTGCTCATTCTCGGCCGGGGCGGCGGCAGCAGCGAGGACCTGGCCGCCTTCAATCGCGAAGTGGTGGCCCAGGCGATCTTCACCTCACGGGTGCCGGTGGTTTCTGCGGTCGGCCATGAAATCGATGTCACCATCGCCGACCTGGTGGCGGATAAGCGGGCCTTGACGCCAAGCGAGGCTGCCGAGTTGGTGACGCCCGACTGCAAACAGATTCTCGACGGCCTGCAAGCCTGCCATGGCCGAATGAGCGACCTGCTGCTGAACCGCTTTCAAACCATTCGCGGACGCTTGCAGGAGCTCGCTGGTCGACGCACGCTTGCCCAGCCATTGGAACGAATAAGAGATCGTGAACGCCGCTTGGACGACGGCGAAGTGCGTTTGCACCGGGCCATGAAACAAAAACTGGCGAAGGTCCAACAGCTCACCGATGCCCAGGCCGCACGCCTGGAAACCCTGAGCCCCTTGAACGTTCTGGGCAGAGGATATAGCTTAACGCGCAGGGAATCGGATCATGTCGTGGTCCGGAATACTGCGCAAGTGCAGGTCGGCGACCGGGTCGTTACCCTGATCGAACAAGGCAAATTGATGTGCCGGGTGGAGGAAAAGAGTTGAGTTTCCGCTTGCGGCTTCGCGCTCAGAAGATGGTTCAGGTGAGCGCGAAGCCGCAAGCGATGAACCCAGACAAGACATGGAAAATTTGACTTTCGAAGAGGCTCTTGCTGAGCTGGAACGCATCGTTCGTGAGCTAGAGGACGGCAAGATCGGCCTGGAAGAATCGTTGACGCGCTATGAACAGGGCGTTGGCATATTGCGCCGCTGTTATGGCCAACTTCGCCAGGCGGAACAACGCATCGTGGAATTGATGGGCATGGACGGTGAGGGAAAGGCCGTGACCCGGCCCTTTGAACACGTGGCCAAGGTTTCTACCATCAAAAATGAAACCGGCTAATGATTGATCCAAGAAACCCGCAGGCTCGAAGACTCGCCTACGGGCTTGAATATAAAGCAAGCCCCAGGGCGAGTCTTCGAGCCCTGGGGGTCTGGGATCCAACGTTGGGAGACCTATTGTTCGACGATTTGCAGGCCTACCTGCGTGGAAAGCAAGAGCTGGTGGAGAAGCGCCTGCGGCAAATCGTGGATGCAGCGACGGACTGCCCCCAGGCTCTTGTCGAGGCCATGCGCTATAGCCTGCTAGCGCCCGGCAAGCGTATACGGCCCAAGCTCGTGATCCTGGCAGCCGAGGCCTGCGGCGGCACCGACGGCAATGCCCTTGCGGCCGCTTGTGCGGTGGAGATGATCCACACCTATTCGTTGATCCATGACGATTTGCCTGCCATGGACGACGATGATTTGCGGCGCGGATTGCCCACCTGTCACAAGCAATTTGGCGAGGCCCTGGCGATCCTGGCCGGCGATGGGCTGTTGACCCAGGCCTTTGGTATTTTGGCTGAGAATTATCCGAGCGCGACGGCTGCCGGCTGTTGCCGTGAGCTAGCCCGGGGAGCGGGTGCCGCCGGCATGGTCGGCGGACAGGTCGAGGATTTGGCCTGGGAAAGTCGGCCCCATTCCCTGGAAGCCCTGGAGAACATCCACGCCCGCAAGACCGGCGCCTTGTTCCGCGCTTGCCTTCGGCTGGGCGCCTGGACCGCCCAAGGAGAAAACCCGGCTGGACCGGATTCGGAACTTTTGGTTAATCTGGATCATTATGGCCGCTGTTTCGGCCTGGTTTTCCAGATAACCGATGATTTACTCGATGTGGAAGGGACCGCTCAGGAAACCGGAAAGCGCGTCGGCAAAGATGCGGCCCGGGGGAAACTTACTTATCCTGGTTTTCTGGGAGTGGAGGAAAGCCGCCGCCGCGCACGCCGGTTGTGCCAGGAAGGACAGGAATGTCTTCGCCCCCTGGGACCACGCGGCGAACGGCTGGCTGCTTTGTTGCGACTGGTGATTGAACGGGACCGATGAGGCCGCTGCAAGCCCCAGGGCGAGTCTTCGAGCCGTGGGGTTGTTGGGTTTGGATGGATTCAGCCCAAGTTGGAAAGGGACTTTTCATGAGCGAGATATTGCCAAGGATTACCGACCCGTCGGACTTGCACAGCCTGTCCGATGAAGAGCTGGCGCAATTGACTCAGGAAATGCGCAATGAGTTGGTGCGCGTGTTGCGCATCCGGCCGGCCCATTTTGCCAGCAATCTCGGCGTCGTCGAATTGTGCCTGGCCTTGCACCTGACCTTCGACTTTCGCAAGGACCGGCTTATCTGGGACACCGGTCATCAGATATATCCCCATAAGCTGATCACCGGCCGCTACGATCGCTTCGATTCCATCCGCACTCGCGGCGGCTTGATGGGCTATCCCAACCCAGAGGAAAGCCCGTTCGATTTGTTCATGACGGGCCACGCCGGTTGCAGCGTCGCTTGCACCCTGGGCCTGAAGGTTGCCGACGAACTTCTGGGCCATCCCGAGCGAAACAGCGTTGCCGTTATCGGCGACGGCGCCTTGCCCTCCGGCATCGTCTTCGAAGCGCTCAATAATGCCGGCCATCTCAAGAAGAAGCTGTTGGTCATCCTCAACGACAACAAGATGTCCATTTGTCCGCGCGTCGGCGCCTTGGCCCAGTGCCTGGATCGGGCACGGCTCACCAACTTTTACCAGGGTTCCAAGCGCCGCCTCCGCAAACTGTTGTCCAAAATACCATTGGTCGGTGAACGGGCCAGCCATGCCCTGGATCAATTCCGCGAGGGCCTGAAAGCGTTTCTCACCGGCGGCATGCTCTTTGAAGAGCTGGGCTTCCACTATGTCGGCCCCATCGATGGCCATGACTTGCCCGGCCTGCGTTACTGGTTGAAAAAGCTCAAGGATCAGCCCGGTCCGGTCCTTCTCCATGTCCTCACCGTGAAAGGGCAGGGGGTGCCGCAGGCCAGCGAGGATCCAGTCACGTTCCATACGCCACCGGTGTTTGAAAAAGTCGGCCCCGAGCGCACCATCGTCTCCCTGAAGCGTGGCGGTTCCAAGGCTTACACGGATGCTGCCAGCACCGCCATCTATCAGGTCCTGCAGGCCAATCCCAAGGTCACAGTCATGACGGCAGCCATGTGCCAGGGCAACAAGCTGGAAAAAGTCCGCGCCGATTTCCCCGACCGCTTCTTCGATGTCGGCATTTGTGAATCGCACGCGGTGGCTTTTGCCGCGGGGCAGGCCAAGGCCGGTTTGCGGCCCATCGTCGATATCTACTCCACTTTCCTGCAACGCGCCTTCGATCAGCTGTTCCAGGAGGTGGCCTTGCAGAACCTGCCGGTCACGTTCTGCCTCGATCGCGCCGGCCTCACCGGACCGGACGGGCCCACGCACCACGGTTGTTTCGACACCGCCTACCTGCGGCTGTTCCCGAACTTCGTCGTCATGGCGCCCGGCGACGAACAGGATCTGGGCCAGATGCTGCGCTTTGCTCTGGAGCATCCCGGCCCTGCTTCCCTGCGCTATCCCAAGGCCGGTCTGGAGAAGGTCGAACGTGGGCTGGCCCCCATCGAGCTGGGTCAGGCGGAGATCATCGAATGGGGCAGCGATGGCGTCTTGATCGCTTACGGCACGCTGCTTTCCAATTGCGTCAAGGCGGCCGAGCGCTTGCGCCAGGAAGGCCTGGAAATCGGCGTCATCAACGCCCGCTTTGCCAAGCCGCTCGATAAAACCACCTTGCTCCGGGCGGTGGAAGAATTGCCCCTCGTGGTCACCGTGGAAGAGGGCACCCTGGAGGGAGGTTTCGGCAGCGCCCTCCTGGAAGCCGCCAACGCCGCCGGCTTCGATACCCGCCACATCGTCCGCTGCGGCATTCCCGATCGCTTCATCGAACACGCCGAGCGCGGCGAACTCCTGGCCGACCTCGGCCTCGACGTGGACGGCCTGTGCCGAACCGTGAAACAAGCGCTCGAACGACCGCAGGGGATGACGGTGGAAAGCGAATTCTAACCGACCAATGGTTTTCAGTTTTCGGTTTTCGGTAAATGGGCCATTGGTCCGAAAACTGAAAACCGAAAACCACTCACCACTCACCAGGCTGGTTCTCGACCGTCTTGTTGTTTACAATATGGGTATCCGTTTCAAGGAACCCATTGATGCGCATTCTCTTTCGATGCATTTCCTTGGTTGTGGCAGCGTTCCTCATCAGCCTGGTTCAGGCGGAAGAGCCGGCCAAGAAGCCGCCGAGCCGTTATGAGCTGCGCCAGGAGCACGATCCGAACGGCATCGGCAAGTTTTACATGGGCCGCGAGATCGCCCAGGTGATGGGCCATCAAGGGGCGAGCTGGCTGGAGCGGCCGGAGCGAGAAAAGGAAGAACATTGCTCGAAACTCTTGCCGGCGCTCAAGCTCAAGCCGGGTAATTTTGTGGCCGATATCGGCGCCGGCAGCGGTTTTTACTCCTTCCCACTCTCCAAGGCCGTCGGCCCAAAAGGACGCGTATATGCCGTAGATATCCAGCCCGAAATGCTCAAGATCATCCGCGCTCGCATGCGCAACTGGGACATCAAGAATATTCAGCCGGTCCTGGGCGCCGTAGCCGATCCCAAGCTGAAGCCGGCTTCGATTGATCTCATCTTGATGGTCGATGTCTACCACGAGTTCTCGCATCCCTACGAGATGACGGTGGCAATGGTCAAGGCCCTCAAGCCCAAGGGGCGGTTGGTTTTTGTTGAATTCCGGCTGGAAGACGCAAAGGTGCCGATCCTGGTCGTACACAAGATGTCGCAAAAGCAGGTGCGGAAGGAGATGGAGCCCCATCCCCTCCGGCACGTGGAAACCGTGAATACCTTGCCCTGGCAACACGTCATTATTTTTGAGAAAAAGGAAGCCGAGGCCAAGAAAACCGGGGAAAAGTAACATTTTCGCGGTTTACGCTTGACAGGCGTTTGGCCGCCGTCGTAAGATATTTGTGAGGGAAAGGAGCAATCCTTTCCCTTGGCCTATCTGTTTCGAGTACGGGTTGTTCACGTAAGCAAGATCGGTGGCCCATCTGGGTTGACCAAGCAAGCAAAAGGAAATGCAGGAAGGAATCCGGTAACGGATTCTGCTTTTCTTCCTCATCAAGCGCCGAACCTTCCGGAAGCGGAGTAAAGTTCCTAGCCCCCCTGGGACTTACACGCTTCCGGTTGTTTTTTGGCAGGGAACAGAAATGGTTCGAAACCCTCGGCAGTCTCCATAGCGTAGCAGTCCGCAGCGTCCGCTTGGAGCGAGCCTGGTCCTTCACGAACAGGATGAAAACGTCGTGGCCTGTGCAAACGTTCTGAGCAGGTAGCCGACCGGATAACGAGTTAGGCTGACATAGAGAGGATTTCGCGGCGAAGTTCAAGCACGGGAGGTTGGTGAATGGGCGAACCCGAATCAGTAGGTTGCGGACCTCGGCGAGCGGGGGGGCGTAAGCCCCCTGTTGTCGACATCAAAGTGGTATTTGCCACATCAACAGGGGGCTTACGCCCCCCGCTCGCCGTGCGCTTCCCTATTTCTTGGTGCGGATGATCTTTCCGGTCGGGACGTCGATTTCGATGGTGCTTTGGTCCATGAGGCGGATCGTCAGCGCGCTGCCGTCTGGAGCAAAAATCAGAGTGATTACCGGATTTTGCACGGCAACCTTGGAGAGCATCTTGCCCGTGGCCTGGTCCCAGAGGACGACGGCTTGATCCTTGCCGCCGCTGGCCAGCACCTTGCCCGTCGGCGAAAAGGCCACAGCATTGACAGTCTCGACATGGCCCTGGAGCCGTCGAATCTCCTTGCCGGTGGCAACATCGAAGAAGCGGATTGATTTCCCCTGCGCGACGGCGATGGTTTTCTGGTCGGGGGAGACCGCCTCCTGGCGCGTCGAGCCAGGCGCTTTCTTGCTCCCGTCCGCTCCGGGCTGAATCGGCAGCGGCGAGGTTTTGGGTTTTTCCGGAACCGGTTGACCGTCGATCGGCACCCCCGGCGCGGTGCCAGCTTGTCTTTCCCTGACCCTCCGTTCCTGGATTGCCCGCAACTTCAGGATTTCCTGGTTCGCTAGCTTGAGCAGCAGCCGGGTTTGTTCCAGTTCCAGGCGCAACCTTTCGATCTCCCGTTTCATCTCGGCAGGATCCATTTCCCTCTTGGGCGCAGGGTCGTCGGCAGCGGGTGCGGTCTGAATCACATTATCTGGTGGTGCGGGGACCTGGGCCTGCGCACGGTAAGTAACCACACCGGCGCCGGCGCCGAGGAATGCCAGCACCAAGAGTCCGGTGGCGCAGATTTTCACTTTGGTCATGAACATGGCTTGAATAACTCCTTGGGCAAGAGCAGCTGCCTGGGCCGAGACGGCGGCGGCAGCGGAAGAATGAGCCGCACCCGCGGCGGCCCGGACGGTGGCGAACAAAGCGGGAGGCACTGCGGCCTCACTGGTGGCTGCGACTCCCAGGGGCAAAAGGGCCATGGACAGGGCGATGCCGCGCCGGGCCAGTCGGGCGCGGAGCAGTTCCCGGCCGCGGTCCAGCCGGCCACGCAATACTCCAAGGCTCCAGCCGAGCTGCCGGGCCGCCTCATCGCGCGTGCGGCCTTGCACACAACAGAGCAGGAGCGGGGCGCGATATTTGTCCGGCAGGCGCTCTAGTTCACTTTCCAGGGTTTGCTGGGTTTCCCATAGCGTTGCATCCTCGGCCCGCTCGGCCAGGGAATGATCGGCCAGCGGGAGGTTCCGGGCGGTGCGGCGGGCATTGACGCCGCGCAATTTCATGGCCGCCCGATAGGCCACGCGGTGCAGCCAGCCGGCCAACGATTCCCGTTGGCGAATCCGGCCCGCCTTGCGCGCCAACACCAGGAACACGGCCTGGAAGGCATCCTCCGCATCCTCGCGCTGCCGCAAAATTCGCCAACACAATCCCAGGACCATCGGCCCGTAGCGCTTGACCAGCACTGCAAAGGCCGCCTCATCGCCCAGGGTGATATAGCGCTGCAAAAGATCGCGATCCGGCGTGGAGCAGCAACTCAGAGTTGCCTGCCGCAGCCGATCCACAATCTTACTCAGCTTTGCGTTGGCGATTGTCATAATATCGACACGGCTCAACAGCGGCGGCCGCGCTGTGAGGCAAGGAACTCCAAGAAACCAATATCCCGGCCGCCGCCTGCTACAGTGGCTGGTTCGGCCTGGTTTCTACCTCAGCCGGTGAATGCGATAGGATTCGGCGTTCTGCTTCAACCACTGCTTCGCAGCAGCTGGCCATTGCTCGTGGTCCTGCGCAGTAGGGAAGTCCTTCAGCGGCGAAGCGCCAAACTTGACCGATAGCTGCAGCGCAGCGACCGCGTCGCGGACCTCCGGGCTGTTTTTCTTCCAGTCGCCCTCCGCCAGCGCCAAGAGAATGCGTTTGCTTTGCTCCGCGTCGATCGGTTTCGCCTTACCCGCCAAGCCGCGTCTCCAGGGAACATAGCAGTTGCGAAGAATCAACAAGTAGGCGGTGAGTAGGCGGTCCTCCCGGTCGGTGGATTTCAGCCCTTCCTCGGGATCTTGCAGCAGTCGGCCCAAGCGACGCGCCGCGGTCAAGTCCTTGTCAAAGCCGCGATCGTTCGCCGCGCAGAAGCAACCCACCGAGACGATGTAGAAGTCGTTTTCGCCATCCCGGAGGCCGCAGAAGTAAGCGATCTGGCCGACGGTCAGGCCGGCCTTGACCGCCTGCTTGTCGATGTTGGGAAAGCCAAAGTGGAGCTGCTTTTTCTCTTTCGCGCCGTAGAGAGACTCCCGGACCTCCACCTCGACGACCGTGAAATCCCACCGACGTATTTCACCTTTCCCCTGCGCCGGCTTCTCCTGGATCGCCGTGATCTTACCGAGCACAACGCACTCGGCAATGGCTACTTTATGGGCAAGGGGTTCCTTGGGCAGCGCGATGTACGCCGTCGAGGATGATGCCCAGCAGAGCATGCTCGCGACTAGCAACGCTAGCCCCGCAGAACGAATTCCATTCATGTGCGGAACCTCTTTTGCCCAACCAGCCCATCAATCCGCGGATACGGGTCCTCCTCTTCATCTATCTATTTAGTGCCCGTGAAAGAGAGGAGGACATGGATTTTTTGGAAGAAAAGCCTCTGTCGGCGAGCGTCGAGGCGTAAGCCCGACGTGAAAACGACGTGGAAACGACACAGGTCATCCGCACACGTCGCGCTAACGCCGCGACGCTCGCCGACAAATCCCTTCCTGGTTGCAGAAACCCCGGCTCTCGAATAGTATTATGATTCTCAGGATCGTATGATTGATGAAAGGAGGGCCCACATGGTTCGTATCCTTGCCATTCTCGTGCTGGTGCTAAATCTCAGTGCGGCGCAGGCCCACTTTACCATGCTGCTGCCGAGCACAGCTACTGGCAAAAAAGGCGAAGAGGTGACGATCCTCTATCAATTCGGCCACCCGTTTGAGCATCAACTTTTCGATGCTCCCCCGCCGGCCAAGTTGCTCCTGGTGGAACCTGGCGGCAAGTCGCGCGATCTCACCAAGTCCCTGGAAAAAATCAAGGTAAAGGGCGCCGATGGCAAAGATGTGGCCGCGTACCGGCTTCGGTTCACTCCGAAAGTGCGGGGGGATTTCACCTTCATCCTCAACACGCCGCCCATCTGGATGGCGGAGGACAAAGAGTTTTTGCAAGACACAGCCAAGGTAATCCTGCATGTCCAGGCCCAGAAAGGTTGGGACGTGAATCAAGGAAAAGAGTTCAGAATCGTTCCCGTGACCAGACCCTATGGCCTACTTGCGGGCATGGTGTATCAGGCGCGGATTACCGCCGGCACTCAACTCATCAGCGAGGGGTCGGATGATCCCAGCAAGGGGATAACAATTCGTATGCGCGACACGCCTGTGCCCGGCTTACCGGTCTTCATTGAACGCTTCAATCCGGAACCGCCCAAGAAATTGCCGCGAGATGAATTGATTACCTTCGCCACCAAGACGGATCCGAACGGCATTGTGACGGCCACCCTTCCCAGCGCCGGCTGGTGGAGCATCACCGCCCAGCGCGACGCCGGCAGCCGAAATTACGACGGCAAGGATTATCCGGTTCGGCAACGTGCGACTTTGTGGGTTTATGTGGATGAAAAGGAATAGCTGACAAACTGATTCATCGTGTCGCGCTCGCTTCATTCCTTCGGGCGCGAAACGATAAATCGAGAAACCGTATGGTTCCAAGCGTCTTATTTGCGGTGCACATCTCCGACGGCATCCTGACCGCACCCTGGTGGCTGGCGGGATTCGGCTTGACGCTGCTTCTGGCCCTGGTTGGCGCCTGGCGCATTCGCGATGAGGAAATTCCGCGGATTGCGTTGTTGACTTCGGCTTTTTTTGTCGTGACTTTGATTCCTGTCCCAGTCCCTATTGGTCCAACTCACGCCCACTTGCTGCTCAATGGATTAATGGGCGTGCTTCTTGGCTGGCGGGCGGCACTGGCGATTCCGATCGCAGTTTTTTTACAAGCAGCGTTTTTTGGCCACGGAGGTTTCACCACGATTGGCATCAACAGCCTGGTGATGACCGTGCCGGCCCTTTTTGCCTATTACCTGTTTGGCCTGTTTTGCCGCATGCCCTGGGTTGGCCGGTCTTGGTTTCAGGTTAGCCTGATCGGCATGAGCACGCTCGTTTGGATTCTGAGCTCCATCTTCAGCGTAGCACTACTGATTCATGGCGATCCCAGTATCTCCACCAGAACCGCTGTGGAATTGGCCAGGGATATTACCTTGCATCCCATCGTTCTTTCCCTCGCCGGGCCGGTGATGTTGCTCGCGGTCTGGGCAGAACGGAAGCTGGGCAATGCCCCCGAATTTCCTCTTGGTTTGCTGGTTGGCGAAATAGCGGTGTTGGCGACGGTTGCTCTGAACTGCATGGTCCTCCTGGAAGGCGGCGACATCGACTTGAGATTGGCCCTGATCTTGGTGTTGATTCACCTGCCTATTGCCGTCATTGAAGGCGTGGTCATGGGGTTCACGGTCGGCTTCCTGGCGCGGGTGAGGCCGGATATCTTGGGATTGCCGTCACAAAGGAAATTGACAATTGACAATTGCCAATTACCAAATGCAAATTGTCCAGAAAAATCCCACTCGGCTCAATTGGTAATTGCTAATTGTCAATTGTCAATTGTCAATTCCGCCAGCGATAAGGTAAGCAAACCCAAATCGCTTCCTCCGGTTTTGTTGCTGGCGATACTGTCGTTTTTCGGACTGGCCGGTCCCGCAAAGGCGCATCGCCTGGAAGGAGAATACAGAATTCTTCCGGGCCAAAAGGTTCGAATCGAAAGCTGGTTCGATCTGACGGGTGAATCACCTGCCGAAGCGAGCGTGCAGGTATTCCGGGAAAACGGCGAAGTTTTGGCCAAAGGCACGCTCGATAAACAAGGGGTTTTTGTGTTTTCCTTTTCCCGAGCGGAACCTTTGCGGGTGGTGATTGCCGCCGGAGCGGGCCATCGCAAGGAACTTTCTATTCCCTTGACGGATTTGGCCGGCTCCTTGACCGGTTTGAGCAAGCCTCAGGATCCTTCGCCGGCCGACCGCTCCACACGGATTTCCATTAAAGATGTTCTCATGGGCATCGGCTTTGTACTGGCCCTGGCTGCTTTTTTCTGGAGCTGGCGGAATGCCCGCCGCCTCCGGGAAATCCGGGTCACGCTTTCTCCACCGGAAACACCTCTTCCAGACCAACCTCCCACTGACCCAGACCGACGCTGACCACCGCAAGATTACGTTTGTGATCAACGCGAACGATACGGCCGACCTTGTCGAAGCGCGGCACATGGACCGGATCGTTGGCTTGCAGATTGGCGCGGGCCTGGCGCAAGGCTGCTGCCTGTTCGGCCTCGCGCTGAAGTGCCGCGGTCTTCTCCTGAAACTCCTGGCGCTGCACCTCCGCTTCGTGCTGGGCACGGAGGGCCTCGGCACGGGCCTGTTCCGCGTCCTCGCGCTTCTTCTGCAACAGGGCGACTTCCGGGGCCCGGCGTTGGCGGCGGCGCAGATAATGCCGGGCCCTTTTCAGCAAACCGGGCGGCAATTCCAGACGCCGGGCAATTTTCAAAGCATTGCTCATGCCGAACTGGCCGATCAGTAGCCGATAGGTAGGTTGCAGCGTGTCCGCATCGAATTCGACGGCGGCATTCTCGGCTCGATCGTTCGTGAAGGCATAGGTTTTCAGGTCGCCCAGGTGCGTGGTAACCATGGCCAGGCAGCCGGTGCGGTCGAGCTGATCGAGAATGGCCCGGCCCAGGGCGGCACCCTCGGTGGGATCGGTGCCGGCGCCCAGCTCGTCCAGGAGCACCAGGGTCCGGGAATCCACTTGCTGGAAAATGCCGGCGATGCGCGACATGTGTGAGCTGAAGGTGCTCAGCGATTGCTCCAGGCTTTGCTCGTCGCCGATGTCGGCCAGCACCTGGTGAAAGACCGGCACCATGCTCCCGTGCGCTGCCGGTATGTGCATGCCCGCCTGGGCCATCAGGCACAATAACCCGGTGGTCTTGAGGGTCACGGTTTTCCCACCGGTGTTCGGCCCGGTGATGATCAACAACTGGAATGGATTTCCCAGGCGAATGTCAATCGGCACCACTTCTTTTGGTGAGTGGTGAGTGGTGAGTTGGGAATGGCCAGTGGCCAGTGGCCGGTGGTCAGTGGCCGGTGGCGAGGTCTGCTCCTGTTGAATGGTCTTCGCTGATTCCTGACTCCTGACTCCTGACTCCTGATCCCTGACTGCTGACTCCTGACTCCTGACGAAATATTCCAGCAGCGGATGCCGTGCTTGTCGCAGCCAGAGCCGGTTGTCCTCAACAATATCGGGAGGGGACATGGCATAGTCGCGGCTGAAGCGGGCCTTGGCGGTGATGAAGTCGAGGCGGGCCATGCAATCGATGGCGAAGCTCAGGGGGCGGGATACTTTGCCGACCTCGGCACTCAAGCGGCGCAAGATGCGGCGGATTTCTTTTTCTTCCTCCGCTTTCAAGAGCACGCGCTCTGCACTGAGACCGGCGACGGAGGCCGGCTCGATGTACACCGTCTCTCCGGTTCCGCTCGTGCGATGAACCAGGCCGGGGACCTTGTGGCGATGGTTGATGGCTACCGGCAGAACGTAATGATCGCCGCTGATGGTGGCATTGGGAAAACGCAGTATTTTGCGCAGCTCCGGATCGCGCAGCAGCTTCTTGATCCGGCCCTGGACGCGCTCGTCCACCTGGGCGAGTTCGTGGCGAAGCCGGGTCAGGTCCGGACTGGCCATGTCCAGCACGTGGCCGCGCGGATCAATGCAGCCGGTAATCGACTTGGCCACCGTTCCCAGATCCTCCACCGGGGTGAGCAGGTCAATCAAGCCCTGGTAGCGATCGCTTAGCCGCATACGAAAGCGGTACATGTGGCCGGTGCAGATCAAGGTGTCGGCCACCAGCAAGAGCTGATCGGCCAGGAGCATGGAGCCAAGCGAAGCGCGCCGGGCCAGCAGCCGGACATCATGCAAGCCCGCCAGCGGCGGAGTCTGTCCCTCTTCCAGTGCCCCAACCATTTCCGTGACCAGTTTTACCTCGGCGCGGATTTTCGCAGGCTCCGTGCCGGGCTCCACCTGCCGGGCCAGGTCTTTGCCCAACGAAGAAAAGGCATAGCCCGCCAGCAAATCACGGACCTTGTTGAACTCCAGTAATTCCAGAGTATGAGCGTCCATTCCATCAATTGTAACGTGGGGTCAATTTC
>Ga0306920_100009320_pt1 | contig 13080 bp, 13 predicted proteins | sample flu12Cox44000170_FD_204666 | JGI IMG/M metagenome (GOLD analysis project Ga0306920, IMG submission 204666) | Lab enrichment of tropical soil microbial communities from Luquillo Experimental Forest, Puerto Rico - flux4day.12C.oxic.44.000.170 (v2)... | ecosystem: Environmental > Terrestrial >...
GCGTACGCGGCCGATATCGACGTGGACGAAGTCCGAACGCGGGTAATAGCCGACACCGCCGCCGCGCATTGCTAACGCCACGATTTGCACGAGCGGCAGGGAGCGCCCCTGCACATTGATATCCGAGGCCATGCCGTACATGTGCAAACTGTGCCGCGCGACCCCTTCGCTCTGGCCGGCCAACCACGCGTTAGTCGCCGGCGACCGGTAGCCGGAGATCAGATTGAACGGCTGCGCAGTGTCAAGCGCAAGATGAATGCGATGGAGCAGGTCCAGCAGGCGAGGATCGATTGCTTTTACCTGGTTGGCGCGGAAATCGCGGAAGAAATAATTCACCTCGAGGAGCGCATCGGGTACGTATTCGCCCTTCTCGAAGTAAACGGTTTTGAGACTTTCGCCGGTATGGACGTTAAAGAAGGAAAGCGCACGGACGGTGGCGGGCCGTACCAAGAAATTCGCGGGCTCGACGGCCCATTGGGCCGCCCCTGCGCCAGATGGAACTACGACTGTCGCAGCCCCCAGCAGGCCGGCTTTGACCAGCTCACGCCGGGTGAATTTATCGCGCTTAGGATCCATACTGCAGCTTCCCGTAGCTTACTAATCAACCAGATCCGCACCCCGATTGGAACCCATCTTTTGAGATTTAGGGTTGCATCCGTTTCGCATCGCCAGCGTACTTGATGGAGAAGGTTGGGTCCGGCCAGTTCGCATCATTCGGCAAAGCCGTTAAAATTCTCTAGGCACTGTTGAGATCATCATGACCAGCATGACTCAGCCGAAAGCTGTTCGCCCCGAAGAATTAAGTGCTTCCGCGCGCAGCACCGCCTCGCTCGAAGGCATCGGTCTTATCAAGCAGTATGGTGGCCGGGCGGTGGTCAACAACGTTCGGGTGCGGGTCGGCAACGGGGAGGTGGTCGGATTGCTGGGGCCCAACGGGGCCGGCAAGACCACGACCTTTTATATGCTGGTCGGGCTGCTCAGGCCTGACGCCGGCCGGATCGAGCTGAGCGGCGCCGATATCACCATGTTGCCGCTGTACCAACGCGCGCGCCGCGGCATCAGCTATCTGCCACAAGAGCCGTCGGTGTTCCGCAAGCTTACGGTCGAGCAAAATCTGCTGGCAGTCCTCGAGACCCTGCCGCTGACCGAAGAAGAACGCAGCGCGCGGCTGCAATCGCTGCTCGACGAACTGGATATAACGCGGCTGGCGCAGACGAGGGCTGGGGTGCTGTCGGGCGGTGAAAGGCGAAAGGTGGAAATCACTCGGGCATTGGTGCTCAACCCGCTCTTCCTCTGCCTCGACGAGCCCTTCGCCGGAATCGACCCGATCACGGTGGTCGAAATTCAGCGTATCATCAGTTACCTCAAAGACCGTGGCATCGGCATCCTGATGTCGGACCACAACGTGCACGAAACTCTGTCGATTATCGATCGCGCATACGTTATTCACGGCGGGCAAATCCTGGTCGAAGGCAGTCCGCAGGAAATAGTCGGCAACGACCGGGTGCGCGAAGTGTTTCTCGGCGAGCGGTTCCGGCTGCGGTGATGTTCGTGGCGCCGACATCTCAATGCGTGACGCGTGCGGTCACGGACCGCTTTATCGACGACAGATAACATCAGGAGTATTCTCTGAAGTCATGAGCATCCTTGTACCATTCGTCATTGAGCAGACCGGGCGCGGCGAGCGTTCTTACGACATCTATTCGCGCCTCCTCAAGGACCGCATCGTGTTTCTGGGCGGCCAGATCACCGACGACCACGCCAACGTGGTTACCGCTCAGCTCCTGTTCCTCGAATCGGAGGACCCGGAGAAGGAAATCAACATGTATATCAACTCGCCGGGTGGTTCAGTGACGGCGGGTCTTGCGATCTACGACACGATGCAATTCGTTAAGCCCCCGGTCTCGACGTTATGCGTCGGCCAGGCCGCCAGCATGGGAGCGTTGTTATTGGCGGCCGGCGCGAAGGGCAAGCGCTACTCGCTGCCTCATTCACGAATCATGATCCATCAGCTCTCCGGCGGGTTCGAGGGCCAGGCGGCCGATATTGATATTCAGGCGCGCGAGGCCTTGCGGCTGCGCGAGGTGCTTAATCAAATCCTGGCGCATCATACCGGCCAGAACATCAAGAAAATCGAAAAAGATACCGACCGTGACAATTTTTTGAGCGCTCAGCAAGCAGTCGAATACGGGCTTGTCGACGAGGTGATCGCCGGGCGCAACGTGCTGAAGGCCCAGACTTGATTGCACGCGGCGCCCACGATCCACGCCTTGACAAGGACTTGTCCTTGCAATGGCCGCAATGAGCAGGTGCATTGGTGCCAGCCCGAACTAGGGCGGTCAAGCTGGTCCGTCCCGGAACGTCGCTCACGCAGGGGTCGATCTCGCTAAACCTCTTCCGGCTCGCCCTCCCCATCATCATTTCGAACATGCTGCAGACCGCCTATCAGGTGGTAGACACTTTCTGGGTCGGACGCCTTAGCGCGCAAGCGGTTGCCGCGGTGTCGTTCTGCTTCCCCGTAAGCTTCCTTTTGATCGCTTTGGGCGGGGGTTTGCCACTCGCCGGAACCGTGCTTGCAGCGCAGTACACAGGGCGCGGCGATGACGATGCGATGAATCACGTCGCCGCGCAAACCGTGCTGATGGTATTCCTGGTCTCGCTCGTGCTCGCGGGTGTCGGCCATACGGTCGCGGTGCCGATCATGCAGCTCATGGGAGCCGCGCCCGAGGTGCTGCCCGACGCGGTACGATTCTTTCGGATAGCGGTGCTGGGCTTTATTTTTGTGTTCATGTTCTTTGCCTATCAGGCGCTGATGCGCGGCAGGGGTGTGGTCTACCCGCCGATGTTCATCGTGTTCATAACCGTGCTTATCAACTTCGCGTTGGATCCGCTGCTGATATTCGGCTGGGGGCCGTTCCCGCGCATGGGAGTCGCAGGGTCGGCGATGGCGACGCTGTGCACGCAGGGGCTTGCCGCCGCGATCGGACTCACGTTGATGGTCCGGGGACGGCATGGAATCCATCTGAAATGGCCCAACCTGCGGCCTGACTTCGCTTTGATGCGCCAGATCTTTCGTATCGGCTTTCCCTCCTCGATCGAGCAATCTACCCAGGCGTTGGGAATGACTGTCATGACAATGCTGGTGGCGGGCTTCGGCACGATCGCGGTGGCCGCGTATGGAATCGGAGTGCGAGTCATGAGTTGTGCGCTAGTCCCCGCACTCGGCCTGTCAGTCGCGACCTCGGCCTTGGTTGGTCAAAACATCGGTGCCGACCAGTTGCACCGTGCGGAGCGCACGAATTTGGTGAGTTGCTCCGTCGCTTTCATCATTTTGACGCTCGCCGGCCTGTTGGCCTTTTTTGGGGCGGCCGCAATCGCCAGGTTCTTTATTCCGCAGGGCGGCCCCGCGATTGACCAGAGCGCCATCTTCATCCGTGCGGTCGCCCTTTCTTTTGGCTTCATCGGATTGCAACAGGTGCTGACCGGCTCGTTGCGCGGCGCCGGCGACACGGTCGCGCCGATGGTGCTGGCGATGATCTCGCTCTGGATGCTGCGCTTTCCCCTGGCTTACGTGCTCTCAGCGCATACCGCCTTGCACGTGAGGGGTATCTGGTATGCTTTCCCGGTATCGACCGTGGCGTCGGCAGCGATGGCCGGGTACTGGTTTCTGTGGGGTGGATGGCGGGACAAGCGCCTCTTGGATGAAATCGAATTTCAGGACCAAGTTCGCGAGGAAGCCGCGATCGAAGAGGGCAGCTCTTCCTGAGCCGAGCTTTTGTTCTTTTGTCTCATATTCCCCTGGCAGCGAGATACCCGGGACGTCGAGACAGCTAGCGTCCGCAGCATTCGGTTGATTGACCTCCAATCCGTACCGACGAGCCCTCAACCCCGGTGCGCCCAGCTCTTATCTCGGTTCATATACCGTTCGCACCAACGGGTGCGATGAACCGCCGTCCACGACGAGAATAGCGCCGGTGGTGAAGCTGGCGGCCGGGCTGGCGAAATACATCGCGGCCCCCACCACTTCCTCCGGTTCCCCAGCGCGCTGCAAGGGGAAGGTCTCTCTCGCGCGTTGCGTATAATCAGCGGTGCGCGACCAGCCCTTGCTGATATCGGTATGAAACGGACCGCACATAATGCAATTCACCCGCACCTTCGGACCAAACTCCTTGGCCGCAGCCACCGTCAGGATATTGAGGCCGGCCTTGCCGCAGGCGTAGGGTGCGGTTTCGGGGTTGGGACGAATCGATGAAGTAGACGAGATGTTAATAATCGAGCCGCCCTCACCCTCAGCCATCCTTGAGGCAAACAGCGCCGTCAGCCGAAACGGTCCCTTCAGATTTACGGCGACAATCTTGTCGAACAGGTCTTCGCTGGTGGAAAGCGACGAGGGAGCCAGCGGCGATAAGCCGGCGTTGTTGATCAAGACGTCGGTGCGGCCCCAACGCCCATACACCTCCTCGGCCAGCCGATTACAATCATCCCATTTGCCGACATGAATCGCGTGCGCTGAACCGTCGCTTCCGAGCGCGCGAATTTCGCCGACGGTGGCCTCGCAGGATTCGATTTTGCGGCTCGCCACTGCGACGCGGGCGCCTGCCTCCGCAAACCCCAGGGCCATTGCATGGCCGATGCCGCGGCTGCCGCCGGTGATCACTACTACCTTGCCACTGAAATTGTAAAAGCTCGTGATCGGCTTCATTGGGCTGCAACCTCCAACTGCGGCATGCTCGCATATTCGTGCTAGTGTGTGAAAAGGGTGACCACGGATGACGACCAACGCGGACGAGGCGCTTACGCAACTAAACCGCTTGATGCGCGCCAAAACGGGATCTGCGCAAGCTCGCGCCCACTCGCTTGAAACGCTGCCGGGGCACGCCGGCTTCAGCTACAGCTTCATGCTGGAGCGTGATGACGGCGGCACTCCCGCGGGCAAGCTCGTGCTGAGGGTCGCCCCGCCTAACGTCAAAATTTCCGGACCGGCTGATATAGTGCGCCAGGCTCGGATCATGGAGTCGATGGCGGGCACGGCGGTGCCGGTGCCGCCGGTTTACTGGTATGGCGACGAGCCTGAATTCTTCGGCCGGCCGTATTTTGTGGTTGGTTTCCTGGAGGGGGTAAAGCTAGCCGACGAACCTTTCGCACCCGAGTATATGGCGCGTCTCGCGCGCGAGGGTATTGAAACCCTGGTTGCACTCCACAGTTTGCCCTGGGAGCCGCGGCGCGACGCGTTCGGTAATCCGCTGCCGCTTAGTGAGGAGATGAAGCGGCTCGACTACTTGCTGGATCGGCCGACACTCGAGCCCGCCGTCGTGGCACGGGCGCCCGAGCTGCGCGAACGGCTGCGGGCGACGCTGCCGCAGAATGCCCGGCTCGGATGTGTTCACGGCGACTTTCAATGGTCGAATCTTTTATTCAATAGCGAGCGGCCGATTGCGCTCATCGACTGGGAAATCGCCTCGATTGGTCCGACACTGCTGGACTTGGGCTGGGTCTGCTTCTTTGCCGATGCGGACAGTTGGGTCGAAACCGCTGAAAAACGAGTGCGCCCGCTGTCCCCGCACGAGATTGTCGAAACATACGCCGGGGTCGCCCCCTTCGCCATCTCGGAGGACGAAGTTCGCTGGTTCCGTGCTTTCGCGGGATATCGCTTCGGTGTAATCACCTGCTTCAACCTGATGTTGCATCGGCGCGGCAAGCGCGACGATCCGCATTGGGAAGATATCGCGATGTCTGCACCGCGGATGTTCGAGCGCGGCCTCGAACTGCTCGGTGCCTGAACCAGTCGAACGTTAGCCTTTGCCGCAGCGCCGCCGTGATCCCTACCAATGCCCCGGCTGCTTTCCACGCTGCCAGCCAGAACTGGCAGGTGACGCAGTAACGGGGATCATGATCACGGACGCGAGGCATCAGTTTTCGTCTCGTCTATGCTGGTGTCGATCTGGCCATCGATCCAAGCAGCAAGAACAAAAATAGCGCCGACCGCCGCCGAACTAAGGAAATCGTCGGTAGTGTCTCAGTTTGAATCTGAGGCCCTGACGATCAGTTTTTCGCGCGCCGTCCGATGATGATCGCGACTCCTTCGGGACCCGCCAATTCGGCGTGAACCGCGTGGGCTGGCGTAAGCCAATAATCACCAGGGTGATAAACTCTCGCCTGACCTTCGCGAGTGATTGTAATTTCTCCGGCCAGGACCATGATTCGGGCATCAAACTCGTGCGTGTGATCAGGATTCAGTTGGTTCGGAGCGAGGCTCGTGTTCATCACCTGATAGCCTTCGCGACGTAAGTCCGCGTCGAATTCGATCGGCGTCATTGGCGTTTCCTCCATCCAGGTTATGAGCATTCCTCTCGCGTCTTAGTCGAAATCGTCGTGTCCGGTGACATAGACGGGCGGTAAGAAGCGGAGCCTAACGGCGAAAAGCCACAAGACGAGCCACAAAGAAGGAGAGTAGAAGGGACGCAGAACACCGTAGGCGTGCATGATGTAAGCCGTCCAACCGATGCCCCAAGCGGCGCAGAAAAACCACAGAGTTGAGTTCATGGTTTGTCTTTACAGCCATCCATTCCTCGCTGACAGTAGCACATCAGCGACGAAATAGTCATCGGTCGGCAATAATCTGCTTCGTTTGGCAAGGTTCGCCCTGGCTCGGTTAGGTCTCTATCCCAACCGAGATGTCCCGCGATCACCAGTTGCCTCTGTTGATAAGTCGGGCGGCTGTTGACAGCGCGCATCTAATGGTGGTTTCGCACTGCCCCGTTGTTCGACTTGCGCGGCGGCAGCTATATTCTTCGAATGACAGCCGGGCCTACCGTCAATGGACAATAACGGCCGGATCGCGATCATCGACCTGGGCGGGCAGTATTGCCATCTCATTGCCCGGCGATTACGCGATTTTGCGGTCGATGCCGAGATATTTCCACCAGCCACAAAAGCTGAGGTCTTGTCGGACTACGCGGGTATCATCTTGTCCGGAGGACCGCAAAGCGTCTATGACCCAAATGCCGTGACGATTGACGAGCGCATCGTGCAGCTCGACCTGCCTGTCCTCGGCATCTGCTACGGCCATCAATTGCTCGCGAAGCTGCTTGGCGGCGAGGTTACCAGGCACGACGGTGAATATGGATTTGCGCAGCTGACAACGACGACCGGCGACACCCTGTTTCATGGCACTTCGTCCCTGCAGCAGGTTTGGATGAGCCATTCCGATGCTGTCCGCACGCTTGCACACGGGATGGTAACGTTGGCAAAGACTGACAGATGCACGTGCGCGGCATTTGGTCATTCATCGAAGCCGATCTTCGGCCTGCAATTCCATCCCGAAGTCGTGCATACCGAATACGGCGCGAAGATCTTGGAAAACTTCGTTCGTTCGGTATGCCGAATAGGCGATAGTCGCGTCATCAAGAGCAGAGTGCCGGCGCTCTGTGAGCGAATCCAACAGGCTGCGGGCGGGAAATCGGTGTTTTTCCTGGTCAGCGGCGGAGTCGACTCGACGGTTGCGTTCGCGCTTTGCGGCATAGCACTGCAGAAAAAGCGGGTGTTGGGGCTTTATGTCGATACCGGCCTTATGCGGCAGGGCGAGACCGACGAGCTCCGTGGCAATCTGGCCAAGCTCGGACTCGCTGATCGAATCAGGATTTGGGACGCGTCCGGCGCCTTTCTGAAGGCGCTCGAAGATAAGATAGATCCGGAGGAAAAGCGGCAGATCATCGGCCGCCTCTTCGTTGACATTCAAGCCCAGGCGATGCATCAGTTCGGCATCGATCCGGATAATTGGCTCCTGGGCCAGGGGACCATCTACCCTGACACCATCGAGTCAGGAGGCGACACCGGACGTGCTGCGCTGATCAAGACGCACCACAACCGATGCGATGAAATTCGAGAGCTGATGCGGCAGGGCAAAGTGATCGAACCGCTCGCCGACTTCTACAAAGATGAAGTACGCGAGCTCGGCCTCGAACTAGGTTTGTCGCCGCATCTCATCAGCCGATGGCCCTTTCCCGGACCCGGCCTCGCCATCCGATGTCTCTGCACCCAAACCGAAAAGGCGGCGGCGCCACTATCGGAGGTCATCGCCGCAAGCCTGACCTCCGACGGCTTTCACGGGATGCTGCTGCCTCTGCGCACAGTCGGAGTGCAGGGAGATGCGCGCACTTATCGGATGGTCGTTGCCCTCAAGCAGAAGGTAGGCCGTATCGATTACGATGTTGTTCGGAGACTGAGTAGTGCACTATGTAATCAGAATGCAGCGGCCAATCGAGTAATGCTGTTAATCGGCGGGAATCACCCGTTGGAGAATGCCCGTGTTGTGCCCGCAACTATCACGCGCGAGCGTGTCGAGTTGCTACGCCGGGCTGATTTTATCGCTCGTTCGCAAATTGAGCAGGCCGTTCTCGCAGGCACGGTCTGGCAATTTCCGGTGGTACTGGCGCCGATCGCCTTTGGCAACGGCGAAAGCATAATCCTGCGGCCGGTCAATTCGGTCGACGGGATGACGGCGAGCTTCGCTAGTCTCCCGGCGCAGTTATTGGAGACGATTAGCGGCAATATTCTTAAGCTGCCGGGCGTTGATGCTGTCTTCCTCGACGTAACCAACAAGCCCCCCGCCACCATTGAATGGGAATAAACGGTTCGCTTCGCGGCCGTTCTTCACTCATCGAGGAGTTGATGTCGACTTGTCCCCAGGTGCTCAGGGCCGCGGCAAATGTGAGGATGCCCGTTCTCAGCTTGTCGGCTGCGCGGTGGTAAAAGTAAAGGAGCGATGCCGGCGGTTGTGGATCGTTGGGGACGTGGCATTCCGGTTCGACCTCCTCTGAAATGGGCAGGCGGCAAACGGTGGCTTGTTCCCTACCTTGCCGAACTATGGAACGCGCACCAGCACAGACGCCTGGTCGAGCCGTTCTGTGGCGGTCTCGGTGTGGCCTTGAACCTGCGTCCCGAGCGCGCGTTTCTGAACGACATAAACCGGCATGCCGTGCATTTTTATTCGTGGCTGAAGCATGGTTTCAAAGTCGAGGAGGAGATCGAATTCGCCAACCGTGAGGCTCTCTACTACGAACATCGGAGGCGCTTCAATCAGCTGATTTCCTGCGGCGGAGCCGAATCAGCGGAAGCGGCGGCGCTCTTCTACTACCTGAATCGCACTTGCTATAACGGTCTCTGCCGCTTCAATTCAAGCGGCCTCTTTAACGTCCCATTTGGCCGTTACAAGCGGATCAACTATATCCGCGATTTCACCAGCTACAGCGAGATTGTTCGCAACTGGCAATTCTCGACCGGCGATTTTGAGCAGATCCCGGTCGCGACTGATGACTTCCTTTACGCCGATCCTCCTTACGACGTGGAATTCCGGTCGTATTCAAAAGAAGGTTTCAGCTGGGAGGATCAAGTGCGGCTAGCGGAGTGGTTGTCAAGGCATCCGGGGCCAACAGTACTGTCGAATCAGGCCACTGGCCGCATCCTCGGCTTATACACGAAACTTGGGTTCAAGCTGCGGATTACTGACGCACCGCGCATGATCAACTGCACCGGAGATAGATCACCAGCAAAGGAAGTGGTCGCAACGCGAGGTATCGAGTAGGCACTGCTCAGCCATGCGTCGACCTGATTGTCTTCGACGCCGTGGTGCGACTTGAAGCGGACGCGTTCCGGTGTCACGGCTCACTGCGCTGCCGTCGATTCGCCCGCCGATTCAAGGTTCGCCATCTATCACCACCCAGGCGTTTGCGATCGCGGCTCCGTTATGATGCGGAAATCCGGATTCAGCAAAAGCGCGCAGGTCATTGATCGCGGCGATAACCCGATCCCGGCTATCGACGAAAGGAACGTCGACGGTAGCGTCGGCGAGCGGCGCCGACAGGTTGATACAGCCGATGCTAGCGAGAAAACCGTGACCGGGATGTACCAGGATTTCGACGCGATTTTCTGTACCGAGCAACTCGAGACCGGGCTTAGGGGTTTGGTCGCAGTCATCGCTGATTAAATAACCGATAGTCACATAGTGCAGGCCGCTGTGGGTGGCAAGTTGGTACCGGCCTTCTGCGACCCGCCGCCCGTTGCCTTGCACTTTGTTGTCTCCCGGTCCCTTGCTCTCAACTGACACACCTGCCAGACCGGGCTTTGCCTGGCCGTCATGAAAGATTGTGTAGGTTCCGACGGTCCGCGTCCGTGACGCGCGAGTCTGTTGAGCTTCCCGCTGAATGTAGAGTTCCCAACCAGTTCCTGTGATAGGCATTTTGCCTCCTTTTGTTTCGACTGAGATCGTCTAACGAAATCAGTCGCGAGAAGCCAGCCTGCCCGAGTTAAAGAAACGGACCGCATAATTCTCGGCCGACTCTGCTTGTTACTGCTTGTAAATTGGGACGCAAGCTACTTGATAGCCGGAATTTCCTCACGGCGAGCCGCGCAACCCAGGTTGGCCGGCGGAGAAAGTTGAGTTCGCACCTGTAAGGGCTGTCTCTGGTTGTGATATACGGTCGCAGGCGCTGACGGCCTTCGAAGCACCGTCGGTATCAAGCGCCAAAGACCGCGTCTTGACCACGACAACCCCGTCGTCGAAACCCGGCCGCCAGTCGATGCGATTCGTGCCCGTCAAGACGGCGGCCACAGCATCGAGGTGCGGCGCTTCACCGGGTCCGCTGAGAGCTAATGAAAAGGCGCACCGCGTTGATCAATCAGTTGCGAAACACGGCCTCGTGATCCGGTAGGGTCACGCTCAGCTCCTTCGCGCCTTGGTGCAGATGCTCGCGGATGCTGACTATCGGCTCAGCGGTATAGAGTGCGAGATCCTCGGCCGCGAGCGGGTCAAGTTCATCAAGGCTCGCATAAGGAGGTACGAACTACGCATCGAGTGGCTGTTCCGCAATACCAACGGTGCGGCGACTCGCGGCGGTCACAGGCATGCAGCCAAGGCGCGCGACCTGGTTATGTCGATGATCCCCAAGTTTGACATTTTTGCCGCGGTTTGTGTTATACAGTGCCTGCTGTTCTCATTATCGTGCCGTGTGCCCTCATAGACATTCTGACAGGCGTAGATGGAGCATCCATGCTTATCGGGAGGGCAGCGACTTTATCACAGCTTCTCAGGCTCGCTCGACGGTCACTAGAAGGATGTCATGCCAAATGACGAACTGAAGCCGGGATTACGAGCCGCGCTTCGCCAACACGAGATTGGATCTGAAAGCCCTTACAAACTGTTCTTCGCTGCCAAAGGGAAGAGCGGCGCGAGTTTCGGCTTCATGCAGGGCGACCTGGCCGCCGGGCAGCCGGAGGTTCGCCACACCTTCGAGGCAGTCTTGGCCGATGCTGGGGTTGATGCGCCAACCATTACCGCGCTGCTTCAAAGACTGTCCGTGCATCTGATCGCAAATCCGCTCAGCGCAGTGGAGACGGCACGCGTGAATGCGGCGTTGCTGGCCGGGCGGGCCAAGGTCGACGCAACGGATGATCTAATTCTGACGCGGGTCTACGACGCGCTGGACACTTGCATCAGGATCGCGCAAGCTGCCGGACGGACCATCGCTCCGGAAGCGCAGATCTACATAGCGCTCTGGATCAATATGACGGGGCCACCCACGAAGCTACTTAAATGGCTGCGAGGCGAGGATCCAGAACTCGGGCGGCCTGTGCCCATCCCTAGTCCCGTCGTTAGCGAAGTGAACATCCGCGCCTATCTGGGCGCCACTGACTATTTCACAGAAAATCCACGGAACTTCACGCATATGGTCGAGAGTGCCAGTGTCGGCGTCAAGCTCGTTCGCGGCACGCCGTCGCCGACATCCTCCAGCGGGTAGTCGCGAGGTTCATCAGTCTTCGAGCAACGTAAAGGCTTGGCGCAAACTACGCAGCATCCGGCTGATGCTTTCGTCCGCGTACTCTTCTTCGCCCAGCGTCACAGTCATCGGCAGAGATGTACGGAGACCGCTCTGTCCCTGCCGACGAGGATCTCCTAGACAAGCAACCGTGCGGTCTTCTGCTTTTCGGTTACGTCGAGTGCATCCGCCCGGGCGTGTAGCTTGGTGCAAAACTCCGCCAGTGTCTCCGTCAGACATAGGTAGCGCGATTGATCGGCCGCCGCGAGCACCAGCGACTGCAACTCGGCGTCGACTGCCAGTTGCTGTTTGCGCAAAGCCGGCATGCGCTGACGGAGCTGGTTCCAGACTCAGCGTTAATCCTGATAGACAGTCAGCAGCCGCTCGATGCCATTGTGCAGCCGCATCTGCTGGTAGCGCAGACTCTGTTCACGCTGACGCAGAGGATCAGCACCTTGTGCCTCCGCTAGGCGACGATCAATTTCGGCTGCACTAGCGCCGGTTCTCCCAACAGACGGATGATCTCACGCCACACCAACTCATCGAGGTAGTCCTGGCGAACAGGCCGATTGGCACACAGTGCCCTGCGCAGATGCCGAAGGCACCGGTAGTAATAAAGTTTTCGCGCAGATGTCCGTGTCGAAGTGCGATAAAAAGCATAGCCGCAGTCTCGGCATACCAGCATTCCTTGCAAGGCGCACACGCCCAAGGTTTAGAGGACCGGCACCCGGGTGCGTTTCTTGCCGATGTGCACACGCGGATACCGTCCATGAATATGTAGCAGACTTCTTCTGCCGCCAGATCGCCCGTCGACCACGCATCGAACTCATCGCGCAGCCGCCCGACCAAGCGGGATACCGCATCCTTTGATAAAGGCGCTCCGCGCAACCGGCGACAAAGCCCCGTGCAGCTGTCATCCTTAAATGTATATTCCCCGAACATTTCAAATGTTTATGACACAGGGGCAGAAATTGAATTGACAAATGCCTCCCCCGCGAAGTAACGTGCGCTACATTTGACTCTCAGCAAATGGAATGGACGACAGCAACCGAATCGTGAACGCAATGTGGGTTGGTAACAAGCTCTCGAAGCTTGAGTTGCTGACGGTTTCTTCCTTTATTGCTCACGGACATGAGTTTCACTTATGGACCTACTCCGATATCGTTACGCCACTCCCGAGGGGAGTTACGATCCGCGACGCGGAAAATATTCTGCCACGACGAGCCGTGTTCAGATCGATTGGAACGGATGTAGAAACTGGAGTAGG
>Ga0306920_100009321_pt1 | contig 13080 bp, 10 predicted proteins | sample flu12Cox44000170_FD_204666 | JGI IMG/M metagenome (GOLD analysis project Ga0306920, IMG submission 204666) | Lab enrichment of tropical soil microbial communities from Luquillo Experimental Forest, Puerto Rico - flux4day.12C.oxic.44.000.170 (v2)... | ecosystem: Environmental > Terrestrial >...
CCAGCGAGCCACCGCCCGGTGAGGCGCCGGAGTGCGCCTGGTGCCCGCTGTGCCGCGCGGCCCGGCTCGTCCGGGAGGCCAAGCCGGGGCGGGACACCCGCGTAGCCGCCGTGGGCGACGCGCTGACCACGGTGGTCCAGGACGCGGTGTCCGTTCTCGAGGCGGCCCTGGCGGCCACGGGCCGGGTCACCGGCGCCAACGGGCGCCGAGAGGACGCGGGGCCCGGAACCCGGGGATTCCCGGCGGCCGGCCAAGCGACACGGGCGGAGTCGGGCGGCAAGGCGGGTCCGGCCGCCAACGCGGCACAGACGCAGTCGGCGGGCAAGGCGGCGCCCGCCGGGTCGGTCCGCGAGGCGGCGTCGGCGGATCCGGCCGGCAATGCGGCACAGGCGGAGTCGGCGGGCAAGGCGGCCCCCGCCGGGTCGGTCGGCGAGGCGGCGCCGGCGGATCCGGCTGGCAATGCGGCACAGGCGGAGTCGGCGGGCAAGGCGGCCCCCGCGGGGTCGGGCGGCAAGGCCTCGCCCCGGGGGTCCGGCGGCAAGGCGGCGCCTGCGGGGTCGGCCGGCAAGGCGGAGTCGGCGGGCAAGGCGGCGCCCCGGAGGTCCGGCGGCAAGGCCTCGCCCGCGGGGTCGGGCGGCAAGGCGGCGCCGGTGGGGTCCGGCGGGCAGGCGGCGCCTGCGGGCCGGGCAGGCCCTGCTGCCCAGGCGGCCCCGGAGCCTTCGTCCGGGCCGGACAGCGGCGACCCAGCGGCCGCGGCGGGGGAGCGAGCGGCAGCAGAGTCCCCGGAAGAACCCCCGCATGAGCCTGACGATCGGGGTTGACGTCGGGGGCACCAAGGTCGCTGCCGGGGTCGTGGATGACCGCGGTCGGATCGTCGAAAAGCTGCGCCGGGCGACGCCCGCGGCGAGCCCGGAGCGTACCGCGGCGGTAATCGCCGAGGTGGTCACCGAACTGCTCGGGCGTCACGACGCCAGCGCGGTCGGCGTGGGCGCGGCAGGCTTCGTGAACGCTTCGGCGGGGACCGTGGCGTTCGCGCCGAACCTGGCCTGGCGCGCCGAACCCCTGCGCACCAAGCTGGCCGGCCTGGTCGGCAGGCCGGTGACCGTGGAGAACGACGCCAACGCCAGCGCGTGGGCGGAGTTCCGGTTCGGCGCGGCACGCGGCCACGCCCACGTCATCTTCGTCTCCGTGGGCACCGGCATCGGGGCCGGCTTCATCCTTGCTGGCAGGCTCTACCGGGGCCGGTGGGGGATGGCGGGAGAGCCCGGGCATGTCCGGGTGGTGCCCGACGGGAGGCTGTGCGGCTGCGGGAATCGCGGCTGCTGGGAGCAGTACGCCAGCGGCAGCGCCCTGGTGACCGAGGCGCGCGACATCGCTATGCGCTCCCCGGGCGGGGCGATGCGGATGCTTCAGCTCGCCGGCGGGGATCCGGCCGCGATCGGCGGCGCGCAGGTCACCGAGGCGGCCCGGGAGGGTGACCCGGCGGCACTGCGGTGTTTCTCGATCGTGGGCACCTGGCTGGGACAAGGGCTGGCCGACCTGGCGGCGATCCTGGACCCGGGGCGGATCGTGGTTGGCGGGGGGGTCAGCGAGGCGGGCGAGCTGCTGCTCGGCCCGGCGCGAGCCGCCTTCGAAAGGGCACTGACCGGGGCCGGATACCGGCCGCGGGTAGAGATCGCCAAGGCCGCGCTCGGGGCCGACGCGGGCATCGTCGGCGCCGCGGACCTGGTCAAGGTCGCTGACCGGGCGGGGTCTTCACCCGGTCGCTAGAGCACGGCGCCGTCGTCGGGGCCGGAGTCGCGCGGCGGCCGGTCGCCCATCCGCACCACCAGCGTGGCGAAGCCGCCGACGAACGCGGCCACCGCGCAGAACGCGGCCCAGTTCGGCACTTGCCAGTTCGCCATCACGGCGACGAGCAGGTAGAGCGGCCCGCCGAACAGCGCCGCCCAGGCGCCCTTGGTGACCGGGTCCAGCCGCGGCAACGGCGGCGGCGCCGGCGGGACGAAGTGATCGTCGTCGTCCGGCGGCGGGCCGGGGCTGGCCGGCCGGACGATCCGGATCTGCGGCGGCCCGGGGGCGATGCCGCCGAACGGGCCCGGACCCACGGCCCGGCTCGGGCCGGGCGCCTGCGCCTCGTCGGGCTCGGGGCCCTCCGGCCCGGTCAGATCCAGGTCGGCGGTATCCAGGTCGGCGGTATCGGGACCGCCGGCATCCTGGCCCGCCGCCTCCTTGCCCTGGGCGCCCGGCGGCGCCAGATCTTCCCTAGTGGGCCAGGGAGCCGGCCTGCCATCCGCGGCGGGCGTGGCGTAGTGGGCGACCAGGTCCCGCCAGGCCGCGTCGTCGCTGGCGTCTTCGGTCATCGGGCGCGCACCCCCCTCCTACTCCCGCCCGGCGCGGCTGTGGGCACGGACAAACTCCAGGCTGCCCTCGAAGATCTGGTCGGCATCGTTGTCCAGGGTGGCCACGTGGTAGCTGTTGGCGCACTCCCTGACGGTGAGCTGCGCCGCGGGCAGCGCGGCCCGCAGTATCCGCATGCTGGCCGGCCCCACCACGTGGTCGGTCGTGCTGAGGTAGACGAGCACCGGCTGGCGGACCTCACCAAGCTGCTGCTGGGTGACCTTCCACAGCTGCGGCAGGGTCGCCGCGGCGCGCACCGGGGTCCGGTCGTAGCTGAGCTCGCTGGCGCCTTCCTTCTTGATATCGCTGCCGATGCCCTTGAGCGAGGGCACCACGAATTTCAGCACCGGTGCCAGCAGGAACAGCTTGGTGTCGGCGGTGAGCGACGGGTTCACCAGCACCAGCCCCGCGACGCCGTCGCCGCGCAGTTCCGTCAGCCGGAGCGCCAGGCAGGCACCCATCGACAGGCCCATCAGGAAGATCTCGTTCGCGTGCCCGCGCAGTTCCTCGTACGCCCGGTCCACCTCCGCGTACCAGTCCTCCCAACGGGTGTGCGCCATGTCCTGCCAGGTGGTGCCGTGGCCGGGCAGCCGGGGGAGGGAGACGGTCAGTCCGGCGGCGGCGAGGCGGTCGGCCCACGGCCGCAGGGACGCGGGGCTCCCGGTGAACCCGTGGCAGAGCAGGACCCCGGTACTGCCTCCGGAGTGGAAGAAGGGCTCCGCCCCCCGCATCACTGGCATGACGGCCGTCCTCTCGCGCCTGCGCTCTCCCGCATCGTCGCACGCGACCATGGCAGGGCGCACGCCGAAAAGGCGCAGCCGAGCATACCCGGGATGCCCGGCCGGGGCATGAGCCCTGCGCGGTCAAGTCCGTCCCGGCAGGGGACTGCCGGTGCTCGCCGCGACGTGGGACCATGTGGGCATGGGTTACTGGGTGGTCAAGGCGATCCTCGGGCCCCTCTTGGCGATCTTTTTCCGGCCATGGTCGCAGGGGGTAGACAACGTGCCGAAGGAGGGACCGGCCATCCTCGCCTGGAACCACCTGTCGTTCTCCGACCACTTCTTCGGCCCGCTGCCGCTGCCCCGGAGGGTGACGTTCCTCGCCAAGTCCGAGTACTTCACCGGGCGCGGGGTGAAGGGCCTGATCAGCAAGGCCTTTTTCCGCGGCGTTGGGCAGATCCCGGTGGACCGGGCGGGCGGCGAGGCGGGCGAGCGGGCGCTGCGGACCGGCCTGCGCGTGCTGGCCGAGGGGAAGCTGCTCGGCATCTACCCGGAGGGCACCAGGACGCCGGACGGCCGCCTCTACCGGGGCAAGACCGGGGTCGCCCGGCTCGCGCTGGAATCGGGAGCGCCGGTCATCCCCTGCGCGATGATCGGGACCTTCGAGCTGCAGCCGCCCGGCCGGCTGCTGCCGCGCCTGTCGATCCGGCCCGGGGTCAGGTTCGGCAAGCCGCTTGACTTCTCCAGGTACGCAGGGCTGAAGTCGGACCGGCTGGTACTGCGCGCGGTGACCGACGAGATCATGTACGCGGTCATGAACCTGTCCGGCCAGGAATACGTGGACGAGGACGCGCAGCGGGCCAAGAAGCGGGCCAAGCCTGGCGGCGCCGCGCGCCAGGATGGCGCCGCCACGCCCGACGGCGCCGCCACGCCGGATGGCGCCGCCACGCCGGATGGCGCCGCCATGCCGGACGGCGCTACTACGCCCGACCGCGCCGCGGCGCCCGATGCGGTCCCCAGTTCGGTGCCGCGGCCCTCCTGACCCGCTTCCGCAGCCCTGCGTCTGCCCCGCCCGTCCCGCCGGGGTCCCCGGTCAGCCCCGGGCCCAGCCTTTGGCGCGGTCTACCGCGCGGCGCCAGCGGCGGTGCCCCTCCTCGTCGCGGGCCTGCGGCTCGAACCGCCGGCCCAGCCGCCAGGTCGCGGCCAGCTCCGCGGGCGAGGACCACACGCCCGTGGCCAGCCCGGCGAGGAAGGCCGCGCCCAGGGCGGTGGTCTCCATGATCTCCGGTCGCTCCACCGGGACCTGGAGCTGATCGGCCTGCAGTTGCATGAGCAGGCCGTTGGCGCTGGCCCCGCCGTCGGCCCGCAGCGTGCACCCGGCCCGCCAGTCCCCGGTGACCATCACGTCGAACACGTCCCGCACCTCGTAGGCGATCGCCTCCAGGGCGGCGCGGACGAGATGCGCCCGGGTCGTGCCGCGGGTAAGGCCGAACACGGCGCCGCGGGCGTCGGGATCCCAGTCGGGTGCCCCGAGCCCGGTCAGCGCGGGCACGAACACCACTCCGCCGCTGTCGGGGACCGTGCCGGCCAGCGCCTCGCTCTGCGCGGCGTCGTCCAGCAGCCCGAGCCCGTCACGCAGCCACTGGATCGCCGCCCCGGTCACGAACACCGAGCCTTCCAGCGCGTAGGTCAGCGCGCCCGTGCCGTCCATCCAGGCGACCGTGGACAGCAGCCCGCCCCCCGGCCGGGCCACCGTGCCGCCGGTATTGGCGAGCACGAAGGACCCGGTGCCGTAGGTGCACTTCGCGTCGCCCGGCGAGAAGCAGGCCTGCCCGAACAGCGCCGCCTGCTGGTCGCCGGCGATGCCGGCGATGGGCAGTTCCAGCCCGAGGAAGGCGGCTGGGTCCGTGTGCCCGGCGATGCCCGTGGAGGGCACCACCTCAGGCAGCGCCACGGCCGGCACACCGAGCAGCTCGCACAGCTCGGCCGACCACCGGCCCGCGGTGATGTCGAACAGCAGCGTCCGGGACGCGTTGGACGCGTCGGTGACGTGCCGGCCGCCGTCGGTGAGCCGGGCGATCAGGTAGGAATCCACGGTGCCCGCGGCGAGCGAGCCGTCCGCCAGGCCCGCCCAGGTGCCCGGTTCCTCCCTGGCCAGCCAGGTCAGCTTGGTCCCGGTGAAGTAGGGGTCCAGCCGCAGGCCGGTCAGCTCGCTGACCCGCTCCTCGTGCCCGGCCTCGCGTAGCTCGTCGCACAGCCGGGCGGTCCGCCGGTCCTGCCACACGATGGCGCGCCGGGGCGCGGCCAGGCTCGCCCGGTCCCACAGCACCGCCGTTTCCCGCTGGTTGGTGATGCCCAGCGCGGCGACCGCACCCGGGCCGGTGCCCGCCTGGTCCAGGGCCTGGCGGCAGGCCGTCAGGGTGGCCTGCCAGATGTCTTCCGGCAGGTGCTCCACCCAGCCGGGGCGCGGATAGTACTGGCGGAATTCCTGGTAACCGCGGGCGGCCACGGTTCCGTCCGGGGCCACCAGCAAGGCGGTCACGCCCGTTGTTCCCGCGTCAATCGCAAGGACACTCATGACGGCTAATGTTGCACCCATGCGAATCGGAGTGCTTACCGGTGGTGGGGACTGCCCCGGGCTGAACGCCGTGATCCGCGCCCTGGTCCGGAAGGGCATCCCGGAGTACGGCTACGAGTTCCTCGGGTTCCGCGACGGCTGGCGGGGGCCCCTGGAGGGCGACACGCTCCCGCTGGACATCCAGGCGGTACGGGGCATCCTGCCGCGCGGGGGGACGATCCTCGGTTCCTCGCGTACCAACCCGCTGGCGGAGAGCGCGGCCGAGGGCGGCAAGTCCGGCCTGGAGCGGATCGAGGCCAACCTGGCCGGGCTCGGCGTGGACGCGCTGGTGGTGATCGGCGGCGAGGACACCCTGGGGGTCGCCGCGAGCCTGCACGCCGAGGGCGTGCCGGTGGTCGGCGTGCCCAAGACCATCGATAACGACCTCGGCGCGACCGACTACACCTTCGGCTTCGACACCGCGGTCAACATCGCGATGGAGGCGATCGACCGGCTGCACACCACCGCCGAGAGCCATCACCGTGCCCTGATCATCGAGGTGATGGGCCGGCACGCGGGCTGGATCGCGCTGCACGCCGGGATGGCCGGTGGTGCCAATGTGATCCTGATCCCCGAGCGGCCGTTCAGCATGGAGAAGGTGTGTGCGTACGTAGAGCACCGGTTCCAGACCCGCTACGCGCCGCTGGTCGTGGTCGCCGAGGGCGCGCGGCCGGAGGAGGACGAACTTGCACTGGTCGACCAGCGGCTGGACTCCTTCGGCCATGTCCGCCTCGGCGGCATCGGCCAGCTGCTCGCCAACGAGATCGAGAAGCGCACCGGTAAGGAGGCCCGCGCCACGGTGCTCGGGCACATCCAGCGTGGCGGCACCCCGACGGCGTTCGACCGGGTGCTGGCCACCCGGTTCGGGGTGCACGCGATCGAGGCGGTGCACGACCGGGCGTTCGGCACGATGATGGCGCTACGCGGGACCGAGATCGTCCACGCCCCGCTCGGCGAGGCGACCAGGGAGCTCAAGCTGGTGCCGCCGGAGCGCTACGCGGAGGCCGAGGTCTTCTTCGGCTGATTCCGCGGGCCGGGGCCGCGGCGCGTACGCCCGGCGCGCACGCCGGTCCCGGGCTCAGGGCGCGCTGCCGTCCCCGCCCGGGCCGGGGAACGGCTGCCACCGGTCGGCGGCGGTGCGCCAGGTGCCGTCGGGCTGGCACCGGGCGATCAGGGCGGTGGGGCCGGTCAGCGTGACCGCGACGCCGTCCAGGCCGGTCCCGGTGAGCGTGCGCTCGCCGGTGACCAGCGCCAGCGGCCCGGCGCGCAGCACCTGCACCGCCCGCGCGCGCAGCGGCAGCCGCATGTCCATCACCCCGGCCAGAACCCGGCGTATCGCCGGGTGCCCCGCCGCGGAGTGGTCCTGGCCCCAGGCCAGCGTGGCGTCCGGCTCGTACAGCGCCACCGCGGCCTCCAGGTCACCATCGGTGAGGGCGGCGCAGGCCAGCAGCAAGACCTCGGCGGGCCCGCGGGCAACCGGCGGCTCGATCAGGTCCAGTGCCTCGGTCAACCGCCCTCCGATCACGCCAGCCGTGCCCGCTAACCCCGGGGGGCGACCCCCGGGACCCCGGTGGCCTGCGGCCCCTGCGACCTCGTCGCGGGGCCTTGGCCGTTGTCCCGCAGGGCGAACCCCGGCTGGCCTTGGCCGTGGAACCGCTACGGTGCCCCGGTGGCTGGTCCGGAGCACCGCAGCGGGTTTACTCACCCGGTCTGGCCATGCTGATATGTGGCAGCGGCATGTTCTCAGCGCGCAGCCAGCCGGACACCCCGGGACGCTACGCCCGGTGTGGGTGGGAATTGCGGGGGCGCTGTGGGAAACGCGGGGTGACCGCGGCGCGGGCGCTGGCCTGAGCCCGGTCAGCGGGCGTCGCGAAGGCGCGCGTAGAGCGCGGCCGTCTGCTCCGCCGGGGCGCCGCCGAGCTCCGTGCGGAGCAGTTCGCGCAGATCCTCGTAGTGCCGCAGGGCACGGGCGGGCTGCCCCGCCGCAGCCCAGCACTCCATCAGCGCCCGGTGCGCCGCCTCGTCGAGCGGCTCGTGCGTGATCGCCCGCTGGTATACCTCGATCGCCTCGCGCACCCGGCCGTCGGCCACCAGCAGGCGGCCCGCCGCATCGAGCGCGCGCTCGTAGGCCCGCCGCAGCCCGGCGCGCCGGGTGACGGCCCAGTCCCCGGCGGCGCTGCCGGCCAGGAAGTCGCCGCCGTAGGCGGCGATCGCACGGCGCAGGTGCGGGAGCGCGGCGGCGGGCGGGCGCGCGGACCGGGCCGTGGCCAGCGCCTGCTCGAAGTCGTCCAGGTCACACTCCAGCGGCCGGGACACATCCAGCGCGTAACGGCCGTCGGCGAAGCCGATCCAGCCGCCGTCGCCCAGGGTCCGCCGCAGCTGCCGCAGCGCGCTGTGCAAGGCGTTGCGCAGCTGGCCTGCCGCGAGCTCGGGCCACAGCGCGAGGCCGATCTGCTCCCTGGCCAGCGGTGCGGAACTGGCGAACAGCCAGAGCAGTTCCCTGGGCTTGGCGTAACCCCAGTCGGCCGGGGTGACCAGCCGGCCGCCGAGGTGCGCCGTCGCCTGCCCGAGCAACCGCAGCCGCAGCGTTTCCCCGGCTGCCCGGTCCGCCCGCGCGGGCGGCGGGCCCGGCCGCCGCGCTGCTCCAGACCGCGCCCCGGGCGGCGGCCCGCCCGGTGAACCGCGGCCGGCCCCGGGCTGTCGTTCGGCAGGAAAATCCGGGCCGGGGACGGGCGGTGCGCCCGCATCGGACGGTACCGCCGCGGCGGCGGGGGAGCCGGCCGCGGCCAGCACCTCGTCCAGCGGCCCGGCCGCGCCAGCCTTGGCGAGGTCGGCGAACGCGGCCTCGCCGAGCGCCGCCCGGGCGGCCGCCTTGGTCCTGGCGTGGTCCGCGCGCTCGCAGGGCGCGACGGCGGTGCCGATCGCGTCCCTGATCTGCTGCGCCGCCCCGAGCAACCGGGCCGCCTGGGCGGGATCTGGCGGCTGCGCGGCGAGCGCCGCAGCGGCGAGGTCGTCGAGCACACTCGCCACCCGCCAGCGGTCGCCGAGGTCGCGGTGGATCCGCAGGGCCTCGTGCAACAGTTCCGGTGCGCCCGGCTCGCCGCGCCGCACCGCGAGCAGGCCGCGCTCGTGCAGCGCCCACGCGACGCCCTCGCGGAATCCGACCTCCCCGGCCAGCCTCGCGCTGCGCGCCAGGGCGGCGTCGGCCGTTTCGTGCTCGCCGCGGTACATGGCCGCCACGCCCAGGTTGAGTTCCGCGCCCGCGGCGCCCTCCGCGTCGCCGAGCTCGGTGAACGCCGATAGCGCCTGCGTGCACTCGGCCGTCGCGGTGCCGAAGTCGCCTTGCAGCCACGCGGCGAAGCCGAGCGCGTCATGGGCGTTCGCCGCGCCGTGCGGGTCGCCGAGCGCCTCGAACTCGGCGAGAGCCTCCGCGTGCAGTTCCCTGGCCCGCGCGTAACGGCTCTGTTCCCTGGCGACGCTGCCCAGCGCCTGCAAGATCCCGGCAGCCCCCCGCCGGTCACCGAGCTCGCGGTGGAGGGCGAGCGCGGCCTCGAGGCGGCGTACCGCCGCCGGGTACTCGCACTGCAGGTGCGCGAGCATGCCGCTGTCGCCCAGGGCCTTGGCGCGGACCGCGGCGGGCGCGCCGCCCGGGGCGGCGAGCGCCCAGTCCAGCCAGTCCCTGCCCTCGCGGTAGTGCCCGCGGAGGTACCAGAACGGCGCCAGCGCGCCCGCCAGCCGCAGCGTGCCGGCGATGTCCTTTCGGTCTCGCGCGGCCTGCAGCACCGCGCGCAGGTTGTGCGCATCGGCCTGCAGCCGCTCGGCCGCCTGCGCCTGGTCCCGGCCGGTCAGCTCGGTTTCCGTGCGCTCCGCCAGGTCCAGGTACCAGGCGAACATCGCCTGGCTGGCCGCCGGGTGCTCGCCCGCCTCGGTGAGCCGCTGCGCGCCGTACCGGCGGACGGTCGCGAGCATCCGGTACCGGGCCTCGGCCGGCGTGTGCTCGACCGATAGGAGCGACCGGTCCACCAGCCGGGCCAGCAGGTCGAGCACGTCGGCCGGTTCGGCGTCGCCGAGCGTGGCCACCTGCTGCGCCGCGGCCAGGCAGAACGAGCCCGCGAACACCGACAGCCTGCGCAGCGCCGCCCGCTCGGCTGGCTGGAGCATGTCGTAGCTCCAGTCCAGCGCCGTCCGCAGCGTCTGATGCCGGACCGGTGCGCCCTGCCGCCCGCCCACCAGCAGCTTGAACACGTCGTCCAGGCCGGCCAGCACCTGGCTGACCGCCATCACCCGGAGTTTCGCCGCGGCCAGCTCGATGGCCAGCGGCAGGCCGTCGAGCCTGCGGCACAACTGGCCGATCAGCTCCGCGTTGTCGTCGGTGATCTCGAAGCCGGGGAGCACCGCCCTGGCGCGGTCCAGGAAGAATTGCATGGCCTCCGAGCCGGCCAGCAGCGCCGCCGCGCCCGTCGCACCGGGCGCGGCGTCCTGCTCAGCGGCCGGCCATGCCCCCGGCTGCCCGGTCGGCTGCGGGACGGTCAGCGGAGCCAGCGGCCAGCGTGCCTCGCCCGCCGCGCCGAGCGGCTCCCGGCTGGTCGCCAGGATGTGCAGCCGCGGGCACATGGTGAGCAGGCGGCCGGCCACCTCGCGGCAGCCGGCGGTCAGGTGTTCACAGTTGTCCAGGACGATGAGCGCGGGGTGATCGGCGATCCGCACGGCGATGGATTCGGCCAGGTCGAGGACGGAGGCGTCCCTGGCCCCGACCGCGTCCGCGATCGCCTGCGCGGCCATGTCGTCCCGGGTGACCGGCGCTAATTCCACCCACCAGGCCCGGCCGCCGAACCGTGGCTGCACCCGCGCCGCGACGGCGAGCGCCAGCCTGGTCTTGCCGACCCCGCCGGGGCCCATCAGCGTCACCAGGCGGCTGGAATCCAGGGCGGCCGCGACGCCCGCGCATTCGGCGCGCCGGCCCACCAGCACGGTGACCGGGGCGGGGATGCCGGAGCGCGGGGCGGTCGGCGGCCCAGGCCCGCCCGAGATGGCCTGGGGGGGCTCCATGAGGAAATTGTGGCACCATGCCCGCCTGGCCCTGCCCCGGGGGCGGCCGCGGCGGCTGGCGTAATCCGGCGGCATGGCCCGGCGCGCGATCTAGGTTGGAGCTGCGGCGGCGGGGCGGGCCGCTGACGAGAGGGGCGCTGCGCTATGGACCGGGACCAGGCCGTGGAGTGGATCGGCCGCTGGGATGCCCAGCAAGAGTGGTACATGCCCGACCGCGAGGAGCGGTTCACCGTGCTCATCGACGCGGTCGAGGCCGGGGCCGGGCGGGACGACCCGCTGGTGCTCGACCTCGGTAGCGGGCCTGGCTCGCTCGCGGTCCGGCTGCTCGACCGCATGCCAGCCGCGCGCGTGGTGGGCATCGACTCCGATCCGCTGCTGCTGACGCTCGGCCGCGCCGCGCACGGCGGCCTGGCCGGGCTCCGTTTCGTCGACCAGGACCTGCGGGTTCCGGGCTGGGCCGGCCGGCTGGGCCTGGACCGGGCGGCCGACGCGGCGGTGAGCACCACCGCGCTGCACTGGCTGGACGGGGCCCAGTTGCGGGCCATGTACGCCGAGCTGGCGACCGCGCTGCGCCCCGGCGGGCTGCTGCTCGACGGCGATCACCTGACGGAGGACCCGGCCGCGGCGCCCGCCCTGGCGGGGCTGGGGGACGCGATCAGCGAGCGCGGCGCCCGCCGCCGGCTCGGCGGCCGGGACGTGCACGTGGAAGATTGGCAGGCCTGGTGGGCAGCGGCGACCACCGACCCGGGACTGGCGGGCCCCGCCGCCGAGCGGGAGCGGCGCCGGATCAGCGAGGACCATCACGGCTCGGAGTCGGTGCTGCTGGCCCAGCACGTCGCCGCGCTGCGCGCGGCCGGGTTCGCCGAGATCGGCACGCTCTGGCAGTACGGCGAGAACCGCATCCTCTGCGCCATCATGCCCGGCTGAAGGCCGCATCAGCCTGGTTTCCATGATCACGGGCACTTTCCCGCTGCATATGCGGAAAGGTGACCGTGATCAAGGAAACCAGGTGCCGGTGGCGGCGGTGGTCAGGCCATGGCGGGGGTGGGGACCGCGCGGCGCGGGTCGAGCAGGCCGGGATCGGTGGCCATGAACACATCCAAGAAATCCACGTGCCAGCCCGCGGCCAGCAGCGGCCGGACCGCCGGATGCGGCCCAGGCAGGCACACCCGCGCCCGGCCGTCCGGGGGACTCAGCGACGCGAGCACGGCCGTGACCGCCCCCACCGCCCCGTGGTCCCCAGCCGCCGGGGACAGCGCCAGGTGGGCGATGCCGTACTCGGCCTCCTCGCCGGCCACGGTGCCGGCCGCCAGCACCGCACCGCCGTGGCGGGCGGTGACCGGCCGTCCGCCGGGGCGCGCGGCCCAGGCCCGGTGGTCGGCCGACCGGTCGATCCCGGTCCACTCTGCCTCCAGTGCCGCCACCTCCTCCGGCGACGCCGCGGCGATCGTCCAGCCCGGCGCGCGCGGCAGCGCGCCGACGTCCCCGCCGAGGTACAGCAGTGGCCACCAGGCGTCCAGGCCCGCCCGGGTGTACACGGGCAGGGCGTGCGCGTGCAGGCTGCTGAACGTCATGCGCGGCGAGCCCGGTTCCCACAGCGCGGCGAGCAGCGCCTGGCCGACGCCCCGGCCGTGCCACCCCGGGTCCACGAACAGGTCGCACAGCATGGTCACCGCGGCCGGTCCGTCCCCGATCCGCAGGGTCGCGCCGAAGCCGGTGACCACCATGGCCCGCCCTTCGGTGGCCCGGTGCTCGGCCACCAGGACCTGCCCGTGCGCCAGCAGGTGCCGGACATAGGCCGGGTCGGACCCGGACCATTCCTCGACCTGCCCGGTCGCTTCGGCTACCGCCGCGATGGCGGCCAGGTCATCCTCGGTCGCCGCGCGCACCTCCGGCTTTGTCACGGGCCTACCCTGCCAGGGCCGCCGCCTCGCCGCCAAGGGATTCCCGCCGCCCGGCGGTTACCACTCGCGCATCCGGCGGGCCAGGTAGGCGCGTTCCGGCGCGGGCGGCTCCAGCGCGATCGCCGCCTCGTAGGCCGCGATCGCCTCCGTACGCCGGCCCAGGCGGCGCAGCAGTTCCGCGCGCGCGATGTGCAACTGCGGCCACCGCGCCAGCCGGGCATCGCCGCCGATGGTGTCGAGGATGACCAGCCCGGCCGCCGGGCCCTCGGACATCGCCACGGCCACCGCGCGGTTCGCCTCGGCCATCGGCGAGGGCTCGTACCGGAGCAGTTCGCCGTAGAGCAGGGCGATCTCCCGCCAGTCGGTCTCCGCGGCGGTGGCGGCGCCCGAGTGG
>Ga0306920_100009322_pt1 | contig 13079 bp, 11 predicted proteins | sample flu12Cox44000170_FD_204666 | JGI IMG/M metagenome (GOLD analysis project Ga0306920, IMG submission 204666) | Lab enrichment of tropical soil microbial communities from Luquillo Experimental Forest, Puerto Rico - flux4day.12C.oxic.44.000.170 (v2)... | ecosystem: Environmental > Terrestrial >...
CACATCACCAAATTCGCGCTTGCGGTGTCGTCGCTGGGAAACGTGCGCACCAGCACCTCTCGCGCCTGGCCTGAGTCCGAATGGACCAAGCTGATATCCGAACTTCCGTAATGACATGGGTCGCGAGATCACACCGTGACCGCGATCACGGCATGTCGGCTCGTGGCTTGTCGCGTCATTTCGCTGCTGTGCAGTAACCGCGTCGCTAAGAGGGCGAAGAAATAGAAGCATGGGGCCGTCCGGCAAAGCTTGGACTTACGAGGAGGATCAGCTATTGCGCCAAGAGGTATTGGCCGGCGCGCCGGTACAAGCCATTGCGACGAAGCTTGGGCGCACGCCCTCAGCTATCAAAACGCGTTCCTATATGTTGCGATTGATGCTTGGACGACCAGGGACAAAATGGGGGCCCACCGCGATTTCGATAAGGGGTAAGCCAACGAGCTTCGAGCTTCGGGCAAAGGGCAAGTGAACAAAGTGCCCATCACCCCCGCGTTTCATGTGTGCAGCCTGTGGCTATCGCGGCGCTGATGTGCGGCCTGACTTCAATTGGAATAGGCAGACAGCCAAAATGATGGGGTATCGATGATACGAACGATGAGCTGTATCCCCACCAAGGCGCCCAGCGTGTCGAGGGCGATCGATGCAAAGCCCGACAAGCGCGGGTCCCTACAAAAAGCGGATGGTCGTATGAGAAAACATAATCAGGGACTCGAAGGCCGCATCGTACGGGTCATCGATGGTCCGTTTACTGGTTTTCGGGGGGAAGTGAAGGAAGTAGACGAACAGACGGTCAAAGTGGACGTTCAGACATTTGGCCGCGTTACCCCGTGGACTTGGCGCTTAGGCAGATCGAACTGGTGCCAAGAAATTCAAACTGACCCACTACCCAGGCATGACGAAACAGCTCTACGCCCTTCGACACCCTCGCGCTCGATTGGCGACGATTTGCGGGATCTGCCGCTTTCGATGGGCAAGGCCAATCTGCAAAGGCTCCTGGCCCGCCGGCCAGATGGGATATTCTTGAGTAATTTTAAGCAGGGCGAGATTGGGCCTGATCTGTTTCGTGCAGCCTGCCGAATGGGATTGGAGGGACTAGTCAGTAAGCATTGCGATCGGCCATATCGCGGAGGTCGACAGAAGCACTGGATCAAGGTGAAGAACCGCAAACATCCAGCGATCGATCGAGTTTTGGAGTCATTCAGATGACAACCCGTGCAGGATCCTTGCGACAGGAACGATCTTCACTACGACGCCGGCGATGGCTCAAACCTACTACCCGAATTATCCGGTCTGCCTGTATGTCTACGACTTCGGGTTAAACTACGCCGACTGCAGTTTCACCTCGATGCCCCAATGCAAAGCGACGGCCTCGGGCCGAGGGGGGGCAATGCTTTGACAATCCATATTTCGCACCGCGTGTGCAGCCAGCGCGGCGCTGATGTGCGACCAGATTTCAACTGGAATAAAACATCGACGGCAATGATGGGGTACCGGTGAAATGAGAAGAGGCCGCCAACTGAGGCGGCCTCGACCTTTCAAGCTAAAATCGCGAAGAGCCCTGCTCCGACAAAAATGAGAGACCACGCGATTAAAGTTGCAATGGCAAACCCCAACTTGTCGTGTTCGTAGTGCATTGGCTTTCCCCTGAAGCCGCACCTGCCCCACAGCGGTCTGAGCTATTACATACTAGTGTCGGACCTGTGCCATTCTCGTGGCACAAGTGTGACGCCAGCATATTCTCTCTCATCGTATAGACCTGTGCCACCGTGCAGCACATTGAACCTTCCTGCATGAGCGGCGTTGTTAACGTAACGGAAGTATCGATGGGCTGGTGGGACATCCCTTTGGAGGGACATCCCATGGATACCGCAGACGCTATTTTTTTAATGGCTGCAGCGATGTTGGAGTTGCTTTCGCTGGTCGCCGCATTCTCACATCTCTAAAACAACCGCATCGCTCGCACTGATTTTAAGGGGATAGTGCGACGAGTTAACTTGCTGGAACTCAAGTTGGGCACTTGCATCGCGACCGGTGGATCAATGGGCGCACTCTCACAGACCCGCTCGCGCCCTTATCCGCCAGCCCCTGCTGTGGCGTGCCAGACGGCTTCAGCAGGGGTTTAATTTGGTCACCTACACCAACAGCCAAACCGCCAGCCATATCCCTACGCCTACGGCCACCGTCGCCAAGGTCAGGACTCCAACGGTGATCGCAAGCAAAGCCCTCCCCATCTGCCAGCCCCCGAGCTAGAGCCCGGCGCGGCTGCGGATTGCCGCGCCGGGCCGGCCCAGCCCATGGAGAGAAGGCGCCAGGAGCTGGTCCGGTTGTAAGGTTTATCGGAAAGCGGTGGTCACGACTTGTGATTTGAAGCCAATTCATTGGGAATGGCCCGCCACCCTTTCCATCCTCGTCCTCACCACACGAGGACACAAGCGCCGGCTGTTGTCTTGTCGATCAGCGCACGAAGGGTCGCCTTGCGATCCTCTCAGGGCGCCAGGCGGGCGCGGCGCAGTCCCAACTGCTATTTGAATTCTCCAACATGCGTGTGATCTAGTTCACAATGAGTCGTCACAAAAGGGATTACGTAGAACAAGAGCGATTGCGCGTTTCTCTAGGGCTGGGGGAGAAACCTGAAATGACTGCGCTCATTGATGCTCTTTCGAATGCGTTCGGAACCGACGCTGAAATTTATTCGCTAAAGATAATTGCATTACTCAGCGGCCTTGGCCTGCTCATTTCCCTGCTGCGTGTGCTGTTTTCCCTGACCTATGGTCTAGATCTGAGCCCAGGATTTTTCTGATCCGCGGGGCTTCGGTCAATATTGGCCCTTGCCTTGTGGATTTTTGCGGGAGTCTCGATCATGGAATACGTTCAACAAGCTGCCAATCGATCTGTCGGCGGTCACGATAGCTGGATCGTGCTCGGATATGCAGCCTTCGCGATCGTGGCGCTTGCTGCTGTTTACTTCGCGTCCGGTGGACCCGGGTTCAGTGAAACCGAACTCGCAATGGCAGCAGTATTGCCGTGACAAATGACCGAGCGCGGCTGGCAGCTTGGTGCCTTCTAGCGTCGATCATCATGGCAGTTTGCCTATGGTCGCTCATCGGTTCGTCGGAAATCCGTGCCAATAGTGTGTGGCGTTCTCCGTCGCACGAATTGGCGCCTCGTTAGTATGAAGAAAAAAAGCGCGGGACCGATAGCCCCGCGCCCTTATTCTCCTGCTGCAAATTTGGGCCGCCACTCATAACACCTTGCTACCGAACCGTGATCACCAGTCCGTTGAGATCAGCGGCAACGATCAGTCCGACTTGGCGGCCCGATACCGTGAGCACCGCGCCGTTCTGGTTGGTCAGCAGGATCACGCCCCCACCAGGACCGACCGCAGCGCCAGCGCCGGCCGCGACATAGACACCATTAACATCGGACGGCCACCGAATGTTGCTGACGGTGCCGAAAAAATCGGTCGCCGAGGCGCCAAAAGTGAAGCCATAGCTCACCCCGCCGATTGCCAGCGGATAATACCGGCCGTGAAATACCAATGTGCCGCTACCGCCCGAGCCACCAATGACAAAGCCGGCCTTGACCACGTTGAACCGGATTCTGCCGCCGTCGGAGTAGGCGGCGGTCCCGAACCCAACGGTCAAGGTCAATGTAATCAGCGTGGCGCGAATGGCGGGTGATAATCGCATGGGCAACCCTCCCGACGTACGTTATAGACCATCATCAGCCGCCTGGTCGAGATCGGGGGCACCACTCATCAGTAGAGGCGGCGCTCCCAGCACAGGAGCCACTCCGGCTTCACGTCGAGTGCATGGCACAGCGTAATCAGGTCGGTCGGGTAGAGCTCCGCGCGCCCGCGCTCCCAGCTCACGATCTGTGCCTCACTGTAGCCCGTCAGTGCGGCGAGCTCCCTGCGATCCATGTGGGCCTTGGCCATCGCGCGCGTCAGGCGCTCACCGATCCGCTGCTGCTTGGCGACGTGGTTCTCCCTGAGCATGGCCGCGCTCCCTTCTCCCGCCTCCACCCTACACCTAAATGTCACTCTGCGGGGCACGGACGCGGCGAATAATTCGCTCGGAACGACGAGGTTCAACTCTACGCCTTCGACGTCCCTGCGCTCGACGGCGATGACCTGCGCGGCCTGCCGCTGTCCCTGCGCAAGACCAACGTCGCCCGCCTGCTGGCGCGCAGGCCGGACGGTATCTTCGTTGCGCCGTTCGAGCAGGGCGAGATCGGACCTGATCTGTTTCGCGCCGCCTGCGACATGGGACTGGAGGGACTGGTGTCGAAGCGCCGCGACCGGCCCTATCAGGGCGGCAGGTCGAAGCAATTGGGTCAAGGTGAAGAACCGGAAGCATCCGGCGATGAGCCGGGTGATGGAGGCGTTCGCCTAGATTCTACGAGGCCACTCCGACGCGCGCGCGACAAAAAAATTCAGTCCTCCGAGCGCAGAGCCGCTGCGATGCGCTGGATCAGCCGCTCCCGCTGGGCGTTCGCCGCTCCCCGAGGAGGATGAGGACGCGAACATCGTCGGCGACTTCTGGAGCGAGTTCGGAAATGAGGATGTGGCAGGACGCAAGGTCGAGGACGGCTGCGCCGGCCGTGAACAGGCTGCAAATAGCGATCGCCCTGCTTGCTGATACCGCCAAGCTTGTCCTTGCCTCCGCTCGCTGGTCACAGCGCTGGTCTCGAGCATTGCCTATCCCAAGGGACCCTCAAAATGCGCCCACATCCTTGGCACTCTCGTGCCCATTGAGGAGCCGTCCACGGTATCAACAGCGGACTAACTAGAGCACTTGCCGCCTGGCAAAATCTACAAACATGCCGGGAACGGCCGACAGCTCCTCGACGGTGCCCGATTGCATCACCTCACCGCCAGCCAGAACAATGACGCGATCGACGTTTCTTACGGTGCTAAGACGTTGGGCAATGATCAAGCGCGTGATGTTGAGGCCGGCAAGAGAAGCGCTCACGATGGCTTGTGTCGGATTGTCGAGCGCGCTAGTCGCCTCGTCGAACAACAGGATCCGTGGGCGATGCACAAGGGCACGAGCGATCATCAACCGCTGCCGCTGTCCGCCCGAGAGGGTGTTCACCCCTTCGGCGATGACGGTGTGCATGCCCATCGGCATTGCTTCGATGTCCGTATCCAATCCTGCAAGCCGTGCCGCGTCCCAGGCCTGCTCCAAGGAGAGCTGGGCTCCACCGCAGATGTTCTCGTAAAGGCTGCCCGAGGTGAGCTTTCCATTCTGGAGCACGATGCCGATCTGGCGGCGGATGGCGGCAATATCGAGCGTATCAATCGCTTTGCCATCAAAAAAGATGATACCGGACTCGGGTTTCTCAAATCCCAGCAGCAATCTAAAGATGGTCGACTTGCCGCTCCCGGACGGCCCCACGATTGCAACATACTCTCCCGCTTTGACCTCTATCGTGACCTTGTTCAGGACGAGCGGTCCAGGCGTTAGGTAACGGAAACTCACTTGGCTGAGCTCGATCGAACCGGAAAACTCGTCACGAACGTTTCGTGTTTCAGCGAGCTCCACTGGTTCCGTAAGCAACGGCCGAAGCCGATCAATCCGCGGAATGGCGACCAATGACTCGGCGATCGCTACGGCAATCTCGCCCACAGCCGCGGAGGCCTGACCGAACGCAGCATAGAACGCGAGGAATTGCCCCGTATCGAGGGCAAGCTTCGTGCCTGGCCCACGCTCGGCGCCCGCAAAGATCACGAGGGTAGCTAGTACCGGAAATGCCGCTTCGAAGGCGTTGAGCAGATTTGCGGCACGCTGCGAGTCAACGAAATTCCGTTTCTGGCGGGCGAACACCCGTGCCCACACGCCCAGACCGCGTTCCGTTGCCGACGCGACTCGTAATTTTCCAACCCCAGTCAGGAGTTGGATCAGCAAGCCATGAACCCGGCCACCGATTTCGAAATGCTGACGCTCGTATTTCAGTCGTATGGCGCCGACCAGGATAATTGCCACGCCACGAACAGCCGTGAGCCCGGCCGCGATCAGCGCCAGACGGCCATCGTAATAGAGCATCAATGCAAAGCTGAATAGCAAGAACACGCTGGCCAATATGCCCCGGAAGGTTCGGCTTGTTACGAGCTGCCGGATCGAGTCGATCCCGAGCGCGCGATCCGCCAAGTCGCCGGCCGTATATTGTCTGAAGAAGGACGCTGGCAACCGAAGCAGGCGATCGATGACCCCAGCTTGGAGAATTCCGTTGAGCAAGCCTTCCAATCGAACCGTGCCAATGCTTTGGATCGCCTGGAACCCCGCTACTCCAATCGCCACCATGCTCAGGGCGGCCGCACAGAACAGCAGCTGATCAAGTTCGGCACGCGGGATCACCGAGTCGATCAACAATTCGACAGCGAGCGGAGTTGCCAGGGCCAGCAACCCCAATGCAAGAGCGCTCAATGCTATGCGTGCACCATCGGCATAACCATACTGCATACAGAAAGCGATCAGTTTCAGGACCGAGCCGGCCTGAGTCGGCAGCCTGGCATAAAGCATCACCGCATTAGGTTCGAATTCGGCCGCCAGCTGGGCGTTGATTCTCTGAGCCGCCCCAGATCGGGGATCCACCATGGCGCATCCGCCAGAGGCTACAGGAACTATCGCAACTGCGTTCTTAGGGCTGCCGTGCCAGGCAACCAGCGATCCGCTGTGACGCTGCCACCATTTCGCGCGCAGCAACACTCGACGTGAGCGCAGGCGGGATGCTCGCGCGATCTCGATTGCCTTGCTCGATTCTTGCTCCAAGGAGCGTGCATGACCCGGCCGTGGCCGAACGACATCGGCTCCGATTGCCTTGGCGGCGATCCGGCACGCCTCGAACAGTGGGTCGGCTGCCTCAACTCGAGGCCCGCTATCGCGACTCGGGACGACGACATTGGCGAGTTCTTCGAAAAGGCGTCGACTCTCTTCTGCCGCATGGTCCGCGCGCTGGTGCAATGCCCGAACTTCCGCGTCATCCGCAGTGGCGATCCGCCGTTGGATGCAACGCATCGCGGCCGCGTGAAATTGATCGATTGCAGGCCACAAATCCACGCCGAGAGCAGTGGCGCCTTTGAGGACACGCACGGCGGCCTCACCGTCGCTCTCGATCCAGGTGCCTGAAGCGAGAGGAATTGGCGGATCGCCGGACCGGCAAACGAAGTCTCCCAACCGAATCCCGCCGCCTTCCACGAGGATCCAACTTACGCCCTGCGCCGGCGCCCGCAGCTGTTCCCCGGTCGCAAGATGCAAGGAAGCTCCGATCTTCGCTTCGCGCGCCTCCCATGTGGCTGTCGCTCCGAGAAGAACGGACGAGAGATGAACGATCCAGGTTTCGAGCGCCGTGGGATCTTTGATCAGCCTGCGATCGAAAACGAGCCCTTCGGCGTCCTGTCCGCCGACTGCGAGTACCCGGATGCGGCGGGCTTCACCGTCAATGGCGGCAACCGGCAAGCCAAGGATGATTTCGTCCTTTTCGACGCGGCATAAATGACGCCTTGTCGAGGCGTGGTCCTCCGCGATCGGCACCGCAAACAGATCGACGTGTCCTCGGATTACCCGCAATGCGCGGCCGCAATCATCGAGCGCGTACGGCCTGCGGCCATCAAGCGGCAACCGCGGGAAATCAGCTTCGAGTAGTTCCTCGAGCAGGGCGTGTGGCGAGGGAGGGTCCGACGCAAGCGCAAGATTGGTCATGCTTGAGATACCAATTGTGCATAAGAGCCGGCTCTCGCCATCAGCTCGTCGTGGGTACCGCGTTCAACGACCCTGCCCTGTTCGAAAACGAGGATCTCGTCACAGTCACGGATCGTGCTCAACCGATGTGCAATGATGAGGCAGGTACAACCGCGGCGCCGTAGGCTATCGTCGATCATCTGCTCCATGTACGGGTCCAGCGTGGCAGTGGCCTCATCGAGCACGAGGATTGAAGGGTTGCCGACCAGCGCCCGTGCAATCTCAATCCGTTGACGCTGACCACCGCTGAAATTGATGCCGGATTCGGCGACGTGACAGTCGTAATTGCCGGGACGAACCGCAACTTCTTCATGGATTGAAGCGTCCTTAAGTGCTCGCGAGACGTTCGACTCGGGCATGGTGGAATCCCACAATGTCACGTTCTCCCGCACGGTTCCTTCGAACAGGAAAATGTCTTGATCAACATAAGCGACCGAATTCGCGAGGACCTCGGGCGGGATATGCTGCAGCGGTCGCTCATCAAACCGGATGTCGCCGGACCACGGTCTCAGCAGCCCGCAAATGAGTCTACCTATGGTCGATTTGCCACTGCCCGAGCGGCCAACCAGCGCAACCCGCATACCTGGCTCGAGTGCAAAAGATAGGTCCTCGATGAGCGGGGGGTCCAATGGCGAGTAACCGAATCGTACGTTTCGTAATTGGATACGCCCCGAGAGCTTCGGCCCGATAGGTTTGGCTTCCGGCGCTGGACGCACTGTAGCGTCCTTAGGATAGTTGAATACGTCCTCAAGCCGCATTACGTCAGCTTTGATGGCTTGAACCGCTCCCCCCAACTGCACAAGCGCGGTGATGGGTCCGGAAAAGCTCATCATCAACGATTGGAATGCCACGAGACTGCCGATGGTCAGCGCGCCGTCGATCACTCGCAGGCCGCCGATGCCAAGAATAACGGCGGTTGTAAGCGCTGCGAAAAACGGTGGAAATATCTCCAAAACCGCTGAATAGAAGCCGATTCGTTGCTGCGTGTTTAGAGCCTTCGCCTGAAACCCAGCCCAATGCGCGAATGCGTCGTCCTCGAGACCGCTCGCCTTGAGCGTCTCTATCGTCCGGACGATGCCGATCGTGCTACCATGAACCCTGCCACGCTCCACTGCCAGGCTGCGATTGAGATCCTCGAGCCGACCGCTTACCAGTTTCAACGCCAACACATTCAACAGCGAGATGCCGACGCAAATGGCGCTGAGCTCGACATCAAAGATTGCCATTGCTCCAGCGAAGAAGAGGAGGGATACGAGATTCAGCGCGTTTGTCGCGAGTCCACCAGAAAGCAGTCGGGCGATCTGCTCGTTGGCAGCCACCCGACTGGCAATATCCCCGGCATGGCGTTGAGCGAAGAACTCGAACGGCAGCGACAGTACGTGCCACAGGAACCGGCTCACCATCGCGACCACCATTTTCGTCTCGAGCCGTAGCAGGAGCGATTGTTGCAGAGCCGTCACTAGCCCGCGGGCCGTCGCCGTCACGGCCATGCCGATCAATAGCGGAGCGAACCAGCTGCCAAGATTCTCGATTAAAACCTTGTCGACAAAGACCCTTGAGAATGCCGGAATGACGATTCCGGGCAGGACGAGTGCTAAGCTCACAGCTAACAACAGGAAAACGGCGGGTCGCGAATGCCCGAGTTCGCGCGCCAAAATCCTAAAGATGGCCGGCTTGGTACCGGACCTGCGGAAATCCGGACCGGGCTCGATAACAAGCACAACACCCGTGAACGCGGCATCGAACTCGGCCAGCTCGACGCGGCGTCGACCCACAGCTGGATCATTGATATACGCGCGGCGGTCATCGAGCCCCTCTAGGACCACGAAATGATTGAAGTCCCAATGGATGATGCAAGGCTTCCGCAACTGACGTAACGCGGTCAGTTCCGCGCGAAATCCTTTGGCAGTGAATCCGAATCGGCGAGCTGCTTTCACAATATTGTTCGCCCTAGTGCCGTCGCGTGACACGCCGCAGGCGATACGCAACTGCTCGAGCGGAACCCACAGGCCGTAATGAGCAAGGATGATCGCCAACGATGCAGCGCCGCACTCGACCCATTCCATTTGTAGAATCGTGGGGGTACGTCGAAGTGAATTGCCGCGCGCGTGCAGACCGGCACCGAGCTTCCGAAACAGCAGCGGCACCGATCGCGGTTGGCTACCGGCCAGCATGGCCTACTCCAGGATTCCGCTGATGCGTCGCATGATTGGCACCACGAGATCGATTGGAGGCTGTTCGCGCGTCGTGATCTCGGCTCGAGCCAGCGTGCCGGTCGTAAGCCGGACCGGCGGACCGGCTCCGGAAGACCAGTGATAGCCGCTCGCTGCTGCCGGATCTTGCTGCAGCTCGACCAACACCACATACGGGGCACCGTCACGCGAAAACTGCCGCACCAGCGCCTCGTTGTGGAGCACCGCAGCCATGCCCTCCGCCGTCACCGGGAATCCCGAAATCGATGCGACCTTGCCCACCATCGTGCCGTATTCCTCACGCTTGATCATGGTCGGCTCGATCCGGACCTCCATCCCGGGCTGCACGTTCTTGCCGCGCTCGGCCGGAACGTAGATGATGGCCTGCAAGTTCTTTCCCTCGCTTTCAATGGCAACCACCGGAGTACCCGCCGCGAGCACTCCGCCTCTGGACACCTTGATCTCGAAGACCTGCCCGTCGATCGGGCTTTTCAAACGAGAGTCCCGCTCAAGGGTGCCCCCTAGTCGTTCCATCTCTCGGCGGGCTTCATTGACACGGAATTCGGAGGCGAGTCGGTCCATCTCGCGCTGAGATTCCAGGTCATGCCTCTGGGTCGTGAGACGCTGGATCTCGTTACGGGCATCGATGACCCGCTGTCGGGACGTGTTGAGGTCGGCGCGGCGGTCCTCGAGCTCTCGTCGGGTGGTGAATCCCTTCGCATTAAGCCCTTCCATCCCCGCAACCGTCTCGGTGAGATAGGCGGTCCGTTGCTCAGACGCCGCGATCGCCTGCTCAAGACCGGATTGTTGCGCCGCGAAATCGGCAGCCTTGGCCTCAAGCTCGCGGTGGATCGTGGAGATCACCTCGTCATGTTCGTGCTGGCGTTCTCGCAGCACCTCGGCCGCATTGCGGTAGCGTTGTTCCGTTTCAGTCTGTGAGATCTGTGCGATCACTTGGTCCTGGACGACGTGATCCCCTACGCTCACATCGACCGAACCCAGCCGGCCGCCGACGGCGGAGACCACGTCGACGACTCTGCCAGCTTCGCTGATCAGAATGCCCTCACCGGAGACTCGGGTCGGAATCCGTCCGATCACGCTCCATATTGCAACTGCGCCTAGAAGAATGCCGATAACGAGAGCCGCCAACCAGTCGGCCGGGCGAGTTATCCCGACAAGCTGGTCGAGCTGCTCGGGTGATGACAGCCGCTGCAGCGCGGCCGCTCGAAAGATCTTCTCCGGCGAACGTTCCATGAGACTACCCGATCTCACGAACAACTATAGCGGGTGACAACTCAGATGTCGCAAGGTCCGTTGGGATCAGGAGGCTCGGCTGTTCGATTTCACGAATTTATCACGCTGCTACCCCCGGATCGATCACGCCCGTAGCCTAAGGTAACTCTACTTAAAGCCGGGCTTGGTGACCCAGTTCATACTATCAGCTGGTGCCGCATGAGAGTCTTCAGCTCGGCAGTCGAAGACCGATTCGTCGGTCTATTTGAGCACGCATCGATCTAATTAGGAGATGACCATGAACACCGACAAGTTGGAAAGTACTGGCAATGTCAGTCTGAGCAAAAAGGGCACCTCTGCCTATGATCTTAATGAGCTGAGCGACCGGGAGCTGCAGTTGGTGACCGGTGGCGGCAAGGGCCCCTTGGGCTGGGCCTACGGTAAAAATCGTCCGGCGCAGCCGGCTTCGCCGCAGCTTGGCTGAAGATAACTTCCGTCCGTTGAGATCCAGGCACTGAACGAACAGGAGAGATCCATGAGAGTCAATGAGCTGAAAAGCGAAAAGTGCGATGACATTCATCGCTTGAGTGACCACGAATTGGAAGTGGTGACAGGTGGTGCTGATTCAAAAAACCTTGTGCTCTGCGAAGGTTTCTACGATACCAAGCAGGTATGCCACGAGCTTATGGAGCCAATCGCGAAGGGTTGGTGATGTGTTCGTGGTTGGTGTTGGTGGTGGGTGCTACGGGCGGGTGATACACGCGATGGTGTCGTGCGCTGCTGATGTGGGCCATCGGCCGTTGCCGACAGCGACATCATCGGCAGGTACATGCCGATGATGGAGCGCAGGAAGAACTGGCCGTGCAAGTAAGCTGCTTGCGTGATCGGCTTCGGCGAAGGCTTGCGACCACGGCATCAGGCGTGCCAGTTGCCCGGCTGTCGCTGCTGATAGAAGTCCGGCCGCACATCCGCGCCACGCTTGCCGCAGGCGGTGCATCAGCTGCCGGTGATCGAATCCAGCAGGCGATATCCTTCGTCGAGTTCTGGCAGCGCGACCTCCTTGTTGAAGTAAGCGAGGGCGGGCGCGAGCAACTCAGGGACCATCTTGTCCCGACCCGTTGCATGATAGAGCTTCGCAAGGGCAAGGGTGGCGCGCAGCTCAAAGGATTTGGTCTGTTGAACTCGGGCGACTTCGATCGCCTGAACGAAGGAGGCTTCGGCTGCCCCATGATCGGCCGGCGTACGCCGCAGCAGAACCTCCCCGCGGGTGCGATGCACGTCTGCCTCCATCGACCGCTGTCCCGTCCGGTCAATCTCGGACAGCTGCTCATTCAGGATCGCAAGGCCGGTCTCGACTTCACCTGCCTCCGCCAAAGCTTCCGCGCGCAGCATTTCCAAGGTTGGGACTTGAACGCAATGATGTTGCTCGCGCAGGGCCGCAGCACCTTCGCGCATTGCCGCCATTCCCATTTCGTGTTCACCCCTGTGCCACTGGGCCCAACCGAGCATAAACGTACCAAAGGCCAGAAAAAAGCGGAGGTCGTGCTCCCGGCTGAGAGCTACACAGGCCTGCGCATAAGGCAGGACCCGAACCGGGTCATGGCATGTCATTTCAAAAACAAACCTGAAACAGTACGTGTGCGCTATGGTCAAGACATGGCGGCTCTGGATGGCTTGCGCCATAGCCTCCTCCGCAAACGCACGCGCCTGCATGACCTCTCCCAATGGCCAAAGTACATCCGCAAGAAAGCTCCTCACTATTACAAAGGGATCATGCTCGTAGCGAAGGTCGATGCCGCGATGGCGCTCGGGATCATAGGCGACAAGCGCCCGCTCGAATTGCCTTCGAGCTTCAATGAAGTCACCATGGAACCAGTCTGTTTGGCCACAAAAAAACCCCCCAACCCCCGCC
>Ga0306920_100009323_pt1 | contig 13079 bp, 23 predicted proteins | sample flu12Cox44000170_FD_204666 | JGI IMG/M metagenome (GOLD analysis project Ga0306920, IMG submission 204666) | Lab enrichment of tropical soil microbial communities from Luquillo Experimental Forest, Puerto Rico - flux4day.12C.oxic.44.000.170 (v2)... | ecosystem: Environmental > Terrestrial >...
TTCAAGGGCGGTGTGGCGGTAACACAATGTTCAACCACGTCCGTGGCGATCGGCTCGATCAGCAGAAATATCCATGGATCAGCCTCACTCAGGCGGCAATCTATCTGATGGCGCCCGACGACGCCGAGCGGTTGAGGGCGGTTAATTCTCACGATTGGGAACGGCCATTTAAACGTCTCCACAAGTGGATCGAAGACGGCAAACTCACGGTCTATGAGGGCTGGACCGGGCCTTTTCGACCGATCCGAAAAGAAGACTTTTTTGGCGTTCCGATCAGATACCCGAGTTACCCCGACAACAGACAAGAAGACATCAGACGCGCTTACCAACCAGGCTTCCGCGCGTTCATTGATTGCGATCTATCACAGCCGCGTAATCGCTACTTTGAAGCGCAAAAATTCGAACCGAAATGGCGTGATCTAAAAATTCGATCGCAAGAGCTCGCAACGATCTTTGAAGCCGAGAATAGCGAGGCTTTCAATGAAATCGCGGCCACCCACGTCGCCGCTGATCAGCCTGAAGACAAACAAAAGGCAAAGCCGGGACCAAAGCCTGACTTTGAGTGGGGAGAGATCGAGGCGAAGTGCTATGACTTGATGGATCACCACGGCGCATTTGATGCCAGTGACCCAGAATGGGACTGTCAGGCGCGTTTGGAAGAAGCATTGAACAAATTTTGTCTCGACAAATGGCAGCACGAGCCCGGCTCGAGTACCTTACGCAAGAAATTACCTAAATGGCTTTCAACATGGCGCCTGAACAAACAGCGAGGGCGGGTAATTCCTTTTTGAAATCAACGTTGTTCGAATTGTTCGAATTGTCGAAAATTACAATACCGACAATCCCGGCCGACAAGAGAACCCGACGCGGCGTATCACGAACCATCGAAATCGCTCGATGGTTCAAATGAAAAAGCATCACAAGAGCAGCGCGGCGGCAAAGCCGGTCAAGCCCAACATCAACGTGCGGCCATTGGTGGTCGGCACGGCCGAGGCCGGGCGTCTAGGCGGCTGGGGCAAGACGAAGATCTTTGAGCTCATCGCAGCCGGTGAGTTGGACAGCTATCTCGACGGCCGCGTGCGCCGGATCACACTGGCGTCGATCGAAGCGCGCATTCAGCGAAAGCTGCGGGAAGCTCAAGAACAGACCGCATAAGCAACGGCCAGGGCGCGAATGCCCTGGCCGATTTTATTTCCGGGCGGGTCCGGTGACGGCGGCGTGCCCTAACAAGCGAAGCCGCCTTCGGTTCAACTCCGTACCGCCCGCCACACTTCCCAGGCGTCGCCGCCTGGGCAAGGAGCAAGGCCGTGGATTTAGGGCAAAGCCATCAATCGCACAAGTCCGAGGTGACGATCCTGCCCGAGCCGATCGAGATCGGCAAAATTTGGAAAAACCGCCGCGGCGACTTCATCGTCGTCCAGATCAAAGCGTTTGAAGGCGTCGTGTTCGCCGACGCCCGACAATTCTTCACCGACGCCGACGGCATCAGCCACCCGACCAAGAAGGGCCTGGCCATCTCGCTGCGCCACCTGCCGGAGCTTATCGCGCTGCTCGGCAAGGCGCTGACCAAGGCGCACGCGCTCGGATTGATCCGCGAGGGCGGCGCATGAGCGAGCCCATAGACGATGATCTGCCGGAAATTCGCGTCGAGGCTTACGACAAGATCGACCATTGGCGCGATGAACTCGATCGAACAGCGAAGCTCAACAAGCGCGCGGTGTTCGAACGCGCCGCCGCCGATCTGTTTCTCGAGGCGGAATGCGAGCGCGATCTCGGCGCAGTCCAGGCCATAGCCGATGCGATCTACGCTCTCGGCTCCTATCATGCCGGGCTCTGCGACGATGACATTCAGTACGTCATGGTCGGCGCCAAGGCCAAAGCCGAGCAGCCGATCAATGGTCGCGATGCGGATCCACCGCCGGCAATGAGCCCCGAGGAATACGGGGCCTCGAACCGCGACAGATCACAATCGGCCGAACCTAAGATTGATCTCGCGAAGGCTTTTACTTTTCTCGGCGACGCGCCGCATACGCCGCCGCGCGAGCTCATAAACGGACTGATCCCGGCCGAAGGCGTTGCCGTAACGGGAGGTCAATCGACTGCCGGTAAAACATTTGTCGAGATCTATAAATCGATCTGTCTGGCGACGGCGACGCCGTATTTCGGGCGCAAGATTATTGAGCGTGTCGGCACCGTGTTTGTCGCCGCCGAAGGCCGCCCGCTGCTGCCAAACCGATTTGCGGCAACCCTGATAAAGCTCGCGATCGAAACAAAGCTTCCAATCACCTGGCCGAAGCTGTTGCCGGATTTCTCGTGCGCCGAAGGCATAAAACTGTTCGTTCGGCAGCTTAAAGCGATCGACGAATGCTATCGCGGCGATTTCGGTGTTCGTCTCGGCCACGTTCCGATCGATACCATTGCGGCGACTTTCGGCATGAAAGACGAGGACGACAATGCCGAAGCGACAAAGGTCTGCAATGTCCTGCGATCGATCGGCGACGAAACCGGCGTGCTCATGGCGCCGGTGCACCACTACGGCAAAAACCCGGAAAGCGGTTTGCGTGGCGCTTCCGCCTGGAAGGGCAGCGCCGACGTGATCGAAGGTGTCCTTGCCGATATCGATCCGCTCAGCGGGCGAACCTCAAACCGCGAACTGGTATGCGCCAAAGCCCGCGACGGCGAGCAGGGACCGATCTCGCCGTTTGATCTTGAATTCATAGAGCTCGGCCTCAAGGATGACGGCGAGATCTACGGCAGCTGCTGCGTTGTGCCGAAAACCGGTGGATCACGTTTCCAAAAAGACCCCGCGCCAAGCAGGGGCCAGCGAACCATCATGGCCGCGATCGATGAGGCGCTGGACAATTGCGGCAAGGTCATCACGCCGCGCGCCGGCATGCCCGAAGTCCGCGCCGTGAAGGTGTGAAGTCCGCGCCGAGTTTGACCGACGCTACGTCGCACCGGACAGCGACCCGGTGAAAGCCTCAGCGACAAAGCGAATGGCGTTCAAACGCGCGCTCGACCAGCTATCGCCGGTGAAATTTGGCGCCGGCTCAGCTGAAGGCAGCGATTGGATCTGGAAAACGACATAAAGAGCAAAATTAATACTGGCTGGATACCGTATGGTAATACCCATTCACTGGCCTAACTATCATTCAAGGCGCATTAGGCTGGCATCCTTGACATTCAGGTACTCCGGGAGTACCTTCAGATGCCACACCAACCAGCGAGGATGGTCATGACCCAGCGACGCGACGCCGACGACTTCGTCCGCGACATGAAAGCCAAGCAGCAGCACAGCACCCCTGGCGACGTCGAGCGCAAGGAGCGCATCGACGCCAATGCCCGTGAAGCGCTGCGCCGGCTCAAGAGCGGCCAGACCTACGAGGATTGGCGTGCGGTCGGTCAGAAGATGATGGTCATCACCGAGGAAGTGATGAACGAGCTGGCCCTCGATGAGTGGGATCCCGACAACAAGCAGCTCACCCGCGAGTTCACCCGGCGCTTCGAAGGCTGGGAGGCCAGCGTCAGCAACGCCAAGCCGATCTCAAAGCAGGAGCGTTGGGCGCTGCGCGAACTAATGACCAACCCGGATTATCACGCCTTCTACACCACCGAGCTCGCAGGGCCCGAGCAACGCAAGACCAATCATCCGAACAAGATCATCGAGAAGTACAAGCGCAAGCACCCGGATCCGAACAAGCCGAAGAAGGAGCGTAAGCCGTCCGACCTGCTGTCGCCGGCGCTCACCGAGAGAAACGAGCGCATCAAGGAGCTCGAGGAAGAATTGGCTTCGGCACGTGACGGGGCAAAGCCAGCGCCGCTGACGCTGGAGCAGGCGCGCTCGGCTTATGTCCGCTTCGTCGCCCAGGCGTGCTGCGCGAACCAGAAGGCGCTCAAAGCCGAGCAAAAGCAGCTCAATGCCGAACTACAAAAGCACCTCAATGCCGAACTAATCAGCTCGACCCGCGAGGGCCAACAACCCAAGCGCAAGACCAAGACCAAGACCAAGACCAAGAAAGGCCGCGTCATCGCCAACGTCCCCGGCATCGGCGACATCTTCGAGGGGTAACAGGCGCCGATTTAGCGCCCGCAGGCTTGCCGTCCGAACAAACTCGACGCACTGAACAGCGAACAGCGAACAGAACTAAGGGTTCTGTTCGCATGTTCGCATGTTCGTGCCAAGTGAACGCCGCGAACATTACGAACATGTTCGCGATGTTCGCGATGTTCGCTAAGCTATAGTCAACGCCCGCAACCAGCGCCGTGCGTTGCGTCCAGGTCCGACACCGGCGATATTGGCAAATCATGTCCGATGTCACATTCGGAACCACACGACAGGCAATTGCCGCACGTGACAGAACGCTGCCTGGCCGCGTAACCGGCAAATTATATAAAGCGATCGAAGCCATGGTGTGGTCAGCCGCTAGCCGCAAGGAAGCAGCACAAGTGGCCGGTCTAACGGATCACGGCTTGCGCCAGGCGCTGCGAAGACCTCACGTGATGGCGTTCTATCTCAGCGAATGTGAGGTCTTGCGTGCGAGCGGCCGAGCAAAAAGACTTCATCGTTTGGAAGAACTTGCCGCGCAAAACGTCAACATTAACGGCGCAGTGGCCGCGATTAAGGCCGCAGAATTGATTACCGAGGATCCGGTACGGAGCGGTGCTGCCAACCCGACACCCGGTGTGACGATCCGTATCTTGAACGTGGTACCAGCACCATCGACCACGCCGATCGATCCTGCGTTCAAGCAAATCATCGATGCCGAGCAGTGAGCGCGATTTGTGCGCTGAGGACAATTCAGCCTACTCACATTGAAATAGCACGACAAACTGCCACCTGGTTTCGTCTACCCCTTGCCTACCCCGGCTCGACCCTGAACGCGCATCAGCGGCCTCGCCAAGCCCGCGGCGGGCCATCCTGGCGGCGACCATCCATCGCGGGCGATCGCGCTGACCACCCCCGATCGACCCCCGCCACTCCCCGCCGGCAGGGGGAAAATTGGTCGCGCGCGCGGGCTCTATTTAGCGCACGCACATCTGGCCCTGGAATTAGCGGGGGTCAAAAAAATATTGGCCGTGAAATCTCGCGGGCGCGATCAGATTTCCGAGGCTGGTCCACTGTTCAGTCATCGTCGCCGTAAAGGCCACGATGGCGGCTGCCGATGCCGTAGTCCTCGAGCGGGCGAATTGATGGTGAGACGCTGGGATAGGGTTGATAGGAATTGCCCGGCACGTTGTCGTGACTATGGAAGCCGTAGCGTTCGTTAGTGCCGTAGGCGTCGCCCCAGTCGTCGCGGTGCTGATAGGCGCATTGGGGGTCTTCTGCGCAATGGTTGACGAGTGGCCCGCCAGGGTAGGGATATTGGGCCTTGGCAGCCGGGATAATGGCGAATGTCGCGATTGCTGTGCAGATGATTACAGATTTCAACATTTGAGCCCCCTGACCAAAGTGTGGCGGAGCTTCCTCCCCTGTGAAGGGCGACGCAATTGCTTCGCGAGTTCTTAAAATCCGATTTCCAGCAACCGTTGCGGAAATACAACGACGCTAAGGCTTGTTATTTGGTGCCAAAAAATTGTTTTTTCGAGCCAGCCCGGCGCTTATTCGCTGTCGACGACCAGGTGAGCGCTCAATGAGAGCGGCTAGAAGCCGTGAATTGCCATTCCTGCCACCCACGCCATCACGGAGACAGCGATCAGGAAGATAAGCGGCTTGACGCCCGATTTTGCCATGTTGAACCCGAAAACTACTGGCGGCCGGTCATGGCTGCATTTTTGTTTATCAGAAACCTTCCGTAAAATTTCCGTAAATCCGGTAACAGCGGTGTAACAAAATAGGGCACCAACAATTTGGTTTGCCCCAAACTTTGATGAGCCACAAAGCAACTTGATTGAGCGCTATTCGATGTAGCCGCGGTCCCGGTCCCGGCTAGGCGCGGCCGCCGTCAGTCTCATTGCTGGTTTTCGGCACGCTGCGCCGATTGTGACTGCTGTGCTGCTGTTTGCAGCTTGGGTTTTACCGCGGGAGTGCGGTGAGGCTCCGGTGGAGGCGGAGGCGGTGCAGCGGCGGCAGCCTCTCTACGTGCCTTCTCGGCGGCAATGGCTGCAAGCTCCTGCTGCTTGGCGGCCGCTTGATCTTCCCGCACCAGAACATATCCCTTGGCGGCCATGCAGCCTTGCCCGACTTGGTCGACGCTCTGAGAACGTTCAGCCAGAGCCATAGCGCCTATAAGCCCTCCGCCCGTATAGGTTACTCCAGATACGTTCGCCTTCTGGAGCTCACCTTGGCAGACAGTGCGATCCATCTCGAATTGCTGATGGAGAACCGGATCGTTACCGGGGGCCTGTCCATCGGCGCGCAGATAAATCGTGTGCGGCGCGCATGCTGAGAGTGCTAGGCCGATGGCCATCGCCAAAAAAACCTTGGAACGCAAGGCGACCCCTCCCTCAAGAAAGCCGCAGTGGTCGGGGTTGTCCTTACTAGGTGACCTGGTGGCGGTCTAGTGCAGGTGCCCAAAATGGGTAATCGTCGCTCTCAACTGACGTGGGAGTGTGTTTTCCATGCAACGTTCGAAGGACGCCGCACGCGCCCCTGCGCAAGGCAGACCCGACCGCGGTCGGCACTTTCCAGATCAGATTGTCGGGGCTGCACACTCAACATGGGCTGCCGCCCTGGCGCTCACCACAACTGCCAATCGCTTTCGCGCTCTACATCTTGTGAAAATGCGCAATCCGGTTGTATCGGCCGCCGGCAGGGTGCGTTGCCGCTGGCGCTGAAATTTGTTGACCCTCGGTATCCAGCAACGAATGCGCACGGTGTGCAATGCGCGAGGATCGTGGCCCGCAATTGAGTGTGCCAATTGATGCCGAGCTCAAGGCGCGGCTCGAGGCGGCTGCTGCGCGCGAGGACCGGCCGGTTGCGAGCCTGGTGCGTCGGATTATTGGCAAGGCGCTCGATGGCGAGCGCGAAGGAGCGGCAGCATGAGCCTTGTAGATGATACGTCACGGCCCGACGCCTTGGCGGTTTTGCGCGGCCTGATCGATTTACTTGCCAATCCCGAGGCCACGCGCGAATTGCTCGACAGGCTCGAGCAAGCGCAAGCTAAGGCCGACGAGGAGCGTGCGGCAGTCAAACAGCTCAAGGCCGAGCAAGAGCAAATTCGCGCGCAGATGGCTGACGAAGCCGAAGCGCATCGCCGTGCTCTATCGGACGAGCGCCTGCAGCTCAACAACGAGATCAACGCGCGCAAAAACGAGGTTGCAAAAGCCGAAGCGGCGCTAGCCGCGGCGAAAACCGAGGTTGAGAACGATGCGCGGCAAGCGGATCAGCTGCGCGCGCGCTGGCAGAAGAAAGTCGATGCGATCGACGCCGGGCTGCGGGCATGACTGTGTATTGTTTGCCACCGCCGGCGCGTGTCGAGGCTGCGGCGAAAACTGTGGAGGATTGGATTAGGGGCCAGGAGGCCGCCGCCGATCTCGATGATGCGATGCAGGTCGTGCGTGATTGGTTGCAGGGCAATGAGGACCGTCACCGCCGCCTGAACGAAATTAGGATCTGTCATGAACATTGATCAGGACGACGAGCATGACGATACCGCCGCCGACACTGGCATGCCGGCGGCTGATCCTGTTCTCATCGCGTTTACGTTGATTGATCTGGCATTGAACCCGAAGGCTGCTAAGGCGGGGCTCAAACAGCTTGTGAAGCTTAATAAGGACATTGGCATCGCCGAGGAAAAGTTTGTCAACTTGCAGAACCAGGCCGCGGAAATAGAAACCGCGTTGACCCAACGCGCTGCCGAGCTCGACGCGCGTGAAGCTGCAATCACTAAGCGTGAAGATGAGTTCGCGGCTGCAACCGAAGAAGCGCGCAATCATCTTCGTGGCTATTACGACAGCGTTGCGGAAGCCGATCGGCGTCTTCGCTATCGCATCCTGAGCCATGCCGATCTGCTGCACGGCTACAACGCGCAGCTTCAGGATCTGCCGGATTGGCCGGCCATTCGCCGACAGGTCGTTGGGTTGCCGGACGATCCGCCACCGCTCGAGCGGGAAGTTGCCGCACCGCGCATCGATAGTTTGTCCGACACCTTTTCCGATCCGAGCGCAGACCGCCACGGCAATGCGTTCCTTGGCACGCTGACCCGCTCGACCAGCCACAAGGTGACGAGCCAGTGAGATCGATCCGCATCGCCCCGCGAGAGCGCACCAGGCACAATCGGCCGCGGGTTCGTGTCACCCGGCCGGCGCGCAAGCTGAACGCTACAGAATGCCGAGCTCATGAACAGCGATTGCGCAGCGAAGGCATCCTGCCGCGCGTAAAAGGATCTGAAAATGCCGACACGATTGACGGTGACGGTAAACACCTCGAACATCGACGGCGAGACCAGGCGTGCCGAATGTGTAGCCGCGGCTGACATGCTCGAGCGCGTTGCGCAAAAACTCGTTTCGAGCCATGCGACCTCAGGCACGATTAACGATCGCAACGGCAATGCCGGCGTGGCGTCTTGGACTTATTCGCCGACCGCGGCGGTTTGACATGGCTAACGAGCCCCGTATGCCGCCGCCCGAAATCCAGCGCGCTGCCGGACAGGTCCAGGATTGGCTCGATCAGCAAAACCCAAGACCGAAATCGCCGGAGGAAATCGCGAAGATGACGCCGGCGCAGCGTTTGGATTACGCGCGGCGTTTTGATCAATCGAAAATGCCGGCCTGGAAGGATCCGCGTGGCGGGTGAGATGCAGTTTGCCGGCCTGCGTGATCAGGGGCCGGCGGGCAGAACCGCTCCCTATGGTACTACCTCCTGGTATCGCAATGGCGGGGAGCGGTTCTTGCCTAACAAATGAAAAACGAAGTGCTTTCGTTTTTGATTGACGAGCAACGCTAATGCCCGCGCGCGAGACAAAATCTGACAACAAGGATCCGCTCGTTGAACTGTTGCGCGCCAATGCGCCGTCGCCGCCCAAGCGTGCGGCGGACCTGGTGCCTTACGACTACTACTCGAGCCATCCCGAGCATCGGCCGCGACGGCTGAACCGGCGTCGGCTGCGCCGTCGTTTAATTCGCGAGGGCTGAAAATGGCCGAAGGGGACGAGCGGCCGCGCGTGATCGCCGACGTTTCATCGTATGAGCAAATGCTCGATGCGATACGCCAGCGTGTCAACGAGCTGCAAATTCACGGCACTAGGTTCGATGCTTTCGCCGGATTGCCGGATGGCTACTTATCAAAGCTCACAGGGCCATCGCCAACGCGTCGGATCGGAATGCAATCGTTCCAGCCACTGTTGAGCGGGCTCGGTCTGCGTTGTTTGTTTGTTGAAGATGAAGCGGCGACGCAGCGTCTCAAAAACAAATTGCCGCCGCGCAATGCAAGCTACGTGCGTGGCGGCGTCACGCATCTGGCGTTGACAACGAGGTTCATGCAGAAAATCGGCCGGCTCGGCGCCCAAGCGCGCGTCGACAATTCGACCGAAGCGCAGCGCCGGAAATGGGCGCGCAACGCGGCAAATGCGCGTTGGCAGAAAGCTAACCCATGAGCTCGCGCGCGTGCGGCGCGCAATGCGGCCTCTGCTTGCTCACGAGGTTCGGCCTTGCTCAATTTACGGCGCTGCCGTTTTCACTCTCCGGTCTCGTCGGAACTATTCCTACGCCCCCTGAGACGCCGTAACAGGACAACGCCACGTTTCCAATTGATAGCGGGCTCCGCGGGCGTGCCGGCCCAGCGTGCGCCGTCGGGAACGTTCGACATGACACCAGCGCGCCCGCCTAGAACTACTCCGGCGCCAATCGTCAGATGGTCGGCGATGCCGACCTGACCGGTGATCACGGCGAAGTCGCCGATCGTAACGCTGCCCGATATGCCGACTTGCGAGACAATCAGGCAATGGCAGCCGATAGAGCAGTTGTGTCCGATCTGCACGAGATTGTCGATCTTCGTGCCTTCGCCGATCACCGTATCGCGCATAGCGCCGCGGTCGATAGTGGTGTTCGCACCGATCTCGACGTCGTCCTGGATGATGACGCGCCGGGCCTGCGGGATTTTCTGGTGACCCTGCGACGACGGCAGATAGCCGAAGCCGTCCTGCCCGATGCGGACACCCGGATGGACGATGACGAGGTCGCCGATCAAGGCATGCATGATCGTGGTGCCTGGACCGATTGCGCAGTCGCGGCCGATGCAAACGTCCGGTCCAATGACTGTGCGAGCGCCGATCACCGTGCCAGCGCCAATCTCCGCGCGCGGTCCGACTACCGCGAGGGGATCGACGGTCACGCCGGCTTCGAGCCGGGCGGTCGGGTGCACCTGCGCGCTAGCCGCGCGGCCTTTGGTGGCGAACAGCGACGACGGACGCAGCATCTCCGAGTACAGTTTGCGCGTGACCGCGACGAACGCAGGATAAGGATGCGGTGTCTCCAGAAGTGCGGGCCCACGCGGCGCCGATGCCGCAAAGCGCGGCGCGATCAGGCAGGCGCCGGCGCGGGTGTTAGCGAACGCATCGAGATATTTCGAGTTGTCGAGAAAGCTGATGTCGGAAGGCCCGGCGCTATCGAGCGGCGCGATATTGCCGATGCGGCGGTCGGCCGGATCGCCGTCACGCAGCTTGGCGTGCGTCAACGCCGCAATCTCGGCGACCGTCAATTGGCAATTGGGTTTGACAAATCCCGTCATGCCTATCCGTTGCAAACTGTCGTCAGCCTAATAGCCAAACGACCCCGGCGCCTGCAATGCCCGTATCTTCAGGCGCCGCACCTGCAAGCTCTACAAGGGATCGTAGCGGCGCTAACCGGCTGAATGGAAGTCGGGAACGCTGGACCGCGCGAATGTCCGCTTTGGGTCAAAAGCAGACATGAGCGCATGTCCGCGTCATGTCCGCTTTGCCCCCGAAAGCGAACATCGGAACCGGCCCGCGTATTACTTTCGACGCAGCAACTCCGGCAGCTTCGCGATATTCGCCGCGAGCCGGGCGCGCCTTCATCCCCTGAGGTTGGAACAAAACTAACCTATCCACGCCCACTCAGTGTGGCTTAGCGCACTCTATCGCGCGCCGGCGCTCCTACATTTTGGCTTTTGGCTTTGGCGCCTTTGTGATCGTCTCGGTAGTCGCAGGCGACTTTCCAGAGGTGGTCGACTGAATGTAGTCGTTGAAATACTTCGGTTAGTAGAGGCTCAGGCAGTCCTTCGGTCTTGCACAATTCCGCGCGACGCTTAGCATCATGCCGCCATACCCGCCATTGCTCTCTCACAGAAGCCCAATGCTTGCTGTCGATTTTGGGATCGTACGCCATTTTGATTGCTTGATCGCAATCGCTGACCGCTCGCCAAAATCGGTGACAAGCCATTATGGCGGTGGGCGACGCTTTGGGTAGTTCAGCGCGGCCCCCAGCCGGGAGGGGCGTTGCGGGCGCCGAGGCGTTCGAAATCTTTTTGCGCATTTCCCCTCCGCCTGGGGACCGCATAAGGCGGCAGGGAAAGCGGCACGGTTACCGCCTTGTTGGGTTGCAATTCCTATCCTCGCCGTTGCCGAATTTTACCACGAGCCTCAGGTATTCGCAGAAGCTAATTTCTGGCTTCCCATGACGACCAGAAGCCGTGCCGTAACTTATTGTAATGACGCCGAAGTTATTGCCTGGTTTGCCAGCGCCTTTTGTTCGGCAGCCAGCGAGCCCGCAAGATGCCGCTGCCACCCAAGGCACTGGCTTTCTGATCGCATGCATGCTTTGGGCTGGAGCCGTGGTTTGCATAAAACGCTATAACCGATCGCTATCAAGACTTGCACAACAGTTTGGCGATATTCGCCGCGATCCGCCGCGCCTCGTCCTTCGTGAGCTACTTGGCCGCCGATCGCCGGCCGGGCTCATCCTCGAAATAGATGCAGGCGAGCGCCTGGCCGCTGTGGTCGCGCACGACAAAACACGCGCTTCTAATTCCTCGATCGACCAGAGCGGCGGGAAGCGGCGCGCTGAAAGCAATCGGCGCCACGCGCCTGGGGTTCTGTTGCCCTCACCAGATAAACGTGAAAGCTAACGCTCCTGCTGCGGTAAGCGCGAGATAACCGAACAGTAGAGAGACTAGTAGTGTCGCCAGGTGGTCGGCATGTGTCATTTTACGCTCCAATAGCCTGTCAGAGCGCACGTCCCATTAACTTGCTGATAGCACGGCTTGCGCTAGCGCTCTGTACCCAAGGTCACAGTGGATGGGCGCGTGATTTCGAGCGCCGGCCCGGCTCATCCTCGAAATACATTACTTGCGCGTGAGCTTAGTAATAATGCCACCGACCGGCGGCGTAATACCTGCAATGCCGGTAGAAAGAATTATCGATCCAGCATGCGTGAGGACTATTCGGCGGTCCCCAAAACGGATGTCCCCAGACCCAACCAACAATTCCACCAATCACCGCACCAGGGGGCCCAGCGACCACGAGACCAGTCCCGGCACCAAACGCCGCCCCGACGGGATCCGCCTGTGAGCTCGTCGGGGCGGTAATCACCAAGAGAATTGGTGCAATTGCCAATAAAGTCCTGCGCATGCGCTTTCCTCCGCTCATCCGAATGGAGGTTTAGAGTGTGGCCGTTCAACGGCCTGTTGGGCCTGAACACGATTTTTGCGTTCAGTGTGCTGAAACAGTAACAGTCCCCGCACGACACCTTCGTCTCACATGGCAGGCGTCCAACGGATACCGGCCAGGGCGGCGGGAAGCGACGGGGCGTGCTAGGCACGAGCGTCGACAAGCTGCCGGGCCTGCTGCGGCGGCTCTGCGTCATCGCCGTGTCCGCCGCCCTAGGACTGTTTGCGGCGGGTGTCCAACGCCTCTAACAGGTCGGCGTAAGTTTTGAACCCGGTGATCTTAGCGGCAGCAGCTTCGGCAGCGTTGCCCGCTTGGTCCAAGACTGCAAAATAGATCGCATCATCTGCTTCGTCGGTCGCTTCCACTGCGATAGTCGCAGCGTTGAAGATGCGGTAGCGGGCAGCCTCTTGCCTCGCCTCCCAGGCTTTATCGGCCTTCGTCCTGTCGTTCATACCCTCCTCCTTCGTAAGAACCCAAGGCGGGCATCGTGCCATTGTTGATGTCTGCTTCGGTGTG
>Ga0306920_100009325_pt1 | contig 13079 bp, 7 predicted proteins | sample flu12Cox44000170_FD_204666 | JGI IMG/M metagenome (GOLD analysis project Ga0306920, IMG submission 204666) | Lab enrichment of tropical soil microbial communities from Luquillo Experimental Forest, Puerto Rico - flux4day.12C.oxic.44.000.170 (v2)... | ecosystem: Environmental > Terrestrial >...
TTGCCCGCCAAGCTTACCTTCCGTGCCGACTTCGCGAGCCACACGCGTCACTTCGCCCGCGAACGCGTTGAGCTGGTCCACCATGGTGTTGATGGTGTTCTTCAGCTCGAGGATTTCGCCTTTCACGTCGACGGTGATCTTGCGGGACAGGTCGCCGCGCGCGACAGCGGTGCTGACTTCGGCGATATTGCGCACTTGGCCGGTCAAGTTACTGGCCATGGAGTTCACGGAGTCGGTGAGATCTTTCCAGGTCCCGGCTACGCCTTGAACGTCGGCTTGGCCACCGAGCTTTCCGTCGGTTCCGACTTCGCGTGCCACGCGCGTCACTTCGGACGCGAAGGAACGCAGTTGGTCCACCATGGTGTTAAGCGTGTCTTTGAGCTCGAGAATTTCGCCCTTCACGTCAACGGTGATTTTGCGCGAGAGGTCCCCGCGCGCGACAGCCGTGGCGACTTCGGCGATATTGCGGACCTGCGCCGTCAGGTTGCTGGCCATGAAGTTGACGTTGTCGGTCAGGTCTTTCCATGTGCCAGCCACACCAGGCACCTGGGCCTGACCTCCGAGTTTTCCTTCAGTGCCAACTTCGCGAGCCACACGGGTCACTTCACCGGCGAACGCGTTGAGCTGGTCCACCATGGTGTTGATGGTGTTCTTCAGCTCGAGGATTTCGCCTTTCACGTCGACAGTGATCTTGCGAGACAGGTCGCCGCGTGCGACGGCAGTGGTGACTTCGGCGATGTTGCGGACTTGCGCGGTGAGGTTACCGGCCATGGAATTCACAGAGTCGGTCAAGTCTTTCCACGTGCCTGCCACGCCGGGCACGTTGGCCTGGCCGCCCAGGCGGCCTTCGCTCCCAACTTCGCGCGCCACGCGCGTGACTTCGCCAGCGAAGCGGTTGAGCTGGTCCACCATGGTGTTGAGGGTTTCTTTCAGCTGCAAAATCTCGCCGCGGACATCGACCGTGATTTTTCGGGAGAGGTCACCCTTAGCGATCGCGGTAGCGACTTCGGCGATGTTGCGCACTTGGCCAGTAAGGTTGCTGGCCATGAAGTTGACGTTGTCGGTGAGGTCTTTCCAAGTCCCGGCCACGCCCGGTACTTGGGCCTGACCTCCGAGTTTTCCTTCGGTGCCGACTTCGCGGGCCACGCGGGTGACTTCTCCAGCGAACGCGTTCAACTGGTCGACCATCGTATTGATGGTTTCTTTCAACTCAAGAATCTCGCCCTTCACGTCGACGGTGATCTTGCGCGATAAATCGCCACGGGCAACCGCGGTGGTCACTTCCGCGATGTTACGAACCTGCGCGGTGAGGTTGCCGGCCATCGCATTCACGGAGTCGGTGAGGTCCTTCCAAGTCCCAGCCACACCCGGAACCACAGCTTGACCGCCCAATTTGCCGTCCGTACCCACTTCGCGGGCCACGCGGGTAACTTCGGATGCGAAGGACCGCAACTGGTCCACCATGGTGTTGATGGCTTCTTTGAGCTGCAGAATTTCGCCGCGGACATCGACGGTAATTTTGCGCGAAAGGTCACCGCTGGCCACGGCGGTCGCGACTTCGGCCATGTTCCGCACCTGACCAGTAAGGTTGCTGGCCATGAGATTGACGGAGTCGGTGAGGTCCTTCCAGGTACCGGCCACACCGGGTACCACTGCCTGACCGCCCAATTTGCCGTCCGTACCCACTTCACGGGCCACGCGCGTGACTTCCGCAGTAAACACCCCTAGCTGCTGAATCATGGTGTTCACGATGTTGGCGGAACGGAGGAACTCGCCTTCGAGTGGCCGATTGTCGACTTCCAGGCGAACGGTCTGCGTCAAATTGCCTTGCGCTACGGCCGCAATGGCGCGCGTAACTTCGGTGATAGGCCGAAGAAGGTCTTCGGTGAGCGTATTGACCGAGCCTTCCATTTCGCCCCAGGCCCCCTGGGCGATGTTGAACCGCACGCGCTCGCGGATTTTTCCTTCTTTGCCGAGCGTTTGGCCGAGACGCTTGAGTTCCAGCGCCATCTGCTGGTTAGCGGATACGATCTCATTGAAGGTGTCGGCAATTCGTCCGGTTAGGCCGGTCCAGACAACGGGAAGTCTGACCGAAAAGTCACCATTTCGAACGTTGCGGAGGGTCTGGAGAATTAAAGCTAGCTCAGAAGATTCATCCGGGGTTGGACTGCCGTTTGTTCGCTTGGTACGCTTTTTTTCGACGGTCGGGGCGGCCGACACTTCTCCATTCATTGTTCCCCCTAGAAATTTGGGGCAAATTGACCTGCGCAGGAACCCATCCCGGAAACTCCTCCCGACACGAGACTCGGAGTTGGTGGCCCGGGAGTACAGGATATTTGTCGAGCTTTTGTACCAGTTCACCCTACCCGCCACAGTACGGTGATTCCTGTATTTTCCCCCATCACCATCCGTTAGAACAGAAGGCAAGGCGCGGAAATCGTCCGCAACTTCAGAAATCTTCAGCTTATAGCAACGACCGCAGCGGCTGGGAGGAAGGTCTGGGATGTTGTGTCTTAGGACACTTTGTTTGGCACGTTAATGCTTCGCTCTTGTGCGAGCGGCTTGTCTGGCGGAACGCTGCCGACTGCGACGCCCACGAAAGGCTCCCTCGCGGTGCCGCGGACCGGCCCTTACGCTTGAGCGCCTTCGAGATGGCACGCGATCGCGCGGGCGACGGCTTGTGCGTTTTCGAGCGCCTCCCTTTCCGGGAATCACGGGCGGCTTGCGCGCGTGTCTGGGACGAGACCTTGCCCCTTTTCGGGGGCGGTAGTTTCACTCCGGCGCGACGAGCTTTCGACAATCCGATGGCAATGGCCTGTTGTGGCGATTGCACCCCGTGCATCCCTTCACGGATGTGGTGCATCTCTTCGCGAACAAACTCGCCCGCTTGAGTGCTGGGAGATTTTCCTTCCTCTTTATCGTGGCGAGCGCGCTCGACCACCTGTTCTTCCGGCATTCCGGCACCTCTCTCATGGGCCTGGTGTGCCCCGTAACGCAGGCTGTCGCGCCGCAGGCAAGAAGGGAATGGGTGGATTCAGTTACCTTGCAATTAGATTGTGTGTACCCGAACAGTCGGAGTCCTCGCTTGCGGAGTGGCTGGGAACGGCTATTTCAGGTACGGCACAAAACCATGCGCTTTGGTCGCGAGTTTGTAAACGGATTTGGTCGCGGTGATGTACAGGGTTTTGTAGTCCAGCTCGCCCCACGCCAGATTTGCGGGTTGCTCCGGAAGGACGATCGTTCCTAAGTGCTGCCCTTCCGGGTCCCACACCCAGATGCCTTCCGGGCCCGTAACGTAGAGATTCCCCTGGTCGTCCAGTTTCATGCCGTCCGGCACACCTTTTCCGGGCGTGACTTCGCTGGCGAAGATGCGCCCGTTACTCACGGTTCCATCCGCATGAAAATCGTACACGCGGATATTCCTCTGGTGGCTGTCATCGACGTAAAGCCTTTTGCCGTCCGGTGAAAACGCCAGGCCGTTCGGCTGAGCCAAATCTTTCGTCAGCAACCGGACTTCCCCGCGGTCATTCAGCCGGTAAACGCCTTGAAACGGAATTTCCTGCTTTTCACCTTGCGGCAGATCAAGCGTCGGATCAGTAAAATAAATGGCCCCGTCGGGACCAATCACTACATCATTCGGACTGTTGAACCGTTTGCCTTCATACCGATCCGCCAACACTTTGTATTTCCCGTCAGGACTGATTCGGATAATGGCGCGCAAAACGCTCGCACAATCAAGCAAAGAGTGCTTCAAATCGTAGGTATTACCATCGGGATCACCTAATGCGATCAGCTCCTGTTTACGACCATCCGGGAAAACGCGGAATATCTTGTTGGCCTCCTCGTCGCTGACGTAGACGAACCCGCCAGGGTCCCACACGGGGCCTTCCGTGAATCCGAATCCGGTCGCAACGGTTTCAAGTTTTGCCTCCTGGCGGATCAACTCCCAAAATCGCGGCGATTCCGCCCTCAGCGCGAATCGACGGGTAGCATCCTGTTCCTGAGCAAGGCCGACGACCGAAATCGTAACCATAAACGCCAGCAAATAAATCAAGCGCAGTGTCATGCGGCTCCTTCAATTCTTCGATACTCGCTTCCTAGCAACATCATCACTCTTCGTCGTCGGACGGTGGTCGCAAAGACCCGCGTTCGGACGTCGCTACAGTAATCAGGAATTTCACCAGGTCGTTGAATTCCGAGTCGGTCAAAGTCGTGGCGTAGCTCGTGGGCATAACCGGCTCAGGCAGGATTTCGATCGACGCTATGTCGGCTTTCGAAAGCATGTGGAAACTCCCATCCTGGCTTTGCAGTTGAATCGAGAAGTTGTCTTCGTTTCGAACGATTCCCGTAATCGGTTGCGCATTCTGCAACCGCACGCTTCGCATTCGGGTACTCCGGCCCGCGTTCTCAATATTGCTTCGGATTTCCCGCGGAGATATAACTCCGTAGCCCGAGAGATCGCGTCCCAGAAATCCGCCCCGGCCCTGCACCATGTGGCATTCCGAGCAACGCGCCTTTCCAAAGAAAAGCGACTTCCCTTTTGCGGCGTCACCGGGCAATCGACCCGCCGCATCACCTTCGCCTTGCAAGAACCGGACGTACGCCAGCACCGCGTCGAGACGCGCTACCCCAAGTGATGCAAAGGACGGCATCCCGGCCACGATTCGTCCGGTCCGCAGAATGTCCCGTAACTCCTGATCCGGAGCTTGAACCATCTGCGATCGAGTAGAGATGTCCGGCCCACGCTCGCCTCCATGGCCGTCGAGGCCGTGACAGCCCGCACAGTTCGAGTCAAAAATCTCACGGCCTTCTGCGATCGTCTGTTTTTGTGCGGAAACCGCGCGCTGCGACACCTGAGATCTCCGACCGATTAAGGGCGTCGTGAGTGCCAGCGCCATCGCGCAAGCGCCAAGTATTAAAGTGCTTTTCGAACTTAAGGAGACGACTGGTCGCATATGTGTTCTGCGCCGCTTTCGCGGACTTCTCCGAGCGCATCGGCAAGTACCATCGGTCAGAACAAAAACTTGATCCCAACCTGCAAAATTCTGGGATCCCAGGCCTTGGTGACCACGCCGAACAACCCGCCTTGGTTGACGCCATTGACGATGACCGGCAATCCGTCGTTGATCGATCCGCTCGGATTCTGAAATTGCGCGTGGTTGAAAATGTTGAAGGCCTCCAGACGCAGTTGCAAAGTTTTGCTTTCCGTGATGTTGGTGTTCTTCAGTAGTGCCATATCCCAGTTGTTTAATCCCGGTCCGGCGAAGAATCGGCGGTTGGCATTCCCAAACTGCCCGATGGTTTCGAAGGTGAAGGCATTCGAGCTGACATACGGCAAACCGGAACGCGGATTGGTGTTTCCGTAGGGACCACCGTTCCCAGTAAGTTGCGGAACGTCCACAGGAGCGGTCGTAACGCCAAGCAACGAATTGTCGTCATTCTCCGACAGCGTAATCGGTAAACCGCTCGCGAACGTCGTGATGCCCGAGAGGGACCAGCCGCTCAGGAGTTTTTGCCTGAAGCCTTGCGTCGCACCAAACAACTCGTCGAATTGGAAATTATAGGTGTAGCTAACCACGAAATTGTGCGTCACGTTGAACGCGCACAGTGAACGGCTCAGCCTGGGATTGATCGGGTTGGTAGAGTCCTGCAGGCCCGAAGAGTTATCCATGCATTTCGCAAAGGTATAGCCGGCCAAGAGGTCCGCCCGCTTGCTATTATGGCGAACGCTGATTTGAAATGAATTGTAAGCGGAGTTCGCCGATTCCTGCATGTACGGATTGGTCGAAAAGAACGCAGGATTCAGCACCGTACGTGTCCCGGTGAGTATGGTGCTGTTTGACCCCGGAACATAATAGACGGGGATACCCGCAGGTGGTGTCACTCCGGGCGCAAGTTGATATTGGTTGTTTTCACCAAACGGACCACAGGGGGTCACTCCAGGCGCGAGATTCGCCGGATTGCTCAGAAATTGGCACAGAGCAGGACTTCCCGGATTGGCTTCGAGCGAGGTAATCAATCGATGCCCTTGGTTTCCGACATAACTAGCGCTCAGCACGGTGCTCGCTCCGAATTGTCGCTGGACTGACAGTTCATAATGCTCGGAATAAGGCAACTCGTTCTTGTGATAGAAAACAAATCCACTGGAGATCGGCTCAACGTTTTCCCAGGGGAATGTTGTATCGGGATTCTTGGGCGACACGTTTGGCGGCGGAAACACAAACGGGAAGGGATTCCCCCCGGATACCGGTTGCGGCAGGCCATTGGTTCGCGATAGGAAAGGCGATTCGAATACTGGCGGCGCAGTCGAGACCCAGAAAATTCCGTACGGCGGATCTCCCACCTCAAGAAACTGGCTGAGATCCTCCACCGACGTGTAATAGAGGCCAAAACCCGCTCGAATGCTGGTCTTCCCTGGGCCACCAAATAGCGCGCCCAGCAACCCACCCGTCATGTCGGGCGAATATGCCACACCCACCCGCGGCGAAAATGCGTCGTACTTGATTGGCGCCAGCGTTCGCGGCACTCCCGGATCCCCGGGAACGAGCCATCCCGTCGGCGCGGTCGGAAACACGACCGATTGCACGCCGGGAATAATCGTTTCTATCTTGTTTTGCGTGTCATACCAAGGTGTATCAATCTCATAGCGCAATCCGTAGTTGAGTGTCAGAGTGGGCTTGGCGCGCCAGCTGTCCTGAATGAAAACCCCTACGTATTGTGCCCGCGAGTCGAGAACTTGGTGGCTGGCCTGAATGAAGGATTGCGGCGCGCCCAACAAGAAGTCCGCGAAATCCGAGCCGGTCTCTGACCCATTAAAGGTGTAGGAACCATTCTCCCCGTAAAAATTCCGCTCGTTGATCTGGTTGTAGTGATAGTTCCCGCCGAATTTCAGGCTGTGCGTGCCAAACACCTTCGTGAAAACGTCCTGCACTTGGTACGTATTCTCATATTGCCGGACCGTATCAGAAGGAACACCAATGGAATAGTTGTTGAAGCTTATGTTCGGCACGCCTTCCAGGGCCGGATCGATCGGTCCGACTCCTCCGTTGAATGGGCAGCCCGGAGGAGCGGTATTGGCTGGACAGTTGGGCACCGTGAATCCGAGCGAGCTAAGCGAAGGGCCTAGTCCCCCCTGTGGCGAAAACAAGTTGATCGCGTTTCGCGTGTAGCTCAGGTGAAACTCATTGACACTGGTGGCGCCGAAATTCTTGTTGTCCCCAAGATTAATTAATTGCGCTCGGCCTTGCGAAATCCCACTGAAACCGGGCACCGTCGCTCCGCCATTCGGGTACGCGTCAGTTTCGCCAAAGTTGTCTATGAAGTAGTACGCGGACAGCAATCCGAAACGGCTGCTGTTCCCGTCAATGCGAACTCCACCTTTGTCATCATTCAAAGTGTTGTTGAAGGCGGAAGTTACCAGTTGATTTACGCCCACGTTCGGCTGCGGAATGTACGGCAGCAACGGCCCAGACGCCGGTGACCACGCGCTTTGCGGGATCACGCCAGTGGGAAATACACATCCGGTGGCGCTCGCCGGATTCGTCGTCGTGCAGTTCGGGCTCCAATACGGCTCGCCCGAAACCACTTGCTGCCCCGGATTACTGGCTTGCAGCCGGTCCTGCAAAACACCGGCCCAATAGTCACTGCTTACGCTTCCAACGGTTCCCCCGCTGGCCGTGATCGCCTGGAACATATCTACGACATCGCCGGTACGGTTGGTTTGCGAGGGCACCTGCGTGTTTACCGAGCTTCCCCGCGTCTGCCGCGTTCCCTGGTAGTCCACGAAAAAGAAAATCTTGTCTTTCTTGATCGGCCCTCCTACTGTTCCACCAAACTGGTTCTGGTCGTACGCGGCCTTTGGCCCTGTCGGCAACGGATTGAAGAAATTCCGCGCATCAAACGCGGTGTTGCGCAGAAACTCGAACGCACTCCCGTGAATGCTATTCGTGCCCGATTTTGTGGCTACGTTGATCTGCCCACCGGAAAAGTTTCCATATTCGGCGTCAAAATTGTTAGTAATGATTCGAAACTCGGAAATAGCGTCCAGGTTCGGGACCACCGCCGCGCCATTGTTCTTGCCCTCCTCAACCGTCGCGCCATTCACCATGAACCCATTGGCCGCCTCGCGCTGGCCGTTTACCGATTGATTCCCCGAGTTGAGCCCCCCTCCCCCGGATGCGGCAGGGGCACCAGAAGGAGAGCGATCGTTCATGCCCGGAGCTTGCGCTCCGTATGCGGATGGAACCACTCCGGGCTGCAACGACAATAGGTCCGTGTACGAGCGCCCATTCAACGGCACCGATGTCATGCGCGAGCCGGTTATCACCTCGCCCATTTGGGTGCTTTGGGTTTCTACCTGGACGGCGTTGCTCTGGACTTCCACGGTGGTGGCGGCGGCTCCAATCTGCACGCTGATGTCGGCCTTGATTGTCGAGTTAGCGTCGATAACGATTCCGGTTTGACGGTGCGTTTTGAATCCGGTGGCGTGGACCTCCAGATCATAGGTGCCGATGTTTAATGTCGGGAAATTATAAAACCCCTTGGAATCCGTGCGCGTTTCCGTACGGATGCCGGTGTGCGTGTCAATCGCAATCACTTGGGCCCCGGCGACGATCGCACCGCTCGGATCGGTCACCAATCCCGAAATACTCCCGGTAATACTGGCCCGCACTACGAATGAGCTGAATAAGACCGCAAGAACGAGCATGGCAAAACGCGAGCGCATGTGCATAGCTACACCCCTCCCCCGACCATGTACGTTTGAATTGATCCCTGTCCACAACAGAGCGGGAGGGTTCCCGCAGGATCAAGCACCCTGAAATTGTCGTGGCTGTGCGCCAGCCGCTGGAGATTCGAATACCTCATCGTTAACCGGGTGTCAATGCCTTTCTGCTTTCGCTGCTTCAGTTTTTACATTCTTAAATCGATTCAAAAGCATTTCCCCTGGGGACTGTAGGGTGGTAAAGTGCTCCGCGTCCGGCATCCGGAGGAGTCTATGAGCAGATTTTTCCGCTTCACGGGTGGGCGCATGGTGATTTTGTCGCTGGTTATCGCGGCGGCAGCGACGGTCCTGGCTTGGCCACGCTATGGAAGCGCCCTGCCCCGAGCCCAGAAGACCGATGACCCGGCCACGTATCTCTCCGCCTTCCGACATGTCGAGGTGGCATCCGTTTCTGACGCCCTCGAACAGCTCTCAGGCCGCAAAATGTACATGTCCCACCGCATGCGTCCGATCTTCAACACCCAGTTCGCGGGCCCCGCGGTTACGGTACTCTTAAAGAAAGACCCAAACGACGATCCCAATGCCTTGAACGGAATGCTCGCGGCCATTGACCAAGGATCAAGGGACTCCGTCTACGTGATGGTCGTAGAAGATGGCGCCGACATTGCCGGCATGGGTGGATTAATGGGAACGGCAATGTCGGCCCGCGAATTTTCCGGCGCCGTCATTGACGGAGGTGTGCGGGATGTTGCCTATCTCCGAAAGATCGCTTTTCCCGTCTATGCGCTTGGCATTGTGCCGTCCACTTCGGTACATCATTACCGTTTCGCCGGCGCAAATATTCCGGTGGTCTGCGACGGTGTCGAAGTGAAACCGGGTGATATCGTTGTAGCAGACACGGATGGCGTTGTGATCGTTCCGCGGGCCGACGCCCAGAAGGTTCTTACGTTGGCGCAAGAACTGGATTTCAAGGAACACTCCATGTACGCCTACATTGAAAAGCTGAAATCGATCCAGGAGGCGGTGAAGAAGTTTGGCCGACTGTAATTCGTTGAAGATTTTCATGGAATGGCAAAACTTTACCACCGCTCCACAGAAATACACGACGCGAAAGTGAAATCCCTCATCAAATTCGGCGTCGCGGCCCTGCTCGGGGCGTCGATCGCGAGGTGTGGCGCCGCACAAGGCGCATCGCAATCTTCGGTCTCTGTAACGATCGATGTTTCGTCCGAGCAACTCACCCACGAACCAGTTAGCCAGAATTGGCTTTCCTACAATGGCGACTACACCGGCCGTCGTTACAGCAACCTCGATCAGGTCAACATCGAGAACGTGGCGAAACTTCGTGCTCACTGGGTGTTTCACGCTCCCAATTCGGACAGTCTGGAAGTCACGCCCGTGGTTGTGGATGGGATGATGTTTGTGACTTCCGCGAATGATGCCTATGCCTTGGACGCATTGACCGGCCGGACGGTCTGGCATTTCACGCGGCCCATCACGGAAGGGCTCATTGACGATGCCTCGCAGCACCACAACCGGGGGGTAGGCGTTTGGCGTTCGCGCGTGTACCTCGAAACGGACAACGCTCATCTCCTGTGCCTCGATGCGCGTTCCGGCCATCTCCTGTGGGACGTTCCCTACACTGACGGGAACAAAAACTACGGGGCAACCAGCGCGCCGCTCGTCGTAAACGATAAAGTCCTCGTGGGCACATCGGGCGGTGACGATGGCGTTCGCGGTTTTCTCGCTGCATTCGATACCGAATCCGGTAGGCTCGCCTGGCGATTCTGGACTATTCCCGCACCTGGCGAACCCGGCTCGGCGAGTTGGCCGGGCGATTCCTATCTTCACGGTTGCGGTACCACGTGGATGCCCGGGACTTTCGATCCCCGGCTCAATACCGTCTACTGGGGCACCAGTAACCCATGCCCCGATTTCGATGGTGACCCTCGCCCGGGCGATAACCTTTACACCGACTCCGTCCTCGCTCTGGACGCCGATACCGGCAACCTCAAATGGTTTTTCCAATTTACGCCGCATGATCTGTTCGACTATGACGCCACGGAGACTCCGGTCCTGATTGATACCATATTTCGTGGAAAGTCGCGCAAATTGTTGGTGCAAGCCAATCGCAATGGTTTTCTCTATCTTCTCGATCGCACCGACGGCACATTCCTTTACGCGGTTCCTTTCGTTGAAAAGTTAAATTGGGCCAGCGGAATCGATTTCCGCGGTCGCCCAATCCGCACCGAGGTTGCACCCACAGCAGCCGGAACACGCGTCTGTCCTGGTTTCAGCGGCGCCACCAATTGGTTTTCGCCCTCCTACAATCCCGACACAAAACTCTTCTACTTTTTCGCCTTGGAACACTGCGATACCTATTTCAAGCAAGCAGAAAAGTTCACCGAAGGCCGTGCCTATTATTCCACCGGCGTAAAGCATATTCCCGAGGACGAGCGCCAGCGCATTTTGCTCGCGTTCGACATCGCGTCCGGCAAACCGGTCTGGCGCTTTCCGCAAATTGGCAGCGGCCATTCTTTTTCTGGAACCATGACCACGAAGGGCGGGCTGGTGTTCTTTGGGGACGATGCACAGTCCGTTGAAGCCGTTAACGCGCAGACCGGCGCTCCTCTTTGGCATTTCCATACCGGTCAGACGATTCACGCTTCGCCTATGTCTTACGCAGTGAACGGGCGGCAATTTGTCACCGTCGCTGCTGGCAGTGATATTTTCAGCTTTGCTCTGCCTTGAACCATTGCTCGACCATTTTCTTAGAGGAGGATCGCAACATGTTTTCCACCCTTAGTTCTCGCAGGATATTTGCCTCACGCTTAGCTTCGCTCTTCCCTGGCGTTGGCGTCGCTAGCCTGTTCGCCGGTTCCGCGTCCTCGCCAGCGCAGTCCGCGGCCGGCGTTCAAAAACTCGACTATGAGGGCAAACCCGCTGGTACCGGGTTCATTACGCCTCTGATCATCCACAATGGAGTCATCTATATCGCGGGTCAGGGCGCGCATTCGCACGATTCCAGCGAATTTCCCATGGATATCGAGACGCATACGAAACACGTCATGGACAACGTCAAGACGCTCGTGGAACGAGGCGGGGGTACCCTGGAAAGCATTCTTCAGCTTACGGTGTATCTTGCGGACATCGATTTCTACGAGGGCATGAACAACGTATTCAAAACGTATTTCCCGAATGGCGGCCCGGCACGAACCACGGTGGCCGTTGCTGCTCTGCCAGGGAAATCCCTCGTCGAAATCAACTGCACCGCTGCCGTTGTCAAAAAGTAAAGGAGGCATGATGGGACTCGACCTGAAGTGGACTCGCCGTTCGTTCATGAGCGGAGTCAGCGTTCTCGCGGGAGCGATCCTGCATCCGGGCAAGTCGCTGTCCGCTCCCTCCGTGGACTCTGCGCCACGGAATAGCAAGGTTACCGGCTTCGGCTCTACGGGAAATGTCTACGACGAACTCGGCGTCACCACGGTTATCAATGGCCAGGGCACTATGACCGTTTTGGGTGGCTCCCTAATGCGACCCGAAGTGGAATCGGTGATGGCGCTCGCGGCCAAACATTTCGTCAGCATTCCCGACCTCGAGGTGGCGGCCGGAACCCGCATCACCGAGATGCTTAAGCTCCCGGCGGGTTATTCCGCGATCGTTACCTCGGGCGCCGCGGCCGCTATGCAATCGGGATTAGCGGGTATCCTAACAGGAGACAACCCCAAATTCATCGAACAAATCCCGGATCTCACCGGCATGAAATCGGAGGTGATCATCCAGAAATCGCATCGCAATCCCTTCGATCACCAACTCCGTAACACCGGAATCAAGCTGATCGAAATCGAATCCCGCGAGGATTTGCGCAAGGCGATTAACCCGCAGACTGCCATGATGCACTTCTCGAACTTCGCAAACGCTTCCGGCCAAATCAAGGTGGACGAATGGGTCAAACTCGGCAAGGAGTCGAACATCCCTACGTTTATCGACGCCGCGGCGGACACACCGCCGGTCTCCCATCTTTGGGATTACGCCAACATGGGCTACGACTTGATCGCCTTCAGCGGAGGAAAAGCCATCCGGGGGCCACAGTGTGCCGGCCTCTTGCTGGGTCGAAGAGACCTGGTCGCCTATGCCCTTCTCAACAACAGTCCTCACGAAGACACGATCGGTCGCAGTCAAAAAGTCGGCAAAGAGGAAATCACAGGCATGATCAAAGCGCTGGAACTCTACTTGAACGAGGATCAGGAGAAGCTGACGCAGGAATGGCAGCATCGCCTCGAACTCGTTTCGCGCAGAATTTGCACTCTCCCTGGAGTCACCACCTCCTACTTTGTTCCCGATATCGCCAATCACG
>Ga0306920_100009326_pt1 | contig 13079 bp, 12 predicted proteins | sample flu12Cox44000170_FD_204666 | JGI IMG/M metagenome (GOLD analysis project Ga0306920, IMG submission 204666) | Lab enrichment of tropical soil microbial communities from Luquillo Experimental Forest, Puerto Rico - flux4day.12C.oxic.44.000.170 (v2)... | ecosystem: Environmental > Terrestrial >...
CCGAGCTCCTTTGGCACCGGCATCGTCAGATAGCCGGCCTGCTTCAGATCCTCGAAATCCTCGTGAAAGAACCGGTTCTCGCGGTCATTGACCCCAGCCCGCTCGGCGAACTCATGCAATAGCTTGTCGGACAGGAGATCGTCGCGTGTATGCATTGAAGCCTCCACAAAAGTGCAGTCACGCGATCTTACGTCGCGCTTTAGGAGCGTAAATCGTCAGGACCGACGATCCCGTCGCCCTCAAGCCAGGCGCTGCTATCTCACCAGGAATGATGAGCAATTCAGGCGAGGCTCTCGTCTTCCCGGCGAAGATTCAAATTTAAAATAGTTGCACCGGGACAATACGTGCGACCACGTATATGTCCTTTGCTCCTGAGCCCCTCGCGCGCGAGGCAAGAAGGGATCAGGACTAAGTCTCTGGGATTCATAGATTCCAAGTCTGGAAAACAGGTGATAACAGGACGGCAAACGGGAATCGTTAATGATTTCGGGCATTATTAAGGCTCATCGGGGAATGAGTCTGGAACATAGATTCATGGTATGTTCTAGTCAAGAGTATGCGGGCTAGTGGGGCGCTAGGCCGTGGCGCATCGCGTAGGCGGCGGCTTCGGTGCGGTTGGCACAGCCGGTCTTGGCGAGAATGTTGCGGACATGTGTCGCCACGGTATTGAGGCTGATCGACAATGCGATTGCGATGTCGGCGTTGCTGCGGCCGATCGCAATCAGGCGCAGAACCTCGGCCTCGCGCGCGGTCAGATCGTCCACCGCTGCGGACCGCGGCGTAGGGCCCAGTTCGTTGAGGCGGGCGGCGGCGCGCTCTTCCAATGCCCGCATGCCGATCTCGCGCGCGCTGTCGAGGCTTGCCCTCAGCAAGGCCACGGCGCGGTCGCGGTCGCCGGGATCGCCGCGCGCCAACAGCATGGATGCAAAGTCGTACAGGGTATAGGCTAGCGCTACGCGGGCGCCGATGCGCTCGTTCATCGCGAGCGCTTCCTCGAAATGCCGGCGCGCCTCAGACCAGCGCGCCATTACGTTGCAGAGCAATCCGAGATAGCGATCAGCTGACCCGCCGCAGACGATCCCAGCACCGAGCACAATGTTGTGCCCGGTATAAGGCGACAGCAGCGGATACAGCACCCTCGCGCGCGCAGCGTCGCAGAGCGCAGCGCAGATCTCACTCAGATAGACTATGCAATAGAGCCAGCGCCCGTCGCGCGGGATGTCGGTGAAATCGTCCGCCGCCAGCTTTTTAAATTCCGCATGCGCCTCGTCCAGCTTGCCGTTCTCAAGGTAAATCAGAGCCAACCCGGGCCGCCAGACACTGGCAGCGGCGTGCTGTCGCAAGAACATGGATACCATAGGCTGAAATGCCGCCAGCCGGCCTTGATCGCGGCGTAGCGTAAAGATTTGCATGCTGAGCTGGTCAGCATGGACCGCGACTGGGAGGAACGACTGAAATTTTAGAATGACCTTCTCGGCATCGGCAAATTCGCCGCGCATCAGGGCCAGCATGATGCGATAGCCGAGCACCTGGATTGAATAAGTACGCTGGCGGACGCGGGCATCAATCCGGGTCATACCCTCCATGTCCGCCTCGACACCAGCGATGTCGCCGAGTTCGAGACGCAGAGCCAACTGCCAGGCGTACGCCTCGTGCACGACCTCCAGGTTGCCCGACTGTTGGGCTGCGGCAACCATCTCGGTCGCGCGGTGAAGCAGCTCGTCTGTGCTTTCCGGGCCCCAAAAAAAGTTAAACAGGTTAGAGATATTTCGCGCCAGCACCTCGGGATCGCCGACTTCGCGCGCCATTGCGATTGACTGCGCTACCTGAACCCGCGCCTCGGCCTCGGCGTTGGCATAGAGAAGCGCCCTCACTAGCGCGCCCGACAACCGGGCGTGAAGTGCCGATTTTGTTCCGGGCACTTCGTGTAGCGCCTGTTCCAGTAACTGTCTCGGAGGCGAAAATAAACCGGAGCGCCACGAGGTGTGCTCGTACGCTAGTGCAGCGTTCGCAAAAACATCGGACAACCCCAAGGCTCTCGCGGTCTTCGCAGCCTCTTCGAAACTTGCGAGCGCTTCCGAAAAGTCGTTGGATTTACGTTGCGCTTCCCCTAGCAGAAATACCAGTCGGCAGCGCGCGGCCTCGTCCGGCTCGGATCGCTGCTCGATCGCATCCAGGGCGGTCTGGAAGAACTGCACCGCGTCCTCAAAGGCCAGCAGTGCGTCGGCGCGGCGGCCGGCGCGCACCGCGTAGTCGATCGCCTTCTCTCCTTCGGCATTGCCGCCAGCGGCCTGAAAATGGCGCGCCAACTCGGGGAGAACCGGGTCGAGATCGGCGCGGTGGACTGCTTCGACGGCATTGCCGACGGCGCGATGAAATTGCCGCCGCCGCGCAATCCGCAACTCGTCGTAAAGGGTCATGCGGATCAGGTTGTGGGTGAAGCGGTATCGCTCCGACGCGGTCTCCTCGACGACGTGCGCGGCAACCGCCTCGTCGAGCGCCTCCAGCAGCATGTCTTCGCTGAGCGGTGCCGCGGCGCGCAGCAACACCTCCCAGGCGAAGTCGCGGCCAATCACTGAGGCCAGTGCCAGCACCTCGTTGCAACGGGCCGCGAGGAGGTTGAGGCGCCGGCCGATTACTTCAGTCACCCCCTCTGGGATGCGAAACGCCGCCAGCGCTGCCCCATCCGGTCCCGCGCCGAAAGCGCCGCGCTGCTCGAGAAAACGCACGATCTCGCGCAGGAATAGCGGGTTGCCCTCGCTCTGCTCGTGGAGCGTCTTGCCCAACCCCGGGGGCACCGCCGGCCCGGCCGCAGCGATGAAGGCCCGCACCTCCTCGGCATCCAGCCCGGCGAGATTGACGCGCGTGAAATGCGGCGCCCGAGCCAAGGCGCCCAGCGCATTAGACAGCGGGTGCCGGCGCGACAGCTCAGTCGCCCGGTAGGTCCCGACCAGCAGCAGCCGGCTGTTGCTGAGCTCGGGGGCGAGGAATTCAAGCAGGCGCAATGACGGCGCGTCGGCCCAATGCACGTCGTCGAGCACGATCAGCAGGGTCTGACGCCGCGAAAAAGTTGCGAGAAGCTGCCGGACCGATTCGAACATGCGAAAGCGAGCCTCGGACGGGTCGCCGAGCGGAGCCGACCGTTCCATCCCCGGCAGCAGCTCACGGATCTCCGGAACGATATCGGCAATGTCACTCGCTCCGGCGCCCAAACCGGCAAGAAGATCGGTATCGGCGTCGCGCAGCAGAGCGCGGATGACTTGCACCCAAGGCCAATAAGGCGGTGCTCCCGATTCTTCGTGGCAGCGGCCCCACAATACCGCGGCCTCGCGCCGCGCGGCGTGAACCGCCAGCTCTTGCGCGGTACGGGTCTTGCCGATGCCGGGCTCGCCGGCGAGCATGACGATGCGCCCGTGCCCCGCGCAGGCTTGCTCGAACGCGCCCTGCAGCGACTCCAGTTCGCGCTGCCGCCCGACGAATTTGTCGGCGGGGATAGGAGGAGCTATTTCCGAGCTGTGGAATTCGAAGCCGGCGTCGGTCTCCCTGGGCAGCGGTGTTGTATGCCCGGCAATCGGGATGCGGTAGACATGCACCGGTCTAGCAATGTTCTTGACCCGCTGTTCGCCTCTGTCCTCAAAGGCGATGTCGAGCCGGTCGCGGACCTGGTCGCGCACCACCCGGCTGACGCAGATTTCACCCGGTTCGGCCAGAGCTTCGAGACGAGCGGCGAGGTTGACGCCGTCGCCGTAGAGGTCGCCCTCGTCGAGGATCACGTCGCCGAGATTGATGCCGATGCGGAACTCGATGCGCTTGGTCTGCGGCACATCAGCATTGCGCTCCGCCATTCCATGCTGGAGCGCAACGGCGCAGCGCACGGCATCGACAACGCTCGCGAACTCGACGAGGAGCCCGTCACCGGTCGTCTTGACGATGCGGCCCCTATGCTCCTCGATCTTAGGATCCGCTAGATCGCGCCGGATCGCCTTCAGCGCGGCGAGCGTGCCTTCCTCGTCGGCACCCATCAGCCGCGAATAACCGGCGATGTCGGCGGCGAGGATCGCGGCGAGGCGGCGAGTGGTGGTCATTGTCGATGCGGCGAGTCTCCCGGCGACAATATATCACGAATCTTGTCGAAATAGGCTTGCGGCCTTGCCTCGCGAACCTTTTCGTCGGATGCTGCCCGAGCGACGCGATGCGGGACCGGAGGAGGTCGCCATGCCATTGTTTCTGATCGAACGGAATTTTGCCGAGGCCGTCGAGAATGATCCCGAAACGACGGCAACGATCAAGCAAGTCAACGACGAGATCGGTATTCAATGGCTGTTCTCTTTTCTGAGCGCGGATAAGAGAAAGACCTATTGTCTTTACGAGGCGCCGAACCCCGAAGCGATACGCGCCGCGGCCCAGCGGCTCGGTCTTCCGGCCGACACGATCGTCGAAGTCGGATCGGAAGTCGGTCCCTTGGCCGCCGCGATGGCCCCGCTGCGCGAGCAGGTGGGCGCCAGTACGGGTTCTTCAGCCTAAGAAGGCCGAGAGGGCCGAGTTCTCCGACCCGGCCCTTCCCCGCGAGCTGTGCAAGCCAGAATTCAGGAGCCGGCCGGTTTGACGACGACCTTCCCGGTCATGTAGGGGTGGATCGAGCAGAAATATTCGTACTCGCCCGGCGCGGTGAAGGTTTGCGAAAACTTGTCGTCGGTGTCGAGCGCCGCCGATTTGAACTTTCCGTCCTTTTCGCGCACTGAATGCGGGCTGTCGTCGTCGTTGGTCCAGGTAACGGTGGTGCCGGGAGCGACGACGAGCATTGCCGGCGAGTAGTGGAAATTGTCGATCTGGACCGCCGCCGGATTCGCCGCACCCGCCGAAGGCGCTCGGGGTACGATCGCGACGAGCGCCGCAGTCGTGCCCAGAGCACCCAGTAACAACGCCGCTTTCGGCATCATGGTTCGAGCCTCCTCACGCTCCGAGCGGCGTTTCGACGAGCGCAAGCTCGCTCTTGCCGGGGACGTAGTTGACCGTCCGCACTCCCAGCACCGAGTGCAATTGCTCGGCCGGCACCTTCATCGGTCCGGGCGCCGGAGCAGAGCCTGGAGCCGGTTGCGGGAACGCAGTCGACCGCGCGGTATGGAACGAGACGTTGCCTTCGACCTTTTGCTGGATCTGGTGGATGTGGCCGTTGAGGACCGTCACCGACCCGAACCGCTTCAGATAGGCGAGCGCGCGCGGCGCGTCTTCGGTGCCCCAGCCCCATTCCTGGTACACGGTCCATAACGGCAGATGCGCCAGCACGACGATCGGCGTGCTCGCCGAGAGGCCTTTGACGTCCTTTTCCATCCACTCGAGCTGTTCGTCGCCGAGCTTTGCGAGACCGGCCGATTTGAACCCGGGCTCGAAATTGAACACGTTGATGAGCGCGATGAAGTGCGCGCCGCCGTAATCGAAGCTGTACCAGCCCTTGCCTTTGGTTCCCTTGCCGTAGCGGTCGAGATAGGCCTTGCCGTTGTCGGCGTCGGCGACGTCGTGCTCACCGGGGATCACATAGACCTTCTGCTTCAGCGCCTTCATTGCCTGGTCGGCGTCGTCGAATTCCTTGTCCTTGGAGAGATGCGTGATGTCGCCGGTATGGATGATGAAGGCGGGCGGGGACGGCATGGCATTGATCTTCGCGATCGCCTCCTGAAACGTGCCGAGCGCGTTCGGGTTAGCTGGCTTGTCAAAGCCGACATGGCTGTCGCTGATCTGCAGAAAGGTGAAGCCGCTTGCCTTGGGCTCGGCCGCGGCGGCGGCGCCGAGCAGCCCGCGCGAGCGCGGGACTCCGCCGCTCACCGACCACAGTACGCCGGTTCCCGCCCAGGCCATGCATTTCAACAAACCGCGGCGGTTGACCGAGCCCCTATTCCCAAGCTCGTTTTCGTCGTGATCGGCCATCTCTGTCTCCTCATGGGTGTGGGTATGACGCCGATACAGACCAGCCTCCGGGCAGGGTTTATTCCCTGGGCCGGGAATAATTAGCGGAGGAGACGGGTCTCTGCGCCTGACGGCCAGCGAGATCCGGGATGAATGCCGAAATGCAATTACAAGCGACGCCGGACAGTGGCAACCAGATCGCCAGCTATGACCGGGTTCTCAAAGGCGTTCACTGGGGGAGCCTGCTGCTCGTGGCGACCTCATATGCCGCCGTTTGGTCGAGTCATTTGGTAGCGAGCGGGGAGCGAGCGGTGCTGCTGGTGCAGCTGCACCGTTCGGTCGGGGTCACCATCCTTGCGCTGACATTGTTCCGCCTGGCATGGCGGTGGAGCGCTCAAATCCCGTCGCTCCCCGCCGAACTGCCGACCATTCAAAAGTTGGCTGCGCGAGCCACCGAGTATGCCCTCTACGCGCTGCTGCTGGCCCAGCCAGTCCTTGGCATCCTGCACACCAATGCCCGCGGGCGACGTGTCGAATTTTTCTTTGTCGGCCAGTTGCCACCGATCGTAGGTCCCGACAAGGTGTTGGCCAAACAAGCCATGACGGCGCACGAAGTCGTCGGGTATCTGCTGCTGGCGCTGATTGCAATGCATGCCGCCGCGGCGCTGTTCCACCATTTTATCCGCCGTGACGACGTGCTGAACGCGATGCTGCCAAAGCAGGCGCCATTGAGCCGGCGGGGTAATGCGCCCCTTGCATGGCGGAACAAAGCTTTTTAAAGGACGAACTCAGGTGCCGTAGCTCGGGAAGAATGCGATGCGTCATGTGGCGTGGCTTGCCGTTTTGCTGTCGCTGGCGGCCTGCGGCTCTGGCGGCACCAGCCAATCGGCGACCTTGATCTTGAACAATCCGACATGGGACCGCGTCAATGTCGAGGCGGTGATCACGACGAGTCCCGATTGTGACAATCGCGACGCGTATGTCTCGACCCAGGATTTCGTGATGACCAAGAACCACACCCGGCAGATCGAGGCCCCCAAGGCCGAGAACATCTGCTGGCGGCATGACCGCAATCCGAATAATCCCGTCGCCGGCGTGTGGTCAGGCTGGAGCCGGGCGACGATGTTTCCCGGCCAGAGCTTTGAAACCGAGCTCTAGGGGCCCCAGGACACGCAAGTGGAGATTTTCGTCGGCTGAGCGCTGACTTTTCAGGGCGCGCAGGAAAGATCGGTTCCGGTTAGGAACGGCGCAAGCCCCGAGGTGCCGGAAGGCGGGCACAGCACCCATCTCGGCGCACTGCTCGAGGGCGCGATTGCCGCGCTCCCGGAAGACCCGCCGGAACCGGCGCGGGAGGACGACGTCGCCCCGGTGCCGCTGGCCGGGCTCGACTGGCTGCCCGAGATGCCACCGGTAGACGTGGCGCCGCCGGCTGATCCGGTGGCCGAGCCGCCGCCCGAGGTCGTCGCGCTGGTGCTGGTCGTCGATGGCGCTGCTCCCACGGGGTTGGCATAGATCGTCGGAGCAAACGTCGATCCGGACGAACCGGTGCCTAGGGTAACGATGCCGGTAGGCGCTACGCCACCCGGCGTCACGGCGGTCTGTGCCAGCGCCGCGAAGGTGGGGACCAACGCCGCCAGCAATGCGTAGCAGAGCTGCCGTCTCATGCCCGGTTTGGGGGACCGAAGGATCGTTGCGCTCAACTTGCCGCTCCGCAGGATGGGTTGCCTGTGCTCAGGTGCATTCAGAAGGTGCGGTCTCGCCGCTCGTCAACCCCGACCTCGTGCAGTTTATCCCGGCATCCGCGGAATGCGACTGCCGCCAGCCCTCGCGCACCACCATCATCGGTGGAGGAGCCACCCAACCATCCCGTCATCCCAAAAATCGCCGGATTTGCGGTACATGTTCTGGGTCAGGATGAGTTGGACAAGTGCTTGGCAGCATACGCCGGCCGAGGCCTTGAAATGTGCGCGAGGGAGGCTGGAGGGTGCGGACTGCTACTTGCGCGAGAATTCTCGCTGCAGATTTGCTGCAGATGCAGCAAACCTCCAGTCTCGGCTCCACTTCCGGTTGCCAGAGATGGTCCGCGTGCCGGAGGTTAATCGAAAACCAAAGCAGAGACCGTCGTCCAGGTGGCCCACCAGAACCCGAGTGACAGTAGCAGAATTGTGATCAGCGCCGTTGCCGGGGTCAGCCGCCGCGGAGCCCGGCGCGCAGAAACCTCTGTCTTCTGTACGCGGGGATAGGCGGCCTCAACAAACGGGTTCTTGGTCATGCGCCCATCCGTCGAGCGGGACCAGGTAGCCTGTGCCACGCTTTGCCCTGTCTGTCCTCTCAGACGTGAAACCGGTTAATCATCATTTGGTTCCCCGAAGGGTAGTGCAGCGCAAACCGTTCGCCATTGCCGGGGCAACCGGGCTGAGCCCGATCGGCTCTCAGATCACTTTGGCCCGGCGGAAGGTGGCGATCTGCTCGGCGTTATAACCGTGCTCGGCGAGCACGTTGTCGGTGTCGGCGCTCAGTTCGGGTGGCGGCGTCTCGATGCTTGGGCCGCCATGAGCAAATTTGAAGGCGGCGAGCGGCACGGTGAACCCTCGTTCGACGCCGGCGGCAGATTGGTGATGGTGGGTCACACCGCGGGTGGCAAATTGCGGGTCGCGAACGGCCTCGGCGAGGGTCCGCACCCGCGCCGCCGGGACGTGATGGGCCTGGAAGAAATTCTCCCATTCGTCGGCGGTTCGCATTTTCAAAATTTCCGTCAGCACCGCGGCCTCGCGCTCGCGATCGTGTTCGCGCTCCTCGTTGGTGCGCTTGACCATTTCTGGCCTTTCGAGGGCCCGCCACAAACGGCGCTGCTGCCGCAAATTGCTGGCGCCGAGCATGAGGAGGCCTTCCTTGGCTTCATAGCAGCTATTGGTAGCGTGGAGATGCCGGTTGGCTGACGGTTTGGGCTCCGCGCCGGTCCTGAAATAGCCCGTCAGATGCGAGCTCATCAGGATCATTGCCACGTCGAGCATCGCCAGATCGATGCGCTGGCCGCGGCCGGTGCGCTCGCGCTGGAACAACGCGCTGGCGAGCGCGAAGGCGCCCATCGTGCCGGTCGCGTAATCGACCGCGGGCGAGCCGAACTTGACCGGGTTCACCTCTGGCGTGCCGGTAGTCGCCATCAACCCCGAGGTCGCCTGGATCACATGGTCGTAAGCCGTCTGCTTGCCGCGTGGCCCATCTTGGCCGAACGCCGAGATCGAGCAATAGATCAGCCGTGGGTTGATCTCGCTCAAGGCCTCATAGCCGAGCCCCAGCGCAGCGAATGCGCCGGGCCGGTAATTCTCGACCATCACGTCCGCGCGCTGGACGAGACGTTTCATGATGTCGCGTCCCGCCTCGGTCTTCAGGTCCAGCGTAATCGACCGCTTGTTGGAGTTCTGGGTTAAGTAGCCCGTGCCCATGCCGCGCCGATTGAGTTCTCGATCCGTGCCGCTGTCGCGGGTCTGGTCTGGGTCGTCGGGGTGCTCGACCTTGATCACCTCAGCGCCCAGCACGGCCAGCTGGTAGGCCGCAAATGGCCCCGCCAAGACATGAGTGGCGTCGATTATGCGGATGCCCTCGAACGGTCGTGTCATGCTCGCTCCTGCCAGTCGGGACCCGCCCTATGTGCTGGAAATTTGGGGCGCAGGCAATCGCCTGATGGCGATACGATCACGTGCCGTAGAAAAGGCTGGAGGACGGCCGGTGCATGTACTGATATGTGGAGGCGGCGTGATCGGCGCCTCGATCGCATATTTCTTGAGCCGCCGCGGTGTAACGACGACCGTGATCGAGAGCACCGGCCTCGCGTGCGCCGCCTCCGGCAAATCAGGCGGCTTCCTCGCCCTCGACTGGTGCGACGGCACGCCGCTTCAAATGCTGGCGCGACGCAGCTTTGCGCTGCACTCCCGTCTGGTGGACGAGATCGACGGCAACTGGGGTTATCGCCGCCTCACCACCTATGGCGGCTCGGCAGGTCTTGGCCAGCGCGGTGCCGCCTACGACATAGGCTGGCTCTCGGCCGGGGTAAACGTTAACCATCGGCTGGGCTCGACGGACACCACGGCCCAGGTTCACCCGGAAAAATTTACGGCTGCGATGATGCAGGCGGCGGAGGCGCAGGGAGCGAAGCTGCGTCTCGGGCGCGTCACCCGCGTCGTGCGTCGCAAGGGCGGCGCTGCGGCAGCGGGCGTCGAGGTCGAAGGCGAAGTGGTCGAAGGCGAGGCTGTCGTAATCGCGATGGGGCCCTGGTCGATCCTTGCGGCCGAATGGCTGCCGCTGCCCGCCGTGTTTGGATTGAAGGGGCACAGCCTCCTCTTCGAGACCGGGAGGGAAGTGCCGGCCGAGGCGCTGTTTCTCGAATGTCGCGAGGCGAGTGGAGCGGTGCAAACTCCCGAACTGTTTCCGCGCGGCGATGGCACGACCTACGTGTGCGCGATCTCCAGCGAAAGCCTGGTGCCGGTCGACCCCGCTCGGGTGGCCCCCGACCCGGGGGCGATAGACCGCCTGCGGGTCATGTGCAGTGAAATATCGCCGGCGCTGGCCACCGCGAAAATTCTCGCGCGCCAAGCCTGTTACCGCCCGGTGGCGCCAGACGGTCTGCCGTTGATCGGTCCGATAATCGGGGTCGAAGGCGCCTATATCGCCACCGGCCACAGCGTCTGGGGAATTCTCAACGCGCCAGCGACGGGCGAGGCGGTGGCCGAGCTGATCGTCGATGGCACTGCCCGCTCGGTCGACCTCTCGCCCTTTGCGCCGGCGCGATTTCCGCCATTCGATCCAGCTCGTCTGAACCGGATCCTCGCAAAGAACTAGGTCGCTTTCTCGCAGTTGATCATCCAGGCGATACCGAATTGATCGACCAGCATGCCGAAGCGGGTGGCCCAGAAGGTCTCCTGGATCGGCACTTGGACTGTCCCGTTTTGCGCAAGGGCCTGAAATATGCGCTCTGCGTCCGTCGGCTTTTCAATGCCAAGCGTCACCTTGCGGAACCGGTAAATTAGGATGCGTGAGGAATGATTCCAACCCCCGACGCGCGGCCGAGATGGTACCATGCCGCTGAAGCAGCCCAGAGGATTTCGACGCGTGGAAGGCAGCGCGGCCAGCCTCGCCGCATTAGGCACCCGCGACGAACGTAGCCGCGAGGCAACGCTGTCGATCAGTCTCAGCGCAGCCATCGTCACTGCGACCGTCGACGAGCCGCGGGTCCTGACCGTACGTATCGGCCGTGAGCCGATCGAAGCGTTGCCGTCGGGCCCCCTTGAGGTCGAACACCGTACACTCGAAGTCGGGTTGCGCGCCTGGGTCGAGCGACAGACAAGGCAAAGATTGGGCTATGCGGAGCAACTCTACACCTTCGGCGATCGCGACCGCATGGAAACCGGCGAGACGCGGCCGAGCCGGACATTGACGGTTGCTTATTTGGCACTCGTGCGCGAAGCGCGGCCGAGCGGAGCCACCGAGGCGCTCTGGCAGAATTGGTACCGCTTTTTTCCATGGGAGGACTGGCGTTTCGGTAGGCCGGCGGCGCTTGCGCCCGTCGAGGAGGGGCTGCGCTTATGGCTGGCTCAAGCGCCGACCGAAGCGGCGCGCCGGCTACGCGAGGAAAGAGTTGGCCTTGCCTTTGCTGCTTCCTGGAACGAGGAGCTGGTTCTCGAGCGCTATGAACTTCTTTACGAGGCAGGTCTGATCCCGGAGCGCCGGCGCGATCTGGGAAGCCCGATGCCCCTGAAGAACGGGTTGACCTTTGGGGTGCCGATGGCGGCTGACCATCGCCGCATCCTCGCCACTGGGATCGGTCGATTGCGAGGCAAGATCAAATACCGCCCGGTCGTCTTCGAACTGATGCCCCCAGCATTCACTTTGCTGCAGCTGCAACGAACTGTCGAGGCTTTGTCTGGTGTGCGGCTGCACAAGCAAAACTTTCGTCGGCTCGTCGAGCAACAGGGGCTTGTGGAAGAGACCGGCGGTGTCAGAGCCGCGACGGGCGGGCGGCCCGCACGGCTCGTCCGCTTCCGCCGGGAAGTCCTACTTGAGCGTCCGGCACCTGGTCTCCGCCTTCGTGCCGGCCGGCGTTCGATGACATCTCCCGGCACTGCCTAGGAATCGTCCCGTCCCGTACCTATCCGCCGACCTGACCCACCCATTGGCAGCCCGAACGCTGCGGCTTTGGCAATCTTAAGTCGAGTCGATAATCGGCGCTGGCTCCAAACGCTTTACCGGGCAGTGTGCGTCGAAACTCCGGCGATTTTGGGACGAGCAGATTGCCCTTCCACCGCTCCTCGATCGTCTCGACCGATAGGGCCCGGGTTGTGGGTGATCGCCGGCCGAAAGCCTTTTTCGCGGGTTGGCCAGAGGTGCTGCTTTCCCGAATAGCCTAGTGGCAACGAACAAGGAAATTGACAAATCCAGAATATATCGATATGATTAACGCAATATGCGGAAGTGACGAGACAGGCGACCTGGCCAAGGCTTGCCTATTTGCCCCTTTGCCGCGGACATCTCCGGCTTTTGAGCTCGTCACGGGGCTAAGTGGTATTCAGCTTCGAAAAGTCCACGGCAGCCGACGCTTGCGACGAATTAGATGTCAAGCGGAGCGGTCTGGCTGAGCCTCCTGTCATCGACTTTTGAGTGTAACTAGCCGTCAAAACCAAGACTGTCGCTGACCCATTAGACGGCAATCTTGATCATTACTAGACCGCATTGTAGCTAACGCAGAGAGACTAATGACGATCACGATAAGCAATCTAATTGTCAGCAGCAATGCTCCGGCCGGAACGACGATCGGCACCTTAACCGCGATCGACTCATCGGGCGCGATCATTCCTTGCAATTATACGCTAACAAAAGGGTCTATCGGATATTTCGCGATCGCGGGCACCAGTTTGGTGAGCGCTTGGGGCACCCCGGCAACTCCGGGGCATTATTCCGTGCGGATTCGTGCGATCGGATCAAGCACCAGATACAGCGGACATGCGACGTTTACGGTTAGTATAATCACCGCTGCTCCACCGCCGCCGGCGCCGCCACCGCCACCGCCCCCACCGCCACCACCACCGCCCCCCCCCCCACCCCCCCCCCCCCCCCCGCCGGCCGCCCCGCCCCCACCACCCCCCCCACCCCCGCCCGCCCCCCCCGCGCCCGCGCCGCCG